>Ga0105107_10000668_pt1 | contig 21865 bp, 17 predicted proteins | sample PPLLaktember2015_6_FD_79335 | JGI IMG/M metagenome (GOLD analysis project Ga0105107, IMG submission 79335) | Freshwater sediment microbial communities from Prairie Pothole Lake near Jamestown, North Dakota, USA - PPLs Lake P8 Core (1) Depth... | ecosystem: Environmental > Aquatic > Freshwater >... | reverse complement strand
GCTCCTTGTCGACCGGTACGGACTCCCCGGTCAGGATCGACTCGTCGACCATCACGCCCTGGCCGTCGCGGAGCGCACCGTCGGCGGGAATCCGGTCGCCGGCCTCGATCCGGACCACATCGCCGGGGACGAGCTCCGCGCTCGGCAGGTGCACGAGCTTGCCGTCGCGCAGTGTCCACACCTGCGCGATCGCCAGCGCCTTCAGACGCGCGAGCGCCGCCTCCGCTTTGTTCTCCTGGTACACCCCGAGGCCGGCGTTGAGGAGCAGGATGAGGGCGATCGCGATCGACTCGAACGGCACGTCGCGCGCGCCCTCGTAGACCCAGATGCCGAGATCCACCACCAGCGCGAAGAGCAGGATGTAGATCAGCGGACTGCGGAACTGCTGCACGAACCGCTTCCCGAGCGGCGGCGGCGGCGGCTCGGGAAGCGCGTTCCGCCCCAAGCGCGCGAGGCGACGGCGCGCCTCGTCAGTCGCAAGACCGCGCAGGCCGCTCGTCAGATCGAGTTCGTTCATGGTCTCGGAGGGTCACGGCGCGGCAGCCTGCCCGTGCACCAGCGCGCTCGCGCGCCGGCCGAGCCCACGCCGGAGCAGGCGCGCGGACTCGGCGAGGCAGCCACATCCCTTGACCTCCTGCGCTGTTCCGACGAATGCGAGGTCCATGCACTGAGATCGACGGTCGAGGGGAGGATGGCGGTTCGCACGCGTGCGCCTTGTCTCGACCGAGACTACGGCCTCGCGACGCGACGCAATTGACTGGGATCAAAGGGCCTTCACGCGCCGAAGCTCCGCCCTTCCCGTGCGAGCAGCACGTCGCACGACGCCTCGAGCGCGACCTCGGAGGCGACACTGCCGAGCATCAGCCCTTCGACCGCGGATTTCCTACGCGAGCCCAGCACGGCGAGATCCGCGCCGCGTGCCTCCAGCTCTTCGACGAAGCGGAGCACCGGCGGGCCGTGACGCAGGAGCTTGCTGCAGCGCTCGCCGAGCGGGCCGAGGCGCGCGCGAAACTGATTGAGCGCGCGCTCGGCTTCCGCGCGGGCCGCGGCGCGGTAGCGGTCCATCTCCTCGCGCGGGACACTGGCCAGCGCGAGCCCCAACCCGTACGGATCCTCATACGCGTGAAGGAGCGCGAGCTGCCCTTCGGGCGCCAGCTGTGCGGCGGTGCGGACCGCATCCTCGGAAGCCGCGGAAAAATCGCACCCGACGAATACGTTTCGGTACGGCGTCACCGAGTCGCGCCGCACCGCGAGCACGGGGCAGGGCGCGGCGGCGAGCACCGCGATCGCGGTGCTGCCGAGGAGCCACTCGCGCACGAAGTGGGTGCCGTGCGCCCCCACCACCAGCAGATCGGCCGCGACGCCCGCGGCGACCTCCGGCAGGACCGAGCGCGGATCGCCGTGTACGAGCCACGGCTTCGCCTCGATGCGGTGCACCGCGGCGAGCGCCGTTGCCTCGCCAGCGAGGCGCGCCTCGATCTCGGCTTCCGCGGTCTCCGCGATCGCGCGGGCGCTCGCCCAGGCGCGCAGGGTCGCGAGCCACCCCGCAGGCACGGCATGGGTCACGACGAGCCGCGCCTCGTGCGCGGCCGCCAGCACGCCCGCACGTGCGAGCGCTCGCGCCGCGGAAGGCGAGAAGTCGGTTGCGGCAAGAACGGTCCTGATCGTCATCGAGTCACTCCTCGTCGGCGCTTCTCGCCTCACGCAGCGGTCCCCTCGCCGTCATCCGAGCAGCGCCCGCACCGCCCGCTGCAGCGCCTCCGGCGGGCCGAAGAGCACGACGGCATCGCCCGACGCCAGGCGGGTGGCGGGCGCCGGCGCGAGCTCGCGCTTGCCCGCGCGGACGAGCGCGGTGACGGCCACGTCCTCCAGGGCCAGCTCCTCCAGCGTGCGCCCGACGGCCGGGCTGTCGGACGACAGGCGCACGGGCAGCATGCGATCGGACCCGGCCGCCTCCGCGTCCTGGAAGAGGGCGTCCTCCTCGCCGTAGAGCTCGCGCAGCAGCCGGTATCGCCCCTTGCGGCTCTCCTGCATGCGCTGCACGACGCGCGCGGTCGGCACGTCGAGCAGCAGCAGCGCGTGCAGGGCGATCATCAGGCCGGCCTCCAGGGTCTCCGGCACGACCTCGGTCGCACCCGCAGCCCGCAGGGTTTCCGCATGGCGCTCGTCGCGCGTGCGCACCATGACCGGCAGATCCGGCCGCAACGCGCGTATGAACTGGAGCGCCTTCAGCGCCGCCGAGAGATCGTCGTGGCTGATGACGACGAGCCGCGCGGCGGCGACGCCCACCGCCTCCAGGGTCGCCGGCTCGGCCGCATCCCCATAGTAGACGGGTTCGCCGGCGGTGCGGGCCTCCTTGACCCGCGCGGGATCCAGGTCGAGTGCGACGTAGGGAAGCTTCTCCGCCTCGAGGAGGTGCCCCACGCTCTGCCCGATGCGGCCGTAGCCGCACACGATCGCGTGTCCGCTGAGGCGCCCGACCGTCTCGGCGCCGGCGCGCATCGGCGCGTCGACCTCCCGCACCGCGCGCGCTCCCGCCACCCGAACTGCCAGCGCGTGGTTGTACCGGATGAGGAAGGGGGCGACGATCATCGAGAACAGCACCGCGGTCAGCGCGATCTGGCCGACCTGCGGCGCGATGGCGCTGCTGTCGAGCGCGATCGCGATCAATGCGAAGCCGAACTCGCCGCCGACCGCGAGCAGGAGGCCGGTGCGCCAGCTGCCGAGCAGGTCGACGCCCGTCCAGCGCACCAGCCGGGCGACCAGAACCGTCTTGATCACGAGCAGCGTGACCGCGCCGGCGCTCGCCCAGTGCCAGATGTGCGGGATCGCGGCCAGGTCGAACAGCATGCCGATGCCCACGAAGAAGAGGCCCAACAGCACGTCGCGGAACGGGCGGATCGCGGCCTCGACCTGGTGGCGGAACTCGGTTTCGCCCAGCACCATCCCCGCCAGGAATGCGCCGAACGCCATGGACAGCCCGAGCGCGTTCGTGGACCAGGCCGCGGCAAGCGAGGCGAACAGCACGGTCAGGGTGAAAAGCTCCGCCGACCGCCGCTCCGCCACCACGTGGAACAGCGGGCGCAGCAGCCAGCGCCCGGCGAGCACCACCAGTCCGAACGCGACGACCGCCTTGCCGAGCGCCCAGGCGAGCGCGCTCGGCAGCGCCTCGATGCCTGCGGCAGCGCCGAGCACCGGAATGACGACGAGAAACGGCACCGCCGTCACGTCCTGAAAGACGGACATCGCGGTCGCCAGCCGCCCGTGCCGCGTCTGGTCCTCCCCTTGCTCGCTGAGCTGCTTGGTGATGATCGTCGTGGAGGACTGGGCGAACACCGCGCCCACCACGAACGCCGCCGTCGGCGAGAGCCCCGCCAGCCACCCGGCGACCCCGACCGCCAGCGTCGTGAGCGCGACCTGTCCGGTGCCGAGCCCGAGGACGAGGTGGCGCAGCGCGTGGATCTGCGGCAGCGAAAAGTTCAGCCCGATCGTGAACAGCAGGAAGACGATGCCGAACTCCGCGAGCGCGCGCAGCTCGTCCTGCGGGATGACCGGACCGGGCGTGTGCGGGCCGAGCAGTACGCCGACGAGCAGGTACCCGAGGCTCGAGGGGATGCGCAGCCGCTGGAAGGCGACGATCACCGCCACGGCGCTGCCGAGGAGCAGGAGCAGCTGGGCGAGCGGCTGGTCGGTCATCGCGGCGCGCGACGCGGGGCACAGGTCACGGGGCGACTGTAGCGCGCTACCCGCCGGCCCGGATCGCCGTAGTCGGCGCCCGGGCCCGTCGCCAGGCTTTCTCGGCCTCGACCAGGAGGAAGAGCGCCACTGCGGCGAGGGCGATCGCGAACCATTCGCCGGGCTGGATCGGCGCGGTGCCGAACAGGGCGTTCGCCTGCGGCACATAGGTGAACGCGGCCTGCAGCACGAGCAGCACCAGGACTGCGTACACCGCGACCCGGTTTCCGGTGAAGCCCTCGACGTTGAGTGACGAGGCGGTGAAGTGACGCGAGTTGAACAGGTACACGATCTCGCCCGCTACGAGCATGTTCACCGCGACGGTGCGCGCGACCTCGACGCTCTCGCCGCGGGCAAGCGACCACTCGAAGAGCAGCATGCACGCCGCGACGAGCAGCGCGGAGACGAAGAGAATTCGCGCCACCAGGAAGCGCGTGAGCAGCGGCTCGTCCGTCGGGCGCGGCGGCCGGGACATCACGTCGGGCTCGGCGGGCTCGAAGGACGGCGCGAGCGCGCGGGTGACCGCGGTCACCATGTTCACCCACAGGATCTGCACCGCGGTGAGCGGGAGGGTGAGCCCGAAGAACGTGGCGACGATGATGATGCCGGCCTCGCCGCCGTTCGTCGGCAGGATGAAGAGCAGCGCCTTCTTGATGTTGCCGTAGATCGTGCGGCCCTTCTCGACCGCGTTCGCGATCGAGGCGAAGGTGTCGTCGGTGAGGATCACGAAGTCGATGATTCGCGGATCGATGGGCCATGGCGTCAGGTTCTTCGCGCGCGCGTCCGGTCGCCCTGAAAGAGCCCGCGATCGACCATGAAACGGGTATGCGCGGTCTCGACGAGGTAGCATGACCCGGTGACCTCCTGCGCGCCCCCCCAGGAACGTGAGTTTCATTCGGCCTTGTCGACGGTGAAAGGAGGATAGCGCGCGCTTGCGCGAAGGTTTCGACTTGACCGACGGCACGGCCTCGCGGCGCAGTGCCGTTGACCGCGATCAAGAGGCTTTCCTGCGGCGCGCGGCACAAGGGCGAGGCGGCGCGGTCCGGCACCGGCCCGGGATCGTTAACCTCCTCTCGAACATGACGAAAGGCTTTTCCATGGATCACGGATCGTGATGGCGCCGGCGCGGCCTCCCTCCCTTGGCGTGCGCGAGGAATGGGCCTCGCGGGCGGGCTTCGTCCTTGCGACCCTCGGCGCCGCCGTCGGGCTCGGCAACATCTGGCGCTTTTCCTATGTCGCCGGCGAAAACGGCGGCGGGGCCTTCCTCATCGTCTACGTCGCCTGCGTGCTGATCGTGGGGCTGCCGCTGATGCTCGCCGAGTTCGCCCTCGGCCGGCGCGCACGCGCCGACATCGTGACGGCGTTCCGCGCGCCCGAAGCGTCGCCGGCCTGGGCGGCGGCCGGGCTCGTTGCCCTGCTCGGGGCCTTCCTGATCCTCAGCTACTACGCCGTGGTCGCCGGCTGGACCGTGAAGTACCTCGCCGACTACCTTCGCGGCGCGCCGATCGGCGCCGATGCGGCGACCGTCCAAGCCTACTTCAAGGCCTTCACCGGCGATCCGTTCCAGCCGATCGCGTGGCAGGCCGGTTTTCTTGGGGTGTCGACCGTCGTGGTCGCCGCCGGCGTCGAGCGCGGCATCGAGGCCTCGAGCCGGGTGCTCATGCCCCTGCTCGCAGCGATCGTGCTCGCGCTCGCGGCCTACAGCCTCACGCTCGGCGCGGCCGAGCGGGGCTTGCGCTTCCTCTTCGCGCCAGACTGGTCCGCGCTGTCCCGGCCCGGGCTGTATCTTGCGGCGCTCGGTCAGGCCTTCTTCTCGCTCGGCGTCGGCCTGGGCGTGCTCGCCACGTATTCGAGCTACGTCGACACGCGAACGCGCATGGCGCCGGCGGCGCTCGCGATCGGCCTTGGCGACACGGTGTTCGCGATCGTGGCGGGCGTGGCGATTTTCCCCGCGGTGTTCGCCTTTGGCCTGGACCCGGCGCACGGACCCGCGCTTGCGTTCGTCACCCTGCCCGAGGTGTTCGCGCGCATGACAGGCGGACGGGCCGTCGGCGTCGCCTTTTTCCTGCTCCTCGCGGCCGCCGCGCTCACCTCGGCCGTATCGCTGCTCGAGGTGCTGGTTGCGTTCCTGGTGCGCCGGCGCGGGTGGCGGCGCTCGCGGGCCGCTGCAGCCACCGGCGCCGCCGCGTTCCTGGCCGGGCTGCCGTCGGCCCTCAGCTTCGGCGTCCTGGAGACCGTGCAGGTCTCCGGCAAGGGCGTGCTCGAGGCAACGGATTGGCTGGCCTCCAACGTCCTACTTCCGATCGGCGGTATCGCCATTGCCGTGTACGTCGGCTGGGCGTGGCGACGTGAAGAGGCACTTGCGCAGGCCGGGATCGGTCGCGCAGGCCTCGAACGTTTGTGGCTCGCCGCGGTCCGCGTGATTGCGCCGATCGCCATTCTCGTCATGCTGGGCGGCATGCTGCTCGCCTGATTCGCTGGCCGGCAGCCCTCGCGTTTCGCGGATGCCGTCCGCCCGGCGCATCAGCGTGTATACAGGTAGGCAATATAGGGGTTCAGCAAGTACAGCGCGAAGGGACCCAGGCTCGTCGAACACGCGCAGCCGGCGATGCGGCACCGCAGATGATGTCAGGCGTCATTCTTAGAGGCGAACAATCGATCGCGCGCCGCCTCGGCGATGGCGACGACGCAGGGGTGCGTCACGCGTCGCTCCACGGAGATCGCGAAGAACTCCTCGACGATCTCCTCCGTTCGACCCAGCGTCCGCACGCCGTACTGCGTCTTGATTTCGGACTCGAGAACGCTCGGGCCGATGAACACCCCCGCGCCGCGCTGGCCGAAGGCCTTCATGAGCGCGCTGTCGTCGAACTCACCGACTATGCGGGGCCGGAGCTGGTTCGCCTCGCACCACCGCTCCAGGCGCGCTCTCACTGCCGCGTCGATCCCGGGGACCAGCATGGGAGCGCCGTCCAGGCAGGACGGAAACCTGCCCTTACACGTCTTGAAGAGCCCAGGTGAGGCAAAGAAACTCACCCCTGATGCCCCGAGCCGGTGGTTGTATGCGCGCACGCTTACCGAGGGCGGGATGGGTGCATCGGCGATGACCAGATCCAGCCGATGGACGGCAAGCTCCGAGAGGAGGCTGTCGAGCTTCCATTCCCTGCAGACGATGCGCACGGGCTCCGGGAGACGGGTCGCCGGTTCGATCAGGCGATAGGCAATCGTCTTCGGGACGGCATCGGCAACGCCCAAGCGGAAGTCGACCGGGCGGCCGCCAGCAGGGTAGTTCCTCAGGGAATGCTCCAGTTCGGATCCGAGCGCGAAGATGTCCTGGGCGTAGCCGAACGCGAGCCGCCCCGCGTCCGTCAGCTCGAGGTTGCGGCCGCTCCGGGCGAACAGGGGCGTTCCCAACGTGTCCTCCAGGAGCCCGATCTGCCCGCTGATGGTCTGCGGCGTCAGGTGCAACTGCTCGCTCGCACGCCCGACGCCGCCCGCCTTCGCGACGTGCCAGAAGTAATAGAGATGCTTGAAGTTCATGGCGTTGATTGTTCGTATTACTCGAATTGTTTCTGTCGATAAATCGATTTTACACGAAGTCACGGCGTCTCTAGACTCGCGGCTGGTGCCTAGTGCATGGCCCGACAAGGAGGGACCGAGCATGCGAATCGACATCCACGGCCGGGGGTTTTCGCTCACCGCGCCACTTCTGGATCACACCCAGCGGCGGCTGCGCTTCGCGCTGAGCCGAAGCGGGGACCGAATCAAGCGAGTGGAGGTTCGATTGGTCGATACGAACGGCCCGCGCGGCGGCGCCGACAAGTTCTGCCGCATGCAGGTGTACCTGCAGCATGCGCCGCCCGTTCTGATCGAGGACACCGGCGCCGATCTGTACGCTGTGATTGACCGGGTGGCGGAGCGCGCCGGCCGCAATGTGGCCAAGCACGTCGACCGGCTGCGCGAGAACGCCCGGCCGGCAACGCCGCAGCCGCCTGCCTCGCCGTCGGGCGCGGTCGTTGATGCATTTGGAAACTGAGGGATCCCAGCCATGAAAGCAGCTGAAACGCTTGTTGCGACCCGCACTGCCGGGGCGCTCACCCCGGCGCTGTCGGCCAATCGGGTGTTGCGGAACACCTACTGGCTGTTGTCGCTCACGCTGCTCGCCAGCGCCGGCACAGCGGCCGCGGCGGCCGCCCTGCAGCTGCCGCATCCGGGCATCCTCATCACGCTCGCCGGCTACTTCGGCCTGCTGTTTTTGACCGTGCGGCTGCGCAACAGCGCCTGGGGCCTCGCATCGGTCTTCGCCCTGACCGGCTTCATGGGCTACACGCTCGGGCCGATCGTCAGCCACTACCTGGCGATGCCGAACGGGCATCAGGTGGTGATGATGGCGATGGGCGGCACCGCTGCGATCTTCCTCGGGCTGTCGGCCTACGCAACGGCCAGCCGCCGCGATTTCAGTTTCATGGGCGGCTTTCTGATGGCGGGCATCATCGTGGCGTTCCTGGCCGGCCTGGGGGCGATCTTCTTCGCGGTGCCGGCGCTCGCCCTCACGGTATCTACCGCCTTCGTGCTGCTGATGGCCGGCCTGATCCTCTACCAGACGAGCCAGATCATCCACGGCGGCGAGACCAACTACATCATGGCCACGGTGACGCTGTACGTCTCCATCTACAACCTGTTCACCAGCCTGCTGCACCTGCTGGGGGTGTTCAACAGCAACGAGTGAATTGAAGCGCGAGCGACCCGGCCACGGAAATCCTTTCCATTGATTTTCTCGCTGCGCTGCTCGCGATCATCGTCATCGGCCTGGTGCGGGCGGGCGACAACGCGATCGTGATCCCCCTCGCCTCGCGCAGCCTGCCGCGGCATCTGCAAAGGTAGGCAATCGTCTGGGGTGCAGTCGGGTCGATCGCGGTGCGCAGCGCGATGACGCTCGTCGCCGTTTGACTACTCAAGATACCGGGGCTGCTGTTCGTCGGCGGCGCGCCGCTGATCTGGATCGCTTACCGTTTGCTGCTACGGGCGTTCCCGGTCCACCGTGCGTGTGCCCCCATACCGGCGGTGACGCTCGGAGCTTCCGCGCCTCGGAAGACTGGAGGAAATCGAGGAAAGTCCAGGGCACGAGGGATGGTCATTTCGCGCGAGGAACCGGGGCGGACCACGGTCGAACGATCCGGAGGCCCGCCACGTACAGAATGGTGAGGTGCCCGGAAACGCGGTTCCTTGAAAGGGCATGGCGCGAAGCCGCGTGAGCGGAATCCGGCGCCCCCCCGACGTCTCGTGGATGCCATCCGCCCGATTCGGCTCAGCGCGTATGCAGGTAGAGGATATAGGTGTTCAGCAGGTACAGCGCGAAGAGCCCGAGGTTCGTCCAGCCCACAGCGCGGAAAACGCGCGTCTCGGGCCGGTATACCAGGCCGACGACGACCAGGCCCGTCATCGCCACCGCCGAGAACGCCGACACCGCGTGCACCTTCGAAACGTGCGAGAGCAACGGGCCGGGCAGGAAGAACAGGTCATCGACGGCGAGAATGAAGATGTTGAAGAGATTGCTGCCGAGCAAGTTCGCGATCGCCAGGTCCAGCGCGCCGATCCGCAGCGCACCGATCGTGACCGCGAGCTCGGGGAGACAGGTCACGATCGAGACGAAGACCGTACCGACGAAGGACTGCTGCCAGCGCATCGCGACAGCGAGGTCCGCCGCAATGAACGGGAGCCAAGCCCCGGCGGCGAATACGAATGCGGCCGCCACGGCGAACCGCGCGACGGCGGCCTTCAGCGGCACCCCGGGATAGAGCTCCGCGACCTGCTGGACGGCGGTCGCCGCCTGTGCCCGCTCGTACTGGAATACGGCGCGGGCAGCGATCGGGTACAGCACTGCCAGGATCGGCGTGTAGGCCCCGACGTGCCCCAGCGCCGGCGTCACGCCTGCCTCGGCGGCAAGGAGGCTCACGCCGACAAAACCGATGAGCGCGGCCCCGAACCCTGCCGAGAGGATGTGGCCCTGGCTCGCGGCGCGATACACGGACGCCTTGCGATAGAGGAAGTCCAGGATGACGAGCGCCGCCAGATTGAGCACGCAACTTCCCAGCGCGTTTCCGACCGCGATATCCGGGACGTCCGCAGCGGTGACCGCGCTCACTCCATTCACCAGTTCGGGCAGCGACGTCACCGTCGCGAGCAAGATCAACCCGATCCACCCGCGCGACCAGCCCGTCCGTGCGGCGATGATGTCCGCGTACCGCGAGAGCTGCGCCCCGGCCACGCCGATGACCGCGGCGCACGCCGCCAGCGCCAGCCAAGCTTGCGCAGCGTCGGTCATGAACCGCCGTAGCGAGGATCGCGCACCGGGGGCGGGCGAGCCGGGTCTACTTCACCGCGGTCACCGGAATCGGCGCCACTTGCAGGACGGCGCTCGACACCGAGCCGAGGAACAGGCCCTTCACGGGGCCCAGGCCCCGCGCGCCCATGACGATCAGGTCGGCGCCGAGTTCCGCCGCAAGCTCGATGATCCGCGGCGCAGGTTCACCGGCCGTGATCTCGACGCGGTGCGGCACGTTTGCCTCCCGCATCACAGCGCAGGCCGGAGCGACCGCCTGACGCCCCTGCTCCTGCGTGAGGCGGGCGAGCTTCTCGTCGTTCATCGGCAGGAGCAGTTCGATGTAGAGCAGCGGCGCTTGGATGTGCGCGACAACGACGTCCAGGGCGAGCCCGTCGCGGGCGAGGCGCGCCACGTGCCGCGCGGCGTTGAGCGAACCGTCCGAGCCGTCAATCGCCAGGAGAATTTTCATGACCCATACCTCGTCAATTGGGCAAGACGACCGCTCGTATCAGCCGCACCGGGACGGCGGCAACCATCGCGTCCTCGAACGGGAACGGCCTTCCGCTCGCCCGCCCGATGTTATCCGTAACGGGGCTAATGGCTCAGACCCACGTCCGGTTGACGCAAGTCAAGGAGCCGCAGGACCGGTTCGACAATCACCCAATCCGAGTTGACGTGCTATGACATCGGCGATCGCGTGATGTGGCTCGACGCGCCCTGCCCATGCGGGAATGCTTTTCCCGCGATCCGGGTCGAGGGTCGGAGCGACGAGGTGCTGCAGATGGAGGACGGCACCGGCCGCGCTGCTGTATCCGGCTGTGGTGGGCAAAGTATCTCCACCTGCACACCGTGCCGATACTGATCGCGCTGATCGGCGGCATCGTTGTATTCGGCAGCAGGTTTCTTCCTCGGTCCAGTCGTGCTCACGATCACGCTCGCGGTGCTCGAGATATGGCGCATGCGTGCCGCGGGCGCATCGGCGTCTCCCGCCAAGCCGGCGTGATAGCCACCGCCGCCCCCTCCTGCTGCGAGTCTCGCGCGAAGGTGAACCACCTGTCCAGGTCGATGCGAGTGCTCATTGGCTCCGCTCCCGCGGGGGCTGCGCTCGATACCCCGATGCAATTCGCAATGGGGCGGCGCTTCGGGCCTGACCTGATCGCCCTGGACTGGCGCGGCACGGCACTTTCGCGCGGCTTCTCGCCGGAAGCGTTTCCGCGGCGCGTCGCCGCAAGGGCCAGGTGCTCGGTCCTGATCGTGCGCGCCGGCCAGCACGTGCACGGTGTAACAGGCCAGACTCCGCTTCGACCGCGACCTGCTCGCGTACGTCACTTGCTGCCATACCTCGAGAGGACTATCAGAGCGATACGCTTCGAGCCGTGTACATTGTTTGGCTCGAGCGGGCGGTCTACCTGCTTCACCGCTTCAAGAAGAAGTCGAGCCGAGGTGCGCAGACGCCAAAGCCAGACATGGTTCTGATTCGCGCTCGGCTCAAGGTCGCCGAGAAGATTAAGTAGAAACGCGATCGATCTAATACCGCGTTCCCAAGGGCCGGATCCGACCCGTTTCTGCCTGTCGTACTCGAGACACGCAGACCTTCGCGGATCTCGCTGTCGAACTCCCCTGGTCGCATAAAGAGACAACGACCTCTCCGCAACAAGGCACGCTAGGGGCACGAGATAGAAGACGCGCTTGCGGCCATTCTGCGAGGATAGGATGCTGCGGCGGCCGCGGCGCTGGGTTTCCCGACGCGCGACCTCGCCGTGCCGTGACGTCCCGACAATTGCGGCCGTTGCGTTCCCGGAGACACAGTTCGAGGCTTCACGCCGCGATTTTTCGGAGCGACAGGGCATGAGCTGGCTGAAGACCATCGTCAAGCATGTTGACTATCTGCGCGGTCGCTACGAAGCGTGCGCCGTGCGTGACGAGGTGACGCGGGCGGGCGTCCTGCACGTCCTGGACGAAGTGCGCCGCAAGGAGCTGAAGCGGGTGCACGGGCGGAGCGCACTCGAAACGGCGGCGTTCGTCGATGCTGACGTCCGGTACGAGCTGTACGCCGTGAAGGACAAGCAAAAAGACCAGGTGGTCGGCTGCGTCCGCGTTACGAAGGCGCACGAGCTCGCCGCGATCCCTGAGAGCCGAGAGGAGTACCACCTGGACAGGATTCCGCCCGCGCTGCTCGCGCGCACTCAGGTATTCACCCGGTTGGCGATCCTCCAGGCATACCGGAAGACGGCAGCGTCCCTAGTTTTGCTCCGGCAGCTCTGGGACGACGCAATGGCCGGGCAGACATTGGCCGCCCTGCTTTCATGCGAACCAGGACTGTATGCGGGGTACCTCCGACTGGGTTTCCGGCCGTTGGGCGGCGTGCACCAGGGCGCTTCGGGCGGGTTCCGGATTCCAATGGTCGCCATCCTCCATGACCGCGAGCACGTTCGCCGGATCCGGTCACCCATGCTCCCGCAGCTTGCTCGGCTCGAAGATCCGCTGCCGCAGGAGGCGGTGCAGTGGTATCGGATGCTCGAGGCCCGCGAGGGACCGATCGATCCCGGCGTGGCCTTCTATGCCGACGATTCCCCCCACGAAGTGCACGCCGCGCTGACCCAGGGACTGAGCAACGCGGGTCGCACCCAGCTGCTGCGCAACGCGATGGCGGTCAAGTGCCGCCCCGGCGACGTGGTGCTGAGGGCGGGGGACGGCGGCCGGCAAATGGGTTTCGTGGAGCGGGGCGCGGTCCAGGTGGAGGTCGGGGGACGCGTGGTCGCCCTGCTGGGAGAGGGCGAGCTGTTTGGCGAAATGGCCGTCGCGCTAAATGCGACCCGGACGGCGGACGTCGTGGCCGTGGGCGATGACACGCGAGTGCTGCTCTTGAGCCAGACCTGCCTCGACCGCCTCAAGGATCCCGCGGACGTGACCCAGATCTGGCGGAACCTCGCGCGAGTTCTGGCTATGAAGCTGCCCCGTGAGCGCGAATGAAATCCAGCAGCGCCGCAGCCAGCTCGTCCGGCCGCTCGAACTGCACTGCGTGTCCGGCGTCGATCTCCATGAAGCGGTTGCCGGGCGCACCAAGCAAGGGCTCGAGGTAGGCCCGGACCTTTTGATTGTCGACGATGCGGTCCCCGCTGGCCGTTATCGCGAAGAGGGGCAGCCGGACGCCGAGTATCGCTTCCCAGGAGCGTTCCTGGACCTCGTCCATCACGATCACCGACTTTAGGGTGACTTCGGTCGTCTTCAGCGCGTCGGCATCGATGAAGTCCAGCCCGTCGGCCGCTTGCGTGAAATCGGTGGCCTGCAGCGGAATGGGGGCGAAGGCATCCTCGCGGCCCGGGGCCAGATCGAAGTGGGTGATTAGAGCCTGCACCACGCGCTCGGTCATGTCGATCACCGAGCGAAAACGCGCGTTCCAGAACAGGCCCGGAGTGATAAGTAGCAGCGTCGCCAGGCTCCCCTCGTCCTGCAAGCGCTGCGCGGCCACCGCGGCATACTGGCCGCCCTGGCACCAACCGGCGAGGTGGATGCGCTCGAAGCGACCGGCGAGCATCCGCAGGTGCTCGACGACGTCCTCGATACTGCGCTCGGCGCTCGCCAGATCGCCGCGCCCGCCGTTGAGGCCGCAGCCGCGCCGGTCAGGCGCGAAGACGGACAACGTCGAGTGCGCACGCACGGCGTTGGCGAGCGGCCGCTGCCAGGCAGAGTGACTCATGCCGCCGTGGAGCACTACGAGCACCTCAGACCCTTTGTCCGGTCCCCAGAGGCGGTAGTGGATGTCATACCCGTCGGACATGGCCTGGGTGGTCACCGTCTCCGACTCGGCCCAGGCGCGGCGGGCCATGCGGCAGGCGAGTCCCCAGCCCGCCGTCCACGCATCCGGCGGGGTGAGTTGCTGCCCCTCTGTCGTGACCTCGGCGTATGTGCGGGTGAGGTCGCGCAGACCACCGCGACCCCACTTCAAGCTCGGGCTGGCCGGCTCACGCTCGACAAGTCGGGAGCCGAAGGCGCCCTCCTGAGCCACAAGCCGGTCGCCCGCCGCGGCGCCCACGAGCATCGCTGCACGGGTGAGCACCGATGTCTCACCCACGTGGGCACCGATGATGATCGGCCAGCCCCGCGCGCGCAGCGCTTTGACGAGACGCAGTCCGCGGAGCACCCCGCCCACGCGCGAGACCTTGAGGTTAGCCATAAAACGCCCGGGCACGCCGTCGTAGCGCTCGAGGTCGGCCGGCGTACACAGGCTCTCGTCGAGGATAACGGGGACCCCCAGCTCCACGCTGAGCCGGCTGTGGAACTCGACGTCGCGGGGTTTCACCGGCTCCTCGACGCCGAAGAGGTCGCAATCGAGCGCGCGCAGGTAGTCCAGCGCGCGATCCGGTGTGTCGGCCCAGAGGTTGTTGGCATCGACTCGCACCCGGTGACCGGTCATGCCGTGCCACGTGGTCAGCTCGGCGATGCTGCGAAGCTTCTGCCGGTCGACCTCGAGATCGCCTTCCAGCTTAACCTTGAAGTCCGTCAGCCCGAGGATGCAGTACTGATCGATTAGGAAGCGGGTCTTCCACGGCTCATCGTTGCCGAGCACCGCCGAGTACACGTGGGGGCCGCCCGGCGGCGCCAGACCGAGCAGTGCCTCGACGCTCTGCCCGCGTTCACGGGCGAAGAGGTCGAGCAACGCGCACTCGACGGCGCACCACACCGAAGGCGATGCGTCGACGGTGGTCGCGTGCTCCGCGAGCCAGACCTGGAGCGCATCGAGGCTGATGCAATGGGACTGGATGGCCTCCTGCCATGTGGTCAACCATTGCCTGCACGACGCCCGCGTCTCCCCAGTCACGTACAACCGGGGACAGCCCTCGCCGTAACCCCGGTGTGCGCCGCGCGACGCCTCCACCCACAGGCTCTCACCGTGCGTCCGCGCGGCGGACGCGTGACGGAAGGTCATTTTGAGCGGGACCCTGAGCTCGGAGAAGTGCAGGCGAACGCGCTCGTTCATCGAATCCTCCTCGGATACGGCTAGAAATGGGCTTCCACCGCGGCTTTCGCACCGGGCCGCGCGGTCGCCGTCGCGAGCTGCGCTCCCTCTGATAGTCTTTTGGGCGCCAGTGTCAAGGGTGTCAGGAGGCGGGCATGACCGGTACGCTTACTCGCGATAGACCCGCGGCCTTCGCTGAGAAGGCCTGCCTCCCCGCTGGATGGTCCGTCATTTTGCTCCCCTGCATTGCGAGCGCTCGCTCGATGTTCACAGCGACGAGCCGCCGATGAACCCGACCCCGGAGCGCACGCCATGAACCGCACCCGCCGTGAGCGCGGGGGACCCCTCGGCGCCGGCCTCGACTGTTCGAGTCTTTCGTGACGCCACGGAAGCCGTTCGTTCTCGTCCTTCTGGCCCTGGCGGCCGGCGCGCTCGCTGCCGGCGCCTGGTGGTACACCCGCGGAAACCAGTCTGCCGCCGACGTCCTGGTGCTGCACGGAAACGTCGATATCCGCCAGGTCGAGCTGGCGTTCAATGCCAACGGGCGCGTCGCCCAGGTGCTGGTCCACGAAGGCGATCGGGTCCGCAAGGGTCAGCTGCTGGCCGCGATCGACACCGAGCGGCTCGCGAGCGCAGTGGCGGAAGCGCGAGCTCGCGTCGCCGCCCAGCGCGAGGTCGTAGCGCGCCTGGAAGCCGGGTCGCGACCGGAAGAGATCCGCAAGGCCCGTGCCGATGTGGAGGCTGCGCGGGTCGACGTTAAGAACGCCGAACTCCAATACCAGCGCCAACAGGAGCTGGCGGCCAAGCACTACGTCTCCCAACAGTCGGTGGACAACGCGCGTTTCGGGCTGGATGCGGCGCAGGCGCGGCTCAAGGCGATCGAGGAAACGCTGCGGCTGACCGAACTCGGTCCCCGGGCGGAGGACAAGCGGGGGGCGAAGGCGACGCTCGCGGCCAACGAGGCGGCGCTCGCGATCGCCCAACGGGACCTCGCGGAGGGTGCGCTCATGGCACCTTCGGATGGCGTAATCGAGAATCGCATCCTGGAGCCGGGCGACATGGCCTCACCTGCCAAGCCGGTGATCACTCTAGCGCTCACCGATCCGCTGTGGGTGCGGACCTACGTGCCCGAGGCGGACCTCGGCAAGCTCCGGCTCGGCGGCAGCGCCGAGATCGCGACCGACAGCTATCCCGACGCACGCTACGGAGGCTGGGTCGGATTCATTTCCCCCACTGCCGAGTTCACGCCCAAGTCCGTCGAAACGCAGGAGGTGCGCACGACGCTGGTGTACCAGGTGCGCGTATTCGTCTGTAACTCGCGAAACGAGCTGCGACTGGGCATGCCCGCGACCGTACGCATTCGCCTGAACCAGCCAGCGGCGCCGGCCGGCGCCAATCGGTGCCCGGAGGAACGCTGAACACTTTCGCGAGGGGCGAGTTTGCGCTTGAAGCGCGGGGCGTCTCCAAGCGGTTTCTCGCTCCCGGACGGGAGATCGAGGCGCTGCGCGACGTCAGCCTGCGGGTGCGTCACGGCAACGTGACCGGCCTGATCGGACCCGATGGCGCCGGCAAGACCACGCTGATGCGGGTCGCCGCCGGGCTACTGGCACAGGACTCGGGCAGCCTCCGAGTTCTCGGGCTGGACGCGACCCGCGATGCGTTGGCGGTTCAGGCCAGCCTCGGCTACATGCCCCAGCGATTCGGGCTGTATGAGGATCTCAGCGTCCAGGAAAACCTTGACCTGTACGCCGACCTCCAGGGTGTGCTGGCTGCGACACGCCCCGAGCGCTACCGCGAACTGCTGCACATGACCGGGCTCGGTCCGTTCACCCGTCGGCTTGCCGGGCGCCTTTCGGGCGGCATGAAGCAAAAGCTCGGGCTGGCCTGCACCCTGGTGCGGGCACCGCGCCTGCTGCTCCTCGACGAGCCGACCGTGGGCGTCGATCCAGTGTCGCGGCGCGAGCTGTGGGCGATCGTCTATCGCCTGGTGGAGAAGGACGGCATGAGCGTGGTCCTTTCGACCGCGTATCTCGACGAGGCCGAGCGCTGCGCGGAGGTGATCCTGCTGCACGACGGCCGCGTGCTGGACCAGGGCACGCCCCGCGCGTTGAGCGCGCGAGTGAAGGGGCGCAGCTACCTCCTCGCCGCGCCGGGGTGGCGCAGCCGCGACCTCCAGGCGGTGCTCGCCGACCGGCCCGGGGTCGTCGACGCGGTGGTGCAAGGCGATCGCGTCCGGCTCGTCATGGCGGAGGCGACTGGGCCCGACCTCGATGCGCTGCTCCCGGGCGTGCCGCAGGCCTCGCTCACGCCGGTGGAGCCGCGCTTCGAGGACGAGTTTGTCAGCCTGCTGCGCCTGCGCCGCGCCGCGGCGCAAGCGCCGAATCAAACCGCGGTCGCGCCCACGCGAAGCGCCACCGCCACCGGCGAAACGGTCATCGAAACGCACGGGCTCAAGCGCCGCTTCGGCGACTTCTACGCCGTCGACGGCATCAGCTTCGAGGTCCACCGGGGCGAGATCTTCGGCCTGCTGGGCGCCAACGGCGCCGGCAAATCGACCACGTTCCGCATGCTGTGCGGGCTGCTGCCGGCCAGCGAGGGCACGCTGCGGGTCGCCGGCCTCGATCTGCGACGCGCGGCTGCCGCCGCCCGCGCGCGGATCGGCTACATGTCGCAAAAGTTCTCCCTCTACGGCACCCTGAGCGTGCGCCAGAACCTCGAGTTCTTTTCCAGCATCTACGGCCTGACCGGCACCGCGCGCAACGCGAGGATGGCGTGGGCCCTCGGCGAATTCGAGCTCGCCCCCTTCGCAGACCAGATGAGCGGTGAGCTGCCGCTCGGCTACAAGCAGCGCCTGGCCCTCGCCTGCGCGTTGATGCACCAACCCGACATCCTGTTCCTCGACGAGCCCACTTCCGGCGTTGACCCCTTGGCCCGCCGTGAGTTCTGGCGGCGCATCAACACGCTGGCGGGCAGCGGGGTGACCGTCATGGTCACGACCCATTTCATGGAAGAAGCCGAGTACTGCGATCGGCTGGCAATCATGGCCGCCGGGCGCATCCTGGCAATCGGTCAGCCGACCGAGATCAAGACCCGGGTCCGCGAGCGCGAGGCGCCCGAGCCAACCATGGAAGACGCGTTCATTCGCCTCACCGAGCAGGCAGCCGCGGCCGGAGCCGCGGCATGAGCAACCTCCACGTCACGCCTTTCGCCCGTGGCGGGCGCGGGATGCGACTGCGCGGTCTGGTGCACAAGGAGTTTCTGCAGATCGTGCGCGATCCGAGCAGCATCGCCATCGCCTTCGTGATGCCGGTGTTCCTGCTGCTCCTGTTCGGCTACGGCGTGTCGCTGGACGCCGACCACGTGGCGGTGGCGCTGGTGGTCGAGCAGCCCAGCGCCGACACCGCCGACTTCGTGGCTTCGCTGCAGGGCTCCAAGTCCTTCGCCGCGCGTCCGATGCCCTCCATGGCGCGGGCGGTGGACGCTCTCGTGGCCGCGGACGTGGACGCCATCGTCCATATGCGCGCCAATTTCGGCGAGCGCTTGCGGCGCGCCGACGGCGCGCCGATCCAGCTGATCGTCAACGGCGTCAACGCCAACAACGCGCGCATCGTCGTGGGCTACGTCGAGGGCGCCTGGTCCAACTGGCTCGGCCGGCGCGCCCGGGCCCAAGGCTTGCACCTCGACCCGCCGGTCGTGGTGGAGCAGCGGGTGTGGTTCAACAGCGAGCTGCGCAGCCGCAACTACCTGGTGCCCGGACTGGTCGTGGTCATCATGACGCTGATCGGCGCGTTGCTCACGGCGATGGTCATGGCGCGCGAGCACGAGCGGGGGACCCTGGAGGCGCTGCTGGTCACCCCGGCCACGGTCGGTGAGTTGCTGCTCGGCAAGCTGATTCCCTATTTTCTGCTCGGCACCTGCGGCATGCTGCTGTCGGTGGCGATGGCGGTCGGCCTGTTCGGCGTGCCGCTGCGAGGCTCGTTCTGGCTGCTGTTCGCCACCTCGTCGCTGTTTCTGCTGGTGGCGCTGGGAATGGGGCTTGCGATCTCCACGGTCGCCAGGAGCCAGTTCGTCGCCGGCCAGCTGGCGATCACCACCACCTTCCTGCCGGCGTTCCTGCTGTCCGGGTTCATCTTCGACATCGGCAGCATGCCGACCGTGGTGCAGGCGATCACCTACCTCGTCGCCGCGCGCTATTTCGTTTCGATCGTCGACAGTCTGTTCCTGGCGGGGAACGTGTGGTCGGTGATCGTGCCCAACGCGCTCGCGCTGGCGGTAATGGCCGCGGTGTTCCTGGGGATCACCTGGCGCAAGACCCGCAAGCGGCTCGACTGAGACCCCCATGTGGCACCGCATTCGCGCCCTCGTGCGCAAGGAATTCATCGCCATATTGAAGGACCCCAGGAGCCGCTTCGTGCTGATCGTGCCGCCCATGATCCAGCTGCTGGTGTTCGGTTATGCGGCCACCTTCGATCTCGACCGGATTCCTTATGCGGTATACAACGAAGACGGCGGCGCCGCCTCGCGCCAGTTGCTGGCAGCGTTTGAGGGGTCGCCTCACTTTCGCCGGATAGCGACGCTGTCGGCACTGCACGAGATCGCACCGCTGGTCGACGCGCGGGACGTCGTGCTGGTGATTCACGTCCAGCCCCAGTTCAGCCGCCGGGTGCTGTCCGGGCAGTCCGCCCCGCTGCAGGTGATCGTGGACGGGCGCAACTCGAATACCGCCCTGATCGCACTGAACTACGTGCGCACCGTCGTCACGACCTACAACGAAGGTTGGATGGCCGCGCGCGGATCGCCCGCTCTGCCGGCTCGGCTCGAGACGCGCGCCTGGTTCAATCCCAACCTTGAGAGTCGCTGGTTCTTCATTCCCGGGATCATCGGCGTCATCACGCTGCTGGTGACCATGCTCACCACTGCGCTCTCGGTGGCGCGCGAGCGCGAGCAGGGCACCTTCGACCAGCTGCTGGTCACGCCGTTGCGGCCGGTCGAGATACTGGTAGGCAAGGCGCTGCCAGGATTCCTGATCGGCATCGCGGAGGCGACGCTGATCCTGCTCGTGGCCACCCTGTGGTTCGGTGTCCCGCTGGTGGGTAGCCTCGCGGTGCTCTACGCCGGTCTGGCCCTGTTCCTGCTGTCGGCGGTGGGCATGGGCCTCCTGATCTCGTCGCTGGCGGTCACCCAGCAGCAAGGGCTGCTTGGGGCGTTCCTGTTCATGGTGCCGGCCGTGATCCTCTCAGGCTTCGCCACGCCCATCGCCAACATGCCGGAGCTCGTCCAGCGCATCACCCTGCTCAATCCGCTGCGCTATTTCCTGGTGATCCTGCGCAAGACCTTCCTCGAGGGCGCGCCGTTGCCGGTGCTGATCCACGAGTTCTGGCCGATGGCGCTGATCGGCCTCGTCAGCCTGTCGCTCGCCGGCTGGCTTTTCCGACACCGAATGTCTTGACACGGGTCGGGGCGCCGGTCGCTGGCCTGCAGGCGAAACAGGAAGCTTGCGTCACGGGCGCTCTCGCCGATGTCCGCAGAGACTTAGATCGCAACTGTCCCGAATACTTCCGCGGATCAGCCCGTTTAGCGCCAAGTAGTTGCGTGTTTCGGTCAGTAGGTTTGGGACAAGCGATTTTAGACAGGCCTCGAGTCCGGCGCGCTAGCGCCATCTGGCGGGTGGGCGTCTCAGCGGCCCGAAAGAGGCTCGCCCGGACTCCAAGACGGATGGATGCTCTCGCCCCATTTCCCTCCGTATATAACCACCGATGCCGTCCCCGATGTGGCCGCGAAGCACCTGCGCGCGGGTCCGCTTTAGCTCAACTACCGCGACAGCGCGACTCACCTGCCTCCCCTCCCCCGGACAAAAACGCTCAATCGCGTCCGATGGGACGAGTGCAACGTAGATTTGTCGCCGCGCAAGCGGGCGCGCGACCCCGCTCAAATCGCAGGTGATAACCTCCGCATCCGAGTACCGCCCGTGCGGCTCGGCGCCCGAGGATGGCGGGCGACTTGTCGGTGCCGGCGCGTATCGACGTCGATGTGAATCAGGAGGCCGGTCGCGATGGCGCAGATCGTTCGACACAACGAAACCATCTCGAAATGGAAGCTCGGTGTCGAGTATGGGCTTGCAGTCATCCTCGAGCGCGTCGAGGACGTCGACGCGCTGCTCGCCTTGTGCCGGTTCGTGCCGACACCGCAAGTGCCGCTCTCGGGCGTCTACGACGCCCTGCGCGACCGCGACGTGAACCTCGAGCGGTGGGCCGACCATCTGCGCGACTTCGAAGATTTGGACCGTGCCGGCGAGCGCCGCGGCTCCGATCCATGGACCGCCGAACGCTTCGGCGATCGGCGAACCGCCACCGCCACCCTGGTCGATGCGCTCACGCTCGCCAGGATCCTCTGGCAGGAGAGCGCCCGCGAGGCGGATAGCCTCAGTCTCGTGCTTGTCCTGGCCGATCCCCGGGCGACCGGAGGAAAGCAACTGTGTCGCGTCAGGGGCGAGGCGGTCGGCATGTGCTTCCAGTACGGGAGCCTCTCCTCAGCGCTCTTCAGGGCATGGGCGTCGATCAGGCGCTTCAGCTCCGCGTAGGCAGGCAGGAAGCGTCGGTTGTGGCCCAGCGCGAGGAGGATGCCGGCCGATTTACAGGACCTCACCGCACGCGCCGCATCAGCCCGCGTCAGCGCCAGCGGCTTCTCACAGAACACCGGGCGGCGGGCCGCGACGGCCAATGCGATTTCGTGCGGGTGGCCGCTGTGCGGGGTTGCGAGCACGACGGCATCGATCGCCGGGTCGTTGAGCAGTGCCTCGTACGTCGGGACCTCCTGAAGCCCGACGCCCGCCATGTACTCGGCCGCTC
>Ga0105107_10000665_pt1 | contig 21887 bp, 20 predicted proteins | sample PPLLaktember2015_6_FD_79335 | JGI IMG/M metagenome (GOLD analysis project Ga0105107, IMG submission 79335) | Freshwater sediment microbial communities from Prairie Pothole Lake near Jamestown, North Dakota, USA - PPLs Lake P8 Core (1) Depth... | ecosystem: Environmental > Aquatic > Freshwater >... | reverse complement strand
CGTGCGGCAGCGTCGCGACCATGCCGTTGAAGAGCACGTCGGCCTGGCCGGAGATGACGTGCAGGATCGAGTCGGCGCCGCCTTTGCCGGGAATGTCCACCCAGCTCACGCCCTGTCCCTGCGCGAACAGCACGCCGGCGAGGTGCGGCGCGCTGCCGAGGCCGGTGGTGCCGTAGTTCAGCTTGCCCGGATTCGCCTTCGCGTACTTGACCAGCTCGGCGACCGAGCCCGCCGGCACCGACGGGTTCACCGCGAGCAGGTGCGGCGAGTACATGATGCTTGTGACCGGCGCGAAGTCCTTGACGATGTCGAACGGCAAGTTCGGCATCACGCTCGGGGTGATCACGAGGTTGCCGACATCCATCAGGACGATCGTGTAGCCGTCGGGCGGGGATTTCGCCACCAGGTCGGCGCCGATGTTCCCGGACGCGCCGGGCTTGTTGTCGACGATCACCGGCTGGCCGAGGCCCTCCTGGATCTTCGGCGCGTACAGCCGTGCGAGCACGTCCGAGGTCCCGCCCGGCGCGAAGGGCACGACGATGCGGATCGGCTTGGTCGGGTAGGCCTGGGCGGCGACGGCACCGGCGCAGAGCGCGAGGGCCGCAGCGGCGATGACCCGGACAGTCTTCATGGTGTTCTCCCGCGGGGTTGGGGTCGGGCATTCTAGCCGCAGGGAATATGCCCGGTTCGCGCGCGGGTGCAGCGCTCTAGCGAGGGCCCGGCTGGGCACCAGTTGGCGCGGCGCGTGCGCGGTCTTTTGACCCGGCCGCGGGGGAGGGAGCAACATCGCGAGCGAGACCGTTGCGCGAGATGCCCATGCACCGGATCGCCTTGACCCTCTTGACCATCGCCTGCGCCCTGCTCGCCGTGTCCGGGCCCGCGGCGGCACAGGTGTACAAATGGACCGACGAAAACGGCAAGGTGCACTACGGCGACAAGCCGCAGGGCGCGAAGGCGGCGACCACGATCGCGACGCCCGCCACCGGCACGCAGCCCGCGGGCGCCGCCGCAGGCAACCTCGACGATTGCCACACGATCACCTGCCAGGGCATGCGCGCCGAACAGCAGAAGCGCGCCGCGCAGAAGGAGGAGTCGACGCGCGCCCAGACGGCCGGGACGCTGCAACGCTCCACCACGTCGAACGGACCCTCCGCGGCCGAGCGCGAGCGCGCCGCCGCGGTCGAGAAGTGCAAGGCGAACCGCGGCGTCGACTGCGACAAGCCCGGGGCGATCAATCAGTGGGTCCAGCAGGATCGGCCGATGACCGCCGAGCAGCAGCGGGCTGCGGTCGCCGCACGCAACGCACGCAACGCGCGCGAGGCTGCCGCCCGCCGGTACTAGCCGGAACGGTAGCGCCGCGGGCGTACGCCCGCTCCTGTATGCTCGCCTCCCGTCCGTCGGACGCGAGGAGACGCACCATGACGCTTTGCCCCATTGCCCTAGTCGCCGGCTGCAAGAAGTGCCCCGCGTTCTCCGTCTGCCCGGTGAAGAGCGTCATCGGCGACTACGACCCGAGCGCCGAGTCGAAGAAGACGGCCCCGAAGTCGAAGCCGGGCGCAAAGAAGTCGAAGTAGCGGCCCGGCGCCTCGGGCGCCGTTGAGTCCATCTCCGGCCGGACGGGTCTCGGCGCGGGCCGGCGAGTCCGCGTCGACCGGTTTCGGTACGATGCTCATCGCGCGGTCCTCCATTCGATCGGCACCGGTACCAGGCAAGCGGTGTTCCCGGGTCGCGCGCGAGCCTCCGAACCGCCGAAAGGTTTCCGATGAACGATCCACAGCCTCCGTCGCCTCCCGCCTCCGCGCGCATCCGCGAGCGCATCGCCGCAGCGGGGCGGCGCATCCACGCCAACGACAACATTGCCGAATTCATCGGCGGCGCGGCCGAGCTTGCCGCGCTCGAGGAAGAGGTCGCCGGCCGCATGCAGGCGCTGCTCGAGTCGCTCGTCATCGACACCGAGGCCGATCACAACACCCGCGGCACCGCGCGCCGCGTCGCACGCATGTTCCTGCACGAGGTGTTCAAGGGCCGCTATCACCCGATGCCGCCGGTGACCGAGTTTCCGAACGCCGAGCGGCTCAACGAGCTGATGATCGTCGGACCGATCACCGTGCGCAGCGCGTGCTCGCACCACCTGGTGCCGATCCTCGGCAAGCTCTGGATCGGGGTGCTGCCCAACGAGCGGTCCAACCTCGTCGGGCTGTCGAAGTACTCGCGCCTCGCCGACTGGATCATGAGCCGGCCGCAGATCCAGGAGGAGGCGGTCATCCAGCTCGCGGACCTGATCGAGGGGCGGCTCAAGCCGGACGGGCTGGCGGTCGTGCTCGAGGCCGATCACTTCTGCATGCACTGGCGCGGCGTGAAGGACGAGTCGCACATGACCAATAGCGTCATGCGTGGTTCGTTCCTTCAGAACCCCGAGCTGCGCAGGGAGTTCCTGCAGCTCGTGCGGCCGTGAGCGGGAAGCTTCAGGCGAGCGGCGCCGCCAGCGCGCGGCTGTCCGCGAGCGACTCCAGCCGGTCCACCAACGCGATCAGGGCCTCTGCGGCCGCCGGATCCGCCTCCGGACGCCCGTAGCGCCAGCAACGCCGGAACTTCGCGAGGTGCGCCTCGCGCGAGAGCGGGTTGTCCGGATGGCCGATCGCCTTGTCGATGGTCCGGTCCCAGGTCCAGCCGTCCTTGAGTCGGATGACAAAGCGCTGCGGCCATAGCGCGTTCGGGTCCGGATTGTCGGACTGCTCGACCGTGACCTGCGCCGCGAGTGCGTGCAGCCGCGGATCGACGAGCCGCTCCGGCGCGAACGACTCCGGAATGACCTCGCGGTGCGTGATCTCGGTCGCCATCACGAACGCGGTGCAGAGTTTGGCGTAGTTCACCGCCGGGTTCGGGATGTCCGGCCGTCCTACCAGGCGATGCGCAAGCGGCGGCATCCAGCCGCGCACCTCAGCCACGTCGTCAGGGCCGAAGTCGCGCTCCTTGCGCGCGCGTTGCACGGCGTCGATTGCGGCGTGCGTCAGCCGCCCGCTCGGGAAGGGCTTGTGGGAGATGCGCGAGACCTGCCACACGGTGCCGAGCTGCGCCCACCAGGTTTCGATGTCGCTCTCGGGCTCGAACAGCTTGTAGTACCCGTACATCCCGGTGAGGACGTCGCGCGGGCCGGTGAGCCCGGCCACCGCGAGGTCCATCGCGTTAAGTCCCGCGCGCGCGTTCATGCCGACCTGCAGCCCGAGCACCATCGAGCCCTCGAGGTGCGGCTGCAGCGTGCCCGAGGTCTGGCCATAAAGGATCCCGAAGCCGTTCAGCACCGTCTCGACCTCGAGACGATCCATCGCGCCGACCCCCGCGACGACGCCGAAGCCGCCGGCGGTCGCCGGCCGGAAGAAGCGCATCGCCGACTTTGCCGCCGCGCCGATCGTGCAGGCGATCTCCACGCCGACCGCGGTCGCGAGCAGGAGCTCGCGGCCCGACACCGGGCGCCCGCGCAGGCCGCGCCGCTCGGCGTGGGCGAGCAGCGCGGAGAAAAGCGTCGCCATCGGGTGCACGACCGCCGGCTCGTGCACGCAGTCGTACTCCAGCGCGTGAATCTGATAAGCGTTGACGATCGCAGCGGAGGCGGCCGGCAGCCTGCGGCCGCAGCCCCACGCGGTCGCCTCCTCGCCTGCGCCCCAGGACGCGAGCGTGTCGGCGAGCTCGCGCACGCGTGGGCCGGTCCGGCCGGCGACGCCGACGCCAATCGTGTCGAGGATGAAGGTCTGCGCCGCCGCGATTGCGTGCCGCGGCAGGTCCTCGTAGCGCGTGCGGGCAACGAGTTCGGCGAGCGGGATGATCGGGTTCTGTATCACGGGTTCCAGGTCTTCCGCGGCGGCGATTTGATCTCGATCGCAAGGCAGTCCTCCAGAGCCTCGCTCCAGTGCGGCACGCCCTTCGGATGGATCCACGCGTCGCCGCTCTTCGCGACGAATTCCTTGCCGCCGATGACGAGCTTCATTCTGCCCTTGATCAGGTAGACGACCGACTCGTGGTCGTCGTGCGAGTGCTCGGGCACGCGCACCCCGGCCTTCTCGAAGATTTCGACCATCAGCATGTCGTTGCCGACGAGCAACGGCTTGAGGTCGACGTGGCCGGCGCTCGCCCGGCCCTCGAGCACGCCCATGCGGACGGTCGGCAACTGCGCGCCGTCGGCAAGGAAGCCTGGCGTCCTGGGAAGAATGCGGGAGTCGTCTGTGCCCATCGAAGTTCTCCTGACGAAATGACAAATCAGCCGATCACGCTCGCCGCGCGCAGTTGCGCGCTGCGCTCTGAGGGGCAACCGATGTCGGCCAGCATGCGCGGACCATTGTGGGGCGCGGTGGTCATTGCTCAGCCTTTCATGGTGCGCGGCAGCCACGCCGCGACGTCCGGGAATGCGGTCAGCAGCGCGCACAGTACGCACAGCAGGAGCGCGAACGGCAACGCCGCGCGCACGACACGCATCTGCGGCACGCCGGTCATCTGCTGAATGACGAACAGGTTGAACCCGACTGGCGGGGTGACGTTCGACAGCTCGATCGTCGCCACCAGGAAGATGCCGAACCAGATCTTGTCGAACCCCGCCGCGAGCACGAGCGGCAGCGCCACCGGCAGCGTCATCACCATCGCCGACAGCCCGTCGAGGAAGCAGCCGAGCACGAGATACACGAGGAACAGCGAAAGAATTAGCGTGTAGGGCGACAGCCCGAGCGATTGCACCCACTCCGAGACCCCGCGCGGCACGCCGAGCAGCGTCATGGCCTTCGCGAGGAACAGCGCGCCGCACAGGATCAGCCCGATCATCGCGCAGGTGCGCACGGTGGACAGCAGGGCCGAGCGCAGGTTGGGCCAGGTCAGCGTGCTTTGCGCGGCGGCCACGACCAGCGCGCCGGCGACGCCGACGGCCGCGGCCTCGGTGACGCTCGCGAATCCGGCGTACATCGAGCCGATCACCGCGACAATGAGGAACACTACCGGCCCGAGGTCGCGCAGGGCGAGGAGTCGCTCGCGCCAGGTCGGCCGCTCGCCCGCCGCCGGCTGGATCGAGGGGTCGGTCAGCGCCCGGTAGACGATCCAGCCCGAGTAGAGCGCCGCGAGCACGAGGCCGGGCACGACGCCGGCGATGAAGAGCTCGAGGATCGACGCTTCCGCGAGCACGCCGTAGACGATCATCGCGATGCTCGGCGGGATCATGAGCCCGATGGTGCCGGCGCCGGCGAGCGAACCCATCGCGAGGTCGCGGTCGTAGCCGCGCTTCGCCAGCTCCGTCAGCGTCATGCGACCGACCGTCGCGGTGGTCGCGGCCGACGAACCCGACACCGCGGCGAAGATCGTGCAACCGAGCACGTTCACGTGCAGGAGCCCGCCGGGCAGGCGGTGCACCCACGGCGCGAGGCCCCTAAACAGCGATTCCGACAACCGCGTGTGGAACAGGATGTCGCCCATCAGGATGAAGAGTGGCAGCGTCACCAGCCCCTCGCCGGTCATGCTCGACCACACGTCGCGCGCGACCATGCGCGCGACCGGCACGTCGCGGAACCACTCGAGGGCGACCATGCCGGTGCCCATCAGCGCGAAGCCGATCCACAGGCTGGAGGCCAGCGCGACCGCCATTACGCCGAGCAGGAAGAGCGCCGGCGCGGTCATTCCGCTGCGCCCTCGCCGGGCTGGCGTGCGGGCGGATGCTCGGGCGACGCGCCGACGGCGAGCCGCGCGGCGCGGGCGACGAGAGCGAGCACCAGGATCGCCACGCTCAGCGCGAGCGCGCCCTGCGGGATCCACAGCGGCGTCTGCATCGCGTAATAGGAGACGCTGTTCAGCTGGTAGCTGCGCAGGGCCAGCTCGCCGAGCGCGCCGCACAGGATTCCCGCGACGACTAGGGCGGCCAGCGTGCAGGCGAGGTCGAGCGGGCGTCGGATTCCGGCCGGCACGAGGGCGAGCACGACGCCGACCCGGATGTGCGCACCCTGGCGCAGCGCGAAGCCGCTGCCGCCGAAGAGCGCGATTGCGCAGAGGTAGGCGCTGTACTCCACCGCCCAGGGCTGCGACCAGCCGGCGAGGCTCGTCGCGGCGATCTCCGCGATGAGCAGAAACGCGAGCGCGAGGCAGGACGCCGCGGCAAGCCACGCGCCGGCCGCGCATGCCCGGTCGATCGCGCGCGCGATCCGCTCGACCAGGTGGACCACTGCGGGTGGCCGCTCGTCGATCTACTTCCCCGTCTTCGCCCGATAGTCGGCGAGGATCTTCGCGCCCTCCGGTCCGGCGCTTTTCCCGAACTCGTCCCACATCGGCCGCGTGACCGCGCGCATGCGGTCGAGCAGCTCCTTCGATGCCGGGTCCACCGTCATCCCGTTCTGCTTGAGCTGCGCCATGCGCTGCGCATGCTCGCCTTCGCTCACCTTCCAGAACTCCGGCTCCATCTCTTTGGCGAGCTTCTCGATTGCGTCGCGATTCTCGGGGCTCAGCTTGTTCCACGCGCCGAGGTTGATCACCATGAGGTTCGATGCCCAGAGGTGGTTGGTGTTGTATGTGTGCTTGAGGAATTCCCAGTACTTCTGCGCCGCGGCGGTCGTCCCCGAGGTCATCACCGCGTCGAGCCGGCCGGAAGCGAGCGCCGGAACGATGTCCGGATTGTTCATCTGCTGCGGCACCATGCCGAGCTTGGACACCATTTCCGCGGTGTTGCGGTCGTAGGTGCGCATGCGCACGCCCTTCAGGTCGTCCATGGTCTTCACCGGCTTCTTGGTGAAGAAGTTCTGGCTCGGCCAGGGCACGACGTAGAGCGCCTTCTGGCCGCGCTTCGCGAGCGCCGCCTCCCACGCCGGGCGCGCGAACGAGTGCATCACTTTCAGTTGCTGATAGTCGTCGATGAGGAAGGGCAGGCTCTCGATGCCGAGCAGCGGCAGGTCGCCGACGTTCTGGAATGCCGCGTACTCCGCCATCGGCATCGTGCCCTCCTCGACCGCGCGGAGTGATTCGTTCGCCTTGATGCCGAGCGCGCCGCCCGGATGGACCGTGATCGTCACCTGGCTCTTGGTGAGCTCGCCGACGCGCTTCGCGAAGTTCTGCGCGTTGACCACGTGGAACTCGGTCGGGCCCCACGGCATGGAGACGTCGAGCTTGGACTGTGCGATGGCGAGCGGGGCGGCGAGCGCGACCGCCGCGGCCGCGCCGGTACGAACGAGCCGGTCGAACATGGGTGTGTCCTCCTGGAAGAGTGCGCAAGCTAGCACGGTGGAAATGTCCGGACAAGAATCCCCGGCATCCTAGGCGCCCCGACGCAGGTTCATCGTGTAGGCGAACCGGTCGCCCGGATGAATGCTCTCGGTCGCCTCGAGGAGGCGCTCCGCGTCGTCGTAGTACATGCGCAGCGTCCGCAGCGCAGGGGCGCCGCGGGTCTCGTCGAGGCTCGCGGCGTCATCGCGGTCGAGCGAGACCGCAGTGATCTGCTGCTCGACGCGCGCGATCCGGCGGCCGTAGACGCTCTCGATCAGCTCGTAGATGGCGCTCTCGCGGGTGCGGAGGTGCTCCTGGATACCCTCGAGCACCGGGTTGAGGTAGACGCGCGTGACGCAGATGGGCCGCGCGCGTCCCGGGGCCTTGTCGACCCGGATGCCGGCGGCGAAGAACCATTCGTCGCCCGGCTTCGCCTTGAACTGGCGCGCGAGCAGACGGTTGAGCGCAACCTTGCCGGTGAAGACGATGCGCAGCTCGGTGGTGCGCGCATATTGCGTGAGATCGCCGACGGAGCCCACCTCCTGCACGAACTTCGCCGCGCCGGGAACCGCGACCACCTGCGTGCCCGCGCCCTGGCGGCGCGAGATGAGGCCCGCTTCGGCGAGCTGGCGCAAGGCCTCGCGCGCGGTGAAGCGGCTGATCTTGTGCGTGCGGCAGAGCTCCAGCTCGGCCGGGAGGTACGTGCCCACCGGATACACGCCGTCGGCGATGTCCGCCATCAGCAGGTTGCCGATCTCGCGATAGCGCGGCAGCACGTCGGCGGGCCGCGGCTGGCCGGGCGCGCGCGCGCCGCGGGCGCGCGCAGCGGAGCGGGCGGGACGGGCGCGGACGGGTCGCGACACGGCGGGATTCCGGAGGAGCGAAGGCGCGATGATAGTATGTCCGGACAACATCGCTCGAGCCGCGCCCGCTTGTCCATCACCGCCCAGCTCGCTGAGCTTTGCCTGCGCCCGGTCGATGACACCGACCGGGCGCGCGCCGCACTGCACGTCCTCGACTGGGCCGGCTGCGCAGTGAGCGGCAGCGCAGCGGAAGCGGGCCGCACGCTCGCGCGCTGGGCCGCGCAGCAGCCGGCCGGGCCGTGCCGCACGCTCAACGCCGGCATGCGTGATCTCTGGACCGCGGCGATCGTGAACGGCGGGGTCGGCAACGTCCTCGAGATGGACGACATCCATCGCACCGCAATCCTGCACCCCGGACCGGTCGTGGTCCCGGCGGCCCTTGCGCTCGCGGAGCGCGAGGGCGCGACCGCAACCGCGCTCCTCGACGCGGTCGTGCGCGGGTACGAGGCGGTGATCCGCATCGGGGCCGCGGTCGGGCCAAATCACTACAAGTACTGGCACAACACCGCGACCTGCGGCCCGTTCGGCGCGGCTGCCGCCGCGTGCGCGCTGCTCGCCCTGCCGGCGCGGAGATGGGTCGACGCCTTTGGCAATGCGGGCACGCAGGCGGCGGGACTCTGGCAAGTGCGGCATGAGCCCGTGATGTCCAAGCAACTCCACAACGGGCGCGCCGCGCATGCCGGCCTGCTCGCCGCCGATCTCGCGCGTTCCGGGTTCACGGGGCCTGCGTCGATTCTCGAAGGGCCGCAGGGGTTCTTTGCGGCGATGTGTCCCGGCGCGGACCCGCACGCGGTGGTGTGCGAGCCGGAGTCCCGCTGGCAGATCCACGACACGAGCTTCAAGCCGTGGCCCGCCTGCCGCCACGCGCACGCGGCGATCGACGCGGCGCTCGCGCTGCGCGAGTCGGTCGGGCGGTCGCCGGTGCGGCGGATCGCCGTGCGCACTTACCGCGACGCGCTCGCCTTCTGCGATCGCCCCGAGCCGCGCACGCCGCTCGACGCGAAGTTCAGCCTGCAGCACAGCGTCGCGGTCGCGCTCGCCGACGGGCCGCCGCCGCTCGCGGCCTTCGAGCCGGCGGCGATCGCGCGCCCGGACGTCGCGGCGCTGCGCGCGCTGGTGGAGGTGGCCGAGGCCGAGCCGTACGCCGCCGCGTATCCCGCGCATTACGGTGCGGAGGTCGAGATCGAGCTCGCCAATGGCACGCGCCAAGCGGCGCGCGTGCCCGATGCGCTCGGCGATCCCGAGAATCCTGTTGACGAGACCGGCATCGGCGCGAAGGCACTCGCGCTCATGCATGCAGGCGGGCTCGACGCCGGGCGCGCAAGAAAACTCGCCGACGCTTGCCTCGCGCTCGCGACGGGCGGAAAAGTGTCCGACCTCGTCCAGGCACTGCCCTGATGCTGAACTACCTCACCAGCGTCGACGCCCGCGCGCTGGCCGCCGAGTTCCCGCTCGGCGAGGCCTTCGTGCGTCGCTTCACCGCGATCAGCCGCGACGAGTTGCGCGCGCAGCAGGAAGGCCGCTTTCGGCGCGTGGTGGCGCGCGCCTGGAAGATCCCCTTCTACCAGCGGCTGTGGGGCGCGGCGGGCGTGCAGCCGGGCGACGTTCGATCGCTCGACGACCTGCCGGGGCTGCCGACGTTCGACAAGTCCGACATCATGGCATCGATCGCGCGGCGCCCGCCGCTCGGCGATTTCCACGGCATGGAGACCTACGCCGCGTCCGAGCGCCCGCCGGTGATCCTGCACACGACGAGCGGCACGACCGGCAAGCCACAGGTGCTGCTTTTCGGCCCGCGCGGCCGCGAGGTGCAGAACCTGCTGCTCGCGCGCGCCTATCTCTTTCAGGGGCTGCGGGAGGACGACGTGGTCCACTCGGTGTACGGCCACGGAATGATCAACGGCGGCCATTACGTCCGCGAGACCTTCACGCACTGGACCCGCGCGCTGCTCCTGTCCGCGGGCACCGGCGTCGAGACCCGCTCGGCGACCCAGGTGGAGCTGATGCGCGACTTCGGCGCGACCGTGATCGTCGGCTTCGCGGATTATGTCAAGCACCTCGCCGACGTGGCGCGCGAGGCGGGCATCGATCCGGCCCGCGACCTGAAGGTGCGCATGATCTGCGGTCACGTCGGCGAAGATCGGGAGGCAGTCGCGCGCGCGTGGGGCGGGGCGGAGGTGTTCGACTGGTACGGCGTCGGCGACACCGGCATCATTGCCGGCGAGGGGCCGGATCACGCCGGGCTGTACGTGATGGAGGACGCGCAGTATCTAGAGCTGCTCGACATCGAGACCGCTAAACCGGTCGCGGCGGGCGCGAGCGGGGACATGGTGGTGACCGTGCTCTTCAAGGACGAGATCTACCCGATGATCCGCTTCAACACGCACGACGTGACCGCGTTCCGCACCGACGCGTCGCCGCTCGGGATGAAGCTCGCGCGCATTCGCGGCTTTCTCGGCCGCAGCGACAACATGATCAAGCTGCGCGGCATCAACGTCTTTCCACAGGCGATCGCGGCGATGCTCGCCGATGCGCCGGGCTATGCGGGCGACTACGTCTGCCGCGTCGCCCGCGACGCCGCCGGGCGCGACGTGCTGACGGTGATGGTCGAGGTGCGCGAGCCGGCTGAGGTCGACGCAGCGGCATATCGCGAGCTGCTGCGGCGCAAGGTCGGGCTCGACGTCGAAGTGGCGCTGCGGGCGCCGCGCGAGCTCGCGGCGCTGACCGGGATCGACTCCCGGCAGAAGCCGATCCGGCTGATCGACGAGCGCGGGAAATGAACACGGTCGACCTTCCGCTCGGCGTCGCGGCGCTTGCCGCGGAGCTGGCGCACGGCGAGCTGACGTCCGAGGATGCGACACGGGCCTACCTCGCCCGGATCGCGGCGCGCGACCCGCCCATCCGCTCCTTCATTCGCGTGCTGCGAGAGGAGGCGCTCGATCAGGCGCGCGCCGCGGACGCGCGCCGCAAGACGGGCGCCGGGCTCGGCCTGCTCGACGGCGTGCCCATCGGCGCGAAGGACAACATCGACGTCGCCGGCGTGCCTACCACCGGTGGGATCGCGCTCTACCGCGACCGGACCGCTGCGCACGACGCGTTCGTGATCCAGCGGTTGCGCGCGGCGGGCGCGGTCATCCTGGGCAAGCTCAACATGCACGAGGCGGCCCTCGGCGCGACGACCGCCAATTCGTGGTTCGGCCGCTGCGAGAACCCGCACCGCGCCGGCTACACGCCGGGGGGCTCGAGCGGCGGCTCGGGCGCGGCGGTCGCGGCCGGATTCTGCGCCGGCGCGCTCGGCACCGACACGCTCGGCTCGGTGCGCGTGCCGGCGTCGTATTGCGGCACGGCGGGTTTCAAGCCGACGTTCGGGCTCGTCAGTACGCGCGGTGTGCTGCCGCTGTCCTGGACCCTCGACCACGTCGGATTCCTGGCGCCGTGCGTCGCCGACCTCTCGCTGCTCCTCGATGCCTGTGCGGGCTTCGACCGCGAGTCGGCGTATGCGCGACGCGGGCCGCGCATCCTCGTGCCCAAGCGCGCCGACCCGGCGAACCTCGCGCGGCTGCGCGTCGGGCGCCCTGCGGATCTGTCCGCGGTCGCACTCGAACCCGCGGTCGCGGCTGCGTACACGCGCGCCGTCGCGGCGCTCGCGGCGCGCGGCGCGACGATCGTGGACGTCGACCTGTCGGCCTACGACTTCACGCGCATGCGCCGCGAGGGGCTGCTGGTTTCCGAGTTCGAAGCCGCAGCCATCTTCGAGAAGGACCTTGCCGCGCATCCCGAGGGTTTCTCGGACGAGCTGCGCGCGAATCTCGCGTTTGGCGCGAAGCAGTCGGCGATGCGCGCCGCGCAGGCGTACCGGCGGCTCGCCGAGGTGCGCGTGCTCGCGCGTCGCGTCTTTGCCGCCATCGACGTGCTGATCCTTCCGACGACGCCGCAGGCGGCCTTCCCGTTCTCCGCGCCGGTGCCGGCGGATCAGGCCGATCTCACCGGCCTCGCGAACATCGTCGGCATCCCTGCGGGCAGCGTGCCCTTCGGCCGGAACGCCGACGGCCTGCCGCTCTCGGCGCAGGTCACGGCGCCGGCCTTCGAGGATCGCCTCGTGCTGGACGTGCTCGCCACGCTGGAGCAGTGCGCGTCCTGACGCGTTGACGCTCGTTGGAGCCGCCCGTAACATCGTCCGGACCCCTCCCGCCCCGCCGCATGCCTCCGCACCCCTACTCCTGGCCGCAGGACGCGCGCCTCGCGCTCTCCGTCGTCGTGAACGTCGAGGAGGGCGCCGAGAGCACGGTGGTCGAGGGCGATCGCGGTCCCGAACCGGTCGACGAGCTGGGCATCGCGCTGAAGAAGCCGATCCGCAACTACGGCAACGAGTCCAACTACCAGTACGGCATCAAGGCAGGCGCGCCACGCGTGCTGCGCCTACTGCAGACCCACGGCATCAAGGCGACGTTCACCGCGGCCGCGGTCGCGCTCGAGCGCGCGCCGCAGCTCGCGCGCGAGATCGCCGCGCAGGGACACGAGACGTGCGCGCACGGCTATCGCTGGGTGCACCAGTTCCACATGGAGGAAGCGGTCGAGCGCGCGTTCATCCGCAATGCGGTCGCCTCCCTCGAGCGCACCACCGGCACGCGCCCGTACGGCTGGCTGTCGCGCTACCTGCTGACCGCGAACACCCGCCGGCTGCTCGCGGAAGAGGGTTTTCTCTACCACATGGACGACTACAGCGACGACCAGCCGTTTTGGGAGGTCATCGCGGGCAAGCCGCTCGTGATCCTGCCGTACGCGCTCGACACGAACGACATGAAGTTCTGGACCGACCCGGCGCTGTCGACCGCGCAGTGGCTGCAGTATGCGATCGACACGTTCGAGTGGCTGCACAAGGAAGGCGCGCACGCGCCGCGGATGATGTCGATCGGCCTGCATCTGCGCATCATCGGCCGCCCGGGACGCATCGGCGCGCTGGAGCGCTTCCTGCAGCACGTCGCCGGGCGCCCGGGCGTGTGGGTCGCGACGCGGCGCGCGATCGCACAGCACTTCGCATCGCAAGTCGCGCCGCCAGCGGAGTAATGCCATGAAACTCGAAGCTCCCGCCCGCCCCGTCCGGCACACCGATCCGGAGGAGGAGCGCGCGATCCTGGACGCGATCCGGAAGTGGCTCGACAAGGACGTCCGGCCGCACGTCATGAAACTCGAGCACGACGACGTCTGGCCGGCGGAGATGGTCGAGCAGATGAAGGCGTTCGGGTTGTTCGGCGCGGTGATCGATCCGAAGTGGGGCGGGCTCGGCCTCTCCGCGTCGACGTACGCGAAGGTCGTCACGGCGATCTCGGAAGTCTGGATGTCGCTCACCGGCATCTTCAACTCGCACCTGATGATGGCGATCCTGGTCGAGAAGTTCGGCACCGAGGAGCAGAAGGCGCGCTTCCTGCCGAAGTTCGTCAGCGGCGAGATCCGCGGCGGACTCGCTCTGACCGAGCCCGACGCCGGCACCGATCTCTCCGCGATCCGCACACGGGCGAAGCGCGACGGCGATCATTACTTAGTCAATGGCACGAAGACCTGGATCTCGAACGGCATTCAGGGCAGCGCGTTCGCGGTGCTCGTGAAGACCGACCTCGAGGCCCAGCCGGCGCGCAAAGGCATCTCGATGTTCATCATGGAGAAGGGGCCCGGCTTCAAGGTGTCGCGCAAGCTCGAGAAGCTCGGCTACAAGGGGATCGACTCGGCGGAGCTCGTGTTCGACGACTACCGGCTGCCGGCGGCGAACCGCATCGGCGCGGAAGGGGAGGGCTTCTACCTCGCGGTGAGTGGGCTCGAGCTCGGGCGGATCAACGTCGCGGCGCGCGGCGTCGGCATCGCGCAGGCGGCGCTCGACGAGTCGGTGCGCTACGCGCAACTGCGCAAGACGTTCGGCAAGCCGATCTGCGAGCACCAGGCGATCCAGCTCAAGCTCGGCGAGATGGCGACGCGCTGCGAGGCGGCGCGCCTGCTGGTCGAGTCGGCGGCGCAGGCCTACGACACCGGGCGGCGCTGCGACATGGAGGCGGGGATGGCGAAGTACTTCGCGACCGAGGCCGCGGTCGAGAACGCGCTCGAGGCGATGCGCATCCACGGCGGCTACGGCTACTCGAAGGAGTACCCGATCGAGCGGCTCTATCGGGATGCGCCGCTGCTCTGCATCGGCGAGGGGACGAACGAGATGCAGCGGATAATTATCGCGAGACAGCTCGTCGAGCGGAACAAGATCTGAACATGGCCCGCGCGCGCGACAATCAGGCACTGTCCTCCGCAACGCTGGCCCGGCTGCGCCGCGTCAGCACCGCGACGCTCACGACGCAGCTCTTCAAGCGCGGGCTGCGCAACGTTTTCGTCCAGGGCGTGCGGCGCGTGAGCCGCGCGGGCCCCAACATGGTCGGCCCGGCGTTCACGCTGCGGAACATTCCGTCGCGCGAGGACCTCGACCAGATGAGCGTTCTCGGGGATCCCGAGCACCCGCAGCGCAAGTCGATCGAAATCGTCCCGCCCGGCAATGTGCTCATCGTGGACTGCCGTGGCGACATCCGCGCCGCCTCTGCCGGCGGCATCCTCCTCAAGCGGCTCGAGGTGCGCGGCGCGGCGGGCTTCGTCTCCGACGGCTGCGTGCGCGACACGCCCGAGGTCGCCGAGACCGCATTCCCGGTGTTCTGCGCCGGTGGCTCGGCGCCGCTGAACCTGGTCCGGCACCACGCGGCGGACTACCAGCGCCCGATCGCGTGCGGCGGCGTGCCGGTCTACCCGGGCGACGTCGTCGTGGGCGACGGCGAGGGCGTAGTGGTCATCCCGCGGCACCTTGCCGACGAGGTCGCCGCCGACGCCGCGGAGCAGGAGGCGCTCGAGGAATTCGTGATGGAAGAGATCAAGTCCGGCAAGGCGCTGCCCGGCGTCTATCCGCCGAACGACGCGACGCGGGCGCGCTACGCGCAATGGCGTCGCAAGCGGGCGAAGAAATGAAGCTCGACGGCGTCCGCGTCCTCGACCTCTCGCTCTTCCTGCCGGGGCCGCATCTCACGATGATGATGGCCGACCACGGCGCGGAGGTGATCAAGGTCGAGCCCTACGACAGCGGCGAGCCGGTGCGTAACCTCGGCCTGCGGAAAGCCGGCCAATCGGTCTGGTTCCGCAACACCCATCGCGGCAAGAAAAGCCTGCGCCTCAACCTGAAGCATCCCGACGGCAAGGAGATCCTGCTTCGTCTCGCCGAGAAGTCCGACGTGCTGGTCGAGGGCTTCCGGCCGGGCGTGATGGACCGGCTCGGCGTCGGGTATGCGCACGTCGCGCCGCGCGCGCCGCAGCTCGTCTACTGCTCGATCTCGGCGTTCGGGCAGACCGGACGCTATCGCGACAAGCCGGCGCACGACATGGCGGTCGAGGCGCTCGCCGGCGTGCTGGCCTTCAATCTCGGCACCGACGGGCGGCCGACGAACCCCGGTATTCCCGCCGGCGACATGGGCGCGTCGCTGATGGCGCTCTCCGGGATCCTCATGGCGCTCCTGAAGCAGCGGCAGACGGGGCGCGGCGATTACCTGGATATCTCGCTTTACGACTCCCTGATCGCGTGGACGCCGAACGTGCAGGGCCCGGTGTTCGCCGAGCATCGCGCGCACGTGGTGAAGCACGAGCGCAACTGGGGCGGCGCGGCGTTCTACAACGTCTACGACACGAAGGACGGGCGGTACATCGCACTCGGCGGCGTCGAACACAAGTTCGCGGAGAACTTCCTCAACAAGGCCGGGCGCCCCGACCTGATCCCGCTCTGCCATCAGCCGCCCGGACCGGTGCAGGATCCGGTCAAGGACTACCTGCGCGATCTGTTCCGATCAAAGACGCTGGGCGAATGGACCGCCTGGTTCGAGGGCGTGGACGCGTGCTGGGCGCCGGTGCGCACACTTCATGAGGCGATGTTCGACGCGGCCACCGCCGAGCGCGGGATGCTGCTCGTCGACGAACACGGCGTCGAGCATCTCGGCGTCCCGATCCGGTTCGCGCGCGAGCCGGCGAGTCCCGACCTGCGGGTGCCGGAGTTCGGCGAGCATTCGGCCGAGCTCGTGAAGAGCGTCGGCTACGCGGACGCGGACGTCGCGCGGCTGCGGGCCGAGAAGGTGATCTGAGTCCCGGCATGGTCGAGCTCGACCCGGCGTCGCTCGACCTGGCGCGCTTCATCCGCCCGGGCGACACGGTCGTCGTCGCGCAGGCGTCGAGCGAGCCGCTGACGCTCACCGAGGCGCTCGTCGCGCAGGCCGATCGGCTCGGCGCGATCACCGTCTTCATCGGCGCGAGCTGGTCGGACACGTTCGCGCCGGACCGGGCGCCCGGATTCCGCTACGTCAGCTACGGTGCGCTCGGCGCGAATGCGCGGCTGGCGCGTGCGGGCCGGCTCGACGTCGTGCCGTGCCACTACTCGCAACTCCCGTGGCTCTTCGAGAGCGGGACGTGGCGCGCGGACGTGGTGCTCATCGGGCTCTCTGCGCCGGCCAGCGGCGCAATGACGCTCGGTCCGTCGCACGGCTATGCGCTTACGGCCGCGTGCCGCGCGCGCACGGTGATCGCCGAGGTCAACGAGCGGATGCCGTGGGTGCACGGCGGTGAGGTTCCGGCCGACTTGCGGATCGATGCGATGGTCCGCAGCGCGCGGTCGCTCCCGACCTATCCCGCCGCGAAGATCGGCGACGTCGAGCGGCGCGTGGCCGCGCACGTCGCGGCGCTCGTGCCCGACGGCGCGACGATACAGCTTGGGATCGGCACGCTGCCCGATGCCGTGCTCGAAGCGCTCGCCGGGCATCGCGACCTCGGGCTCCACTCCGGGATGCTCACGAGCGCGGTGCTGCCACTGTTGGAGTCCGGGGTGATCACCAACGCCCGCAAGCCGATCGACACCGGCGTCACCGTCACCGGCCTGCTGATCGGCGAGGCGAAGCTGTACGCAGTTGCGCATCGCAATCCCGCGATCCGGCTCGCCGCGCCCGACTACACGCACGCGGCGGCCGTGCTCGCGCAGCTACCCGATTTCGTGAGCGTGAACTCGGCGGTCGAGGTGGATCTCTTTGGCCGCGTGAACGCGGAGGTGGCCGGCGGGCACTACGTCGGCGGCGTGGGCGGCGCGATGGACTTCATCCGCGGCGCGGCGGCGGCGGGCGGGCGGGCCGTGATCGCGTTGCCGTCGGTCTCCCGCGACGGGAAGGCGAGCCGCATCGTCGCAGCGTGCACCACGGTCACGACGCCGGCGGCGGACGCCGACGTTGTCGCGACGGAGTGGGGCGTGGCGGAGCTGCGCGGGATCGACTACGCCGAGCGATCGCGGCGCCTGGCCGCGATCGCGCATCCCGAGCACCGCGAAACGCTGGAGCGCGCCGCTCTTCATCGCTTCTCCGCCTCCGCCTGATCGGTGGGTCGGCTTCCGGCCGAAGCAGTCGGTCAGCGTCGTCGACAAGAGTTGCCTGGAAGCGGGCATTTACCCCGACCCCGGGCCCTTTCGGCGGAGTCTCCGTGTGGGCACCGAGACGACAGGTTGGTCAGGGGTGTAGACGGAGAGTCGCCGGCCTGTGCGGAGCCAGAATGCAACGCATCCGGCGACGCGCGCAGATGCTTGACTATTGGGTGACGGGCTGATCGAACAAGTGCGTCGGCGTCGCCACCACCCCGTTGCGACCAGCCTGCTTGGCCCCGTAGAGCGCACGATCGGCGCGCTCGAGCAGTTCTTGGAATGTGTGGTTCGGCCCAGGCACCAGCTGCGCGACACCGATGCTCGAAGTGACCCGACCGAACGGAGATGCACCGTGCGGGACATCCAGCGCAGCGATTGCTGCCAGCACGCGCCGGGCAACGTCGAGCGCGCCGTCCGTGTAGGTGTCCGGCAGCAGGACCACGAATTCGTCGCCGCCGTAGCGCGCGGCGAGGTCCGCCGGGCGCTGCATCGATTGCCCGACTGCCTTGCCGACAGCAGCAAGGCAGTCGACGCCGGCGCGATGCCCATGGAAGTCGTTGTACGACTTGAAGAAGTCGACATCGATGAACAGCACCGTCAGCGGCCTATGGTCCCGACGCGCGCGCTCCCACTCCGTGGCGCAGACGATGTCAAAGTGGCGGCGATTATGGAGGCCGGTGAGCGGGTCAATGATCGTGAGTGCACGTAGTTCGTCCTGCAGGCGCCGGTTTTCCTCCAGTTGCTGACGCAGGCGCCAACTGACGCGATAGAAGCGACGTGCAATCCAGGTGACCATGGCCAAGATGAGGGCTCCGGCTGCAAGCACCCACAGCAGCCAGCGCAAGTCGGTCGGCTGCGGGGGATGGTAGATCAGTCCGCGGATGTCGATGTCGGCGCCTCCCGGCGCAAGGCCGAGTTCCCGGTACACGTCAAAGATGTGCTGCCAGCGGCCGACGTGCGTGTGGCCGAGCTCCACAAGATCCGAGCGCACCAGTGGCATCATGCGTTCGGCTTCGAAGCGCAGTTTTTCCACAGGAAGGTCGGGTGCGTACTTTGCGTGAATGAGTGCAGAGATTTCCTCCTGATGCGCGAGGGCGTACTCCCAGCCCCGCAGACTCGCCGCGCGGAATGCCTCCACCCATTCCGGGTGCCTCGCCACCATTGCACGGGTGGTGAACAGCGTGTCGCCGTAAAAGTCCACACCGCTGGAACGAGGCGTGAACTGGCCGTATCGCCCACCGGATTGCTGCAGGTAGTAGCTCTCGTCGGTCTCGTAGCCCGCGAGCGCGTCGACGCGCCCCTGCACCAGGGTGTCCACGCTGTAGTCATGCTGCACGAGTTGTAGTCGGTCGACCGGAACCTGCGCGCGCTGCAGGTACGCGAAGATTTCAGTTTCCCACGACGCGAGCGCCACCTTGCGGCCCGCGAGGTCGCGTACGGTATTGATGCCGGCGTCGCGGCGCACGAACAAAGTGAGGGGTGAGTGCTGGAAGATGGAGGCAAGCACGACAACCGGGTCGCCTTTAGCGTAGCGCAACACCAGTTCCGAGGACGCGACGCCGAAATCGGCTCCGCCCTTTAGGACAGTCTCGACAGGATCGGTGCCGGGGGTTGCCGGAATGATCGTCACGGCGAAACCGGCCTCTCGATAATAGCCTTTCTCGAGTGCCGTGTAGAAGCCGGCGAACTGGAACTGGTGACGCCACTTGAGTTGCAGGCGCACCGGTATAGCGTCGCCGGAAGACGTATCGGCCGTGCAGACGGCGGGCGTGACGGCGAGGAGAATGATGGACATGACAACGGTGAGTTCAGTGCGCCACATCGCCTTACTGTTCCTTGTTGGTCGGGCATGTCCGTCGTTCATGCGGGTCGTCCTTCTCCGGGCGGGCGCATTGTAGTCTTCACGGGCGACTGGCCCCTCATCGGGTCGACGAAGGCGCGTGCTCCGAGACGATCTTGCGCCAGTATCCATCGGGGTAACGATTGATCGCGCTGAGCGGAGCGGCCCAGGCGCGTTCGAAGAGCGGACTCGCCACCGTCCGCTAATCGGAGCCATGCTTCAGCTGGTGCTCGGGGTCGTGTCGGAATTGCGTGACTGCCCACGTCTGCTCGGGAGAGCAGCGACCGCCTGCTTTGGGTCGAGTCCAGCTGTACAGCGGACCGGATCAACCTCAACCCCGGTGCTCAGATTCATCTCTGTCTGCCGCGACCTGCGACAATGCCCGACGAACGTGGCCTCGTCATCTATAGCTCGAAGGGAATGCTAGGCTTCGCGCGACGATGGCATCTCCACCGGTCCGCGCGGTCGCTCTCATCTGTCATCCCGAAACTCGCAGCAATGCGGTGCACGGCGTCCGAGCGCGTGTAGCCAGGACCGCCGACGGAATTCTGGCGGTCCACTACTCGCTAGAGGGAGACCTCAATCGCCTGCGCGTTCCGCGCCCGCGGGCACCGCGCATCGCCGAGCGGCTTTGGCTGCACACGTGTTGCGAGATTTTTGTGGCGATCAAAGGGTCACCCGGATACCATGAATTCAACTTCGGACCTTCCGGCGAGTGGGCCGCATACGCATTCGCGCGCTATCGCAACGTTGGGATTCTTGCTGACGAGCAGCTGAATCCGGGAGTTACTGTACGCAACACGGCGGGAAGATTGGAGCTCGACGCCCGAGTGCGCCTCGGCCACCTGTCGCCGATGCACCTCAGCGCGAGCCTTTCGCTCGCGCTGTCAGCTATTGTCGAGGACGACTCCGGCAAGCTTTGCTATTGGGCGCTTAGACATCCGCCGGGCAAGCCCGATTTCCACCATCCTGACGCGTTCGCTTTGGAAGTTTGATGAAGTTCGGAATTGATCGCTTGCTTGAAGACCCAGCGTTACGAAAACCGCTGGTAGGCAAGCGAGTGGCGCTGCTTGCGCATCCGGCGTCGGTGACGCGCGATCTCGTTCACTCGCTTGACGCGCTCGCTGCAGTTGAGGACATTGAGCTGGTTGCAGCCTTTGGGCCCCAGCATGGACTGCGCGGCGACAAGCAGGACAACATGATCGAATCGCCGCACTTCACCGACCCCGTGCACGGGATCCCGGTCTTCAGCCTCTATGGCAAGGTGCGCCGCCCGACAACGGCAATGATGGACAGCTTCGACGTGCTGCTTGTCGATCTGCAGGACGTGGGGTGTCGGATCTACACCTTTGTCACGACGCTGCGTTACGTTCTCGAGGCGGCCGTCGAGCGGGGCAAGCGGGTTTGGGTGCTCGACCGACCCAACCCGGTGGGGCGTCCGATCGAGGGGCTGCTGCTGCGTGCCGGGTGGGAGAGTTTCGTCGGCCCGGGACCGCTGCCGATGCGCCACGGCCTGACGCTCGGCGAGCTCGCGAAGTGGTTCCTGCGCACGCTTCGCCTCGACGTGGAGTGCGAGGTCGTGACCATGGAGGGCTGGAATCCGAACGGCGCACCGGGATACGGTTGGGCGCTCGGCGAACGGACGTGGGTCAACCCGAGCCCCAATGCGTCCAATCCCTGGATGGCCCGCTGCTACGCGGGAACCGTGATGCTGGAAGGCACCACGTTGTCGGAAGGGCGCGGCACAACCCGGCCGCTCGAGCTGTTCGGAGCGCCCGATCTCGAGCCGCATTCGCTGATGGCAATGATGGAATCGCTGGCGCCTCGATGGATGTGCGGTTGCCGGCTGCGGGCTTGCTGGTTCGAGCCGACATTTCACAAGCACGTCGGTGAGCTCTGCGCGGGCCTTCAGATCCACGTCGACGACCCGGCTTACGATCACGACGCATTTCGCCCGTGGCGACTGCTCGCTCTCGCGTTCAAAGCGCTCCGCGCGCTGCGGCCCGAGTACGGATTGTGGCGCGACTTCCCGTACGAGTACGAGCACGGCCGTCTCGCAATCGATGTGATCAACGGAAGCGAGCTGTTGCGAGCTTGGGTGGACGATCCCGCCGCCACGGCAGCCGATCTCGACGCGCTTGCGCATCCCGATGAGGATGCGTGGCGCGAAGAGAGGGAAGCCGTGTTGCTTTATCGATGAACCGGCGCGGAGGAGGTTCTGCTGGGTGACGATGTCCAACCGGTTCGCCAGCACCGCCGATAGCAGACGTTTTTGTAGCCGGTCACCGCGATCGGTGCCGGTTCCCGGCTTCGCTGGGATCAGTTTTGAACAACGTATTGGACTGCACCCAGAGGGTTGCAACTATTCCGAGCTCGCCATGGGACCTTGCCCGTCAGCTACTGCTCGGTCATACCAAGCAGGGGAGCACCGTCCGCTACCTTGACGTCGAGATGGATGAGACGGAAGCCTACTTCGTTTACCGCGCCGACCGACTCGTCACGG
>Ga0105107_10000664_pt1 | contig 21893 bp, 23 predicted proteins | sample PPLLaktember2015_6_FD_79335 | JGI IMG/M metagenome (GOLD analysis project Ga0105107, IMG submission 79335) | Freshwater sediment microbial communities from Prairie Pothole Lake near Jamestown, North Dakota, USA - PPLs Lake P8 Core (1) Depth... | ecosystem: Environmental > Aquatic > Freshwater >... | reverse complement strand
GCTCACCGCTCACACGCCATGTTCGACATCGGCTTCTCCGAATTGATGGTCATTGCCGTGGTGGCGCTGATCGTCATTGGGCCGGAAAAACTGCCCAAGGTCGCACGCACCGTCGGCCACCTGTTCGGCCGCATGCAGCGCTATGTCAATGATGTCAAAGCTGACATCAGCCGCGAAATGGCGCTCGACGATCTGCGCAAACTGCAGGCGAGCATGCAGGACACTGCGCGCTCCATCGAACAGTCGGTGACCGAGGAAGTCCGCTCTGCCGAGACCGAGATGAGCAGGATTTCCGCCGATGTGCAGACGCCCGGCCCGGAGGCCGCGCCGCCTGCGGCGTCCGCGGCCGTGACGCCGCAGGACCCGGGCAAGCCGGCATGAGAACCGGCATCGGCGCGCAGTGAGCGAAGACACTTTCATTTCCCATCTGGTCGAGTTGCGCGACCGGCTACTGCGCGCGCTGATCGTGTTCGGGCTGGTGCTGCTGGTGCTGGTTCCGTTTGCTTCCGAACTCTACGATCTTCTGGCAACGCCGATGATGCACGCGCTGCCCGAAGGCGCAAAAATGATCGCCACCGGCGTGGTGACGCCCTTTCTGGTGCCGATCAAGGTCGCGATGATGGTGGCGTTCGTGATCACGCTGCCATACACGCTGTTCCAGGCCTGGTCGTTCGTGGCGCCCGGCCTCTACAGCCACGAAAAGCGCCTGGTCATGCCGCTGGTGGTGGCGAGCACCCTGCTGTTCGTGGTCGGCATCGTCTTCTGTTACTTCTTTGTTTTCAACACGGTGTTCCACTTCATCAATCAGATTGCGCCGAAGAGCATTTCGGTGGCGCCGGACATCGAGAACTATCTCAATTTTGTGCTGACCATGTTCCTCGCCTTCGGCCTGACCTTCGAGACGCCGATCGTCGTGGTGATGCTGACACGCATGGGACTGGTGACGCTGGAACAACTGCGCAGCATCCGCCCCTATTTCATTGTCATCGCCTTCATCATTGCGGCGATCGTCACGCCGCCCGATGTGGTGTCGCAGCTGCTGCTGGCGATTCCGATGTGCCTGCTGTTTGAAGTGGGATTGTTTGCCGCGCGGTTTGTCGGCAAAAAACCGGCAGCTGCGGCAGATACCGCAGATGGCGATTACCAGCCTCCCACGGATGCCGCGCAGGATCGCGAACTCGACCGCATCGAAGCCGAAGAGCGCAGCCGCTCCGGTGGCTGAACCGGCCGCCGGTGTTGCTGGCGTTCGGGTGCGGTTATTCCTGGTTTTCCCGGCGCGGCTGTTTCGGCCGCTTGCCGACGATCACCTTGAGGTCGATTTCCCCGGCCTCGCGCACCACGCGCAGCGTTGCCGGATTGCCCGGCACCAGCGCGGCGATCAGGTTGAGCATCGTCGCCGAATCGGTCACCGGCTTGCCGTCGACGGCAATCAGCACATCGCCGACCTTCATGCCGCCGCGGTCGGCGGGTGTGCCGCGAAAGACTTCGGTGATCAGGGCGCCGCGCGTGCTGGGGATCTTGAATGACTCGGCGATTTCCTTGGTCATGTCCTGCACGCCGACGCCGATCCAGCCGCGCTGTACCGACCCGGTCTGGATGATCTGCTCCATGACCGTTTTCGCAGTGCTCACCGGAATCGCAAAACCGATACCCAACGACGCGCCGCCCGGCGTTTTCGAATAAATTGCGGTATTGATGCCGATCAGGTGGCCGTTGACGTCGACCAGCGCGCCGCCCGAATTGCCGGGATTGATCGCGGCATCGGTCTGGATGAAATTCTCGAAGGTGTTGATACCGAGTTGGCTGCGGCCCAGGGCGCTGACGATGCCCATGGTGACGGTCTGGCCGACGCCGAACGGGTTGCCGATGGCAAGCACGACATCGCCGACGCGCACGCTGTCAGGCTGGCTGAAGGTGATCGCCGGCAGCGACGGCAGGTCGATTTTCAGCACGGCGAGATCGGATTCCGGATCGGTGCCGATCAGGCGTGCATTGACGCGCCGCGTATCCGCCAGCGCGACTTCGATGCCGTCCGCCGCCTCGACCACGTGGCTGTTGGTCAGGATGTAGCCCGAGTCGCTGACAATGACTCCGGAGCCGAGGTTGGTGCTGGGCCGGGCCTGGACATCGGGCTGGTCACCGAAGAAATACCGGAACACCGGGTCGTCCATCAACGGATGCCGCTGCGGTGCCTTGATCGCCTTGGATGTGAAAATATTGACCACTGCCGGCATCGCTTTTCTGGCGGCGTCGCTGTACGAGGACGCGCGCGGTGCCGCGCTGTCCCCAGCCGTCTGTTTGACGGTAGTGATGACCGTGCCCTGCGGCATGCCGCTCAGCAGGTCGGGGCGCAGGGTGCTGACGACAAACAGCGCGGCGAGACAGACGGTCGCGGTTTGACAGAAGATCAGCCAGAGTTTTCGCATGAGGCTGCCGTGGGCGGCGCGGCGATGATGTTGTTGTTCGGTGAATTGAATATTTTTCGCGGGATGTGCGGCGCCGGATGCCGGCCTGGCGAATGAAATGCAGATCCCTGATTGCCATGATTATTCCTCAAACGGCCCGCCGGTGGAAGCCTGCGCCACGGCGGCCACATCGCATGCCGTGCCGATGGCAATCCGGCTTGCGGATCACCCCGCAAATCCGGCGACTGCTGTTGGGGGCGGGCGGGACGGCCGGCGGCGTCGGCAACAGCACTGTTGCGCACGGCAAAGTGCAACGCATGACCGGAAACGGATCCCCGACCCCGCCGCGGCTGGACTATCATATAAGCCGGTTTTCAGCTGGTAGCGAGGGTTTTTATGCGCGGCACCATCATCTGCGTCATGGCCGCAGCCATGCTCGGAGTGAGCATCCCGGCGACCGCTCATGACCGACATGGGCATGCGCGCGCGGGCATCGGCTTTTATTTCGGGGCACCGCTGTACTGGGGCTCGGGGTGGGGCGGACCTGGTCCCTATTACTACTACCCGCCGGCAATGGTGATTCGCCCGCCGCTGGTCTTTTACGACGAGCACGGCAATCCCGTGCCCAACGATGTGGTGGCACCCGGGGAGCCGCTGATCTATTACGATCGTTATGGCAATCCCGTGCCGCTCGCGCAGCCGCCAGCGCAGGCACAATCGCAGCCGCAGCCGCAGCCGGGAACGGCGGCACCGACCTGGTTTTTTTGCGCGGACTCGCAGTCCTACTATCCGTACGTGAAGACCTGCGCTTCGCCCTGGCAGCGCGTCGCGCCTATGCCGCCGCCCCCGCAGCAGTAGGCGCGCCGCTGCGCGCACCTGCCGCGACGGTTCTTGCGGCTGATGCCGGAACTGCCCATCAGCAAGTGTGGCGGGCCGTGCCCTGGCTGCGAATCGCCGGCCGCATCGCCAGCGGCATGGGTAGTGGATGACGGGGTGAAGTTTTGAGTGTGCCGGTCGCCGCCCGTCAGCCATCGCGGCGATTTCCGCGCTGACGTCAGTTCTTCAGGCGCACGTGATGTTCCAGCCCCGCACAGTCTTCGTCCGTCTTCAGTCCGGCCGCACGGATGCCATGTGCGGCAAGCGCTTCGTCGCGTTCCTGCGTGTCGCCGGTCACACCGACGGCACCGAGTAATTCGCCATCCGCCCCGCGAATCAGCATGCCGCCGCCTTCGGCGAAGATCCGGTCCTGCGAAGCCTTGAACAAAAAATCCATGAACAGCGGGCGTTCTTCGGTGCGCAGCCGCACCAGACTCGAAGAGCGGCCCAGTGCCAGCGCAGCGTGTGCCTTGCCCAGCGCCATTTCAAACCGCATCATCGCCGAGCCGTCTTCCTTCTTGAATGCCTTGACCACGGCGCCGTGCTCGACGACTACCACGGAAACAGGGCGGCAACCGAGCTCGCGTGCCCGGGACAGAATGGCATCGATGATGTCCTCGGCCTGCGACAGGGTGATCATGGACACGGGTGTTTCCCTTGACGATGAAAGCGGACGCTCAATTGTATACTCCGGCAAATCGCAGCGCGTTAACCGGCACAAACAAGATGATACGAAGGAGAAAGGCATGAAGGGTTTGATTTCACTCGGGGCGTTATGCGGTGCGTTGATGGTGTTGTCGGTATCGCCGGCGGCAGCGGCTGATAAAGCAGGGGACTATCCGCGACGGCCGATCCGTTTTCTCGTGGGATTTGCGGCGGGCGGCGCCAACGACCTCGTCGCGCGGCTGGTGGCGACCAAGCTGGGGCCGCGACTGGGCCAGCAGGTGATTGTCGACAATCGTCCGGGCGGCGGCGGCATTCTCGCCCATGAACTGCTGGTCAATGCTGCGCCCGATGGCTACACGATGATCCTGGCTTCGGTGACCGGATTGGCCATGGCCCCGGCGCTGCGCGGCAAGGTGCCTTACGACCCGATCCGCGATTTTGTGCCGGTAGCCCAGGTTGTCGATGCAGCGACGCTGTTTTCGGCAAATCCGTCGAGCGCTTCAAAATCCCTCAAGGATTTTGTCGCGCGCGCAAAAAAGGAACCTGGTGCCTTGAACGTGGGCAATCCCGGCATCGGCAGCGTCGGGCATCTCGCGTTTGAACGGTTCAGCAGCGCGGCCGGCATCAAGGTGGTCAACGTGCCCTACAAGAGCGGTGGCCTGGCCGCCACGGCAGCCATTTCGGGCCAGGTCGAGCATCTGGCCGGCATCATTTCTTCCGGCGCACCGCATGTCAAGGCAGGCAAGCTGCGCGGTCTGGGCGTGACCAGCGCCAGGCGCGCGTCGATCCTGCCCGAAGTGCCGACGGTGGCGGAGCAGGGATATCCCGGATTCGAGGCGAGCGGCTGGCTGGGGATCGCGTTTCCGGCAAAAACGCCGGCACCCATCGTCCAGCGCATGTACCAGGAGACGCAGGCGGTGATGGCACAGCAGGACACCCAGGCGTTTCTGGATAAAAGCGGGCTGGACCTGGTGATGAAAAACCCCGAAGAGTTTCGCGGCTATATCAAGGCCGAACTGGCCCGCTGGACCAAGCTGATCAAGGATGCCGGGATCAAGGCCGACTAGCGCCGCCTGCCCGCGGTCGGCGCAGTGACGTAATTAGTTGATTTTATTAATTTATTTCACTATTTGCTTAACTTTCTCTGCCGTCCGCGTGTAAAATGTCGCCTTTTTCGCAGACGCAAGGGCTAAAGGGGACTACAGGCATGTCCGAGAGAGATACCGATCAGGGTAAACGGCAGTTTCTGGTCGCCGCCACCACGGTGGCTGGCGGTGTGGCAGCCGGCGCGGCCGCGGTGCCGTTTGTGGCGAGCATGTTGCCGTCGGAACGCGCGAAGGCGGCCGGCGCACCGGTCGAAGTCGACCTCAGCACGCTGGCTCCGGGCGAACGGGTGACCGTTGAATGGCAGGGCAAGCCGGTGTGGATCGTGCGCCGTACCAGGGAAATGCTCGACACCATCCGCGGCAACGACGGCAATGTTGCCGATCCCCAGTCAAAAAAGAAAATGCAGCCGGCGTACGCGACCAACGAAATGCGCGCGATCAAGGACGAATTCCTGGTCGTCGTCGGCATCTGCACCCACCTTGGTTGCTCGCCGGTGGGCAAGTTTGCCAAACAGGCAGAGGCTTTCGATCCGAGCTGGCAGGGCGGGTTTTATTGCCCGTGCCACGGCTCGCTGTTCGATCTTGCCGGCCGCGTCTACAAGAACAAGCCCGCCCCCGACAATCTGGTGGTGCCGCCGCACAAATACCTGTCGGATATGCGCATCCTCATCGGCGAAGACACCAAGGGAGCCTGATAGAAAATGGCTGCGACACCCAAAGAACCCGTACAGTTTTCCGGCGCCGGCCCCCTCAACACCCCGATCAGCGGCGTGCTCACCTGGGTCGATCAGCGTTTTCCGCTGATGTCCCTGTGGCGCGACCACCTGTCCGAGTACTACGCACCGAAGAATTTCAACTTCTGGTATTTCTTCGGCGGGCTGGCGATGCTGGTGCTGGCGATCCAGATCGTCACCGGCATTTTCCTGGTCATGCACTACAAGCCGTCGGCGGCGGAAGCCTTCGCCTCGGTGGAGTACATCATGCGCGACGTGCCGGCAGGCTGGTTCATCCGCTATATGCACTCGACCGGCGCATCGGCGTTTTTCATCGTCGTCTATCTGCACATGTTCCGCGGGCTGATGTACGGTTCATACCGCCAGCCGCGCGAGCTGATCTGGATTTTCGGCATGCTGATCTACCTCTGCCTGATGGCCGAGGCCTTCTTCGGCTACCTGTTGCCGTGGGGCCAGATGTCGTTCTGGGGTGCGCAGGTGATCATCAACCTGTTCGACGCGCTGCCGCTGATCGGGCCCGACCTGTCGACCTGGATCCGCGGCGATTTTGTCATTTCGGACGCAACGCTGAACCGTTTCTTCGCGTTCCACGTGATTGCGCTGCCGCTGGTGTTGCTCGGCCTCGTTGCCGCGCACATCATGGCGCTGCACGAAGTGGGATCGAACAACCCGGACGGCGTCGAGATCAAGAAGCACAAGGACGCGCAGGGCCGGCCGCTCGACGGCATCCCGTTTCATCCGTACTACACGGTGAAGGACATTGTCGGCGTGGTGGTGTTCCTGTTCCTGTTCTTCCTGGTCGTGTTCTTCATGCCGGAGATGGGCGGCTACTTCCTGGAGTTCAACAATTTCATACCTGCCGACTCGCTGAAGACGCCGCCGCATATCGCGCCGGTGTGGTACTTCACGCCGTACTATTCCATCCTCCGCGCGATTACCGAGGATTTCATGCTGGTGCTGGCGATCGGCGTGGCCGCGTATGCGGTGCTGATCAGGCTGACGGTGCGCGACCGGCGCATCGGTACCGCGGCCATGGCCGTTGCACTCGTGGTGATCGTGCTGATGAAGGGCGGACCGCTGGCGATCGAGGCGAAAGTCTGGGGCGTGGCGATGATGGGCGCAGCGACGCTGATTTTCTTCCTGCTGCCCTGGCTGGACCGCAGCCCGGTGAAGTCGATCCGCTACAAGGGCTGGCTGTTCAAGACCGCGCTGACGATATTCGTCATCGTGTTCCTGGTGCTCGGCTATTACGGCACGCAGACCGTAACGCCGGCCGGTACCATCATTTCGCAGATCGGCACGCTGATCTATTTCGCGTTTTTCCTGCTGATGCCGTGGTACTCGGTATTGGACAAGACCCGCCCCGAGCCTGATCGCGTGACGATGTGATGGATAAAATAATGATTAAAATCAACAAGTTAATTGCATTCCTGCTGTTCGTGCCGGCGCTGGCGCTGGCGGCCGGGGACCACATCAAGCTCGATCGTGCACCGATCAACGAGGAAGACCAGGCGTCGCTGCAGCGCGGGGCGCGGCACTTCGTCAATTACTGCCTGAACTGCCACAGCGCGGGTTACATGCGCTACAACCGGTTGCAGGACATCGGCCTGACCGACCAGCAGATCCGCGACAACCTGATCTTCACCGGGGCCAAGGTCGGCGACCTGATGAAGATCGCCATGGATCCGCACGAATCAAAGAATTGGTTTGGCGTGGCGCCGCCGGAGCTGTCGGTGATCGCGCGGTCGCGCGCATCCGCGGACGGCAGCGGCGCGGACTGGCTCTACACTTACCTGCGCGGTTTCTACCGCGACGCCGACCGGCCCAGCGGCTGGAACAACACGGTCTTCGCCAACGTCGGCATGCCGCATGTGCTGTGGGAACTGCAGGGCGAACAGGTGCTCGCCGAGCGCAAAGTGCGGGGCGAGGGCTACATGAAAACCGAAATGGCGCTGAAGCTCGACAAGCCGGGCAAGCTGAGTCCGGTCGAATACGACCAGATGGTCGCCGACCTGGTGAACTACCTGGTGTTCATGGGCGAGCCGGTGCGCACCGACCGCAAGACCATCGGCATGTTCGTGTTGATTGCGCTGGGCCTGCTGTTCGTGCTCGTTTATGCGCTGAAGAAGGAGTACTGGAAGGACGTCCACTGACCATCAGGCTAGTCAGCCGGGTTCCTGCGCGCCAGTCGCGTCAAGGTCCCGGTTTCCCCGGATTGTTTTGCCTGGAATGCTGCCCTTCAAGGCTGTTTTGACGCTGTTCCGTTACGGATAAACCATCATGATGACACTTTACTCGGGCACTACCTGCCCTTTCAGCCAACGCTGCCGCTTCGTGCTCTACGAAAAAGGCATGGATTTCCAGATCATCGACGTTGACCTGTTCAACAAGCCGGAAGATCTGGCGGTGATGAACCCGTACAACCAGGTGCCGGTGCTGGTCGAGCGCGACCTGATTCTCTACGAATCAAACATCATCAACGAATATATCGACGACCGTTTTCCGCATCCGCAGCTGATGCCCGCCGATCCGGTGATGCGCGCGCGGGCGCGGCTGTTCCTGTACCGCTTCGAGCAGGAAATGTTCTCGCACGTGATCGCCATCGAGAAGGGCACGCAGAAACAGGCCGACAAGGGCCGTCAGACCATCCGCGACAGCCTGACGCAAATCGCGCCGGTATTCGCCAAGCAGAAGTTCATGCTGGGCGAGGAATTCTCGATGCTTGACGTGGCGATCGCGCCGCTGCTGTGGCGCCTCGACCATTACGGCATCCAGCTTGGCAAACAGGCTGCGCCGCTGATGAAATACGCCGAACGGCTGTTCAGCCGGCCGGCCTACATCGATGCGCTGACGGCTTCCGAGAAAGTAATGCGCAAGTAAGGACAGGCAAGGGCCAGCCGTGGCAGAACGCTCAACCAAGCCGTACCTGATCCGCGCCATCCACGAATGGGCGTGCGACAGCGGGCTGACGCCCTACCTGTCGGTCAAGGTCGATGAACAGACGCGGGTTCCCGTCGAGCACGTCAAGGACGGCGAGATCGTGCTCAACCTCAGTTACGACGCGACGCACAAACTGACCATTGATCATGATTTGATCCGGTTTTCAGCGCGCTTCGGCGGGGTGTCGCGCGAGTGTTCGATACCGGTTGCTGCGGTGCAGGGCATCTTTGCGCGCGAGAACGGCCAGGGCCTGTTCTTTCCCGACGAGACGCCGGCACAACCGGCGGCGGCCGACGCCGCACCATCGCCAGCTGTGCCGCCGGGTCCGCCCGAAGATCCCAAGCCCGATCCGCCGTCGCCCGGTGGCCGGCCCCGCCTGCAAGTCGTCAAATAGCCGCGCCGTCGGCGCGGTTTGACACTGCCCGGCCCGCATCGCAGAATCTGCGGACGCCGGATTCGCGACATAAAAAGCCGCAGCAGCGGTGATCGAACGGCGGATGCTCAGCAGGTCGTTCAACCACCAGGAGTTGCGCATGCTTACCCCGGAAGAACTCGCACAGGTCGTTCCCGCCGAATCCACTGTTTTTCCCTCGCCGATCCCGGCGCAATGCATTTCCAGTGACGAGTACATGCCGACACCGCAGTCGGCCAGGCAACGCGAGTTCGAGGCGCGGGTCAAGGCCATCGGCGATGAACTCGCGAAGCAGCAGGGGGTGACCCGCCGCCGCTTTTTCAAGAGCGCGGCCGGCATGGCCGCGGCGTTTGTGGCGATGAACGATACCTACGGCCCGCTCTACGCGGTGAGTCGCGCCGAAGCGGCGACGCCGGAGATGGCCAACGAGCGTGCCAACGCGCTGAAGGGCCAGTTCATCATGGACATGCACACCCACTTCCTGCGCGACGACACTCGTATCATGGGTTTCGTGCGCCAGCGCGAGGCGGTGGGCAAGGCCGGCTGGAATCCGCTGCTCGCGGGCAAGCCGCAGACCATCGAGGACCTGAAGTTTCCGAACTATTTCAAGGAGATCTATCTCGATTCCGACACCAAGATCGCGCTGATATCGGGGTCCGGCTCGGAGGAACCGAAGGACTGGTTCCTGACCAACGACATGAAAACGGATGCGCGAGCCAAGGTCAACAAGGAAGCCGGCACCAAACGCATGTATGCGCATGCGATCGTGATGCCGGGGATGCCGGGCTGGATGGACGACGTGGATCGCGTGCTGGAGGTCAACAAGCCCGATTCATTCAAGGGTTACACCGTCGGCGACAATACCAACAAGCATCTCGCGCGCCATCCGTGGCGGCTCGATGACGAAAAACTGCTCTACCCGTTTTACGAAAAACTGGTCAAGGCGTCGAAAACCAATCCCAGCCTCCGCAATTTCTGCTTCCACAAAGGGCTGTTCCCGCCGGCCGTCACGCAGAAGTTTCCGAATCTGCTCGAATACGCCGACGTGCGCGACGTCGGCAAGGCGGCCAGGGACTGGCCGCAACTGAATTTCATCGTCTACCACTCGGCGTTCCGGTTCACCGGTGGCGCCTACAAGGTGGGCATGGAGCAGTTCGAGAAAACCGGACGTATCGACTGGGTCACCGACCTTGCGGAGATACCGGAGAAATTCGGCGTGAAGAATGTCTACGGCGACCTCGGCCAGATTTTCGCGCAGAGTACCGTCGCCGAGCCGCGGCTGTGTGCGGCGATGATGGGGCAACTGGTCAAAGGCCTGGGTGCAGACCACGTGGTGTGGGGCACCGACGCGGTGTGGACCGGCGCGCCTCAGTGGCAGATCGAAGCCCTGCGCCGACTGGAAATTCCGGAAGACATGCGGAAGAAATACGGCTTTGCCGCGCTGGGGGCGGCGGACGGTCCGGTGAAGCGTGCCATCCTCGGCGAAAACAACGCGCGGCTGTACGGCGTAACCCCGCAGCAGCGTGCGGCGCTGGTGAACGACCGTTTTGCACAGGCCAAGGCAGCCTACGACCGCGAAGGCGGCGACCGTACCAACATGGCCTACGGCTATGCAATAAAAAATACCTGACCGGTACTGGTGGCAAATGACGGCGCGGGTGCAAACCCGCGCCGTTTTTTTGCGGCGGCCGCTAACTGTGGCGGCGGCGGATTTCGCGGATCACCGCGGCGTTGTCGAGTTCGGCTTCCCCGTTGGCCATGCAGCCCGCGACGATGTCGGCATAGGTCGCGGCCAGCGGCAGTTGTTGGTGCAGGCGCTGCGCCTGTTCCAGCATCAGTGCGAAATCCTTCAGCGTCTGCGCGATCTTGCCGTGCGGCGTGAAATCACCATCGACCATTTTCCGGCCCTTGATGTCCATGATCTGCGAATAGGCTGCGGAATCGCGCGCTACCGCCAGCAGCCGCCCGGGATCCAGGCCCATGCGTTCGGCGAACACCAGGCCTTCGGCGAGCGCGGCACGGTTGATGCCGAGGATCAGGTTGATCGCCAGCTTGGCGCGACCGCCATTGCCCGCGGCGCCGAGATGGTGCCGGCGCGGGCACAGCGCGTCGAGCACGTCGCGCACCGCATCCGCCGCGGCCGGATCGCCGCCGACCAGTCCCAGTGCCTCGCCGCGCGCAGTTTGCTCGCTGGTGCCGGATACCGGCATCTCGATGAACTGCACCCGCGCCGCCGGCAGGCGCTGCGCGAGCGCCGTGATGCGGTCGGGATCGCACGTACTGACGCAGATGGCTGCCAGCGGCGGCAGACCGGCGGGGCGCGATGCGAGCAGGCCCTCGGGCGCTTCCAGCGCGGCTTCCACCTGATCGGTATTGAATACGGCGATGACCACTGCGCGGCACTGGCGTGCGAGTTCGGCGATCGACGGCGCGGCACGGCCGCCCAGGGCGATCAGTGCGCGGGATCTGGCGGCATCGACGTCGTAGCCGGTGACGGCATGGCCCGCTGCGAGGAGGCGCCGCGCGCAGGCCGTGCCCATCAGGCCGGTGCCGATGATACCGATCGGTGCGTTGTTCGAAGTCACGGGGAACTCGCTGTTGGTGGCGGACAGGCCGCGCAATTATAGGGGGCGTTAGGCGACTTCTGCCTGCGGCGAGGCGTTATAATCCGCGCTCGCGCCGGCATAGCTCAGTTGGTAGAGCAACCGCCTTGTAAGCGGTAGGTCGTCTGTTCGATTCAGACTGTCGGCACCATCGCCGCCGGCGCAAGGTCACCGTGACCGGGACCTGCAGGAATCGGTGGAAAAGCAAAATAATCCAATATAATCAATGGGTTATGATTAATCGCCCGGAAACGGGCGACGGGTGTCGTGTTGTGGCGCGGCCGGATTGAATTTCTGCGCGGCAGTGCCATCTAACACGCCACAAAAATGCGCACCGCAGGTCCGGTGCGCAACTGATCTGAATGGAGAGGGACGACGTTGATTAACGTAGAGCATCTGGTGAAGGCCTTCGGCCCCAAACTCGCGGTGAACGATGTGTCGTTCAGCGTCGAGCGCGGCGAAGTGCTGGGATTCCTCGGGCCCAACGGCGCCGGCAAGTCGACCACCATGCGCATGATTACCGGTTATTACCCGCCGACATCGGGCCGCATTACCGTCGGCGGCCATGACATGGTCGAAGCCCCGATCGCCGCCAAGCGGCTGATCGGCTATCTGCCGGAGAACGCACCCGGCTACGCCGACATGACGGTCAACGGTTTTCTCAATTTCTGCGCCGAATTGCGCGGCCTGCAGGGCGACGCCCGCAGGCGCGCGGTGCACCACGCGGTCGATCTGTGTTTCCTCGAAAGCGTGCTTTATCAGTCGATCGACACGCTGTCCAAGGGTTACAAGCACCGCACCTGCCTCGCGCAGTCGCTGATTCATGACCCGGATGTGCTGATCCTCGACGAGCCCACCGACGGTCTCGATCCCAACCAGAAGCACGAGGTGCGCGGCCTGATCAAGCGCCTCGGTGAAAGCAAGGTGGTCATTTTTTCAACGCATATCCTCGAGGAAGTCGAAGCGGCCTGCTCGCGCGTGATCATCATCGACCGCGGCCGCATCGTTGCCAACGGCACGCCGGCGGAACTGAAGGCGCGGTCGCCAGAAGGCAGGCTCGAGGATGTGTTCCGTGCCATCACGCTGCCCGACACCGTCAAGGCGGAGGCACACGCATGAGCACTTCGACCAACATCAAGACCATCATGAAGCGCGAGCTCTCCGGCTATTTCACTTCGCCGATTGCCTACGTATTCCTGGTGATATTCCTGCTGCTGACCGGATTTTTCACGTTCACGATCGGCAATTTCTTCGAGCGTGGCGAAGCCTCGCTGGTGTCGTTCTTCACCTGGCACCCGTGGCTGTACCTGTTCCTTGTGCCGGCGGTGGGCATGCGGCTGTGGTCGGAAGAGCGGCGGCTGGGTACGATGGAATTGCTGCTGACGATGCCGATCACCAGCTGGCAGGCCATCGTCGGCAAGTTTCTCGCCTCGTGGCTGTTCCTGGCGCTGGCGCTGGCGCTGACCTTTCCGGTGGTGATCACCGTCAACTATTTCGGTGCGCCCGACAACGGCCTGATCGTTGCCGGTTATTTCGGCAGCCTGATGCTGGCCGGATCGTATCTCGCCGTCTCCTGCATGACCTCCGCGCTGACCCGCAACCAGGTCATCAGTTTCATCCTGTCGGTGATGATCTGCCTGTTCCTGATCCTTGCCGGCTATACCCCGGTGACCGAGCTGCTGTCGCGGTTTGCCAGCCCGGTGGTGGTCGATGTCGTCGCGGCTTTCTCGGTGATGACGCATTTCGAAGGTTTTCAGCGCGGCGTGCTCGACACGCGCGACGTGGTGTTCTTCGTCTCGGTGATCGGTTTCATGCTGTTCACCACCGGCGTGATCATCCGCAACCAGCGCGCGGGATAAGACCATGAAAAACAAAAACCTGGAAACCCTGATGTACTCCGCCGGCGGCATCATCGCGCTGGCGCTGATCCTGGTCGCCGCCAACTTCATTTTCAGCGCGTTCAACGCCCGCGTCGATCTCACCGAAGGGCGCGTCTACACGCTGTCCGAGGGCACGCGCTCGATACTCGCGAAACTCGAGGCACCGGTGAAGATCCGTTTCTATTACACCCAGGGCAGCGCCGCGGTGCCGCCGGGGCTGAAGACGTTTGCAGGCCGCGTCGAGGATCTGCTGAACGAGTACAAGGCGGCCGCCAAGGGCAAGGTCATCATCGAGAAATTCAACCCCGAGCCGGATTCTGACGCCGAGGACTCGGCGGCGCTGGACAACGTCGAAGGCCAGATGACCAATACCGGCGAGAAGTTCTACCTCGGACTCGCGGTGTCCTTCCTCGACCAGAAGTCGTCGATCCCGGTGCTGACGCCGGATCGCGAGCGGCTGCTCGAATACGACATCACGCGTTCGATCTCGCAGGTCGGGCAGGCGAAGAAACCGGTGATCGGCATCATGAGCAACCTGCCGGTGCTGGGCCGCTCGCTGGACCCGGTGAAGAAGCAGCAGCCGACCGAACCGTGGGTGCTCGCCTCCGAGCTGAAGCGGATTTTCGACGTGCGCAAAGTCGATCTGGATGCGAAGAAAATCGACGACGACATCAAGGTGCTGCTGGTGATCCATCCGCGCGATATCCTGGAGACCACGGAATACGCGATCGACCAGTTCGTGCTGCGCGGCGGCAAGCTGATCACCTTCGTCGACACCTACGCCTACTTCGACCAGCAGCCTGACCTGCAGAATCCGTTTGGCGGCAGTGCGGCCGGCCAGTCGACGCTGTACAACCTGTTCAAGGCCTGGGGCGTCGAGCCCAGCCAGGGCAAGGTCGTCGCCGACCTGACCTTCGCCAGCGGCGAGGGTCCGCGCCTGCTGCCGACGCTGCTGTCGCTGACCAACGAGGCGCTGAACATGGATGACGTGGTGACCAGCCAGGTCGGCACGCTGCTGATCCCGTTCGGCGCCAGCTTCACGATCAAGTTGCCGGAGTGGCTGCAACAGACCACGCTGGTGCACACCTCGAAGAATTCGATGCTCGCCGACCTGATTATCGCCACATTGTCCGGCGAACCATCGACGCGCGGCTTCCAGCCCTCGGGCAAGGAAGAGCCGCTGGCCTTCCGGCTCACCGGCAAGTTCAAGACGGCATTCCCCAACGGCAAGCCGGCGGATCCGTTTGCGCGCGGCAAGCCGGTTGATCCGGCGCAGTTCGAGGCCGACCGCAAGGCCCATCTGCGCGAAGCGGCGGCGGAGAACACCGTCGTTGTCGTCGGCGACGTCGACATGCTGACCGACGGCGCCGCAGTCGACATCCAGGAGATCTTCGGCCAGCGCGTCGCCGTGCCGCGCAACGGCAACCTCGCGTTCGCGCAGGGCCTCGTCGAGCAGATGGCCGGCGACAGCGCGCTGATCAACCTGCGCAGCCGCGCCGCGTTCAGCCGGCCGCTGACCGTGATCCGGCAGATGGAGGCGCGCGCGCAGGAAGCCTATCTCGGCAAGATCAAGGCGCTGGAGGATACGCTGAACCAGACCACGGAAAAACTGCAGGCGCTGCAGAAAGGCGGAAAGTCAGCCACTGCCAACGGCGGGGCGATTCTGACGCCGGAACAGCAGGCGGAGATGGAGAATTTCCGCAAGAAATCGGTGGAGACGCGCAAGGAACTGAAGGAATTGCGCAAAAACCTGCGTGAAGAAACCGAGAGCCTGCAGCTGTGGACCAAGGTGCTGAATATTGCGCTGGTGCCGCTGCTGGTGATGGTGCTCGGCATCACGCTGGCAGTGATCAAACGGCGCCGGGCCAACGCCAGGGTGCGTGCATCATGAGCCGCAAGCAGTTCCTGTGGCTGATGCTGGCGGTGCTGATCATGGGCGGCGCCGGCCTCGCGCTGTTCTGGCAGGACCTGACCGCGTACCGCGACAGCGGTGCGAAAATCGGTGCCCACCTGCTGCCGCAGCTGAAGGTCAGCGACGTTGCGAAAATGCGGCTGCAGGACGCGACGCAGGAAGTGACGCTGGTGGCGAAAGACAAGGTCTGGCGTGTCGAGCAGCGTGGCGGCTACCCGGCGGATTTCGCCGAAATCAGCGGCCTGATCCTGAAATTGCTGGATGCCAAGGTCGTGCAGTCCGAGGTGGTCGGCGCCAGCCTGCATCCGCGACTCGATCTGGTCATGCCGGGCAAGGGTGCCAAGGAAGGCACTGGCACGCTGGTTGAACTGAGCGACGCCGCGGGCAAGCCGCTGGTCAGCATGGTGCTCGGCAAGGTTTCGCTGAAAAAGGACCCGATGAACCCGTTGCCGAACGCCCGCGACGGCGTGCCGGCCGGCCGCCATATTCTGGTGGCGGGCAAGGGCGACAATGTGTTTGTGGTGTCCGATCCGCTGGAAAAAGCGGTGGCCCGGCCCGGGGCATGGCTGGCCCGCGATTTTTTCAAGGTTGAGCGCATCAAGACATTGCAGCTTGCCGGTGAAGCTGCGAACTCGTGGCGCATCACCCGCGATGAAGAATGGGGTCAGTGGAAATTCGCCGCAGGCGGCGGCCAGCTCGATCCCAGCGCTGCGGTGGCTGCGAACAATGCGCTGTCCGGGCTCGCGTTCAGCGATGTCATCCTCGACGACAAGACCGGCACCGACAAGGCAGTGACGTTGACCGCGGAAACGTTCGACAACCTGACCTACACCATCAAGCTTGCGCCGCACACCGACGGCGATTTCGTGCTGCGCTTCAATGTTGCCGGCACGCCGCCGAAAACGCGCAAGCCGGAGCCCAAGGAAAAGCCCGAAGATGCGGCCAAGCGCGACAAGGAATTTGCCGAGACTCTGCAGCGCCTCGAAGCACGGGTGATGCTCGAGCAGGCGCGCTCGCAGTGGGCGTATGTCGTAGCGGGCAAAATGGTTGCACCACTGCTCGTGCCGCGCGCGGGCATGGTGCTGGGCCCGCGCCCGCAGTAATAATATAAGTAATTGTTTTAATTAATATTTTTATAGCCGGCGCAGCGGTTATATACTGCCGGTATGAAGCGTTGCGCCGTCTTGATGCTGATTGCCGCGATTTCTGCGCTACCGGGTTGCTCGGTCACGATGTATGGCCAGCAGACCACCGGCGGCGGCTCGACGGCGACGACCACCGGCAGCAGCGTCCGCGGCAGCACCAGCGTCGGCAATGCGCGCATCGGTGGTGCGTTCGGTGCGCTGCCGCTGTCTCCGGCGACGGGTGGCCAGGCCACGTTTTCCGGCGGTGCATCCGCGGTATTGGTACTGAGCGTCGTCATTGCCGAACTGTTCAGCGACTGGTTCAAACCGGCAGCGGCGCCGCGTGAAGCACTGGCACCGGGCGGCATCTCGCACACCTGTTCCTGCTACGGCTGGCAACCGGAAGCGTCGCCCGAGCCGCAGCGGCAACCGCAGCTGCAGTAATTTCAACCACTTCAACCCGGATGGGGCATTCATCATGAGCGATCAGCAGGTTCCGCATTCACCGGTATTCCCGCAGGGAAAACAATGGGATTTCAAGAAACGCGAAGGCATTTACGAGTCCGACGTGACGGCGCTGCTGCGCCGCCTGCTCGAGGACGATGCGATACGCGAAGATCAGCGCGCGGCGTGGGAACGCTGGCGCAACGATCCGTCGGGGCTGCAGCGATGAGCGCGCGCCTGCGGCAAGGACTCGTGTTGGGCGCAGCGCTCATTCTCGCCGCGACTGCGGCGACGGCGCAGAACTATCCGACGCGCCCGGTGCGCTTCGTCGTACCCTATGCACCCGGCGGCAGCACCGACACGCTGGCACGGACGATGGGCACCAAACTGTCCGACCTGCTGGGACAGCAGGTGGTGGTCGACAATCGTCCCGGCGCCAACGGCGACATCGGCATGACCATCGTCGCCAAGGCGCCGCCCGACGGTTACAGCATCGTGCTCGGTTATATCGCCAACCTCGGCATCGGGCCCAGCCTCTACGAGAAGATGCCCTATGACCCGATCAAGGATTTCACCTCGATCACCCAGGTTGCCGGCGCCTCCAACATTTTCGTGATCCATCCCTCGCTGCCGGCGAAGAACTTCAAGGAGTTCATCGCCTACACCAAGGCCAACCCAAAAAAGGTCAACTTCGCCTCGGCCGGCGTGGCCAGCGTCGGCCACCTCACCGGTGAGCTGTTGAACGACATGGCCGGCATCGACATGCAGCATGTGCCGTACAAGGGCAGCGGCCAGGCGATTTCCGACCTGGTCGGCGGCCACATCAAGGTGATGATCAGCGGCATGGCCTCGACGCTGCCGCATGTGCGCTCCGGCAAGCTGGTGGGTATCGTCACCACCGGCATCAAGCGCACGCCGGCGACGCCGGACATCCCGACCATCGCCGAAACCTTTCCCGGGTTTGAATCAAGCTCGTGGTTTGGTGTGCTGGGACCGGCAGGCATGCCGAAGCCGGTGGTGACGCGGCTCAACGCCGACATCCACAAGTCGCTGCAGGATCCGGCGGTGGCCAAGCGCCTCGCCGACGTCGGCTTCGAGATCACCTATGGTACGCCGGAGCAGTTCACCGCCTATATCCAGTCCGAGATCAAGAAGTGGGCGAAGGTGGTGAAGGCGTCTGGGGCTAAGCCCGAGTAGTGCTTGCCTTGCTTCAAAACAAAACCCCGCTGCGGCGGGGTTTTGTTTTGGGGTGATTGCAACGCTGTGCTTCAACTTCGCCGAGGGCAGCCCGGCAGCTGGTGACTTTCTTTTGCTTGCCCAAAAGAAAGTCACCAAAGAAAAGGGCACCCTGGCTCGCCGGTCCTTCGGACTTCCCTGCGCTGCTCGTTCCGCCGGGCGGCTGCGGAACTCGTCCTTGCCGTGCGCGGCAAGGACTCAGACAGTCCTCGCCGACCCCTCCCGGCGCGACTGCGCTGCTCGGCGGCTCACAAGGGGTGACTTTGTGGATTGGCGCCGGCAAGGATAATGTGAACGAATTTCGGCTATTCTTTGCTTCATTAACCAGCGATGGTTTTCATGCTGGTTTTAGTGTGGTTGAAGCCGCAAGAAAATCACATAAATAATTGATTTTATTTAATAAAATAACAAAACTATCTGGGATTTTATCCATAACCTTGGAATGTTATCTGGCGGTTTTGTCGTATAAAACTAGTTAGGTGCCAAAGGGGGACGTCGATGGCGGAATCCATTGAATGCAAGCAGTGCAGCGCAGCGCAGCGATGTACAAAGAGACGTTGTCGAAAGGCAATCTCTCCGGAATCGTTGTAGCGCTTATTGTCCTCGCGCTCGGAGTCATTCTGTCGTTTGCCGGGCTCTGGATCATTGGCGTTCCAGTCGCGATACTGGCCCTGTTCATGGGAGGAAAGCGCATTAAGGTCTGGAAATGTTCCAAATGTGGATACTTCTTCGAGCGTGCGTAGCAGTTACGCAGATGCAGGCACCTAACAGCGCGTTGTTCACCGACGCCTCCAGCTCGCTGTGCTGCGCATGCGGCGCAGCAAAACGCGAACGTTAGCCGGTATGTACCTCCGCACCGACGAAGAGTTCGAGGCAGCCAATGCCATGGAAATGGCAACTCAGTTTGCATCGAAGCTCACGGAAGACCTGCATCAATGGCGCTGGGTGATCATTGCGCTCCACAATGCTGCTCAAGGAGTCATGGTGTTGTCGCTCCGCCATGGAAATGGACTATTGGCGCTCAGCGACGAGAGCTATGCGGCGTGGATGACGGCATACGAAAAGAACGAGCCGCCTCCGCCAGAGAAGCTCGACAGCTATCTGAACCTTTATAAGAAGGTGAAGCATAAGCAGTGGGGTCAAGTCGGCGGGAACGCTCGTTTCATCCCAACTGGCACGGAAGGAGGCGACATCAGGCGCCTGAACTCTCTTCGTAATGAGTTCATCCACTTCACGCCGAAGGGCTGGAGTCTCGAGGTCACTGGTCTTCCGAGAATCTCTCTTGCTACTGCTCGGCTTGTTTCGTTCCTCGCCCTTGAGACTACAAACGTCTTCTGGCATTCGCCGGAGGCGAGAGCGAGGCTTGCTGCAGCGCATGCACGCTTCGTTGAATACATGCTTCAACTTCGAACGCTATACGCACAGAATGCTGGCTAACCTCAGTTTCCATGCGACCGTCAACAACGAGCTTTGCCCCCTCCTCGTCGCCTGAAACTCATCGTTACCTTTGCCCCCTGCGACCTACCGCCGCGCAATTCCCAACTTCTCGTAAATCGGCCGTATTTGCTCCCGTAACCGGTGCCGGTTGCGCGCCAGAAAAAGCGCCGCAGTCACGCAGCACAATCCCCCCAGCGTCAGCGTCGCCCGCGGGCCGATCAGGTCGGCCAGGGCGCCGGCGGTGAGTGCGCCGAAGGGCATGACGCCGAGGAAGGCCGCGGTGTAGAGGCTCATCACCCGGCCGCGCTTGTCGTCGTCGACGATGGTCTGCAGGATGGTGTTGACCGACACCGAGGTCACCAGGATGCCGAAACCGACGACCGACAGCAGCGGCAGTGCGATCCATACCGAAGGCGCATGGGCGAACAGTGCCAGCGCCGTGCCTGCGGCGAGCACGGCAATGATGATCAGCCGGACCAGGCCGCGCGCGTTTTTGCGCGAGGCCAGGTACAGCGTGCCGCAGATGGCGCCGCCGCCGGAGGCGCTCATCAGGAAACCCATCAGGTCGGCGTTGCCATGGAACACTTCGCGCACCATCACCGGCATCAGCGTCGAATACGGCGCGGCGAGCAGCGCCACCACCGACAGCGTCAGCAGCAGTGCGCGGATCGGCAGCAGATTCCAGGCATAGGCGAAACCTTCGCGCAGTCCCGCCAGCAGCGGCTGCGTCGACGGCTCGCGCGGTTGCGTGCGGACGCGGATCAGCAGGAAGGAGATCACCACCGCGATATAGGTGAAGGCGTTGATCAGGAAGCAGTGCGCCTCGCTCAGCACGCCGATCAGCACGCCGGCAAGCGCGGGGCCGACCATGCGGCCGCTGTTGGCCATCAGCGAGGTCAGCGCGATGGCATTGGGCAGGTCTTCCTTGCCGTCGACCAGTTCCAGCAGGTACGCGTGGCGGATCGGCAATTCGATCGCGACCAGTATGCCCATCATCATGGCGAGGGCGATGATGTGCCAGGGCTGCAGGATGCCGGTCAGCGCCAGCGTGGCGAGGATCACCGCCTGCAGCAGTTCCAGCACCTGGGTGGCGAACATCGTCCGGTGCAGGTTGCAGCGGTCCGCCCACCAGCCGGCGACTGGCGCCAACAGCAGGATCGGCAGGCTGCTGGCGAAGGCCAGCACGCCCAGCAGCGTGGCCGAACCGGTCAACCGGTAGAGCAGCCAGCTCTGTGCCACGATCTGGATCCAGTAGCCGATCAGCGCAAAGATCTGGCCGGCGAGGAACAGCCGGAAATTGCGGTGGCGAAGGGCGCGTAGCGAAGGTAAAGCCATGTGTTCCGGCGGGAAAAGCGCGATTCTACTTCATGGACTCCGGCCGGAGTGGAATGCCGCACTGCGGTAAAATCAGCGACTCCCATGGCAGACCATCCCGCTGCGGACGGCATCCCGCCCCGCCTCATCACCATTTACCAGATCATGCTTGTGGTGCTGTTGTGGAACAGTGCCTACAAGGGCGTGCGCGTGCTGAATACGCTGTACGCGCTGGAACTCGGCGCCACACCCCTGCATATCGGCCTGCTGCTCGCCACCTACGGTGTGTTTCCGCTGCTGCTCGCAGTGCTGGCCGGGCGCATTGCCGACCGCTACGGTTCACGCGTGCCCATCATCGCCGGGATGGTGGTCAGCACCGTGGGCGCGGTGCTGCCCTGGTTTGCGCCCAGCCTGCCGTTGCTGTTCATTGCGGCAGCGATTACCGGATTGGGCTTCATTCTCGGCCAGGTCGCATTCCAGTCGCTGGTCGGGTCGCTGGGCGAGGGCATGGCGCGCACCCGCAACTTCAACAACTATGCGTTGATCGTGGCGGTTGCCGATTTCGTCGGCCCGGTGCTTGCGGGATTCTCGATCGACCATGGTGGCCATGTGCCGACCTATCTGTTTCTCGGCCTGCTGAGCACGACTTCGATCATCGCGATCATTGCATTGGCCAGGCGGGTGCCGATTCACCGCAAGCCGGCGCCGGCGCCGGCCGGCCAGCGCATGATCGACCTGTTTCGCGATGCCGACATGCGCCGCGTCTTGATTGCCGGCGCGGTGGTGATGACCGGCATCGACCTG
>Ga0105107_10000663_pt1 | contig 21894 bp, 16 predicted proteins | sample PPLLaktember2015_6_FD_79335 | JGI IMG/M metagenome (GOLD analysis project Ga0105107, IMG submission 79335) | Freshwater sediment microbial communities from Prairie Pothole Lake near Jamestown, North Dakota, USA - PPLs Lake P8 Core (1) Depth... | ecosystem: Environmental > Aquatic > Freshwater >... | reverse complement strand
GTGTCCAAAGAGGAAGCGATGAAGATCCTGGACAAAGCCGAGGAAGCAGGTCTTGTCCATATGAGCCGAAACACAACTGAGGAAATCGACTTCCTGTGCAACTGCGATCGCTGGAACTGCACCGTGATCCAGGGGGTTCTGAAACGGCCCAAACCCGGCCTCATCTTCAATTCAGGCTTCCAACCCCAATTCGACGAGGCAAAATGCAATGCCTGTGAGGTTTGTCTGGATCGCTGCCCTGCAGCGGCCTTGAAGATGGGGGATGGAAACGTGCCGGTCGGCAACCTTGACCGCTGCTTTGGCTGTGCCACATGTGCTGCGGGGTGTGAGCAAGAGGCGATTGTTATGGAACCCAAACCGGGTTTTCCAGAGCCTCCGAAAACCATGAAGGACCTCGTGACGGCTCTCAAGGCGAGTGCGGCGCGCCAATCGCCTTGAGAAAAAGACTCTTAGGCGGCGCAGGAAATGCGGGCTTTGCGCCTGGGGGAGGGGGACCTTAGTCTCGCGTGGAAATCGAGGATAGCCTTGAGGTATTCTGCAGGACGCTCTTCGTAGGTGTTGTGGCCGCAATTGGGCAGTACGATGAGTTCTCCGTATAGAAGGTGCCGGTAGAATGCTACGCCCTGTTCCACGTCAAAGATAAAACTCCGGTCCGGGTAGATGACGAGGCTCGGGCACATTACGGAGCGAAGGGTGTTTCTCAGGTCAAAGTGGTCTTTCCCGTAAGACCCTCCGAAGAGGCGGAACTGGTTGAAAAGAGGTTCTGCGTTCTTGTCGCCGTGCCAGTCCAGGAACTTTTCTTTCAGATCAGGATCCAGCTCTGAGAATGTCTTTGTGAACTTCATCGCATTCAGTTCGGTCATGGGAATTTCGCTGAAACACTGGGTGCTCGAAGTCACCAGGCTTCTGGTCTGATCAGGAAATTTCGCAGCATACTCTGCGGCAACCACGCCGCCTTCACACTGTCCCACCAGGTGGCAAGGCCCGATTTCAAGGTGGGCTTTGAGCTCGGCGAGTCCCTGAACGCTGTCGGGCCGGAACCCGTCGCTCACATAAAAATCGAGATAGGCGGCGCCTCCCTCAGACCGGCCATATCCTCTCCTGTCGTAAAGGACGACCCGGTACCCGGCCTTCACCAGAGCCGGCCAGATGTCCTTCCACATCTTGGTGCAGCCGAACCCGTGGTGAAGAAGAATCATGGTTTCCCCTTCACCGTGACTCTCGTAGTAAACATCCAGACCGTTGATTTTGACGTAGGGCATGTGAACCTCTGTGTAATGGAAAGATTGACAAAAAGGACCTCTTGCCAGGGGCGGACGGCCCATGCCTTCTTCAATTAATCCAGAACATGAATGTTCTTCTTCCTGCACATGTCTTTGAGGACCTTCGGCCAGACCGTGACGCTGACCTTGCCGAGAGATGCTTTCTTGTCGTGTAAAGGGGTGGCCATTTTGTTTGCTCTTCCTCCTATTCTGTTTGCAGGGCGAGAGCCCGCGGAGACTTAAAAGTTTGCCGATTCTAATGGGTTTCATTGGGCCAGTCAACAGCATCCTTCAGGAGCTTTTTTGGCAGCCACCTCAGTCTTCTGGCATAGAAAGTCCTTCGTTGACAGATCCGCAGTTTTTCCTATACTCTCTCACAATAGACAAAGCGCAAAATGCGACCGTCAAGAAAGGCAGGGTGAGGTGCTGAAGGATTCTATTCTTGAAATCACCGCTCATGGCGCGTGGAACGGGGGGACGGTTCAGGATAATTCCCTCTACGAGAACAAAGGGATGTTCTTCAAAGGGGATATCCCTGTCAATGACAAATCGATCCAGGACCGATTGGGCGTGAAGACGCGGGTCGTTGCGCCGGAAGACGAGCGAATCGGGGTGATGTCCATGTCGGCCCTTCTTGAAGAAAACCCTGTTGATCCGTCAAAAATCAAGCTGGTCATCGGCGCAACCAATGTGGGTGAAGACAAATATGACCCGGGGCCGCTGATAAAAATCCCCTACGAGCTCATTCGAAAAGCCTGCCCGAACGCCATGGTGTTTGACCTCTACGCCGGGTGTCCCGGCTTCAACGTGTCTGTGGAGGTCGCATTTGTGCTCTCTGTTTCGGGTGTGTTGAGGGCAGGGGACATCACGGTCATTGTGGGAGCGGAAAACATCCACCGGGCCAAAGCGTTCAAACCCCTCGACACGTCGAACATCATTTTCGGAGATGATTCCCTCGCCACGGCACTCCAAACCACGAGCGACAGCGAAACCGCAGGCCGCTATTCCTGTGAGCGCGGACAGAGCTTTCCCTTTAGCGATGATTTCATCACGGACATTGCTCAGGCCATCTTCCGGCTGAGTGAGGGTCATCACCTCGACGGCATCATCCTTGACAATCGACTCGGACAACTCCTCCACAGAGTCCCTGCCACCGCAGCCAGGGTGCAGCACCGTTTCGTTGAGCTCCTGCACCCCGATGAGTGTACCCGCGGCACTTTCAATCGCTTTGGGGATGCTCTTGCTTTCTATGAACTTAAGGTGAAGTCCTTTGCCTTTGACATCATGAGCCTTTCCGCAGGCCCAGGCTTGCTCGAAACGATTGCCAAAGCCTATGTGGAATCCGGAAAATGCCGTGTGGTGGCCTCCGTGTTTCTGTCCCGTGAGGGCGTCGAAGTGGCGCTACATCTTGGCGAAGGCTATACCCCGACCAAGCCTTCCCACGGAATCGTGGACACGCATACCAGAACGCACGGATGTTTTGCGGAATACATTCACGCCTTCATTGAAAACGGAGACATCTTCGGCGACATGAACGGCAAGGGGGTTTTCCTGTATGCCACGCGCGGAGCCAAGCTGCATCTGGAGAATATCCTAGGGAGGAACAGCCTGAGCCTTAACGACCTGGACCTCCTGATTGAGCACCAGGCCAATTTTGCCATGCTCCCCATGACCTTGGAGAGGCTCATGAACAACGGCGGGGACCTGCGGGGTATCAAGCAGGCGGTCACGGACTATCTCGCGAATCGAATGCTCACCAACATCCACAGAAGAGGGAACTGCTCCGTTGTTGCCATGCAGAGGCTCCCCTATGACCTGCAGCGGGGTGCCCTCGATGAAGACATCGTGCAGGGGTATCCGGTCAACAGGAATCTCGAAAAACTGAAATCGTCAAAGATCATCCTCAGTGACTCCGTGGGAGCGGGCATGTGCCGAAGTTCCTTCCTGCAGAGACTGTGAGCAATGAGAAGGAACAAGTTCCTAGGGCTTGATTTGAGCACCCAAAGCCTCACCGCTCTGATCATCGATCTTTCAGATCACATCCTCTACCGCAAATCAATCAATTTCGACGAAACCTATCCATCCTATCAAACAAGAGGCGGCGTGCTGGCCGGAGAAGACCCTCGGGTCGTCTGTGCGGATCCCAGAATGTGGATCAAAGCGGTGGATGACCTTCTCCTTCTCCTGCGGCATGAAGGCATTACCAAAGAAGTTGCCGCGCTCAGTGTGTCGGCACAACAGCATGGGAGCGTGTATCTCCACTCGGAGGCTGCAGCGCGTCTCAAGGACCTTGACCACCATAAGCCCCTCTTGGAGCAGACCGGAGATATTTTCTCAAGACTTGTAGCCCCGGTGTGGATGGATTCGAGCACCAGCGAGGAATGCAAGGAGATAACGCAAGCGATGGGCGGGAATACCCGCTTGGCAGAGATCACAGGATCGAGAGCCACGGAGAGATTCACCGGACCCCAGATCAGGAAGTTCTGGAAGCAGGATCCCCAGGCGTACGAACGAACGAGCCACATCGCGCTCATCAGTTCTTTCGCCACCTCTCTTCTGGGAGGACGCCTGGCCCCAGTGGACTGCGGAGACGGGTTCGGCACCCATCTGGCCAACATTCGCACCGGCAAGTGGAGTAGGAAAGCTCTGGCCGCAACTGCCCCCAGGCTCCGCGCCAAGCTTCCCAAGTTGATACGGGGTGACGAATCGGTAGGCAAGGTTTCCTCTTACCTCATCAAGAGATACGACTTTCACCCTCAGGCGGAGGTCATCGTCGGCACAGGCGATAATCCTGCCAGCCTGGCAGGGTTGGGGCTCGTCGGCGACAGGGAAAGAAAGGCCGTCAGCCTGGGCACGAGCGACACCTATTTCGGTTACATGCGCAGCTTGGGAAGGGATCGGTCACCCGAAGGGCAGGTCTTTGGTGCAGCCGACGGGAAATACATGCTTCTTTTGTGCTTCAAGAACGGGAGTCTTGCCAGGGAAGCTGTGAAGAGCCGATACCGTCTGTCCTGGGATGAAGTTTCCCGGATCCTGCTCTCTACAAAACCCGGCAATGACGGAAAAATCATGCTCCCCTATTTCCTGCCGGAGATTACCCCGCTTGTCCTGAAGCCCAAGGTTCACCGGTTTGGGGGACTCCTGGAAGAAGATGCGGAAGGCAATGTCCGTGCGGTTGTTGAAGCACAGATCATGGCCATGTGGCTTCACTCTGCAGGATTCGGCACCCGTCCGGAGAAGATCCTGGTCACGGCCGGTGGCTCGGAGAATCGGGGACTGCTTCAGGTGATCGCGGACGTGTTCGATGCCCAGGTGGAAGCTTTTGAGGTGAAAGACAGTGCGGCCCTCGGTGCCGCCTTAAGGGCGGCTAAAGGGTTTCTCGCGATCAAGGGAGATTCCCGCGGAGGGAAGGAACTGACGGAACCTTTTGCTCGACAGAGGGGCCGAGGGATCGTTCGACCGAGAAAGGAAGCCGTGGACATCTATCGCGGCGAGCACGGCCTCCTTGGCCTGTACGAAGCCTGTGAAACCTTCGCCCTTGGCCTGGGGGGTGATCCGGAAGTGAGAGTTCGAAAGTTCAGAGAAACCTACGGCTAAAAACCTCTCTTAAACCTTCTTCACCAAACGGAGATACTCATCCTTGTAAAGGTGTTCGACGAAGTGGCGGGTCATTTCGCTTTCGTCATCGGCCAGGCTAGGGGGCGTCAGGAGGTGACAAACTCCTCCGGAGAACCCACCCCTGAGCCTAGTTTCGTCTCTCTTTGACCGTAGTAATCGAGGCACTCCTTTTCACGGCCACGGACAACGCGGCGTCCCTTCAGAGGGCCGTGAGTTTCTTTAACCACGGTGTGCTGGTTTTCGTGGCCGTCCTTTTCGTAGTAGATCACCACCCAGTCCCTCGTTTTTCCAAGTTCATGGGCTCTAGCCGTGTTGGAAAAAAGAGCGTTGAAATGCCAACCTCCCCGGTCCGTGTGCAAGACAGGGAGCCGGTAGGTCCCCTCAGGGTTGAACCGGCGCGGCGAGATGGTCCTGAGCTTGCCCTTCTCCGCCTTTTGCCGATACTCTTCATCCACTTCGAGAAGCAGGACAACAGAGGGCTGCTCAGGCTCGCCATGTACCCTTTCTTTGTCCAGATGGCGAAGCCTCCGCGCTCTTCTCCTGCCGGAACGGCTGAGGATGGATTCCAGCGAATCCCTAACTGCCGTGACCCTGCGATGCCCCATGCCCGGCACTTTTTCAAGACGGCCGTCATGGGCTGCCAGCTCCAGGTCTTCAAGAGTCTCGATATGAAGCGAAGAGTAGATGCGCTTGGCGAGTTCTTCTCCGATCCCGGGAACGGTGGTGAAAAGGTCTTCCGGGGATAGCTCGCCCTCCAGCCTTTCGAGGAGCGCAAGGCGGCCCGTGTGCGCGAACTCTCGGATGGCCCCTCCAATGCTTTTCCCGATGTCCGGCAGGTCTTCGATCTTTTCACCCTCAACGGCAAAAGCTAATTGAGCGATTGACCGGTCGGTTCGTTCAACGAGCCGTGCAGCTTTTCTGTAAGCATTGACGCGATAGGGGTTTGCATCCTGAGCTTCGAGCAAAGCAGCCACCCGCTCAAGCACGTCCGCAATCTCCTGGTTGGTTGCGTAATCCGATCTCATGGTTATGCTTTCATTCTCAAAGCCCCAGGCAGGACTCTGAAATGGAACTTCTTTGCCTCCCACGCCACGTCGCCGTCCGCCTGCATCATCAAGGGTTTTTCCAAGGTGATGGACACCCGGTCGCCCGTTCGATAGAAACCAGCGCGGTTGCCCACGGTCAAGGAGGTTGCACCTCCAACGAGGGGTGACATTATCCCAGTGCGGAGAACACGAACATGCAATCTTCTGTCGTTAAGTCGGGCGCCGGGCATCACCTTCACTCCGTAACCGTAATAGGGTTGCTTCATGATCATGAGGCTGAGCAAAGACTTGATTTCAAGGAATTGCCCGTTGACGTTGATACGGGCCTTGACGCCCTTGAAGTCTTTGCAATAGGTTACCAGAAGGGCTCTCAGGTAAGCCTTGAAACCCGAAGTGCCCCGGGTTTTGTACTCGTCCCTCTTTTGAATGACGGCGCCTTCCAGCCCTATGGATACCATGTAGGCAAGCCGTCTTTCATCACACTCGATGAGGTCAAGCTCGCGGATTTGTCCCTCTCTGATCCGCAAGGCAACGTCTGCGATGCTCCCCCGGAGGCGCAGAGCATAGCCCATAGCGTTTCCGCTTCCGAGGGGGATGAAGGCGATGGGTCTCTCCTTTGTGTCGATCGCGTTGATGATGTCGGAAAGGCTTCCGTCGCCCCCTGCCACCACAAGAACGTCGCACTCCCGGGCGAGGTCCCGTGCGCAAGCCAGGAATTCTTCTTTAGACGCGGTGTCCAGCCCGAACACCTCGGCTTGCAGGACCTGAGCCGCCTGGTCAAGCACCTTTCGCCTCCGGGAAAGGCTGAGGTTGCCGGAGGCCGGGTTAGTGATAATCGCGTATCGCATGGAGCTATAACCCGTCGCAACGGATGTCGGCCAGGGTATACTCGAGCTCTTCATCTAGGAGTTTGGCCAAACGATGAATGGGGTAGTCCATGCCGCAAGCCCTGCAGCTCAGGAACACTTCGCGTCAGGTTTTCTTGAGGTGAAGATTGGCGCCGCACTCAGGACATGGGATATCTGTTCTTTTCATCCGCGTTCTTTGCGCACTCGCTGAGAGATCCTATTTTGCAGCACTGAGGTTCAATTTGCAGACCACCATTCCGTCCGTCAGATCCTTCGAAGCCGCCGGTTCCAGGGTCGAAAGCCTTGACGCTTCAAGCCCTCCCGGGCCGGTCAACTCCGTCTGGATGGCCTCGGCCCTCTGGCGAGCCGTCTCGGCCAACCTGGCCTCTCCAAGGGGTTCTGTTTCGAGGAGCTTGTCGTAGATCTTTTGATAGAGGTCCGGACCGGCATCGCCTTGGCCGGCTGCAGTTTCAGCCTTCTTCTCACCTGATGATTTCTCAGCGGGTTTCTCCAACGGTTTCTTGAGCTCGGCCAGGGCATCAGGTGGAAGCCTTTTGCTGTAGATCATCTCCATGGCCTTCTGTGATTTCAAATCAGAGAAGTCCATCGGCCCCGGGTCCTCTTCTGGCTTCAGCTGGATTCCCGCCTGGCTGGCGATCTCCCGCCTGAGACTCAGGGACTTCATCGCCTCAGCGTCGGCTTTGGCGTTGAAGCAGCCCTGAACTTCCAGCTTCAGGTCTGGGCGTTTTTTCAATCCTTCAGCCAGCTGTTTGAGTTTTTCCCGTTCCGGGGGCGGAAGTGTGATGCTGCCCGGCTCAAAGCCTACCGAATCGAGGTTCTCCGATTCAACTCCGATCAGTCTTCCAATGATTGCAAAAGGGGCCGTGACGATCTTGGTGAAGAGATTGACGATAGCCTTCAAGATGACCTGCCCGTAACTGAATTGCGGGTTGTCCAGATCGCCGCTCACAGGCAGTCCAAGATCGATTTTCCCATCCGCATCTTTCAGGAGTGCGAGCGCCAGGTCGAGGGGCAGGTTCATGGCGCCGGGGCTTTCCACCTTTTCCCCCAGAGTGAGTTTGTCCATGATGATCCGGTGGTTCCCGACCAGCTTGCTGTCCTTGATTTTGTATTGCACGTCCACGGAAAGCTTGCCCGAGGCGATTCGGTAGCCCGCAAACCTGGCAGAATAAGGAGTCAGGGAAGTCATCTCCACGTTTCGGAACGCCAGTTTGACTTCCGTGTTGGCCTTGGGGTCAAAGGGGTTCAGGGCTCCGTCAATCTTGGCAAGGCCGTACTCGTCCACCCGGCCGTCAAGCTTCATTCCCGCAAGGCTCTTGGTGTCAGTGGAAAGCCCTGAGATCACCCCTTTGAGTTCGTGAATGAGGGCTGTGAATTGCGGTCTGAGGAGCAGGTCCGTGTACTGAACCTTTCCCCTCTCCAAGAGGACTCTTCGAACCCTAATGGGGGGAAGTTTCTCCTCTTTCGCCGGTTTGGCCTGCGGTGGGGAGGAATCCGTATCCTGCTTGAGGACATCCTTGATATTGATGGTGCCGTCTTCTTGGATAATGAGCTTTGCGCCTAACTCGGAAAGCCGTATTTCGTGGATGTCCAGCCGCATGGGTGGGAGGGCAAACTTGATCCCCTCGCTTTGAAGTTTTTCCCAAGCCAGCAGCGTCTCACCGGACTTGACTTCCTTGATGTGAAATTGGGAGATGGTCGCATTTCCATCAAAGGTCATATCATTGTTGCCGTCCTTGAGCGCATAGTTCAGCTTGCCGTCCGCGGAGACTTTACCGGATGAGAGGGTGATTGCCGGAAAGGAAAGAAAATAGGATTGAAGGGCAGGAAGAGAGAGGTCAGACACTTTCACACTGGCTTCGAGAGAAGGAGCGAGAGAGAGAATATCCCCGGTGGCAAAGAACTCTCCCCCCTGTCTCAAGGAAGACTGAAATTCAAACTGAAAAGGATTCTTTTCCGGGAAATGAAAACCGGTGAGCTTGAAACGCACTCTTTCGAGATCGAGCTGGATGGGATTCGGGAAGCGGCGATCCGTGACTTGGGCGCCGAATTCGCTGATCTCGACAGTGCCGACTCCAAGCTGCCAGGGCGGCTCATTGGCGGCGCTCTGCGGGGTCTCCCCCTGCGCAGTGGGGGGGGGGACCTTCAACTCTATCAGTTTGAGCCAGTCTATGGCGCCTTGCTCGTCCAAAGAGACCTTGGCCATCCCTCCGCGAACATTCACCTGTTCGATAGAAATTTTTTTCTCCAGGAGATTGAAACTCCCGCCCGATGTCTCGACCGCGCCGACCTGGAGCATCGGCTCTGTCTGGCTTACCGGCCGCAGAGCGATGTCGTAGAGTCCTGCCGACAGCCCTTCCACGACGGCCTGCATCGTCTGGGGCGATATCTCCAGAGAGGTGGAGAGGCTAACCTGAACCTTTCCCAGACTGACCTTGATCGGGTCAAGGCGGCTTTGGTCTAAGAATTCGGCCGCCACCTCTTTCACTTCCAACCGCTTCACGACCGCTCGCCATGGTGCTTCTGAAGAAGAGGCTTCAGCGGGCGCCTGCTGCTTTGGCCCCTCCTTGGGAGCGATGAAGAGTTCTTGCCAGATGATCCGGCGGTTTTCAGCGAGGGACGCAGAGACCTTTCCCTTTTCCACTTCCACGAGGTCGATGAGCAGTTCTCTCTTATCCAGGTTGAAACGCCCTTCCTTGACCTCGACCCTGGCCATGTCAAGCAGGGTTTCGGGTTTGTCTCGCGGTTCAAGGTGAAGGCCCGACGCTTTGAAATTCAGGCCCCCAATCTCGAGGTGAGGCTGGTCTTTGGCAAGGGCAAAGCGATAACGGAGTTCAAGATCAAAAGAGCCCCCCGGCTTCTTGATCAGGAGCTGGTCCTGAAGAAACTGCCACAGCGTGGCTACCTTGATCTTCTCCAGGGAGAGGGTCCCCTCAGACCAGACAGGGTGGAGCGACACCTCACCACGCCAGCGAGCAGTGCTCCCATCCGGCATTGTCGCGGCAATGGAGTAGGGCCCGCGACGCTCAGGGAGGGTCGCGAGGTTTTTAATCTCAAGGTTGAGAGGTTGGAGGGCGACTCTTGCCGGGGTGCTGACCCGGTGGTCTGATACATCGACTGAACCGGACTGGATCAGGAACTGCCTCAGGATCATGCGGGTCGGAGGAGACTCCTCTTGAGGTTCCCGGCCTTGTTCCCCTGCTGCTGCGGCAGCCAGTTCTAAGAGGTTCAGCTTTCCGTCTTTTCTCATGAGGACGTTGATCCGCGGTTCGTCAAGACGTACGAGGTCAAAGGTAAAGGCCCAGTTTTTCATGCTGGAGAACAACTCAAAGTTGATGAACAGCTCATTGAATCCAACAATGGGGGTGCTGTCCTGCTCTTTCGAATCGAAATTTCTCATCGACATTGTGAACGTATAGGGATTGGTGCGTACCTGATCGATGGTGAGCTGCCGGTGCAGGGTCTGGGTGACATACTTGATCGCTTGCTGCTTGATCACATAGGGGACTAAAAAGAAACCTGCTGCGGTGTAGAGAAGGAAAACCCCTGCGACGATGAGGAAGATCCTGCTCAGAAAAATCCTGCGAAGGATGTCTTTTGCTCTACGATGCCCTAGGTTCGTGTCCATTCTTTCCCCTCCCTTTATCGGCACAGGGAAACTCGCAACTTACGTTCGCTGGTTCTTCGTGGGAACTTTTGGCCTGCTCATCCTTTTCACGGTGATCATGGCAGTTTACAGGAAGTTCGGAGGTTAAGGAATGGTCACCTTCCAGCAAACCTCAGCGCAGGATAATTGATTCCCTGTACACTTTCCACAGCTCGGAATATTTTTCGGTGAGATCGAACTTGTAGCCGCTCAGAGCCCAGATATTGACCAGGCCCTGGATCATTCCGAAAAGAAGCAGTGAAGCGGCCTCAAGGTTGATGTCTCCCCTGACGAGTCCTGCCCGAACTCCGTCGGTGAGGAGCAGTTTCAACCGGTCAACATAAATCTGGATATTGTCCGATACCTTTTTGTTAAGGGATTTGTCGCCGAAACTGATAATCTCCGCGAGCACCAGGAAGGAAAGGCCCCGTCTTTGCTCGATCCTGGAAAGGTGAGTCCTGAGGATTTCATCGATGATGTCCACGGAAGGGAAACCCACGCTCCCAGCCGTGTCGATGTCGTGGAGCAACCCGTCCGCAACACTGTCTGCCAGAAAGGATAAAATCTCCGTTTTGCTTTTGAAGTGGCGATAGATCGCGGCTTCAGAGATCCCTACCTCCTTGGCCATATTTCGGACCGTCACATGCTCACTGCCAGCCCTCATGATCAGTTTTCTAGCTGCATCCATGATCTGCTTTTTTCTTATGCTGGTGCTCTTGTGCTCCTCTGCCACGATCCCCCCTCCCTGTCAACAGCCTGAAATGGTCCTCAAGCCCTGTTCCGAAGAAGCCCGATGCCTGTGCTCAAAATGCAGCCCAATTATAGCAACCGGCGCTCGAAAGTCTATGGATTAATGGAGAAGAGGATGCTCCTTCCCCTTTCAAGGTTACCGGGTATTCACGAATCCTTCTTACCCCACGCTTTTTCGAGAAACTGGTCCCGTCCCGAACTCCAGCGGTAATATTTGTATCGAATCGGATTTTTGATGTAGTAATCCTGGTGGTAATCCTCTGCGCTGTAAAATTCCATGGCCGGACGGATTTCCGTGACAATCGGCTTTCCAAACTTTCGGGATTCCCGCAAGCGGTTTTTCGACTCCAGCGCGAGTCGTCTCTGCTCCTCGTTGTGGTAGAAAATCGCGGTCCGGTACTGAGGCCCGATGTCCACAAACTGTCCGTTCTCCTGGGTCGGATCCACGTTTCTCCAGAACACATCGAGCAATTGAACGTAAGAAACTTTGGAGGGATCATAGACGATCTCGATAGCCTCGAGATGCCCTGTTCTCCCCGAGGAGACCTCATCGTAGGATGGGTTCTTCTCCTTTCCTCCCGTGTATCCGGATGTCGTGGATACCACGCCGTCAAGTTTGTCAAAAGGCGGCTCCATGCACCAGAAACAACCGCCCGCGAAGGTCGCTTTCTCGAATCCCTGTTCGGAAACATTCCCCTTGGTCAAATCGCCTGAGGCACTTGTCGCAATCATAAGTATCATCCACAAAGTCAAAGCAGTTTCTTTTAGCATGACCATCACCTCCTTGTCCCTTTCTCCATCCCGAAGAAGAGGAAGTTGCAATACCAGTAAGCACGATTGACAGAAAATCACCGTTGGCCCCAGTGGAAAGGATGGTCAAGAAAACAGAATTCCTTTGACGATCTTGATGGCTCACAGGTATATGAAAACCCGGGCATACGAAAAGGGGATGAGATCTTGCTCTGCAGGAGAAGCCACGGAGCGAAGAGAGGGGCGAGAGGATGAGGGTTGATTTTTTTGGAGGCACGCTGGCGAGATCCGAGCAAAGGATCATGGCGAGGCTGACGAGTCCTGCCAAAATACAGGAGTTTCTTGACGAGACAAGCTACTCCACGGAGGACATCTATCGCTGTCCCTTCCGCGTTCTGCGCGAGCGCAGGGCTCACTGCTTTGACGGCGCGGTTTTCGCAGCAGCGGCGCTGCGGAAACTCGGTTTCCCTCCTCTGGTCCTGGAACTCGTTCCCAATAAAAGGGATGACGACCACCTGATCGCTCTCTACAAGCGCGACGGCTTGTGGGGAGCGGTGGCCAAGTCCAATTTTGTGGGTCTTAGGTTTAGGGAGCCCGTGTTCCGGAACCTGAGAGAACTGGTCCTTTCCTATTTTGAACAGTTCTTCAATGTGGCCGGCGAAAAGACACTCCGAGCCTACACCTTGCCGCTCAACCTGATGCGCTTTGACGCGCTGGGATGGAGCTCGCAGGATGGGCCTATGGATCTCATTGCAGAAGCGCTCGATAAGAAACGCAGAGTTTCCATCATCACGGACAAGGCGGTGCGGCAACTGTCCCTGGCGGACGAGCGATCGCGCAAAGCCGGCTTGCTCGGAGCGGATGAAGCAGGGCTTTTCACCCCCTCCCCTCCGTCTTCCCCCTTGCTTTCGAAAGGCAAGGGGTGAATCTTTCCCTGAGCTCACGAGCTTCTGCGTGCACACAACGGAGACCGGGGATAAAATCGGTCACGCTATAGCATTTTCGAAAAACGAGATTAATATTTTTGTCCAGGCAATGACCATGAAACAGAGAAAGCGATTGATGAGAGCCGCAATCAATGGAGATAGGTTTCAGTGAGATTCTTTCTCTTCATCACCACGTTCACTTCGATTTATGCCAGCATGCACGTTTATGCGTTCCTCAAACTGCGCAGAGCCGTGGCCCTGAGCGGGATCGCCACCGCTCTGATTGCAGTCCTCATGATCCTCATGATCCTGACACCGATCATCGTCAGGGTCGTGGAATCGGCTGAATTTGAAAGGACGGCGAAGGTTTTCGCCTATGTCGGATACACCTGGATGGGCCTCCTGTTTCTGTTCTTCGCGGCCTCTTTCACGCTCGACGTGTGGCGCTTCCTGGTTTATGTGGCCGAAGGCTTGCTGAAGGCGAGTCTAGACGTCGTCAGATTCTCAGCTCGTCAGGCGTTCTTCCTTCCTCTTGTTGCGGCTGCACTCGCGGCAGGGTACGGACTCTTCGAGGCCATGAACATCCGGACGGAGACTATCGTGCTCAAGTCGCCAAAGATCACAAGACCGATTCGGATCGCCCAGATCTCGGATGTGCACCTGGGCCTTCTGGTCCGTGAGCCCAGGCTGTCGAGGATCCTGGAGAAAGTTACGGCCGCTTCCCCGGATATCTTCGTTTCCACCGGCGACCTGGTGGACGGTCAGACAGACAGCCTGAACGGGGTGGGTATTCTGCTGAGAGACGTCAAAGCTCCTCTGGGGAAATATGCTATCACGGGCAATCATGAGTTCTATGCAGGTCTGGATCGGTCCCTGGAATTCATGAAGCAGGCCGGATTCCATGTGCTCCGGGGAGAATGGACGAGCGTGGCAGGGTTGATCACTATCGCAGGTGTCGATGACCCCGTGGTGAGAGGTTATGGCCCATCCAGGGAAGTGCCGGAAAGAGAAATCCTATCCGGACTTCCCAAAGACAAGTTCACTCTCTTTCTGAAACACAGGCCTGACGTGGAAAAAAGCTCGGTAGGTCTTTTCGATTTGCAGCTTTCAGGTCATGCCCACAAGGGCCAGATTTTTCCTTGGACCCTCATCGTCCGTCTCGTTCACCCACAACTTGCCGGACTCTATGACCTGCCCTCGGGATCGTCGCTTTACGTGAGCAGAGGCTCGGGAACATGGGGCCCACCCATCCGGTTTCTTGCACCGCCCGAGGTGACCATCCTCGACCTTTTACCGGAGAAATCGGCACAAGCCGTGCCGCCCAAGAGATAGGGCAGATTTTCCTTTTTTGTGTTTCCTTTCCATTGTGATGCAAAAATGAAGATCACTCGCATCAAAGGAACTCAAGATTGAATATCTTGATGATGACCGGGTGGTGAAGAGCAAGTAATTCTGAGAGGAGAAGGAGAAATATCATGGCAACGTATGACTATGATATAGGAATTATTGGTGGAGGCGCAGCTGGCCTAACCGTGGCATCTGGTGCGGCGCAGTTAGGCGCCAAAACCCTCCTGATCGAGAAAGAAAAGGAACTGGGGGGAGACTGTCTGCACTTCGGATGCGTGCCGAGTAAGACCCTGATTCGCACGGCCCAAGTCTATCATACCATGAAAAACTCACGGGGCTTTGGGCTCCCCACGGTACAAGTGCCCCCTATCGATTTCACGAACGTGAAAGAGAGAATTCAGGCGGTGATCGCAAGCATTCAGAAGCACGACTCGGAGGAACGATTTTGCAGCCTTGGGGCCAAGGTGCACTTCGGAGAACCTGCATTCGTGGATGAGCACAGCATCCGGCTGAACCGCGAGACCATTTCCGCAAAGACATGGGTTCTTGCCGTCGGGTCGTCACCGGACAGACCCCCGATCGAGGGATTGAACAAGACTCCCTATCTCACGAACAAGGAGATTTTCTCCTTGGATCGTCTGCCGGCATCGATGATCATCCTTGGTGCCGGCCCGATTGCCATTGAAATGGCGCAGGCCTTCTGCAGACTGGGGACAAAGGTCTTCGTGATTCAAAGAAGCGGGCAGATCCTGACCAAAGAGGACAAGGACATGGCCGACGATGTCATGCAGGTGCTCGCGTCGGAAGGAGTCACCTTTTACTTGAATACATCGGTTCTGGGCGTCAAAGATCTGTGTGACGAGCGGCAGGTGCTCCTCAAAGGCAGAGAAGGCAAAACGATCGGCCTCGCAGCGGAAGAACTCTTTGTCGCCATGGGTCGAGATCCCAACGTTCAGGGTCTCAATCTTGAAGGAATCGGCGTTGAATTCGATCGAAAAGGTATCAAAGTGGACGAGAGGATGCGTACCTCTCAGAAACACGTCTATGCAGCAGGTGATGTGACCGGGAAGTTCCAATTTACCCATGCGGCGGGTTATGAAGGAGGGATTGTGGTAAGTAACGCGATCTTTCGTCTTCCCAGGAAAGTGAAGTATTCGTTCCTCCCTTGGTGCACCTATACAGATCCGGAATTGGCCAGTATTGGAATGAATGAAAAGAGGGCGAGGGAAGCGGGCATCGAGTACTCGGTCTATACAGAGGCCTTCAAAAGCAACGACAGGAGCCTTGCTGAAGGGGAGCAAATCGGCAAGATCAAGATGCTCCTGGACCAGAATGAAAAACCCCTCGGCGTTCAAATTTTCGGCCCTCAAGCAGGGGAGTTGTTGAGCGAGTGGGTGGCGGTCTTTAACGGGAAGGTGGGCCTCTCTACTTTGGCTGCCGCCATCCATCCCTATCCGACTCTCGGAGAGATCAACAAACGAGTGGCAGGCCTCTATCTTTCTCCAAAGATCTTTTCCGATAGGATCAGAAAAGGATTGAAGTTTTTCTTCCATCTGAAGGGGAGAGCCTGCGGAGAGGAATGAAGAAGCGCAGGTCAATGGTCCAATCGGTTGACGGGGGCTTGCGAATGGGTTGTGGGGGGTGCCTTCTTTTTTCTGAGCAGAAGGTGTTCAAGGACAAGAACCAGGAAGATCCCTGTGATCAGGCTGTTGGCCACAAAGATCTGGAGGGAGCCGGGCAGGGAATCAAAAAGGGTCTGAGGAAGGAAACCCACCAGCGTTCCAAGGAGAAGAGGCACGCCGACCACAAAGTAATCCCTTGAAGAGAGAGGTTTGGAAGCGATTGTGGATATGCCGATACCGATCTGCCCGCCAAGCCCGACGCACAGGGCAGCTCCCACCACCGGGGCCGGCGCCAGAGAGAGCAAGGCGGCAAGCTTCGGGAAAAAGGCGGCGGCAGAGAGGATAAGCCCGCAGTACCCAACGGCATAACGGCTCGCTACTCTCAGAACAAGAACCACGCCGGGGCTCATACTGAAACTTACCGTTCCCACAACTCCAAGAATTCCACAACAGATGCCGGCCAAGCCGTTAAACAGCAGACCACGGCGAATCGAGGTCTTGAGTCTTTGTTCATCGGTAATGACCGCAATCCCCTGAAGGCTCCCCAGGCTGTTCACCATGACGGCAAGATAGGCGCAAGCAAAGGCAATGCCTGCTTGCCAGTGCAAGCCGGGAGAGGAGGGGACTCTCAGAAGAGAGACGGAAAGCCAGGGGGAGGCCGCCAGCTCACTCAAGGAGAGGCGACCCAGAGAATAGAAAAGAAGCGATCCCAGAATCATTCCGAGAAGAATGGAGACGGTTTTCCAGAAACCTTGCAGCCAGTGGGAAAGGCCTGCGATCAGGAGGACCAGGAACACACTGATGAGAAAGACGCCTCCCTCTGTTGCGCTGCCGCCGGTCATGAACCCGATGAGCGGCCGGATCAGCCCCAGGGAGACGAGCATGAGAATGACGCCGATGACGTTGGGGGTGAAGAAGGTGGTCACCCGGTCGAGCTGTCTCGATAGAACCGTGAGGATCAGAAGGACCGCCCCCAAAATCATGCCTCCCTGGATGGTGGGAAGACCCAGAGGAGCTATGAGAATGAAGGCGAGCATAAGTGCGGTGGACGGGCCTTCAAGAAGCGGGTAGCGATGGCCCCACAAGGACTGAAGCCAGGTGAAGAGCCCTGACGTGAGCAGGGTCATTTGCAAAACATAGACTTTGTCCAGGGCTCCTGCGGGGAAGGATTCTACGCTGAGACTGGCCGCGATGATGAGACCGGGAAACATGATCATAGCCCACTCGAATCCATAAAGAAGGGCATAACGAATGGGTGGGCGATCGTCGAGATTGTAAATATAGGCAGGCTTCATTTTTTATGAAGGGACTTTGCAGTTCTTAGCAGATCGCTTTCTGTGTCGTCAAGGGGCTTGGGGTTGCATGGACTTTAAAATGGATCTGCAAAGAGTTATAGTGTTCACAGGAAGGAGAGGACAATGAAACAGACGGAGGGCATTGTCACTGCGATCGCTGAAGGCGAAAAGGCCCGCGTGGCAATCCGGACCGATAACGCCCTGCCCGGATGCTCCTCAAAAACAGAGCACTGCCACCATTGTTCGGAAGGGACATCGTCTTTGGTGATCAAAGTGTCCAACAAGGCAGGGGCCGGAGTAGGCGATAATGTATCGGTCCTCTTCAAGTCCGGGGCCGTTTTCAAGAGCGTCTTGATTCTCCTTGGAATTCCCATGATCGGAATTCTTGTGGGAGCATTTTTGGGAAACTCCCTATATGACAGCTCCAGGCTCTCTCAGGGGGGTGCCCTCCTTGCCGGAGCGGCTTTCTTTGTCCTTGCCCTTCTCCTCGCCGTGATGGTTTACAGGCACTTTTCAGAAGACATCCAACCGTACATTGATAGGGTGATTGCACTCAAACCTGCTACCCAGGGAACGGTTGATCCTGTGTGCGGGATGGAGGTTGATCCTGCTAAAGCTGCTGTGAAAATCGACTATGAGGGAAAACCCTACTTTTTCTGCAATGCGGGCTGCCTGGAAGCGTTCATTCGAGAGCCTTCAAGGTATCTTGTCTCAAGGGATTGCCCGCGGCTTAACCGATAAGCCTAGCCGCTCTGCCTCTTTTTGTCGGCTGGCACAGGGAGCTGGATGACACATTTTGTTCCCTGGTTAGGTACCCGTTCAAGATAAAGCTCTCCCATATTTTTTTTTGCCGCAAGCTGCGCGATGGGCAGGCCGAACCCGGTCCCGTAAGGTTTTGAGGAGTAAAAGGGAACGAAAAGGTTGTCCATCTCCCCTTCGTCTGGCGCTTTGCCGTTGTTGAAGATCTCGATCTCCACAAATCCGAGGTCCTTTTCTTTGCCTCTCGAAGAAATCCGGATAAAGGGTTCCTCTGTGTCTGCCGCCTCGATACTGTTCTGCAACAAATAGAAAAACATGGTTTCAAGATCTTTCGCATCTCCCTGAACGTCCGGATATTCGGGATCGAGTTCGACTGCAATGGCCGCCCTCTTGTGAGCCCGAGCCTTTTCTAGGTCTTTGAGTGCCACTGAGATAAGGCTTTCCAGGGAGACTTCGGAAATCACCGGGTCCTTTTGATAGAGTTCGGAATAGGTTGCTGCATCGCTGACCATGGCTTCCAGCCGCTCATTCTCCTTGAGAATCGTCTCGTAGGTCAGATGAACAGGGCTGGCGGGATCGACCTTTTTCTGCAGCCTCAGAATATTGCCTCCGATGACGGTCAAAGGATTCCTGACCTGATGCGAGATCCCTCTCACCACCTCCAGATCGCATTGGGACGTGGCAATCACATAGGCATGGGTCTCAATGAGCACACAAAAGTCCACCAATTTGGTTAGCGCGGTGGTCACTCGGTGGAGGTCTGCTGAAGGCAGCCCTTTGTTGGCCGTCTCGTGAAAGAACTGCCGCACAAAAGCATACCCAAGATTGATGAACCGCTTGTCAATGTTGAGCTCCACGTGGCGGAGTCCGCTTCTCCACAGAACTCCAAGGACCCTGGGGGTGATAGCCTCGGTAAAGATCAGTTCATACCAGTGAGTCCAGAGCTTCTTGAGATGGGGGCCTCGCCTTTCGTGATCCAGGATGATCCTGGTCTCTTTGATCTCCCAGAAGTACCGGAAGAATTCCTCGGAGAAACGCTGCTTCTCTTTCAGGAAAACGTCCCGGTGTTTGGTGATGCTTTGCTGTTCCCGGTCTCCAAGCCCGAGTTTCTCCTGAAACCAGGTCAACCTTGCCAATGGAACGGGGGTGTCGATCTTCATTTCACTTTGTCGATATCCTGTTCTTTTCCGATCACCACAAGCACTTCGCTTCCTTTGATCACGAAATCAGCGCGAGGAACCATTTGGATCTGATCCGTTAGGACATCTCTCACCGCAATAACTTCGATGTGGTACTTTCCTCGCAGCTGGAGTTCCGCAATGCTCTTGCCCACGAAGCTGCCGGGAGGCGCGATTTCACAGATGATGTAATTCTCAGTCAAGGGGATGTAGTCCAGGACATTTGGAGAGATGAGGCTTTTGGCGATCTTGTTGGCCATTTCTTTTTCGGGGATGATCACATCCGTAGCCCCCACTTTCTCTAGGATCAGTTTGTGCTCATCGTTGGGGGCCTTGACGATGATCTTTTGCACCTTCAGCTGTTTGAGGTGGAGCGTCGCGAGGGTGCTGGCTGCGAGATCTTCTCCGAAGGAGATAACCACAATGTCTTCTTCTCTGAGACCGATCGCCTCCATCACGTTCTTGTCCGTTCCATCTGCCACAATGGCTTTAGTAGAGAAATCCTTGACTTCCTGGACCGCTTCTTTTCTCTTGTCGATGGCGAGGACCTCGAGACCGCTCTCGTAGAGCTGTTTCACCAGGTTGATCCCGAATATTCCCAGACCGATCACCACAATGCGTTTCATTTTGTTCCCTCCTTACCCCACCATAACCGTCTCTTCCGCATAAGTGATTTCCCGTTTGGGGGAAGCGGCTGCGAGCGAAAAAGCAAGCGTCAAAGGACCGACGCGGCCGGCAAACATCATGATGATGACGGCGATTTTCTGAAAGTCATTGAGTTTGGGAGTCACATTCATGGACAGGCCAACGGTACCAAAAGCGGAGATCGTCTCAAAAAGGTATTCCACGAAATAATGGCGACTTTCCATGGGCGGCAGGCTCGCACTGCCTGCCAAAAGAAGCACGGAGGTGATTAGAGCAACTGAAAAAGCGGAGGCAGTGATAATGGAGATGGTCCGGGTCAGGATCTCTTTAGGAATCGTTCTGTTGAACACGTTGACTTCATCATGCCCCTTGAACCGATTCCATATCATCAGAAAAAGAAGAGCCGCGCTCGTGGTCTTGATACCGCCCCCTGTTGAACCAGGACAGGCGCCGATGAACATGAGAACCATAATGAGTAGAATCGCTCCATTGGTAAGCAACCCGAGATCCACGGTATTGAATCCGCAGGTCCGGGGAGAGACTGCCTGAAAAATAGAAACCAGAACCGTGGTGGAAAGATCCATGTCTTTCACTATGAAGTTTCTTTCAAAGAGATAGAAAAGAAGCGCTCCGGAGATAATGAGGAAACCCGTGGCAATCAAAACAATCTTGGTGTGCACAGACAGCGTCCTTTGACGACCTCTCCATCCGGCCATCAGTTCATGAATCACGATAAACCCGATACCCCCCAGGATGAGCAATCCCATGATTGTGAGGTTGACGATCCAATCTCCACGGTACCCCATCAAGCTGTCTGAGAAGAGGGAATACCCACAGTTGTTGAAAGCGGAGACGGCATGGTAAACGGAAGTGTAAAGAGCCTGACCCAACGGGAAATCTTGGGAAAAGCGGATAAACAAAAGGAGTGTTCCTGCGGTCTCAATGATCAGAGTGGAGAGAAGGACGGACTTCAGGATCAGAAGGAAATCCCTCCGAGGGGTGTTCATGAACACGGACTGGATGATTTCCCGTTCCTTAAACGAGATTCCCCGGCCCATCATACCGAATAAGAAAACCGAAAAGGTGATGATCCCGAGTCCTCCGATTTGGAAGAGAACCAGCGTGATGATCTGACCAATGAGGGATAGATCTTTACCGATGTCAATCGTGGCAAGGCCTGTAACGCAGACTGCAGATGTGGACATGAAAAGTGCATCAATAAACGTCAGCGGATTCTCAGAGGCTGAAAAGGGGAACCAGAGGACAAAGGCACCCAGGAAAATGACCCCGGCAAAGCTGAGAATGAAAATGCGGGCAGGAGGGAGGTGCCGGGAAAAGAAGATTTTCACTTTGATGTTGTTCATTCACCACTATCTCCCGTGTCGCCCACCACCGAGCACGGAAAAGCTGCTGACAGAGAGCGGGGTCAAACATAGTATGGCCCTTTATGTCTGTCAAGGATGGTCACAAAAGGTTCCAGCGTCCCATAGAGCCAATGAAAAGTTGAGCCGCTTAACAGGATGACGAAAAAGAGTTTGACAAAACACAAGAGCATGCGCTTAAAGAATAGGCATGGTCGCGAAAACGCATAAATCCGCTGCGGAACTGAGGAGGCTGATTAGAATAAAGGAATGGACTCAGCCGACCTCCGGTCTGGTGCCAGGCTTTGTGCAGGCGAACCTGGTGATGCTCCCCAAGGAGGAGGCCTTTTATTTCCTGCTCTTCTGCGTGCGAAACCCTAAACCCTGCCCGATCCTCGATGTTCTCGAACCCGGCCAGGTCGAGCCGTCGATTGGGAGGGGTGCCGACCTTCGCACGGATCTGCCGAAATACAGGATCTATGAGAAAGGGCTGCTCAAGCGAGAGGTCGAAGAGGTGAAGGACTTCTTTCATGAGGGAATGGTGAGCTTTCTCCTGGGGTGCAGCTTCTCCTTCGAAAGTGCCATGCTTGCTGCGGGTCTTCCCATCAGGAACATCGAGGAAGGAAAGAATGTCTCCATGTATATCACCAACCGGACCTGCGTGCCTGCAAGGCCCTTCTCTTCACCTCTGGTGGTGAGCATGAGGCCTCTCACCCCTCAACAGGCTGTCCGGGCGACCCAGGTAACGACCCGTTTCCATCTCACGCACGGCGCGCCGGTTCATTTCGGGGCTCCAGAGGAAATAGGAATCAAGGATCTG
>Ga0105107_10000659_pt1 | contig 21933 bp, 18 predicted proteins | sample PPLLaktember2015_6_FD_79335 | JGI IMG/M metagenome (GOLD analysis project Ga0105107, IMG submission 79335) | Freshwater sediment microbial communities from Prairie Pothole Lake near Jamestown, North Dakota, USA - PPLs Lake P8 Core (1) Depth... | ecosystem: Environmental > Aquatic > Freshwater >... | reverse complement strand
CGGGTCGCTTACCTCGGGAAAAAGGGCTTGCTTACGTCGCTGATGAAAAGGCTGGGAGATCTCTCGCCTGATGAGAGACCTGAAGCCGGCCAGCTGTTGAACCGCCTCAAGAGCGATCTGACCAAGCGATTTGATCAGGCCCGGGAGAGGGTCCTTTCGCGGAAGGAAGCGGACGTAGGTCTTCTGGATGTGACGCTGCCCGGACGGGAGCCCTTTAGAGGTCATCTCCACCCAATCACGCAGGTTTCATTGGAGATCTGCAACATTTTCAGAAGGATGGGATTCAATGTCGTAGAGGGTCCGGAAGTGGAACTGGATTACTACAACTTTGAAGCGCTCAACATCCCCGCCGATCATCCAGCCAGAGACATGCAGGACACCTTTTATGTGTCCGAAAAGGTGCTCTTGAGGACCCACACGTCCCCCATGGAAGTTCGTGTGATGGAAAGCCAGTCGCCACCGGTTAGGATCATTTCTCCCGGTAAAGTATACAGGAGGGATTCCGATGTGACCCATACCCCTATGTTTCAGCAGGTGGAAGGGTTACTGGTAGACAAGGGCGTAACCTTTGGCGACCTGAAGGGGACCCTCACCAGTTTTGTTCATCAAATGTTTGGCAAAGAAACGGCGCTAAGGTTTCGCCCCAGCTTTTTCCCTTTTACCGAACCAAGCGCGGAGGTGGACATCCGCTGCGTTATATGCCGAGGCAAAGGTTGCCGAACCTGCAAAAACACAGGGTGGCTTGAAATCCTTGGGTCAGGCATGAATGATCCGGCGATCTATGCTTTCGTGGGCTATGACCCGGAGGTTTATTCCGGTTTTGCCTTTGGCATGGGAATCGAGCGGGTGGCCATGCTCAAGTACGGAATCGACGACATTCAGCTTTTCTACAGGAACGACATGCGGTTTCTGAGACAATTCTAAAGAATGGAGTACTGGAGTACTGGAGTATTGGAGTAATGGGTAAAAGAAAGAAAGGACAAACTCAGTACTCCAATACTCCAATACTCCAATACTCCAGTATTTGCAGCGCGGAGCGCTTCTTCTCATGCGTGTAAGTCTTAACTGGCTCAAAGAATATGTGAACATTCCTCTGTCAGTGGAGGACCTGGCCGATCTCCTCACAATGTCCGGTCTGGAGGTGGAGTCTAAGGAGCCCTTGGGTCGGTCGCTCGAAGAGGTAGTCGCGGCAAGGGTTCTTTCCGTCCGAGCCCATCCCGAGGCGAATACTCTGTGGCTTTGCGACGTTGAAGCAGGCCGTGGCGCCGTGCAGGTGGTGTGCGGAGCCCCGAACGTGCGAGTAGGGATGATGACCCCTATGGCTTTGCCTGGGACAACCCTGGCTGGAGGGGTGGAGGTAAGAGAGACCCGCATTCGCGGTGAGGTCTCCGTCGGCATGCTTCTGGCAGAAGATGAGATGGGATTGACGGACGATCACACAGGCGTCATGGTTCTTCCCGAATCTCTGTCTGCCGGCACCCCTGTGGCTCAGGCGTTGTCCCTGCCAGATTGGGCTCTGGAAATCGGCCTCACGCCCAACCGGCCTGACTGCGCCTGCGTGATCGGAATTGCCCGCGAGATTGCTGTACTCACCAAAGGAAAACTTCGCAAACCCGAGATCCGCTTTAAAGAGAGTGACCGGAGCATTGAAGCGTTGACCAGCGTGACGCTGGAAGACCCTGAAGGCTGCCCCAGGTATGCGGCCGGCATGGTCTGCGGGTTTGAACTCAAACCTTCCCCGTTTTGGATGAGATACCGCCTTCATGTTTCGGGCATAAGGGGAATCAGCAATGTGGTGGATGTGACCAACTACGTTCTCCTGGAAATGGGACAACCTCTGCATGCTTTTGATTATGATCGCCTCAAGGAGAACCGCATCGTGGTGCGTAAGGCGAGGGACGGAGAAGTGTTCACGACCCTGGACGGGAAGACCCACACGATGAACCAGGACAACCTGATGATTTGCGACGGTCAAAGACCGGTGGCCTTGGCGGGCGTTATGGGTGGGCTCAACTCCGAGATTTTTTCCGAATCGAAGAACGTATTGATCGAAAGCGCCTTTTTTGACCCCATTACCACCCGAAGGAGTTCCAAGCGGTTGGGCCTTTCGACCGAAGCGTCGTACCGCTTCGAAAGGGGCGTGGACATCGACGGAGCGGTGCGCGCCCTGCGACGGGCGATGATGCTCATTTCAGAACTCGCCGGTGGCGAAGTGATTCAGGGAATCGTTGACAATTATCCGACTCCTCGCAAGCTGCGCGAGATTGAGCTCAAAGTCGACAAGACCAACCGATTCCTCGGCACAGACCTATCTCGCGAGACCATCGGAGGGTTTCTTCAAGCCCTTGAAATGGATGTTCAACCCCTGGGAGAAAATGTTCTCCGGGTCAAGGCGCCTTCGTTCCGAGTGGACCTCACACGCGACTGGGATCTCATGGAGGAAGTGGCTCGGCTGGAAGGATATGACAAAATCCCTGTCACCATTCCTCCGATCCGTCCTTCGGATGAGAAGGAGTCCCAGGAAATGACCTCGGGGCATCGGGTCAGAGAAATCATGGTCGGTCTTGGCTTCAGCGAAGTGATCTCTTTCAGCTTTATCGCGCCTGATTCGGCCGAGTTCCTCGTCGCTGAGAAGGACAGCTCTCTGCGATCTTTTGTCACCCTGCTCAACCCTCTCACCGTGGATCAGTCGGTCATGAGGACATCTCTGATCCCTGGGCTTTTGGCTTCGGTCAAGACCAATCTCTCTTACGGGGAGAAGGATCTCAAGTTGTTTGAGTGGGGGAGGGTCTTCATCCGGCAGGGGACTGCGGAACTTCCGCAGGAAAGGCTCGTGCTCACGGGTCTGATCATGGGACTGGCCAATCCCAAGGAATGGTACCGAGAGGAAAGAGCTGCAGACTTCTATGATGCGAAAGGCGCCGTGGAAGGGCTTTTGAAGGCCCTGGGATTGCGATCCCTTGCCTTTGAAAGAGGGGCCACCCCCCCCTGGTATTCAAAGGAGGCGGCATGCGTGATCCGCCTCCAGGATAAGATCATCGGCGCTGCAGGGCAGCTTTCTCCTGAAGTGCTCACGCGCTTCGACGTTGACGCGCCAAGGGTCTTTGTTTTTGAAATCGACGGCGCGGTCCTGATCGAGATGGCGACGGGAGAAAGGACCTACGAACCCCTCGCGAAATTCCCCGCCCTGTACCGGGATCTCTCGATTATTGCAAAGAGAAATCTGGAGAGCGCCAGGGTTCAGGAGATCATCCTTAGGGAGGGAAGGGATTTGGTGGAGTCAGTGACCCTCTTTGATGTGTTCGAGGGCGGTAAAATCGATCCCTCCGAAAAGGCTCTTGCTTTCAGGATATGTTATCGATCCAGAGAAACCACCCTGGACGGCAAAGACATCAACAAGCTTCACGAGAACATTGTGGAGAGAATCGGAAAAGAAACAGGCGCCAGGCTGAGGGAGGTGTAGCCAGACGATGCAAATCCCTGAGGAAAAGAAATTTTTCAGGATCGGCGAAGTCAGCAGGATTATCGGCGTCGAACCCTATGTGCTGAGATACTGGGAAAGCGAGTTCCCTCAGATTCGCCCTGTCCGTGCAGACACCAACCAGCGAACGTATCAGAAGAAAGATCTCGAACTCATCCTGGAAATCAAAAGACTCCTCTACGAAGAGAAGTTGACCATCGAGGGGGCGCGACAGAGGCTGAAGCAAAAGAGAGAAAAGACGGCGGTCGCAGACGCCGGCTTGATTGAAGAAGTGAAAACGGATTTGCTGGAGATTCTCAAAGCCCTGTCGTGAAAGGGGACCTGATGAACCTGAAGGCCCGCACCGCATTTATCACCGGAGCCGGCCAGGGAATCGGCCGAGCCTGCGCCGAGGTGTTCGCTTCGCGTGGTGCGGACCTTGTTTTGTTGGATAAGAATCCGGCTACGCTTTCTGAGGTGTGCAAGAAAATGGGAAAAAAAGGCCGAAAGGTCGTGTCTATCTTGGTTGACCTCACTGACACAACCGCGCTGCGCCGGGAACTTGAAGCATACTGCTCGAATCTCACCATAGACATCCTGGTCAATAATGCGGGCTTTGACCGGCCCGGCACGACAGTCAAGATCGACAGGGCCGGGTTCGAAGCGGAGCTCGGAATTCACCTCACCGTGCCGCTGTTCCTCATGCAGTTTGTCCTTCCTTCCATGCGATCGAGAAAATGGGGCCGGATCATCAATGTGAGTTCGATTTACGGTCTTATCGGCGGAAAAGGGGAAGTGGCTTATTCCGCGGCCAAAGCAGGAGTGATCGGTTTGACCAAGTCCGTGGCCAGGGAAGCCGCAGCGGACGGGGTCACGGTGAACGTGGTGCTGCCCGGCCTGACCCGCACACCCACCATTGAGAACTTCATGGCACAGAAATTCAAAGATGCGATCATCCGTGAAACGCCTCTCGGCCGGATGGCCGAACCGGAAGAGGTGGCTAGAGTCATCGCCTTCCTTGCTTCCGACGATGCTTCCTATGTGACCGCTACGGCCATCCCCGTATCCGGTGGATGGGGAATATAAGAAGCTTTTATCTGTTGACAGTTACAGCGCTTTTCCCTTATAGTCCCGCTTCAAAAGCATTAGGTTCTCAGCATCACTTTTGTCAGTGTTTTTTCAGCCCAGAGCATCCAAACAGGTCTATCATCGTTCAATAACCTCAAAACAAAAGGGAGGAGAAATGATGAGTAAGAGCAGATTCTCAGGAATGGTTCTTTTCGGCTTGGTTGTCACTTTGTCGCTTATGATGCTTCCTGCCCTCTCCGAGGCGCGAGACATCAAGGTGGGGATCGTGGACACCTACAGCGGCCCCCCAGCGGTATACGGCAATGATGCGCTCAACGGGTTCAAGCTCGCCTTGGAGGAAATCAATAAGCAGGGCGTGCTGGGCGGAAAGATCGAGTTCACCACACGGGACGAGAAATTTAAAGTGGACGTGGCTCTTGCCATGGCCAAAGAGCTGGTCATGAGGGAGAACGTGGATCTCCTTGTGGGGACCATCAACAGCGGCGCCTCGCTGGCGATTTCGGACGGTGTGGCCAAAGCGGAGAAAGTGCCTTTCATCGTGTGGACCGCAAAGGATGAGAAAATCACCGGAGAACTTGGCCACCGTTATGTCTTCTCCACGGCGGAAAACACGGCAATGGCAGGAAAAGCGGGCGGCGTCGGACTGGCCAAGAAACCTTACAAAAAGTACTGGATCGCCGGTGATGACTACGCTTACGGCCACGCGATTGCGGATGCGGCCTGGAGAAACCTCAAAGCCCTGAAGCCTGATGTGGAGAAGATCGGAGAGTCCTGGTGGAAAATCGGGGAACCGGATCTGGTGCCTTACCTCACTTCTATTTCAGCTGCCAAACCGGATGCCGTGATCTTCTGCACGGGCGGAGCCAGCATGACCAACTGCCTCAAGGCGCTTAAGGCGACGGGTTTTGCGGCCAAGATTCCCTCCTGGATTCACACTGCCATTGATCACGCGGTGCTCAAGCCCCTGGGAGCAGAGGCTCCCGAAGGCGTGACGGGCACGATTCAGTACCTCTTCTATTACCCGGAGACCCCTGAGAACAAGGCTTTTGTTCAAGCTTTTGAAAAGGCTTATGGGAACCCCCCGGGTTTTCCCGCTTTTAACGCGTACATTACGGCACAACTGATTGCCGAAGCCTACAAAAAGGCCGGGAAGATCGACAAAGAAAAATTCATCGATGCCATCGAGGGGCTGAAGGTGAAGGGCCCAACCGGCAGTATGGTTGAGATGCGGGCGTGCGACCATCAGGCGGTCTACCCCATGTATTTCGGTACGACAAAAAAGCACCCCCAGCAGGATTTCGTAATCGCCACCGACATCCTCACCTTGAGCGGCAACGAGGTGATGCCGACCTGTGACGAAGTGATGAAAACTCGTAAGAAGTAGTCTTGCCGTGAGGGGAAGAGGGGATTCCTCTCTTCCCCCGTTCAGGGAGAAACACATCGGTCATGGCCTTTGATCTGAGCGCCATTGGAAGTCAATTCCTCGTGGGACTGAGCCGGTCCATGATCCTGTTTATCGTCACGGCGGGGTTGAGTTTTGTGCTGGGCGTCCTCAGGGTGCCTAATGTAGCGCATGGCTCCCTTTACATGATCGGCGCGTTCTCCGCCTTCAGCATCACCAAACTGGTGCCTGGCCCCGCCGGGTTCTGGCTGGCCCTCGTGATGGCTCCTCTGGTGGTTGCGGCGGTCAGTTTCATTGCCGAAAGAGCGCTCTTCTGCCACCTCTACCAGAGAGAGCACTTGATGCTCCTCCTGTTCACTTTCGCCCTCAGCCTCATTCTCGGAGACCTGGTCAAGCTCACCTGGGGAGCCGAATACAAGTCCATCATGGCTCCAAAGTTATTCGACGGGTCGGTGCACATTTTCGGCGCCTCGATTCCCCGGTACAATTTCTTCCTGCTCATCATCGGGCCCCTTGTGGCCGTGGGCCTGTGGCTCTTCACCAACAAGACCAGACTGGGGAAGATCGCCAGGGCGGCAGCCGTGGACCGGGAGATGGTGGGAGCGGTGGGAATCAATGTGAGCTGGGTTTTCGCTTTCGCTTTTGTCCTGGGCTGTTTCATGGCCGGCCTGGGTGGCGCCCTCATGGCTCCCACCATCAGCATCACCCTCGGGATGGATCACAATATCATTATTGAAGGGTTTCTCATCGTCACCATCGGCGGCCTGGGGAACATGTGGGGGGCCATGGTCGGTTCGCTCATTTTCGGTCTTTCCCAGGCTTTCGGGGTGCTCTTCTGGCCCCAGTTCGCCATTGTTTTCCCCTACACGGCCGTGGTGATTGTGCTGCTCCTCCGGCCAACAGGGATTCTCAAGTCCGTTTGGTAAAGAGGAGTCACCTTTGTTGAAAGGCCTATCCTTAAAGCCCCTTTTGCTCTGTGCGGTCCTCCTGGTGATCCTGCTCCTTTTGCCGCCCATCCTCCCACGATTCTACACCTACATCCTCGCCTCGATCTTTGTGACGGCGCTTCTGGCCATGAGCTTAAACATGGTAGTGGGGCATGGGGGTATGTTCCAGTTTCACCATGGAGCCTTTTACGGGGTCGGGGCCTATGCCTTTGCCCTGTTGCTCTTCAAAGCACACATGCCTTTGTGGTTTGGATTCATTGCGGCTCCTGTGATCGCTGCCTTCGCGGGTCTTCTCATCGGGTGGTTTTGTGTGAGGCTCACGAGCCTTTACTTCGGGATGCTTCAGATCTCCCTGGGCTCGCTCCTGTGGGCGATTGTTTTCCGCTGGTATGCTCTGACGAACGGGGATGACGGGATCCATGGCGTTCCTATTCCCAGCTCTATTTCCTCATCGTCGAACGCCTATTACTTCATCCTCTTCTTTTTTGTCCTCTGCCTGGGGGTCATGTACCTGATCCACCGATCGCCCTTCGGAATGACCCTTCAGGCTATTCGAGACAATCCGGCCAGGTGTTCGGCAGTGGGCATTAATGTGAGGCGCCATCAGCTTATGGCGATCGTGATTGCGACTTTCTTCGCAGGGGTGGCCGGAGTTCTTTTTGTGGTTCTGGAGAAATCGGTCTTTCCGGACTTGCTCTTCTGGGTCCTTTCGCTTGAGATTTTCATCATGTGCCTTTTGGGCGGATGGTTCACTTTTGCCGGCCCCATCCTTGGCGCGGCGATCACCGTGGCTCTGAGGACCTTTGTCGGCATATACACGGAATACTGGACGTTGATTCTCGGAGTGCTCTTGATCCTCCTCATCTTTTTCCTGCCCGAAGGGGTGATGGGCTTTTTTGTCCAGAAGTTCGGAAAAGGGCGGGACAAAGAGGCTGCGCCGGCAAGGGGACAACATGCTGAAAGTTGAGAACCTCTACAAATCCTTTGACAAGTTCCTTGCGGTCAGTGGGGCGGAACTCACGGTGGACAAGGGGCAACTCGTTGCCGTGATCGGGCCCAACGGCGCAGGCAAGACCACGCTCTTCAATTTGATCACGGGCATGCTCAAGCCGGACAGGGGTCGGGTGGTTTTCAACGAAGAGGATATCAGCAAACTGCCCCCCCACGACATTTGCAGAAAGGGCATTGCCCGTTCGTTTCAGATCGCCAATGTCTTCCCGCGGCTTAGCGTGTTCAAGAACGTTCAGGTGGCCGTGCTTTCCCAGCAGAGGAAGAGCAACACGCTTTTCCGGCCGGCCCATCGCATGGCCGTGGAAGAAACCAACCGGATCCTTTCCAGCGTGGGGCTTCTCGACAAGGCCGATCATCTGGCCGGTTCGCTCTCTCATGGGGACCACAGGATCCTGGAGATCGCCATCGCCCTTGGCAACGAACCTCAAATGCTCATTTTGGACGAGCCCACGGCTGGGATGTCGCCCGATGAGACGTCGTCGACCATGGGCCTCATCAAGCGTCTTGCCGAGACCCATGGGCTCACGATTCTTTTCTGTGAGCACGACATGGACGTGGTCTTCAACACGGCCCAGAGCATCATGGTCATGCATTACGGTAAAACGATTATCCAGGGTAAGCCTGAAGAAGTGAAAAGCAACATGGAAGTCCAGGAGGCTTACCTCGGGGGTGCGGATGCTTGAAGTGGAAAAAATTGACACCTATTATGGCCTGAGCCACATTCTTTTCGGCGTGTCTCTCAAGGTGGAAGCAGGCCAGGTGGTGTGTCTGCTGGGGAGGAACGGCGCTGGTAAAACCACGACGTTGAAAAGCATTCTTGGTCTGGCGACACCCAAACAGGGCCGGATTCGATTCAAACAAGAGGATGTGACAGGGAAAGAACCTTATGTCCTTGTGAGAAAAGGAATGGGGTATGTTCCCGACGACCGGAGGATCTTTGCGGATTTGTCGGTCGGCGAAAACCTTGAGATTGCGGAACGGAAAGCCAGGGAGAGGGAGGTTTGGAACAAAGAAAGGGTCTATGAGTTGTTCCCGCCCCTCAGGAGGCTGGATTCGCGCAAGGGTGGTTTGCTCAGCGGCGGGGAACAGAAAATGCTGGCCATTGGAAGGGCGCTGATGAGCAATCCGGATTTCCTGCTTCTCGATGAACCCACGGAAGGCATTGCCCCTGTCATGGTCCGTGCCTTTGGACAAACCATCGTTCGTCTCAAAGACTTGGGGTTGACGGTGCTTCTCGCGGAACAGAACGTGAAATTCACCTTGAAGCTGAGCGACATGGGTTACATCATCGACAACGGCCGGATCTGCTATCAGGGAACCGTGAAGGAGTTGGTCGAAAATGAAGACGTACGAAGGACGTGTGGGATCTGAAGCTAAAGAATGCAGAAGACAGTAGACAGAATACAGCAAACCCAAGTGAAATAGAATTGGGAAAGCAGTTCACAGGTCTGCCGGAGGACCTGGAACGCTAGACATTGCAGCCGTTATCGAATAACAAATAACGGACAATGGTAAACGGATAACGGTGAACGGCCCATGAACCATTTTGTTCTGAAAGACATGAATACGAAAAAGCCTGCGCCCGGTGTGGAGATGCGCATCATCAGCGGCGAGAAGATGACTATGGTTTTCTTCAAGCTGGAGCCCGGCGCGGGAGTCCCTCTCCATGCCCATCCTCACGAGCAAATGGGTACCGTTCTGAAAGGCTCGATCGAATTAGTTGTGGCTGCTGAAAAGAGGATTGTCCTTCAGGGCGAGGCCTATCACGTGCCTTCAAATGTGTTCCACGGAGGAAAATGCGGCGAGGCTCCCTCGGAGATTATTGAGGTCTTCTCTCCGGCGCGGGAAGATCTTCGCTAAGCCTGGTGCCTGAACCCTTCCTTCATTTTTCTTTCTTTGGAACGGATGCTCCCAGTTTGGAGAGAAGCGTGTTGCGGTGAACTCCGAGGATGAGGGCCGCCTGGGTCCTATTTCCGCCAACACTCTCGAGAATCTCGCCGATGTATTCCTGCTCAAAGGCATCCACGGCATCCTTGAGATTCATGCCCTTGATCTTGGGTTTGGCAAGGCTCAGGATCGAGATGTCCTGAAGCTGAACGACGGAATCCCTGGAAATGGTGAAGCATCTTTCCACGAGATTCTGAAGCTCCCGCACATTTCCCGGCCAGTCGTATTCCATGAGCGCTTTGATGGCTTCCTTGGAGAACGTTTTGGCGGGCTTCCCTGACCTTTTCGCGTTGACCCGGAGAAAGTGTTCAATCAGTTGGGGGATATCTTTTTTTCGCTGTCTGAGAGGCGGGAGCTCAATGGGCAAGACATTGAGGCGATAGAAAAGATCTTCGCGGAAGGCGCCCGCCTGGATCAACTGAGTAAGGTCCTTATTCGTGGCAGCCAGGAATCGAACGTCCAATGTGATTACTTTGGTCGTTCCCAGCCTCTCAAATTCCTTTTCTTGGATGACCCTAAGCAACTTGGCCTGCATGTTTACGTCGAGCGTGTCGATATCGTCCAGGAACACCGTCCCTTTGTTGGCGATTTCCAGCTTGCCCAGGGTGGTACGCACGGCCCCGGTAAAAGCACCTTTGTGATATCCGAAGAGTTCGCTCTCCGTAAGGGTAGGGGGGATCGCTGCGCAAGCGATCACCACAAAAGGTTGGTCTTTTCTTGGGCTTAGTCGGTGTATGGCCCGCGCGACGAGTTCTTTCCCTGTGCCGCTTTCTCCCTGGATCAGCACCACTCCATCACTGTCCGCGACGCTGGAAATGAGATCGAAGATTTTGTTCATTTTCTCATCTTCGCCGATGATTTCATCGAAGGGCCGAACCCGTTCCAGCTCGTTTCGGAGATAAGTGACCTGCTTCATTAGGCTCCGCTTCTCCAGAGCCCGATTAATGATGTTGATGACATCTTCGACGAGGAAGGGCTTGATGATGTACTCGTAGGCGCCCAGCTTGATGGCTCGGACGGCGCTCTGGATTTCCTTGACAGCCGTGACCATGATGGTTTCTGGGTTGGGATCGAGGGCCTTAAGTTTCTCCAGGAGGTCAAGACCGTTCACGTCGGGCAAAAGAATGTCGAGGAGAATTACATCTACGGAATTCTTCGTGAGGAGTTCCTCGGCTTCTTTTCCGTTTTCAGCGAGAAGCACGTTGAAGCGATCTTTGAGAACCATCTTGAAGGACTGCCGGATGCCATTTTCATCATCAACGACAAGAATGGTCGCTAACTTATCCATGGATTTCCTCACTCCCTAAGGGAGGTGCTCATAAGACCGGAGGGTTCAGGAGTCTTTACAAACGAAATGAGTCGTAATAAAATGATTCACATTTAATCAAAGAACACTGCAAGCCCACTCTAGAAGCACATTACATCATTGTGCAGGCTGAATGCAATAGAATGGAAAAAGAAGTCAGCTGCGTCAACTCTATCGCTATCCTCAATTTCCTCAAGGAGTACCATCAAGGGGATTACTCTTCGGTACTGCGCCGGTTAGACCCTGAAATTGACGCAGCGCCCGACCCGGAACGTTATCTAACAGATCCGAACAACTGGATATCGTCCAAAGTCGCATCCGAATTGTATGAGCGAACAAGTCACGCTTTCGATGACCCCATGGTCGCTTTCAAGATCGCGAAATTCGCCATCGAGAAGAGGTCCTACGGCTATGCGCAACGGATTATCGTCAAAGCGTTTGGATCCTATGAAAGGGCCCTCAAGAATCTTCAAAGAATCAATGACAAGTGGAACAGGAACAAGAAAGTCGAACTCGTTGAAATCAAGAAGAACGAAGCCTTGGTTCGATTGTACTGGAACAAGAACATGGGGGTGTCCAAGCACTTGTGCCTCATGAATCAGGGTGCCTATACGTTTCTCCCTCTCATCTGGGGCGGGAAACCTCTCACATTGGAAGAAAGGTGCTGCCAGTTTGGAGGGGCAGAGTACTGCGAATATCACCTCAGGTGGCCGGCACAAAAGAAGGTTCGCGAAGTCCTCTCGCGATTTTTCACGTTGAAGTCCGTTCTCATGGAGACCGTCAAAGAAATGGAGGCGGACAAGAAAATCATCGAGCACAAATACGAGGAGGTCAGCCGCTTAAATCAGGAACTGAACACACGGATCAAACAGCTTACCGTAATGCAGGAGACGGGGAAGGCAATCCTCTCTGTTTTGGATATTGAAGATCTCCTTGGCGTCATTATGAATTTGCTCTCCAGTGTTTGCCAGATCAACCGCGGCATCATCATGCTGGTCAATGAGGAGAAGGCATGTCTTGAGTTTATTCACGGCATCGGGTTTGATCATCAAACCTTTGACGCGATCAAAGACTATGAGATCCCGCTTCATCGGGTCAGCAACATGCTGGTTCGAGTCGCCAGTACAGGCTGCTCAGAATACATTCCAGAGGTAAAAGAATCGAGTTTGAGAAGGGATAATATCCTCCTGAGACAGGGAAGGCCCGTTTCTGCTTTTGTGGTCCCTCTGATTACGAGGTCGAAAGTGATCGGGGTTATGGCGACCGATGGGGTTGACGGCAAAGGGGTTCCCCAGGAAACCCGGGAGATCCTGGAGGTTTTTGCTCCGCAAATTGCCATCGCCATTGAGAATGCGAAGCTCTACAAAAGCCTTCAGGACAAGATGGAGGAACTAAGGCATTCGCAAGCCTTGCTTAGCCGCGCCGAGAAGTTTTCATTCCTGGGAAACCTCGCGGCGCGACTGGCCCATGAAATCAAGAATCCCATGACCGCTATCGGTACATTCATCCAGCTCCTTCCTCATAAATACGACGATGTCGAATTCCGGCAGGATTTCTATAAGGTCGCCATGGAAGAGACCATGAGGGTGAATAATCTGATTACCGAACTGCTGGATCTGGTGAGACCGAAGGAGTCCAATTTTGCTTATGGCGACCTCCACGATCTGATTGAGAAAATGGTGCTTCTTGTTTCACCGCAGAGCCGAGGTAAACGCATTGAGATTTCGCGTCATTTCGATAAGGTCATCGGACAAGTCTGGATGGATTCAGAGAAGATCAAACAGGTTATCCTAAATCTTTTGGCCAATGCTCTGGATTTCACACCGCAAGGCGGTCATATTGAAATTGCTACAAAGCATCATCTGGGAAAGGGTGCTCAAGGCACCATCAGTATCGAGGTGAAGGATAGCGGCGTCGGGATACCACCATCTGACATGAACAGAATCTTCGATCCCTATTTCACGACCAAACATAAAAGCAGTATGCACAAGGGGACAGGACTTGGGCTCTTTATTGCATACCAGCATGTTCAGGACCACAAAGGGACGATCGAGGTGAGAAGCAAAGTGAATGAGGGAACGACATTTTTTATCGTCCTTCCTGGAAGGCCTTCGTCGTGATTTCTTGAGAGACTGAAACGGGCGCAAGCGGCAATGGACATTGATGAGATAAGATTCCATTTTGTTACGCTCCCCTTCGTGCGGGAGTTTTCCCATTCGCTGAAGAATGGAAATTCTTCCAAGAATGTTATTGTGGAAGTGATTGCCCAAGGCGGAGAGATCATAGGGTATGGGGAGGGCGCTCCCAGGGCTTACGTGACGGGGGAATCTCCTCAAAGTATCCCAAGAAGCGTGAAGGGTTTTCTCCGGGACGGCTCTTTCCCCTGGTCGATACAGGGGGTTTCACAGATCTGGGACTTCGTGGATGGCTTGCCGGATAAGCGAGAGCACAATGCGGCTCTGTGCGGACTTGAACTCGCCATGCTGGACGCCTTGGGCAAGAGAGAACGCCGATCGATCATGGATTACTTCCCGAAGATGTTCATGAGCCAAAGCGTTTTGTATGGAGCAGTCCTGCCTCTCGGCCATACGAGTAGAATCAAGGAAATGATCCGAATGATACGGAAACTGGAGATCAGCCGGGTCAAGATTAAAATGGGCCGCAATCTAGAGGAGAACAGAGAGATCATCGAGACCGTTTGTTCAGTTCTTGAGAAGGACCGCCATTTGAAGGCGGATGTTAATGGAGCTTGGGACCGTGAAACTGCCTTCAAGCATTTGCCACTGATCGCGGAGTATCACATAGAAGTCATCGAACAGCCCATGGCGCCGGGTGATCCGGACATCGCCGCAGTCTCAGCGAGACTCAAAGCGTGTAACGCGAAAATAATGGCGGATGAGTCAGCGTGCTCCTTCCACGACGTACAGGCCTTGGTCGCGGAAGGTCATTACAATATGATCAATGTGCGTCTATCCAAGTGTGGAGGATTCAGAAGGTCTTTGCGAATCATTGACTTCCTGAGAAGCAAAGGAGTCTCCTTCCAGGTTGCGTGCCAATTGGGTGAATCAGGGGTGCTCTCTGCGGCGGGCAGGGCATTAAGCCTTCTATGTAAAGACGCCCTTTACCACGATGGCTCGTACGATGACTTTCTTTTGAAAGAGAATGTGACAAAGCAAAACGTTTCTTTCGGCCAGGGAGGGTGGGCAGGCCCTCTTGGCGGCGTTGGCCTAGGAGTTGAGGTAAGCGGATCAAACTTGCGACACCTGTCGGACGGATCAGACCCCATTTCATTCAGAAGACCATGATTTCATGCTATTGCCTCTCGGCGAACGAGAGCGGAGGAGATGGAGACGATGAGAAAACGGACCATTCTAGTGGTGGACGACGATCAGTCCATCCTCATGATTCTCTCGGATTATCTTTCTCATCTTGGTCACGAGGTACTCACCGCAAACGATGTCTCCTCTTGCCTGGAGATCTTTAGCACTCGATCAAGAGATATAGACCTTGCGATGCTGGACATCAGAATCGGGCGGGAGAGCGGCTTTGATCTTGCGGATGTGTTGGAGGAGAAGTTTAGATTTCACCGGTACGTTTTTCTCACGGCCTTTTTCTGGGAGGAGAAGACCCTTGAGCAGTTGCTCCAGAGGGGCAAACCCCACTTTGAGAAGCCGCTCAAGTTTGAGAAAGAGCTGTTGCCTTTCCTCCGACAGTATTTCGGCGAAGAGCCGGGAGCATCGTAATGGCCCCTTTCCTGTTGACCCCCCTGTAACGACCCATTATACTTTTTCTTGAATCACTGTGGAGATAGCGCATGTCCAGGGTTGGGGCCGTTTTTCTTCTCGCATCTGCCAGTTTCTTCCTCTCCCAATTCTACCGTTCGACCAATGCGGTCATTGCGCCGCAACTCCTGGGGGATCTATCGCTGAACACGGAGGACCTAGGGCTCCTTTCCGCAGCGTTTTTTTACGCCTTTGGATTGGCGCAAATTCCGATCACGGTTTTTCTTGACCGGTTTGGCGCCAGGCGCATGATGGCAGGGTTTTCTCTGGTAGGCGTTCTGGGGGCCTTCGTATTTTCGTGGGCGGATTCCCTGGCTGTGGGGATTCTGGGCCGCGCCCTTCTGGGGATCGGCATGGCGTGCAACCTCATGGGGACGCTGAAACTGCTGACCCTCTGGTTCGATCCACTCCGTTTTGCAACGCTTTCCGGCATCGTCCTTGCCATAGGAACCCTGGGAAACATGGCAGCGACAAGCCCTTTTGTCCTTCTTGTGGACTGGGTGGGCTGGCGTGAAGCGATCCGGGTCCTTGCGGGTTTGACTCTCGTGCTGGTGATGCTCTTCTACGCGATCGTCAGGGACAGGCCTGGGGACTCGCCCCGGAAGCAAAGCGTCTCGACCTCGCCGGGAATCCCTTCTCACCTGCTTGGCGACCTTCACCTGCTTTTGAAGAACAAGGACTTCTGGATCATTTCCTATGGGACCTTTGTTCGGTACGGGATATTCGCCGCCTTTCAGACCCTTTGGGCAGGCCCTTTTCTCATGGAAGGCATCGGCCTTTCCACGGTCACGGCAGGCCACGTGATTTTTCTTATCAATGTGGGGATGCTCCTGTCCGGTCCTCTATGGGGATCCGTTTCCGACAGGGTTTTCAAGACAAGAAAGTGGCTGGTGTGCGCGGATCTTGGAGTCGTCTCTCTCTTGCTTGGATTCATGGCTTTTGCCGGACCCTCTACAGGCCTCCTGCTTCTCTTGGCCCTGTTTTTCAGCTTCGGGCTTTTTCAGCCGGGCACCTTAATGTTCGTTCAGGTAAAGGAGATCATGCCCCTCAGGATGGCGGGGACGGCTATGACAGGGGTCAACTTTTTTACTATGATAGGCGCGGCATTTTTTCTGCAGATCCTCGGCGGGCTTATGCAGTCCTATTACCCTGAGGCCTCTCAAAGCCTGCCTGCCTTTCATACGGCATTCCTTCTGTGCGCAGCGTTAACAGCCAGCGTGTCGGTGGTCTACCTCTTTACCCAGGACGCAAGGGCTCAAGCCAGGTAAATCCTCCTTCACGGGATGCCGAAAGGGCGGTTCAACGCTAAGGGGAGGTTTTCCGGAATTTCTGCGAGGCGATCGCTGCAGTGACCAAGACCGCGCCGACGGCGTCGTAGAGGGCAATGGGGTAAACGAGGATCAGGCCCCCGGCGATCAGCATGAGACGCTCGTATAGGGTTGTTTTTTTGAACAGCCAGTTTTCCACGCCTGCGGCCAATGCCGTGAGCCCGACGAAAGAGGTCGCCACGGTCCAGATCACATCCATGGGTGGCCCCTTGAGGAGAATGCCGACGCCCTTTGGATCCAGGGTGAACATGAAGGGGACAATGAAGGCGGGGAGGGTGTACTTCCAGGCATAGAGAGTCGTCCTGTAAGGGTTGCCTCCAGTCAGCGCAGCGGCTGCAAAGCAGGAAAGAGCCGTGGGCGGAGAAACCTCGGAAAGGATGGCATAATAGAAAACAAACATGTGGGCAGCATAATCAGGAACTCCCAGCATGGTCAAAGCTGGTGCTGCGATAACTGCCGCAATGATGTAGGACGCTGTGACCGGAACCGCAAGGCCGATCACCCAGACAATGAGTGCCGTATAGATCGCCGTCAGGAGGAGGCTTCCTCCTGCATAAGCGATGATGATGGAACTGAATTTGAGGCCCAAACCCGTCAGCGTGACCACCCCCACGATGATTCCGGCCGCGGCGCAGGTCGATGCGACGCTTAGAACCCCGATAGATCCTCCCCTCAAGGCACGGATGAGTTTCCTTGGGTAAAGGGCCGTGTCCTTCCTAACAAAACTCAAGGCAAAGGCAACCACCGTAGCCCAGAAAACGGCCATGATGGGGGTATACCCGATGACCATGATTGCCACGACAGCGATCAGGGAGATGAAGTGATACCCGTAAAGGTAGGTGAGCTTTGCCAGCGTGTAGGTCTTGTCAAAGGTAACCTGCTTCACCCCGAATTTCTTGGCGTCGAGCTCTACCATGAGAAAGATGGACCAATAGTAGAGGCAGGTAGGGATCGTCGCCATGAGGATGACATCCAGATAGGTGAGTTTCAGGAACTCGGCAATGAGAAAAGCGGCTGCACCGAGAACAGGAGGGGAGAGGATCGCGCCGATGCCTCCCGCAGCGAGAAGGCCTCCTGCCGCATCCTTACTGTAGCCTGCCTTGGCGAGCATCGGGTAGGCCACCGAGCCCAACGTGACCGTGGTCGCCACGCCGCTCCCGGAAGGGCCGCCCAAAAGAAAAGAGGCGAGGGTTACGGTTCTCCCCGCGCCGCTCGGCTTTCCGCCCATGGCGGCGAAGGAGAAATCGATGAAGAATTTTCCGGCCCCTGACAACTCCAGGAAAGCGCCGTAAATGGTGAAAAGGATAATAAAGGTGGAGGAGACTTCAATGGGAACGCCGAAGATGCCCTCGAGGGTCATGTACATGTGCCCTACGATGCGGCCGATATCATAACCCCGGTGGGTCCAGGGTTTCGGCAGTTCCGGCCCGATCATGGCGTAAACCAGGAAGGCCATGACGATGGCCGGCATGATCAACCCCGAGGTTCTCCTGGTTGCCTCGAGAACCAACAGGATGAGAATGATCCCGAAAAACTGGTCCCAGAAGGTAGGCACGACTGCGCGGTAGATGAAGTCCTCGAAATCGATGAGCATGTAGGCGATGACGGCGATGGCGAGGAGGGAAAGGAGAACGTCAATCCAGAGGATGCGGTTCTTTAGGCTTTTCGTGGAAGGAAAGACCAGGAAAGTCAGGAAGAGAACAAACATGACATGGATGCCCCTGAGCATCTGGGTCATCACGATGCCCGCGGCAGCGTAGAGGTGAAAGAGGGACATCAGGACTGCTACTGCCGTGACGAAGAGGTCCGCTTTCCCCGACAATCTGCGGGATGGGCCCTCTTCTTCCTCGATGAATTTTTCCGCTTTCTTCAGGGCATCTTCTGTGATGAGCCCTTGCTCGTTCTGCGCCTTTTTCTGCTCCTCCACGGGTCCCTCCCGTTCAATGGTCAGTGTTTGGTCGAGGGATTTACCTTGTCGTCCTCAAACCATTTCTCCCAAAGGAATCTTGCCAGCGACACCTGATCCACACTGACCAGGATGCGGTCCCCTGCGCCGGCGATGGTGCGCAACTGGAGAGTGTTTTGGCCGATTCTGAAGCCTTGATCTTGCCTCATGCTCGCTTTAATAGAAAAGGCCGACCCTAAACTTCTGTTCATGGTTTGAACCGGCCCGGCGCCTTCAAATCCGTAATACTCCATCACGGCAGGGCTATCGGTTCTCACCGTCTTGAGAACAAGATCTCCGTTCCGCACTTCGAGCACTTCTTCTACAGGAGCCCCGTATATGGAGTTGGTGTGAAACAGGGTGACCTCTTCTGAGGGAGATATCTCGAAATGAAAGGAAGCCGCACGATCCAGATTTCTTACGGAAAGGACCGTCATGTTCCTTGAAAAAAGAAAGACCCCTCCTGCTGCGATCAATGCGCCTATCCAAGCGAAGAGGGGCCGGGTTTTCATATGCAACTAGTTCAGCTTGACCCCTTTCTCTTTGAAGTACTTGGCCGCACCGGGGTGAAAGGGAAGGGGCGATCCGTCGGCTTGTGGCGCCAATTCCAGCTCTTCAGCCATTCTGTGGACCGCCACCAGTTCCGGTTTGTGTTCGAAGAGCGTCTTCACGATGTCATAGGCGACCGAGTCCTTCATGTCCTTGTTACAGATGAGCAGGTTCGACACCCGGGCAATGCCCACCTCCTGATCCTGTCCCGGATACATCTTTGCCGGGATAACGCCCTTGAAGTAGAGAGGTCCGTATTTCTCCGTCATTTTAGGAACGGCATCCGCATGGGGGATGAGTTTCATCTTGACTCCCGGCGTGGCGCCAAGGTCGGTGACGGAGGCGGTGGGCAGGCCCCCATCCCAGAAATAAGCATCGATTTTCCCATCCTTCAGAGCCCCCGCGGATTCTGAAGCGCCCAGCTTATCCCGCTTCATGTCCTTGTCAGGGTCCAGTCCGTAAGCTTCCAAGACTCTGAGAGCCTTCACTTCTGTTCCGCTTCCAGGAGCTCCTGTAGAGACTCTCTTGCCTTTGAGGTCCGAAGGTTTTTCGATCCCTTTGCCTTCGAGAGTGACGAGGTGCATGTTGTTGATGTAGAGCACGGCAAGGGTCAAAATAGGAAGCATTTCCTTGAACTTCCCCTTACCCTGAAAGGCATCCCATCCGGTGTCGGCCATAATGAGGGCCATATCAGCCTTCTTTCCGCCTACCAAAAGACAGTTGTCCACAGAGGCCGCCGTCACTTCAGCCGTCGCCTCAGCGTAAGGGATGTGTTTCGAGATGATATTGGCCATTCCGCCGCCGATCGGGTAGTACACGCCTCCGGTACCGCCGGTGGCAATGGAAAGGCGGACTTGCTTTTGTGCAAAGGCCGCGGAAACACAGAGCACTAATAAAATGGTCAAACCTGCAGTGGCCGTGCGCTTCATGAGGTAACCTCCCTGTCTTTGAATGTTAACGATTTGTTGGGTGGGAAAGTGGAAAGAACCAGGGTTGCAAGAGCAACCTGGACAAGGTAGCAACCTAGCAAAGCCGAGCGAAAAGTGTCAACAGAAAATTAGCGGATCCTTCAGGTCGTGGGCCGGTTCTTCCCTTGACAGGGGTCTGTTGACGGTCTAGAGAAGGCATGGGTAGGAAGCATCTTGAGGTGTTCAGAGGTCCTTGTGGAGGTGAGAGATCATGCCGCTGAATGAACTTCTTCCAAAGGCCGTGAAGCTTTATCCGCATCGAGAGGCGGTGGTCTGCGGCAATGTTCGAATGAGCTATCTGGAGTTCGGCAAAAGGGTTTGGAGGCTTTGCCGTGGTCTCAGCGCTCTGGGGCTTTGCAGAAAGGACCGTATCGCGATTCTCCATGAGAATTGTCACATCTTTCTTGAAACCTACTTCGCAGCGGCTCATCTCGGGCTCATCCTCGTTCCTTTGAATTTCAGGCTTGCTGCCCAAGAGCTCGCTGTGATTCTCACGGACAGCGGATCCAAGGTTTTGATTGCCCAAGAACCCTTTAGAGACAAAGCGGCGGCTCTTTTGGGTACGGCCTCGAATCTGGAGAAGATTGTTTGGAGCCATCGGGCTCCGGAAACGGCTCTTGGAGCAAATGAATACGACTATGAAGAGTTGATTTTGAGGCAGAAAGACAGACCTGTTGCGGATCTCACCTTGGAGGACATCGAAGTGGCCCATCTCTACTACACGAGCGGCACCACGGGACGTCCCAAAGGAGTCATGCTGAGTCACAAAAATGTCAAAAGCCATGCCCTTGGCACCATTGCGGAGCTTCATCTCACGGATAAAGACCACTGGTTCCATGTGGCTCCGCTTTTTCATCTCGCCGACGCATGGGCGACCTTTGCGATCACCTGGGCAGGGGGCAAGCACGTGCTTGTCCCCACCTTTGATCCTCTCAGTGTGCTCCGTATCATAGAGAAAGAGAAGATTACCCTGACCAACCTGATCCCCACCATGCTGAACATGATGGTGAATCATGGGGAGGTAGGCAAGTTTGACTATTCCAGCCTCAGGGTCCTGCTGAGCGGGGGAGCGCCCATTGCGCCGGAGGTCGTTCGGAGGATCATTGAGACTTTCAAGTGCGACTACATCCAGACCTATGGAATGACTGAGACAAGCCCGTACTTGACGCTTTCCATCCTCAAGGAGCACCTCAAGACGCTTCCGGCGAAGGAGCAGCTCGCATTCAAGGCGAGCACTGGTCGTGAGTTTATCGGAATCCGTCTGCGAGTGGTGGATGCGGCGGGCGAGGAGGTGGCCAGGGACAACAAGCAGGTGGGAGAAATCGTGGTAAAAGGCGATTCCGTAACGCCCGGCTACTGGAATCTTCCTGAAGAGACGAAAAAAGCATTTCGCGATGGATGGCTGCAAACCGGAGATCTGGCCGTTATCAATGAAGAAGAATATGTCACCATTGTGGATCGCAAAAAGGACATGATCATCACGGGTGGGGAAAACGTCTATTCCACGGAGGTGGAGAATGTGCTCTATATGAACCCTGCCGTTCTGGAGGCGGCAGTCATCGGGATTCCGGATCCCAAATGGGGTGAAGCCATCAAGGCCTGCGTGGTATTGAAACCAGGGAAACAGACAACCGAAAAAGACCTCATTGCCTTCTGCAGAGACAACCTTGCCCACTACAAAGCGCCCAAGAGCGTCGACTTCCTGGAATCTCTCCCCAGAACCGGTTCAGGAAAGCTTTTCAAAAAGGGCTTGCGCGATTCCCACTGGACAAGCCGAGGACCAAAAGCAGGCTGAACTTAACCCAAACCCATTTTACCCGGGTTGAGGATGTTGTAGGGATCGATAAGCTTCTTGAGGGAGCGCATCAGCCCCAACGCTGCCCTGTCGTGTTCAAGGGCCATGAACGGCGCTTTGGCAATGCCCACACCGTGCTCCCCTGTGAGGGTCCCCCCCAGGCTGCACGAAAGCTTGAAGATCTCCTCTGCAACCTCTCTCACCTTTCGACGCTGGTCGGGATCGGCCCGATCGTACATGATCCTGGGATGGATGTTGCCGTCGCCGGCATGGCCGAAGATCACGAAGGGAAGTCCGTGCTTCTCCACAATGGTTGCAATCCCTGACAGGAGATCCGGGAGCTTGGAGATGGGAATGGCCACGTCCTCCGAGATGTTGTTGGTTCGAAGTTTTGCTGCTGCGCT
>Ga0105107_10000658_pt1 | contig 21934 bp, 20 predicted proteins | sample PPLLaktember2015_6_FD_79335 | JGI IMG/M metagenome (GOLD analysis project Ga0105107, IMG submission 79335) | Freshwater sediment microbial communities from Prairie Pothole Lake near Jamestown, North Dakota, USA - PPLs Lake P8 Core (1) Depth... | ecosystem: Environmental > Aquatic > Freshwater >... | reverse complement strand
GGGGCCGAAGCCGGCGCGTGGCGCTCCTGTCCTGTGCGTGAGAACGCGGGCTAGGCGACGCCCCCGGCGGCCAGCCCGTCCCCGATCCGCACGAGCTGCCGGGTCGCCCCGCCGAGCGTCATGCTGAGCTGGCGCGCCCACAGGTAGTAGCGGTGGAGCGGGTAGTCGAGGTCGATGCCGATGCCCCCGTGCAGGTGCTGGGCGGCGTAGGTGACGCGGTTGCCGCCCTCGGACGCCCAGAACTTGGCGATCGCCACCGCTTGCTCGGCGTCCTCGCCCTGGGAGAGGCAATGGACGGCGCGGAGCAGGGTGAGTCGGATCGCCTGGACGTCGATGTAGGAGTCGCCGGCGCGCTGGTGCACTGCCTGGAAGCTGCCGATCGGGCGGTCGAACTGCCGGCGCTCGGTGGTGTAGGCGGCCGTCATCTGCAGCGCGCGCTCGGCCACGCCGAGGGCCATCGCGCAGAGCGCCGCCGTGGCGTGCTGGCGCAGCCAGCGGGCGGCCTCGGCGCCGCGCTCGGGGGCGGCGAGCACGTCCTCGGCCGCAACGCGTGCGCCCGACAGCTCGAGCACGTACTGGGGCTCGTAGTCGGTCACCTCCTGGCGCACGAGCTGGACGCCCGCGGCGCGCGGGTCGAGCAGGAACAGGCCCACGCCGCCCGCGGCGCGCGCCGGCACCACGATGCGCTCGGCGAGCTGCGCGGCGGGGACGAGGCCCTTGCGGCCGTCGAGCGCGAACGCGGCGCCGTCCTTGCGCGCCGTGGCGGAGGGCTCCTCGGGCAGCTCGGCGAGCGGCTCCGAGAGCGCGCCGCTCAGGATCGCCTCGCCGCTGGCGATGCGCGGCAGGAAGCGCTGCTTCTGCGCGTCGCTGCCGAAGCGGGCGATCGGCAGACCTGCCAGCACGACCGTCGCGTAGAGCGGCACCGGCGCCACCGTGCGGCCGATCTCCTCGAGCAGCACGATCAGCTCGAGGAAGCCCATGCCGCTGCCGCCGTAGCGCTCCTCGAAGGGCACGCCCAGCAGGTTGGCCTTGGCCAGCTCCTTCCAGAGCTCGCGGTCGACCCGGTCGTCGCTCGTCTCGATCGTCTTCAGCCGCTCGTGGGTGACGAGCTCTTCCAGGATCTTGCGCGACAGCTCGCGCAACGCCTGCTGGTCCTCGCTCCAGCTCCAGTCCACCTGCGACTCCTCTAGCTCTTGTAGTGAGGCATGCCGAGGCCGGCCATCGCGATGATGTCGCGCTGAACCTCGTTTGTGCCGCCGCCGAAGGTCAGGATCAGGGCCGCGCGGTACATGCGCTCGATGCGCCCGCGCAGCACGGTCTCGGGGGAGCCTTCCTTCACGGTGCTCGCCTCGCCGATGACCTCCATCATCCACTCGTAGATCTTCACCGCCATCTCGGTGCCGAACACCTTGGCGGCCGACGCCTCGGCCGGATGGAGCATGCCCTTCGTGGAGGCCCAGGCCTGCTTCCAGTTCATCAGCTTCAGCACCTCGATGTGCGCCTGGCAGCGCGCCAGGGTCTGCTGCACCCAGGGCTGGTCGATCACGCGGCGGCCGTCGGCGAGCTTCGTGCGGCGCGCCCAGTCGAGCAGGTCGCGCTGGGTGGTCTCGAAGCCCGAGGCGTTCACCAGCGAGACGCGCTCGAAGTTCAGCTGGCCGACGATCAGCGACCAGCCGCGGTTCTCGCCGCCGATCAGGTTGGCGTGCGGCACGCGCACGTCCTCGAAGTAGGTGGCGTTGGTGCGCACGCCGGCCATCGTCCAGATCGGCGTGCACTTGTAGCCGGGCGACGTGGTCGGGACCATGAACATCGAGATGCCGCGGTGCTTCGGCGCCTGGGGGTCGGTGCGCGCGGCGAGCCAGATGTAGTCGGCGTAGTCGGCGAGGCTCGTGAACACCTTGCTGCCGTTGATCACCCACTCGTCGCCGTCGCGCACGGCGCGCGTCTTCAGCGACGCGAGGTCGGTGCCCGCTTCGGGCTCCGAATAGCCGATCGCGATGTGGAGCTCGCCGCGCAGGATCGGCGGCAGGAAGCGCCGCCGCTGCTCGTCGTCGCCGTAGTGCATGATCGTCGGCCCGACGGTGCCGAGCGTCAGGAACGGCAGCGGGAAACCGACGCGTTGGATCTCCTCGGCGAAGATGTACTGCTCGATCGCCGAGCGCCCCTGGCCGCCGTACTCCTTCGGCCAGCCCACGCCGAGCCAGCCGTCGTCCGCGAGCTTCTTCAGGATGCGACGGTACTCGGGCCCGCCGCCCTCGCCCCCGCTGCTCGCCCGCAGCTCCGCGCGCAGCTCCTCGGTGACCAGATCCGCGAAGTACCCGCGCAGCTGATCGCGCAACGCCGCCTGCTCGGTCGACAGATCCACGTGCATGTCGATCCCTCACACCAAATTTGAAACGTGTATCAGTTTAGCCCGTAACGCGAGCCCGGCTAGGCGGGGACGGTCTTAAGTAGTTAAGTAACTCTCCCCGCGGGAGAGCCGCTGGCCGGGCCGGTTGCCGGTCGGAAGGCGATGCCGTATCTGGTCGTGACCCCCAAGGTCCCGCAGACAGGCTCCGATGGCCCGCCAGCCGCGCGTCGATGCACCGGGCGCTGTGCACCACGTCATGATCCGGGGAATCGAGCGTCGTGCGATCTTCTTCGACGACATAGACCGCGCCGAGTTCCGGGATCGGCTCGGCGAGGTGATCCCCGACTGCGGGGCCGTCGCATTCGCCACGGCCTTCATGCCGAATCACGTGCACCTCGTGATCCGCTCGGGAGACACGCCTCTCTCGCGCCTGATGAGCCGCCTCAACACGAGCTACGCGGTGCGATTCAATCGGCGTCACGATCGGGTCGGATATCTGTTTCAGAATCGCTTCAAATCGCGGCTGGTGACGGGGGACGACGATCTGCAGGGTCTGCTCCGCTACGTCCATCTCAATCCAGTGCGCGGCGGCCTGGTCGCGGGCCTGAAGGCGCTCGAACGCTACGCGTGGACCAGTCACGGCGCGCTCATGGGAAGACGCCGCGCACTGCCGTACGAAGACGTCACGGGTGCGCTTTCGCTGTTCGCCGCGGATCTGAGCGCGGCCCGGCGTCGATTGCGAAGCTGGATGGAGCAAGGTCTGAGCGAGGATCCGGCGAGGCAAGAGGAAACGGGGCCGGGTAGCGGCGGCCGCATCCCCGCCCGCAGCTCTCCCGCCATGCACCGCGCTCCCGCTCCCGAGCGACGCGATTTCGAAGAGCTGATCGACGCGGTCTGCTGGCATTTCTCCGCGACGCGAGAGGATCTCGTTCGCGGCGCACGCCATGCTCGCGCAAGCAACGCGAGGGCCGTGATCTGCCACATCGCGATCGTGCGGTGGCGACTATCGAGCGCCCAGGTCGCGCGCGCGGTGGGAGTGTCGGCTGCCGCGGTGTCCCAGGCCCTGAGGAGAGGAGGCGACCTCAGCCGGGAGATCGACCTCGGAGTTCTCCCCGCTGGGAGAGTTACTTAACTACTTAAGACCGTCCCCGCTTGCGATGCGCTGGGCCCAGGGGTAGTCGGGTTTGCCGCTGGGCTGGCGTTGGATCTGGGGGACGAGGTGGAGCTCCTTCGGGACTTTGTAGCCGGCGACGAGGGTGCGGCAGTGGGCGGCGAGGTCGTCGAGGCTCGGGCGGCGGCCCTCGCGGGGCTGCACCACGGCGGTCACGCGCTGGCCCCAGCGCTCGTCCGGGAGGCCGACGACCATCGCGTCGAAGACGTCGGGGTGCGACTTCAGCGCGGCCTCGACCTCCTCGGGGTAGATCTTCTCGCCGCCCGAGTTGATGCAGACGCTGCCGCGGCCGAGCAGCGTGAGCGTGCCGTCGGCTTCGACCTTCGCGAAGTCGCCCGGGATCGAGTAGCGCTTGCCGCCGACCTCGACGAACACCTCGGCGGTCTTCTTCGGGTCCTTGTAGTAGCCGAGCGGCACGTTGCCCCCGCGCGCGATGCGGCCGACGACGCCCGAGCCGGGCGCGACGGGCTTCATGTGCTCGTCCAGCACGATCGTGTCGCGCCCCGGCCGCACGTTGACGCCGGCGCCCTCGCGCTTCGGCGCGTTCGGGTCGTACATGGCGGTGCCGTTGAAGCCGCCCTCGGAGGAGCCCACCGAGTCCGTGAGCACGAGGTTCGGGAAGCTGGCCTTGAACTGCGCTTTCACCGAGGGCGAGAAGATCGCCGCGGTGCTCGAGAGCGCGATCAGCGACGAGAGGTCGCGGGTCTGCTTCGCGCGCGGCAGCTCGTCGGCGAGCGGCCGGCCCATGGCGTCGCCCGTGACCATCATGACGTTCACGCGCTCGCGCTCGACGATCTCCCAGACCCTCGCGGCGTCGAAGGAGCGCTCGCTGTAGAGCACCACCTTGTTGCCGACGAAGACGCCGCCGAGGGTCGCCCACTGGGAGGCGCCGTGCATCAGCGGCGCCAGCGCCAGGGAGGTCATGCCGGGGTTCTTCGTCTTCGCCGTCAGGTCCTCCGGGCGCTCGTACGGGACGCCCGTGACGTGGTCGATGCCGCCGCCGAGGGTGAAGATCACGTCGTGCTGCCGCCACACCACGCCCTTCGGCATGCCGGTGGTGCCGCCGGTGTAGAGGATGTAGTGGTCGTCGGGCGAGCGCGGGCCGAAGTCGCGCGCGTCGCTCGCGGCGGCGAGCGCGGCCTCGTAGGGCACCGAGCCGAGCGCCCCGAGGTCCTCGCCGCTCCCGTCCTCGATCGCCACGAAGTGGCGAAGCTTCGGCAGGCCCCCGCGGATCGCGGCGATGCGCGGCGCGAACTGCCGCTGGTGGATCAGCGCCACCAGGTCGGCGTTGTCGAAGAGGTAGGCGAGCTCCGCCTCGACGTAGCGGTAGTTGATGTTGATGGGAACCGCGCGCAGCTTGTAGCAGGCGAGCATGCCCTCCACGAACTCGACGCAGTTGAAGGCGTGGATGCCGACGTGCTCACCCCGGGAGACCCCGTGGGCCGCCAGGTGGTGGGCCAGCCGATTGGCGCGCCGCTCCAGCTCGGCGTAGGTGCGCCGCGCCGCGCCGGCGACCAGCACCTCGCGCTCCGGAACCGAGTCTGCGGCCGCTTCGAAGAGGTCGGCGATGTTCCATTCCATGGGCGTCTCCGTGACGGGAAAGCGCAGTCAGCCGGCGAGGGCCGGATTCGCGGGAACCGGAAAACGTGTCGCAGCCGGCACGCAGCCGCAACCCTCGAGGCCGCGCGGGCGCCCCGCCTCAAGGCGGCGCGGGTGTCTCGCCGATGCAATCGGGCGATGGAGGGAAGGCCCCGGGAGCGAGTCGTGGCGCGCCATGCGCCGTGCCGCGCCTTCGCGCGCGGCGCGCTCCCGGCCCTCGAGCGGCTCGGCTATCGCCTGCTGCCGCCGCGCACCGGCCGCGTCGCCGCCGGGGCCGAGGCCGAGGCCCACCTGGTCTGCCCGCGCGATCTGCGCCGCCTTCCCCCGGACACCGACGCTCCCGTGATCCTGCTGGCGGGCCGGCGCCCGCCGCGCCCGCGGCCGGGGGACCCCTCGGTCGTCGCCACGCTGCGCCGGCCGGCCACGCTCGGCGACGTCTACCGCGCGCTGCAGTTCGCGCTCGAGGCGAACCCGCGCCGCGTGCCCCGCGCGTCGATCACGCTCCCCGCGCGCTGCGCGAGCGGCGAAGGCGACTTCCCCGGCGCGATCGTGTCGCTCTCCGAGGGCGGCTGCCTGGTGCGGAGCACGCGGCCCCTCTCCTCGCGCCGCCGCCTGCGCCTGTTCTTTCCGCTGCCGGAGTCCGGCCTCGTGGAGGTCTCGGCCCGGCCTCTCTACCACGCGCGCGGTCACCTCGGCCTCGCCTTCCTCGACCTGGCCGACGCCACCCGGCGCGCGATCGCCGAGTGCGTCGAACAGGTGCTGCTGGCGAGCTGACGAGCGGATCAGATCGCCCGCTCGCGCCCTTCCCAGTACGGATCGCGCAGCTTCCGCTTGTAGAGCTTGCCGTTCGGGTCGCGCGGCATCTCCTCGGTGTAGTCGATGGAGCGCGGCGTCTTGTACTTGGCGAGCTTGTCGCGGCAGAACTCGAGGATCTCGTCGCTGAGCGCCTGGCCCGGCGCCACGCCTTCGACCGGCTGCACCACCGCCTTCACCTGCTCGCCCCATTCTTCGTGCGGGATCCCGAACACCGCGACGTCGGCGATCTTCGGGTGGCCGAGCAAGACGCTCTCGATCTCGGCCGGGTAGATGTTGACGCCGCCCGAGATGATCATGTCGTTCTTGCGGTCGCAGAGGAAGAGGTAGCCGTCCTCGTCGAGATAGCCGATGTCGCCCACGGTGAAGTAGCGCCCGCGCCGCGCCTTCTCCGTCTTCTCCTTGTCCTTGTAGTACTCGAAGTCGGCCTGGCCGCGCAGCATGTACACGGTGCCGGGGGTGCCCGGCGGAAGCTCCTTGCCCTCGTCGTCGAAGATCTTGATCTCGGCGTTTGCCCAGGCCTTGCCGACGGTGCCGGGCTTCCTGCGCCACTCCTGCGGCGTGACGATGGTGCCGCCGCCCTCGGTGGCGGCGTAATACTCGTAGATGCTGTCGCCCCACCAGTCGAGCATGCGGCGCTTCACCTCGGGCGGGCACGGCGCGGCGGCGTGGACCATGGTGCGCGTCGACGACACGTCGTAGCGCGCCTTCACCTCTTCCGGGAGCTGGAGCATGCGGTGGAGCTGCGTCGGCACCATGTGGCTGACGGTCACCTTGTACTTGTCGATCAGGCGCAGGCACTCCTCGGGCTTCCACTTGTCCATCACCACGATCGGGTGGCCGAGGTGCATCGAGCCCGACGCGAACATCAGTACGGCGGTGTGGTAGAGCGGGGAGCCGACGAGGTGGACGTTCCCGTCCTCGGGCTTCACGCCGAACATCTGCAGGAAGCCGGTGAAGAGCGTGGCGATGGTGTCGGGGTCGATGGGCGCCAGCGGCCGGCGCACGCCCTTCGGCCGGCCGGTGGTGCCCGAGGTGTAGTTCATCACCGCGCCGGCGGAGCGGTCCTCCGGCATCTCGGCCGACTGCCCCGCTTTGAGCTCGGCGTAGGGCTGGAAGCCCGGCAGCGAGCCGACCGAGAAGCGGGCGCGCTCGGGCACCGAGATCTCCCGCGCGGCGGCGCCGACCGCGTCCGCGAAGCGCGCGCTCGCGACGAACGCCTTGGCCTCGCAATCGTTCACGATGTACGCGATCTCGGGGCCCGCGAGGTGATTGTTGATCGGCGTCAGGTACCAGCCTGCCTGGAAGCAGGCGAGGTACAGCTCGATCGGCTCGGCGCCGTTCGGCAGCACCATCGCCACCGCGTCGCCCTTCTGCAGACCGAGCGCGCGCAGCCCGCGCACCAGCCGGTTCGCCTCGGCGAGCAACTCGCCGCGGGTGACCTCCCGCTCGTCGGGCGTGACGAGCGCGAGCTTCCCCGGCTCGCGCTGCGCGAAGTTCCAGAAACCGAGCGACATGACACCTCCGATGGAGGGGGACGGGGTTCAACTAATCAACTAAGTCACCCCGCGGGTGGAGATAGTTGGTTAGTTGAACCCCGTCCCCGCGTTATGGCTTTTCGGAGCCGACGATCCAGGTGGAGAAGTACTGGGAGCCGCCGCCGTAGGCGTGGCCGAGGGCCTTCTTGGCGCCGTCGACCTGGTGCTCGCCGGCCTGGCCGCGCACCTGGAGGGCGGCCTCGGCGAAGCGCAGCATGCCCGACGCGCCGATCGGGTTCGACGACAGCACGCCGCCCGAGGGGTTCACCGGCAGCTCGCCGTCCAGCGCGGTGACGCCCTCGTAGGTCATCTTCCAGCCCTCGTTCGGCGGCGCGAACAGCATGCCCTCCATCCACATCGGCTCGAACCACGAGAAGGGCACGTAGATCTCCGCCACGTCGATCTCGCGGCGCGGATCCCGGATCCCCGCCTTCTTGTAGAGGTTCTTGGCGTTGTCGGTGCTGGCGCGCGGGATCACCTGGTCGCGACCGGCGAAGTAGACGGGCTCGCTGCGCATCTCGGTGGCGTGGACCCAGGCGGGTTTCCGCGGCGCGCGCGAGGCGTGCTTCTCGCTCGCCATCACCATCGCGCAGGCACCGTCCGACGAGGGGCACGTCTCCAGGTAGCGGACCGGGTCCCAGAGCATCGGGGAACTCGCGATCTGCTCGAAGGTGATGTCGGGCAGCTAGAGGTGCGCGTACGGGTTCTTGAGCGCGTTCTTGCGGTCCTTCAGCGCCACGCGGATGCCGGTGTCCTCCGGCGCGCCCGAGCGGCGGATGTAGCCGCGGATCAGCGGCGCGAAGTAGCCGCCCGCGCCCGCCACCACCGCCATCGCGAAGGGCATCGAGATGGTGAGCGCCCACATCGCGTTGCTCTCGCTCTGCTTCTCGAAGGCGACCGTCAGCACGCGCTCGTGGACGCCGGCCTGCACCAGGCTCGCCGCCACGATCGCCGTCGAACCGCCGACGCTCCCCGCCGTGTGCACGCGCAGCATGGGCTTGTAGGCGCCGCCCAGCGCGTCGTGCAGGAACAGCTCGGGCATCATCACGCCCTCGAACATGTCGGGGGCCTTGCCCAGCACGACGGCGTCGATGTCCTTCCAGGTGAGTTCGGCGTCGGCCAGCGCTCGCTCCGCGGCCTCCCGCACCAGGCCCGGCATCGACACGTCCTTGCGCGCCGCGGTGTGCTTCGTCTGTCCGATTCCGATGACTCCGCAGAGCTCGGCCATCCCTCAACCCTCCAGCACGCAGACGAGGTTCTGTTGCAGGCACGGCCCCGAGCTCGCGTGGGCGACCGCCCGGCGCGCGCCGCCCTCCGCGACGCAGCGCGCGGCCTCGCCGATCCGGATCAGTCCCGCCGCCATCATCGGGTTCCCGGCCAGCGCGCCCCCCGACGGGTTCACCTTCGTGCCCGACCCGAGGCCGAGCGCGCGCTCGAGCAGCAGCACCTGGTGGCTGAACGGCCCGTGCAGCTCCGCCGCGTCGATGCCGCCCTTCCCGACGCCCGCCTTCTCCGCGGCCATCTCCGTGGAGCGCGAGCGCGTGAGGTCGCGCACCCCGAGGTCCTGCGGCTCGGCGATGTGTGCGATGCCCGTGATCCAGGCGGGCTTCTTGCAAACCCGCCGGGCGACGTCGCCCGCGGCGATCACCATCGCGGCGGCGCCGTCGGAAATCGGCGAGCAGTCGTGCTTGCGGAGCGGCGAGACGAGGTACGGCTCCCCGAGCAGCTTCTCGACCTCGAAGTCGCCCTTCACCTGCGCGAACGGGTTGCCCTTGGCGTTGCGGCGGTCGCGCGCGGCGGCCTCCGCCATGGCGCGCTCGCTCACCACCCCGGCGTCGAGGCAGAGGCGCGCCTGGAGCGCCGCCACGCTCACGGCGTCGGGCCAGAGCGGCGTCACCAGGTAGGGGTCCAGCTGGAGCGCCAGCACCTCGGGCAGGTCTCCCATCGAGGGCTTGCCGAAGCCATACACCAGGGCGCTGTCGGCGTAGCCCATCTGGATCTTCACCCAGGCCTCGTAGAGCGCCCAGGCGCCGTCCGCCTCGACGTGGGACTCGGAGACCGGCGGCCAGGCGCCGATCGCATCGAGGCCCGACACGAACGCGAAGGACTGTCCGGCCAGGTAGTCGGTGCTGCCGGAGCAGATGAAGTCGATGTCCTGGCCGAGGCCCGAGCGCTCGCGCGCCTCGCGCACCACCGGCATCAGGATCTCGACCTCGTTGCGGTCCACCTCGCGCCGCACGCTCGGCGACTGGGCGAAGGAGATCACGGCCACGTCGCGCATCAGAGATGGTCCTTGTAGGAGTCGAAGGGCGCGTCGGCCTCGCCCGCCGGCTTGAAGTACTTGATGTTCCGCATCGAGGTGGTCCATTCCTCGCGCGGCAGCCAGACCGCCTGCACGCGCATGCCCATGTGCACGTCCTCGAGCCTGCACTCGGACATCACGTGGGTGAAGGTCGTGTCCGCGCCGTCGAGGAGGATCGTGACCGCCGCGAAGGGCAGCTCCACCGCGAGGTTCTCCGAGGGCACGCGCACTACGGAGAAGGAGACGATCGTTCCCTTGTCCGCCACCTCGACCATCTCGCCCTCGGTCGGCACGCCGTGCTCGGGGCAGGCGCCGCGGGTCGGGAAGTACACCTTGCCGTCCACCGGACAGCGCTGGCCGAGGAGCTTCCCGCCCTCGATCGCGCGCAGGAAGCGGCTGGCGGCCTGGCCCGCGCAGTACGAGTAGTCGAGTTCGACGGGCGTGCGGATCAGCTCCACCGGCTCGGGCAGCTCCGCCTCGCCGAGCGGCTTCGCCTTCGCGAGCTTCGCCGGCTCGTCGCTCGGCTCGAAGCAAGCGATGTCGCGGATCGTTCCGCTGCGCTCCGCCGCCCAGCGCGCCTTGACGCGCATGCCCGTGCGCATGCGGCGCTCCTCGCCCGCGTCGACGGCGTGCAGCAGCGGCGTGTCGGCGCCGTCGAGCTGGATCAGCGCGTAGGCGAAGGGCCGGCCCACGGGCTGCTTCTCGCGCGGCCGCGCCACCCAGGCCCAGCTCTTCACGGTGCCCGCGTCGGCGACCTCCACCAGCTCCGAGAGCGCGGCGCCGGAGTCCGGGTCGTACTCCTTCGGCGGCACCATCACGCGGCCGTCGGCCCGGCGGATGCCGAGCACGCGGCCGTCGCGCAGGCCCCCGAAGAAGCGGCCGAGCACCGGCCCGGTCGAACGCTTGTAGGTGTACTTCAGCCGGTGGGCTGCGGTGAGCGAGTGCACCACTTCGGTCATCGGGCCGCCTCCTCGGAGTAGAATTGCTTCGCCCAGCGCCGGTACTGGGCAATCGGGCCGTCGCCGTCGCAGAGCAGCGGCCGCTCGTGATACACCTTGTTCTCCCAGATCGGCGTGTCCTCGCGCATCTGCTTCTCGATGTCCGCGATCAGCGCCTTGCCGACGCCCGCCGTGGCGTTCTCGCTCCCGAGCTTCTTCACCGTGAAGACGAAGTTCACGTCCACGTACTCGCCGTCGATGGGCGTCACGCAGGCGATCAGCAGCGTGTCGACGATGCCGCTGAAGCGCACCAGCGAGACGCCGTACCCGAATGCCGTGATGTCGATCTTCCCGATCACCGGGCCGCGCGGCGTCATCATCTTCGAGCGCTGGTAGACCTTGAACACCGGCCCCTCGGGCGCGGCCTCGCACTCCGGCACCTCCATCGTGCCGTGCACGAAGCGGAAGTGCGCGCGGTCGACCTGGTTCTCGCCCATCTCGTGGTTGTGGGTGCGGATCTTCCACTGGCGGCGCTCGTAGGGCGTCCAGGCCGGGTCCTGGTACTCGGCCACCGCCTGCACCTCGTGATCCGGCTCCTTCTGCTCCACGTGGTGCCAGACCAGGATCAGGCCGCTGTGCTCGCGCACCGGCCAGGCCCGCAGCTGCGCCGCCGGCGGGATGCGCTTGGCGTAGGGCACCTCGACGCAGCGCCCGTGCTCGCCGAAGCGCCAGCCGTGGAACGGGCAGCGGATGCTGTCGCCCTCCACCTTGCCGCCGACGCCGAGGTCCGCGCCGAGGTGCGGGCAGTAGGCGTCGAACACGCGCGCCTCGCCGGCCTCGCTGCGGTAGAGCACCAGCTTCTTGCCGAAGGCGTGGAGCGAACGCACCGCGCCGGGGGCGACCTCGTCGGAGAACGCCACCTGGAACCAGCCGTTGGGGAAGGGAGCGTAGGGGTATCTGGGGTTGCTCACGTGTCTCGTCCTCCCGTGCGGGGCGCGCCGCGCTCGCCCAGCAGGAGCTCTGCGGTCTCCTGCATGCGCTCGTTGATCTCGCGTCCCGAATGGAGCCCGCCGGCCCAGCCGACCAGGCTCGCGAACCACACCCGATTGAGGGTGGCCGCCACCAGCTGCTCGTGCGGGTCGCCCGGCGCCTCGCCGTTCGGAGCGCCCGCCACCGCCTCGCCACGGAGTGCGGCCACGATGAGGCGCGTGATGCGCAGATGGAAGCCCGCCACCTTCACCGCCAGGTCGTGCTCGCCGACGGCGATGGCGCGGATCACCGCGCGCGCCAGGTTGGGGCGGCGCGTGAAGCCGCGCGTCGTGCGCTCGAAGAAGTCGGCGAGGCGCTCGGTGGGCGTGTCGCCGCGCGGGGGCCGCGCGCCCATCACGGCCTCGAGCTTCGTCGCCTCCTCGTGGACCGCGAACAGGAGGATGTCCTCCTTGCTGCGGAAGTACTTGTAGAGGGTGCCGAGGGCGACGCCCGAGGCCTCCGCGACGTCGCGCAGCCGCACGCCCTCGAAGCCGCCCTTCTCCGCGAGGGCCACGGCGGCGTCGACGATGGCGCGCATGCGGCGGAGCTGGCTCGCGGCGAGCCGTGCCACCGGGCGCGCGGACGCCTCGGAAGGCGCGCGCGGGGCGCGGGCGGCGGGCGCGGCGGCTCCAGGCCGGGGGGGCTGGCGCATCCCGGGATTGAAACAAGTTTCAGTTTTCGTGGCAAGCCCGCGGGGCCCGGCGGGAAGCCCTGCAGGCGGGGTACGCTTCTCCGCCGGGGAGGAGCCGCGATGAGCCGACTCGAAGGGCGCAAGGCATTGGTGACGGGAGGCTCGCGCGGCATCGGCCGCGGCATCGCCGTCGCCTTCGCGGGCGAGGGCGCGGACGTCGCCATCGGCTACCGGCGCGAGCGCGAGCAGGCCGAGCAGGTGGTGAAGGAAATCGAGGCGCACGGCCGGCGCGGCGCGGCGTTCGCCGCCGACGTGCGCGACCGCGAAGCGGTGCGCGCCATGGTGGAGGGCGCGCGCGACGCGCTCGGCGGCCTCGACGTCGTCGTCGCCAACGCCGGCGTGCCGACGCGCTTCGAGCCGCTCCACGAGGTCGACCCCGGCTACTTCGACCGCGTGGTGCAGATCGACCTCTACGGCGTCTTCAACACCATCCACGCCGCGCTGCCGATCCTGCGCGGCCAACGCTCCGGCGTGATCCTCACCATCTCCTCGATCCTCGCCGACTCCTGCGGCGCCAACGGCGGCCCCTACGTCGCGGCGAAGGCCGCGGTCAACGCCCTCAGCAAGGTGGTGGCCCGCGAGAACGCGCGCGTCGGCGTGCGCTGCAACGTGATCGCCCCCGGCCTGATCGCCACCGACATCGCCGACGGCATGCTCGAGCAGCACGGCGACGCGATCGTGAAGGCGATCCCGCTCGGCCGCATGGGCAGCTGCGACGAGATCGGCTCCCTCGCCGTCTATCTCGCCTCCGACGACGCCGCCTGGATCACCGGCAAGGTGTTCCGCATCGACGGCGGGCAGTGGTAGCCGCGCGCGCCCGCCGGCGCGGCTCGCGCGCGCCCTAGCGCAGGTGGCTCGACGGGCTCTGGCCGGGCTCGAGGATCACGACTTCGACGCGGCGATTGAGCTGGCGACCCCCTGCCGTGTCGTTGCCGGCGATCGGGAACCCCTTGCCGTAACCCCGGGCCAGCATCCGCGACGGGTCGACGCCGTTCTCGGCGAGGAAGCCGGTCACGGACTCGGCGCGGCGCTGCGAGAGGTCGAGGTTGTAGGCGTCGGAGCCCGTGCTGTCGGTGTGACCTTCGACCAGCAGGCTGCGGTCCGGGTACTCGCGCAGGAAGGTGGCGAGCCGGTACAGGTTCTTCATCGCGCCGGGCTTCAGCGTGGCCTGGTCGAGGTCGAAGAGCACGTCGCCGAGGGTCAGCTCGAGGCCGCGCTGGGTCTCGCGCGCCTGCAGCTCGGCGAGCTCCTCCCGCAGCTTGCGCTCGCTCTCGGCCGCCTCCTCCGCCTGGCGGCGGGCGGCCTCCGCCTCCTCGGCGCGCAGCTCGGCCTCGAGCCGCGCCCTCTCCGCCGCGGACACCGCGCGGTCCGCCTCCTGGGTGCGGATCTCGAGCAGCATCTGGTCGCGCTGGCGGGAGAGCGTCCGCGCCTCTTCCCCGGCGGCCGCGCCGTCGGCGAAGGCACGCGCGATCTCGACGCGCGTAGCGGCGAGCTCCGCGAGGTGCTCCGTCTCGGCGGCGTCGCCCGTCTCCTCCCACTCCGCCTCGGCGCGGTCGAGGGATTGCTTTGCTTCGTAGAGCTGCACGCTCGCCAGGCGCGCGACGCCCGGGTCGCGCTCGGCGACCGCGTAGTCGGAGCGCGCGCCCACCAGGGCGCCCGGCGGCGGGTTGGCGCATGCCAGCCCGCCGAGCGCGAGGATCGAGGCCGCGGCGAAGATCGCTGAACGTCGTTCCATGCTCTCCCTCACTTCACGCGGTCCGCGCCGCGCTGCGCCTCGGAGCGCAGCGACTCGATGCTCTGCCGGATCTCGTCGGCCGCGGCGCGCGTGCGCGCGGCCCGAGCCCGCGTCGCGGCCAGCTCGGCCTTGACCGCAGCCGACTCGGCGAGCCGGCGCGCCTCGAGATTCTCGTCGTCCTCCACGGCGCGCTTGGCCTCGTCGTACTGATCGCGCGCCTGGCGCATGTCGAGCGGCGCGTGGTGCGCCGCGTCCACCTGCTCGGCATTGCGCAGCGCGAGGTCGGCCTCGGCGAGCTGCGCGTCCGGCCGCGGCACCGACGCGCAGCCGGCGAGCCCGAGCGAGAGCGCGAGGACCGCGGCGCCAGCGAAGGACAGGGATCGAGACATGGGCCCTCCATGGGGATCCTGGGTGAGGATCCTGGGATCCTGGGGACGGAGTCAACTAACCAACTAAGTAACCCCGCGGGTGGAGTTAGTTGATTAGTTTACTCCGTCCCCTCTCATCTCAAGTTCTCGGGGACCATCTTCTCGAAGACCTGCTTGGCGGCGATGGCGAGGACGCTGCGCGGGGTGAGGCGGAAGGCGGCGTTGGCGCGTAGCCAGTTGAGCCAGCCGGAGATCACGGAGGGCTGGCGGCCCAGGGCGGCGAGGGCATTTTCCACCACCTGCTCGGCCGGCTCGCCGGCGTGCGGCAGCTCGTTGGCGATCGCCTGGAACTCGGTCTCCGTAGGCCCCGGAAGGAGAGAAAGGGAGTCGACGCCGGTGCCGCGCAGCTCGGCCCAGAGCGCCTCGCCGAGCAGGTTGTCGAAGGACTTGGTCGCGGAGTACAGGGAGTGGAGCGGGAGCGGCTGGCTCCCCGCCACCGAGCCCACGAACACGACGGCGCCGCGGCGCCGCTCGAGCATCGCCGGGAGCAGCGCGCGCGTCAGCACCACGGGCGTGGTGCAGTTGAGCTCCACCATGTTGCGGAGCCAGGCGGGGTCGCGCCTGGCAAAGGGGCCGGCGCCGCCGACGCCGGCGTTGTTCACGAGGATCGAGATCTCGAGGTCCGCGACGGAGCGCACCAGCTCCTCTGCGCCTCCCGGCGCGGCGAGATCGGCGGCGACGACGCGCGTCTTCACGCCGTGACGCGACTCGAGCTCCTCGGCGAGCTCGCGCAGCCGGTCCTCGCGGCGCGCGGTCAGCACGCAGGAGACGCCCTCGCGCGCGAAGGCGCGCGCGAACGCGGCGCCGATGCCCGACGACGCGCCCGTCACCAGCGCCCAGTCGCCGTAGCGCTCGCGCAGCGGCGGCCGCGTGCGCTCGAAGCGCCCGCGCGCCTGCCAGAGCGCCCAGGCGAGCGCGCCGAACAGGCCTCCCCCCACCGCGGCGAGCAACCAGCTCCCGAAGCCGCCCACGTAGAGGAGCGGCCAGACGAAGAAGCCCAGCGCCACCTGCGCGGTGTAGAGCGACGCCCACGGCCACATCCAGCGGCGCATGTGCCAGAAGCCGAGGGTGCCCGCACCGTAGACGAACCAGTGAGGGAGCTCGAGCAGCTTCGCCAGCCAGCCATGGAAGCGGATGCCGAACCAGACCTCCTCGTCCAGCGCCACCGACTTGACGAAGAAGTCCCAGGGCAGGTAGACGAAGCTCATGAACGCGCAGAAGAGCAGCAGCGCGTTCATCCAGCCCGGCCGCTCGGCGAGCCGCTCGCGGATCCAATCGCCCATGCAGGTCTCCTAGCCGAGGCGCGCGAGCACGTCGGCCAGCGCCTTCTCGACGGCGCCGACGACGAGGTCGATCTCGTCCGGCGTGATGGTGAGGGGCGGGCCGAAGCAGATCACGTCGCGCGCGGGATCGCAGCCGCCCGGGTAGACGAAGACGCCGTGGGCGATGCCAGCGGCCACGAGGCGCGACGCGAAGCGCGTCTCCTTCGGGAAGGGCTCTAGGGTCGCCTTGTCGCGCACCAGCTCGATGGCCTGCAGCAGGCCGAGGCCGCGCACCTGCGCGACGTTCGGATGCTCGGCGAGCGGCGCCAGGCGGCGCGCCAGCACCTCCCCCATCTGCGCGGCGCGCTCGACCAGCCCCTCGCGCTCCAGGATCTCGAGCACCTTGTCCGCCGCGGCGCAGGAGCCGGGGTGCGCGCCGTAGGTGTAGAACATGACCTCGTCGCCGCGCTCGGCGATCGGCGCCACCACCTCCTCGCGCGCGAAGATCCCGCAGATCGGCGCGTAGCCACCGGCGAGGCCCTTGCCGCCGACCAGCAGGTCCGGCACCACGCCCCAGTGGTCGACGGCGAACTTGCGCCCGGTGCGGCCGAAGCCGGTCATCACCTCGTCCGCGATCAGCAGCACGCCGTGGCGGCGGCAGATCTCGGCGACGCGCTGCCAGTACCCGGCGGGCGGCACCAGCGCGCCCGCCGTCGAGCCGCCGACCGGCTCCGCCACGAACGCCGCCACCGTGTCGGGCCCCTCGCGCAGGATGGTCGCCTCGAGCGCGTCGGCGCAGGCCAGCGTGCAGGCGCCCTGCGCGCGGCACAGGCCGCAGCGCAGCGGGTAGCAGGCGGGGATCTTCGGCGACTCGAACAGGAGCGGCGCGAAGGCCGCGCGGCGCCGCTCGTGCCCGCCGATCGCGAGGGTCGCGAGGGTCGTCCCGTGGTAGGAGAGCTCGCGGCCGATCACCTTCCAGCGCGACGGGCGCCCGGCGGAGACGTGGTGCTGGCGCGCCACGCGGATCGCCGCGTCCATCGCCTCGGAGCCGCCGCTCGCGAAGACGCAGCGCGTGAGGCCGGGCGGGAGCCAGCGCTCCTGCAGGCGCTCGGTGAGCCGAAGCCGGCTCGGCGTCGCGAAGGGCGGCACCACGTAGGTCTCGGTGGCCAGCGCCTCCCGCACCGCGTCGGCCACCTCGGTGCGGCCGTGCCCGACGTTTGCGACGATGGCGCCGCCCGCAGCGTCGTAGATGCGCCGCCCGTCGGGTGTGACGAGCCAGGGTCCCTCGGTCCGCGCCACCGCCACCGGCGGCGGCTCGCCGCGCGACACGAACGGCAGGCGTCGCGTGCGGGAGGGGTCCATGTCCGAGGCGAGTGTGGAGCAGGGCGAACGGCCCGGCCAGGGCCGCGTGCCGCTCGGCGCCCGCCTCTTCTTCGGCGCCGGCGCGGCGGCCGAGGGCACCCAGAACGTCGCCTTCAACGTGTTCCTGCTCTTCTACTACAACCAGGTGCTCGGCCTCAGCGGCTCCTGGACGGGCGCGGCGCTGTTCCTCGCCCTCTGCATCGACGCGCTGATGGACCCGCTGGTCGGCTCGCTCTCGGACGGCTGGCGCTCGCGCTTCGGCCGCCGGCATCCCTTCATGTACGCCTCGGCGCTGCCGCTCGCCGCGAGCTTCCTGCTGCTGTTCAGCCCGCCGGCGGGCCTCGGCGGGCCGGGCCTCTTCGCGTGGCTGCTCGCCTGCTCGGTGGGCGTACGGGTCTCGATGACGCTCTACCAGATCCCGAGCGGCGCCATGGTGCCCGAGCTCACCTCGAACTACGACGAGCGCACGAGCCTCGTCTCCTGGCGCGTGCTGTTCGGCTGGCTCGGGGCCATCGCCGTCTCCCAGATGGGCTACCTCGTCTACTTCGGCACCCTCGCCGATGGCAGCGACGGGCGGCTCGACGCCTCGCGCTACGCGGGCTTCGGCTTCACCTGCGCGCTCGCGGCGGGAGCGGCCGTTGCGATCAGCACCCTCGGCACCCACCGCCTGATCCCGCGATTGCACGCCGTGGAGAGCGTGCCCTTCTCGATGCGGCGCTTCGGCGGCGAGCTGCGCGACGTCTTCGCCAACCGCTCGTTCCGGATGCTGCTCGGCGCGGCGCTCTTCGCTTCGGTGGCGGGCGGCTTCAGCGACGTGGTCGGCCTCTACGTCAACACCTACTACTGGGAGCTCTCCAGCGAGCAGATCGCGATCCTCGTGTACGGCATGGTCGCGTCGGTGCTGATCGGCTTCGCGGTGACGCGCCCGATCACCGAGCGCTTCGACAAGAAGGACGCGGCCCTCGGTCTCGCGGCCTTCGCGATCGCGCTCGGCCCGGCGCCGATCTTCTTGCGCCAGCTCGGCTGGTTCCCGCCGAACGGCCACGTCTCGATCGTACCGCTGCTGTTCGGCCACGCGGTGGTGCTCGTCACCTGCGTGGTGTCGATCGGCATCATCGTCGCGTCGATGATCGCCGACGTGGTCGACGAGAACGAGCTGGCGACCGGGAAGCGCCAGGAGGGCCTGTTCATGGCGACGATCGCCTTCACCACCAAGGCCACCTCCGGCCTCGGCGGCTTCTTCGCCGGGATCGCCCTCGACGCCATCGCCTTCCCGCGCGGCAGCGCGCCGGGCGGCGTGGCGGCCGAGAAGGTCGATGCCCTCGGCCTGGCGGTGGGGCCGGGCCTGATGCTGTTCTTCCTGCTGACCCTGGTGTTCCTGGCGCGCTACGACCTCACGCGGGAACGCCACCGCGCGGTGATGGAAGCGCTCGAGGCGCGGCGCCGCGAGGCTAGGGAGAGCGCCGTGCCGGGGTGAAGGGGCGCACCGCGCCGCGCGCGCGCAGCTCGCCGATCGTCAGCACCTCGCCCGTCACCGTGACCGGCTGGCGGGCGAACCAGAGCACCGCGTCCGACATGATGACGGCGTCCTCGAAGGGAAGGTCGACGTCCGGCGGCAGCGTCGCGGCGAAGCCCTCGGTCCAGACGGGCACCTCGAGCCGGATGCAGTTCACCGCCACCCTGCCGCGCAGGTCGTGGGCCAGGGAGCGCGTCATCGCCTCGAGGGCCGCCTTGGTGGTGGTGTAGCCCGCGCGGCCGAAGCTCGGCGCCTGGGACGCGCCGGACGAGATGTTGACGACGTGCCCCTCCCCCGGCTTCATGCGCGGCGCGAAGTAGTAGACGAAGTAGAAGGGCCCGTTGACGTTCACCTCGAGCCCGAGCCGCCAGCGCTTCGTGCTGTCCTCGAGCGCGGGCTTCGGCGGCGCGAGCGCGGCGTTGTTCACCACCAGGTCGCAGCGCCCCCACTCGGAGAAGACGCACTCGGCGAGGGCCGCGACCCCCTCTTCGTCGCGCACGTCCAGCACCACCGGCATCGCGCGCCGCCCCGCGGCGCGCACCTCCGCGGCGGTCGCCTCGATCGTCCCCGGCAGCCGCCCCCGGCTGCCCTCGCTCGAGCGCGCCGTGCACACCACGTCGTACCCGGCCCGCGCGAGATCCCCGCACAGCCGCCGCCCGATCCCACGGCTGGCTCCGGTCACGACGGCGACGGGGGAGGACATGCCTCCGGGACCGTAGCAGCGGGAAAGGGGGGACGGTCTTAAGCAGTTAAGAAACTATTCCCGAGGGGCGGATTACTTAACTTCTTAAGACCGTCCCCGCTTCGAGCGCGTCACTGCCAGCGCGCCGAGGGCGAAGAGCAGCAGCGCGCTCGGCTCGGGGATCACGCCTTCGGCGACGACGCGGGCGCCGCCGGTCGTCACCTGGAGCGGGGCGCCGAAGCCGTCGCCGGCGATGGCCTGGCTGAAGCCGAGGCTGCTCGTGCCCTCGGCGATCGGCGTGAAGCGCAGCGTCGCCAGCACGAAGGAGTCGGACTGGAGCGCGTCGAGATCCGCGGGCGAGAGCAGCGAGACCTCGGCGAGGTCGAGGACCCCCGCCGCCGCGCCGGAGGACTGGAGCGAACCGGCGCCGAGGGCCCCGACCAGCGACGACGAGTTGAACGCCAGAAATGCGGGATCGAAGGTGATGTCGACGTCATAGGAGCCGAGCGACGGGGCCACGGCGTCGCCGAGGCCGCTCACCACGACGTCGAGGTCGAAGGCCACGCCCACCGCTCCCGTCACCACCACGGGGGCGAGCCCGATCGAGATCGCCCCGGCGCCCGCCGGCGCCAGCGCCAGCAGCAGGCCGAGAGCCAGCATCGTCTTCCTCATCGCGAAACCTCCGCTTCGTGTGCCGCGCGCCGGCTCCGCCTGCGCCGCGCTGCGGCCAGCAGCGCCAGCACGCCGAGGGGCTCGATCCCGAGCAGCCCGCAGGCGGGCGGGGGCGGGCAGGTCGCCGAGCCGATGCAGAGGCGACACTTGCTGGCGTCGAGCACCGTGATCGTACCGTCGTGATCCGCGTCGCGCGGGTCGTCGGGGCCGCTCGCCGCGGTGTTGCGCGCGGCGAAGATCGCCGCGACGTCGGCTTCGTCGATCGTCCCGAAGGGGGCCGCGGCGTCGCAGAGCAGCGCGCCGGCCGCCTCGAACCGCGCGACGAGCAGCGCGTAGTCGAAGGGGCCGTCCGGGTGAACGCCCTGGTAGCCGCTGTCCCGGTAGCCCGTGACCGCGATGCCGACCTGCGAGGCGCCCGCCGGCGCGCTGCGCGCGAGGTTCGAGAACAGCCCGGGGCCGCCGTCGTCGTCCTCCGCGAAGAGAGCGCCCGCGTCGAAGAGGCCGAGGCGCGTGTCGCCCAGCTCGGCGCTCGGGAGCGGCGAGCCGGTGGCGGCGTCGAGCGGGAAGAGCGACACCGCGATGGAGTCGCCGGCCGCGACGGGCAGCGTGTAGCGGTCGACGTCGAGGCTGCCGAGCGTCCCGCGCAGCAGGCCTCCCGCCGGGATCGCGTCGGCGTCGCCCGCGAGGTCGTTCGGCTCGCTCTCGCCCGGGAGCGGCGGCGCGCCGACGCCCACCACGAGCCGGTACGGCGCGGGCTGCGCCGCGCCCTCCGCGTGCGATCCGTCGAAGTCGTCGTCGCGGAAGCCCGAGATGCGGATCTCGTAGCTGCCTCCCGCGCTCGCCTCGAGGGCCACGCGCGAGAGGAAGCCGTCGCCACCGTCGTCGTCCGTCGCCAGCACCGCGCCGCCGAGGGAGATCGAGAGGCGCGTGTCCGTGAACGCGCCGTCCTGCGCGTCGAAGAGCGCCACGAAGAGCTGCTCGCCGGCCGCGACCTCGATCGTGTAGACATCCACGTCGAGCGGCTCGAGCGCTCCCTCCGCCGTCGCCAGCGGCCCGGCGAGCGCCACCGGCTCCGCGGGCTCCGCCGCGCGCGCGGCGCCCGCCGCGAGCCCGAGCGCCACCGCCAACACGAGCCCCGCGCCGCTCCTTCGCTGCCGTCGCTTCGCCATTCCCGGGATCCTCACGGCGCGAGCCGGATCGTGACCTTGAGCTGCTGCACCGACGCGAGCGGATCGGCCCCCGAGTGGCTCGCGCTCGCGGCCGCCAGCCGGTCGACGACGTCGAGGTAGGGCTTCGCCGTGGTCGCCGCGTTCCCGGTGAGGTCGACCGCGATCGCCTTCCCCACCTGGGCGCCGAACACCGTGAACACGATGTTGAACTGCGGATCGGTGATCACGGCCTCCGAGGCCGGCTGGTTCCAGCCGACGCCCGCCGGCACGCAGAGCGCCGGGTCGCCGGGATCGAGCTCGAGCCCGCAGTCCGTCGAGGTCAGCCGGTAGGTCTCGGCGAAGCTGCGCAGCGCCCCGTCCTTCTCGTACTGGAGCAGCAGCGTGAGCCGCGCGTTCGCGGCGCGATCGCCCGTGTCCGCGCCCTCGTCCCAGCCGGTCACATCCTCGTCCGCGATCACGGTGAGCGTCCCGCGCACGGCGACCGCCGAGGCGAGGTCCGCCGGGTCGCCCACGCAGGTGCCCGAGGCGCAGTCGCCGCCCGCCGTGGTGGGCGTGCAGGCGATGCTGGCGTTCTCCGCGCAGACCGCGTCGATGCCGGAAGGCGCGGGCCGAGGATCGGGGTTGAAGGCCGCGGCGCCGTGGGCGGCGAGCGCCGCCGCGGCGACGGCCAGGAAGAG
>Ga0105107_10000657_pt1 | contig 21936 bp, 21 predicted proteins | sample PPLLaktember2015_6_FD_79335 | JGI IMG/M metagenome (GOLD analysis project Ga0105107, IMG submission 79335) | Freshwater sediment microbial communities from Prairie Pothole Lake near Jamestown, North Dakota, USA - PPLs Lake P8 Core (1) Depth... | ecosystem: Environmental > Aquatic > Freshwater >... | reverse complement strand
TGTTTTTCAGGTGTTTGGAATTCCGGGGTGAGCCGCTGGTTACGGAGGTTTTCCATGAACGCCAGCGACTTCAACACCGCAGGCCACATTTCAGCCAGGTATGCCTGCTCACCGCTGAAGCGGTAATATTCCATCACGCCAAAGATGAATTGGCCCCAACAGTCATACTCCGGCAGCCACTCACAGCCGTCGCGATCCACGCAATCCGGAAGGTTGCCGTCCTCTTTTTGAAACTGTGCATACCAGCGCATGAAATCCCGCAATTCCTCATCACTGCCCATCCGCAAGAGTGCCGCTCCCATCATGGCGCCGTCACGGATCCATGAGCGGTTGTAGCGCCGCGGCCCGGGATGTAAGGCAGGGCCGTCGCGATTGACCAGGATGTGGGCGGCTGCTGTCTTGAGGCAGCGGATCACTTCCTGCGCCGCGGCCGGCAGACGAATGTCAACGGCATTGAGTCTGACTTCCCATTGTCGAACCGCAATGCCGAACTCTTCCGGCGCCGACCATCGGGCCTGGAGGCCGCCCTGGGTTTGGGTCATATCCCGGGTTCCAAAGGGGATCGCAAGGTAGATCTCCTGCGCCTCGCCCGGCGCCAGATCCAGATCGTAGCGCAGCGCGCCCGAGGCGTAACCGAAATCATCGCTAACCTGGGCCTGGGAGGGCAACCCACCATCCTTCAGAAATTCTGTTATGGGTCCCTGGACAAAGCCTGCCCCACCGAATCCTCCGGGGGGTGTGAGTGGAATGACCTGTCTGTTCCCATTGACCCAGACGCCGTCAGTTCGATGCTCCAACCTCGTTATCCGGCTCACGCCGCCAAAGGCCTGCCAGTTCTGCCAGGTGGGGGTTACCTGGAACGGCCGAATGGCGGCAAAAAAGCGTATGCGCCTGGAGTGACCTGAAGCGTTTTCGAGCCTGTAGCGGATGAAGAGCGTTGATTCGCCGGAATTGCCCGTGGCAAAGGCCGTAGTTGTCAACAGCATCTCGCCGGCCTGCCATTTCGAGGATGGGATGGGCATGTAGCCGTCGTTCAGTTCCTGCGACAGCGCTACGTCCGCCCATGTGATCAGCCGATCATCGGCATACAGGAAAGGTTCGATGGAAAAGGTCCCCTTGTCCACCTCCACCATGCCTTCTTCGTTGAACAGGGCCTGGGTCACATCCTCACCCGTGCCTACCGGGGTCCAGTAGGTCTGCTCTCCAAAGAGATACTTGGGGTAAAACCCCTTGGGTGATGCCTTTGCAATTTCTTCAAAAAAGGCATTGATGGAACGGGAAAAATCAAAGGGCCTGACCTCGATACCGGCAATGCCCAATCCCCGGCCTTCCAGCCGCTTGCGCAGGGTGAGCCGGATAAAGCGTGAGACGGCATTCGGGAGGTAAACGAACGTGCGCTCACCCACCCCCCTTTGCGTGGTGCAGACGGTACGCCAATCGGCCCCATCGGTTGAGAGCTGGATGTCCAATTCCTGGGGCCGCAGGTCCTTTTCCCAGTGGACGACCAGACCGCCGTACTCACGCTGGGTGTGAAAGTCCATCAGCAGCTCCTGGGACGCGTCGGAGGATTCAGAGCGCCAGCTGGCAGGGGTGGACGGGTCAATGACATGCTGCGGCTCGAAGCCAGGAAGCACAGAAGAGGCCTGAACCAGGGGCGTCAGTCGGTAGGTTTGGTCTTCAAATCGCAGGTCGTCAAACCAGACCGTACCTTTGCCGCCAGGGCCTGCGGCAATTACATACTCGATGGCGACCACCTCTCGGGCAGGTCCTCCGCCCAAGGGACCCCATGCAAAGGCGATCTGACTGCTCTTGATCCTCAAGGGTTGCCAGTCTCCCGGAAAATGCATTACCTCTTCGCGGTAGCGCCAGACGTTCTTGTCGCCCGCATCCAGCAGTTTGAACTCGAAAATATTACTGGGGGCCTGCCCCCTGATCCCAAAAGAAAAGGCGTAGCTTTCCGGAAGGGTCATGGACAATTGTCTGCGTGCCACCACAAACCCCCCGCCGCCCTTGAAATCGAAATCAAGCCGCATGGCCTTGCCATGGGGCCCCTGGTCCGAGGAGATGCGCAGTTGCGCAAGTCCTGAGGCGATGGCCTGCCAACCGGATAGGTCCTCAAAATCATCTAATAGTTCGTTCATTGTTGAACCTCATTTGGATGATGGCTTAATTGCAGACGGACCAAAATCCGGCGCAATCTTGTGGGAGGATTTATTGTCGTGACCCCAAGTATACTTTGAACGATCATTAACCGCGAATTCCTCCAACTCCCTCTCCCAGCGGGAGAGGGTTGGGGTGAGGGGTAAAAATCCAAGATCATGACCGCTCACAGTTTAACATGGGGGATAACGTCCGGTGCATTTACACATTTACAAATCGCTGATGATTTGGCTATTATAAATACATATTGAGGCGAGCCCGCATGAATGCACTTGGGCCGCTGCACCATATCATCGCGCGGGCAATCGAGGGTCGGGTAATCTTTTACGACGACGGGACCGTTGGCGCTGCGGTCCGATGAGATGCCCACTTCGCGGAGTAAAGAGTTCGGATTCCGAGCGTTTTTAAATGTGAAAAAATGAAGAATGTCCCCATCTGCGCAGGAGGCACCCGCATGCAGCTCGACGAGCGCCTCTACCGGCTGTTCGAAAAACCCGCCGCCGCGGTGGCGGTTGAAACCCTCTGCCTGGGGCTGGGGTATACGGCCGTTGCCACCTCCGACGGTGGCACGGGGATCGCCTACACCTACCTCGATGCCAAGACCTCCTGTGCGGTGGTCAGCCGCTACCGCGATTTCGAGGGCCGATCGGCGCTCGAACTCCTGGAATATCTGCATTCCGTCGATCCCATCGAGCGCACCATGGCTCTCGCGCTGGTCAATGCCCTCAACCACCGGGCGGCCCTGGCGCTCCCGGAGGACCCCAAGAACCAATTTCTCTTCGACGCCCTGGGCATCGGCGCCGGCACGCGGGTGGCCATGGTGGGGCTTTTCGGTCCGCTGCTGCAGATTTTCAAGGACCGCGGCGCTGTCGTGGACGTGATCGATCTCAACCGTCGGGTGGGAGAGCCCGCTGATTTTTTCCCCAAACTGCGCGCCTGGGCGGATGTCTTGATCCTCACGTCGACCTCGATTCTGAACAGCACCACCGAAGAGGTCCTGGCCGCGGCCGGCGATGGGGTCAAAACCGTGCTGCTGGGACCCAGCACCCCGCTGGCGGCCGAAGCCTTCGGGCATCTGCCGGTTCATTTCCTGGCGGGCACGGTGCCCGTGGACCGCGAAGCGGTCTTCAAGGCCGTTCGGCACGGTGCCGGCACCCGCGTGATTCAGAAATACGGGCGCAAGGTCTTTCTGCAAATCAAAGCGCTCTGAAACGCCGCCGTCCAGGATCGGACCCCCAGCCGGGTGGTCTGCAGGACATTGAGGCGGCGGATGCAGCCGCGGGTGCGATGGGCCGCCTCGGCCGAGCGCCAGCCCCGGAAATCCTCGATGGTGTTCATGAGATCGGCCCTATCGGCTTGGCGGCGCAGACGACCGGCAACCCAGAAGACCGCGAAGGCGCTCAGCATCAGGCTGATCAGCGCGCCGTGCACCGCGGCGAGCAGCAGCAGACGAAAATTCGGGTCGAACCGGTAGAGGGGGTAGGCCGGGACGACGAGCGCGGCGGTCAGCAGGAGCGCAACGGTCAGGGGCAGGGCGAGGGGACAGGAGTTGAACTTCCGCAGGACTTCTCGGAGCGGCGCCATGGGCTTCTCCTCTCTGCCCCGGACGGCGGGGCGACGGGATGGTGCACGGGCGGTAGTGCTTCGGGCTGAAGCGGGTCCGCACCCTTACGTTTTCTACCGAAGGAGAATATAAAAATCAAGTGGTTGGCCGGCAAACAGCCCGGTCCGGGTGCTGCGCCGGCGGGTGTTGCCGCGCCTTTGCGGCGCACGCCCGATCGCCGCCCCGAGAGGGGGGTGCCGGGTGCCGCAAAAAGTCCTCAGACGACCGCGTCAAACCGGTCATTGCTGTCGCGGGCCGGATGCCGCCGGCCCAGGGAGGTTGTATGCGAACGATCACCGTCGCCGTCGTGACCCTCATGGCGGGCCTGCTGCTGGCCTGCCGCCCCGCCCACAAACCCGAGTGGCAACCCACCGAACAGGGCTTTGTCGATAGCCAAACCGGTCTGAGCTGGCTGGCATTGCGGGAAACCAGCAACCGCAGCTATGCGGACGTCAGCGGGGACGACACTCTGGCGGCGGCGGGTTGGCGTATCGCCACCCCGGACGAAGTCCGGCACCTGCTCACCCGGTGGCTGCCGGAGGCTGAGGGTCAGGAGCGGACGGATGCCGAAGGCTACGCGCGGGCGGTCGACCTGCTGGCGCAGATGGGCTACCGGCACTTCAACCCCGCCTCCGGCAGCTACAATATTTACGGTATGCTGGCCGCGGACGACGGCTCACCGCCGGTGGCCACGGTCTGGTACCGGGCCGAAAACGGGGAGAGGCAGTACGGTTGGTTTGTGGATCGCTACGTCCATGTCGACCGGCACTACCAGGATGCCGTCGTGGGGGTTTTTATGGTGCGTGCGGCAGCCGGCCCAGAGTGAAGACCAGCGGGAGGGAAACATGACAGCAAAAGTTAGAGGAATGGTGATGGCCGCGTTTGCGGCGGATGCGTTGGCCCTGGGGGGGCACTGGGTCTACAACACCCAGGTGCTGGTGAAAAAGTTCGGCCGGCTGGAGCGCCTGGAGGCGCCCCTGGCCAAAAATTATCATCCCACCAAGGGTGCCGGCGACTTTACCCACTACGGCGACCAGACCCTGCTGCTGCTGGGATCCGTGGCCGCCGCGGGCGGGTTTGAGCTGGCCGCCTTTGCCGAGGACTGGCGGGCCTTCATGAAAACCTACGACGGCTACGTCGACGGCGCCACCAGGGGCACCCTTGAAAATTTCGATGCCGGCGCCTCCCCCCAGGCCAGCGGGGCCCCCTCCGCCGATCTGGCCGGGGCGGTGCGGATTGCGCCGCTGGTCTACCGCTACCGGGACGATCTGGACCGTCTGGTGGCCGCCGCCCGCGCCCAGACCGCCATGACCCACAACCACCCCCTGGTGGTTGCCGCGGCCGAATTTCTGGCGCGCACGGGGTGGGCGGTGCTGGGGGGCAGCGCCCCGGTCGCCGCCATGCAGCAGGCCATGGCCGCCCTGAGCGGGGCCGCCGAGCTGGGCCGCTGGCTGGCAGCGGGGCTCGACAGCCGCGGACGCGACAGCGCCCCGGCCATCGCCGATTTTGGTCAGGCCTGCGAAATCGAGATGGCCTTTCCCGCCATGGTGCACCTGGTGGCCCGCTACGAAAGTGATCTCAAAAGCGCCCTGGTGGAAAACGTGATGGCCGGCGGCGATTCGGCCGGCCGGGGGATGGCCGTCGGCCTGATCCTGGGTGCCTGGCAGGGGGAGGCCGCCATCCCCGGTGATTGGGTCAGCGGGATGCGCCAGGCGCAGAGGATCGCCGCGCTGCTGGCGGCCGTCGACGAAAAGCGCTAGCCGGCGCCCGCCGGGGAGCCTACAGGTTCATGGCGTAGGCATCCTGCAGGGGGGAGACCTGGTCCTGCCAGATTTTCTGGAAGCGCACGGGGGCGTTCAGGGGCTTGCGGATCATCTTGAGGCACAGCGCCATCTGCAGTGGCGTGCTGCTGGGTTTGGCGTAGAGCTGCAGGGCGAAGGCGGCGAAGTCGCGGACCATGAAGTCGAAGATCTGGTCCAGCAAGTCCGGATCCAGGCGGTCCAGCCTGACCTTCTCGATGATGAGTTGGCCGTAGACCACCAGGGTGAAAAGCTCGCCCAGGCTGAGGAGAAAATCGATGTCCTGGGTCTGGTCCGCGCTGGGGGTCGCCGTCGCCAGGAACTCTTTGAGGACCGCGATCTGTTCCTTGAAGATCTTCAGGTTGGGCAGGTCCAGGCTGTCGTAGGCGATGGTGTAGTCGTGGAACCGGATTTTAGCCAGGCCGCGGGTCGGCCCCTGGTTGAAGAGGAAGGTGTCATCGGCCGGATCGTCGCGCCGCGGGATTTCCAGAAATGAGGCCGGGTTGAAGAAGTAGTTGGCCATGAACTTGATGATCAGGGCCATGTTGACGTGCACCGTGCCCTCGAGTTTGGGCAGGGCGCGGATGTCGTGGGCGGCGTTTTCGAAGTAGACGTCCTTCTCGAAGCCCCGGGCGGCGATGACGTCCCAGAGCTGGTTGATGACCGTCTCGCCCTGGGTCGTGACTTTCATTTTGACGATGGGGTTGTAAAGCAGGTAGCGGCGGTCCGCGGCCGAGGCCGAGCGCATGTAGTCGGCGGCGCGCGCGGCGAAAAGCTTCATGGCGGCCAGGCGTGCGTAGGCCTCGGTCAAAAGCAGGCGGATGTGGGGGAAATCCGTCACGAACTTGCCGTAGAGGTTGCGGTGGGCCGCGTGGCTGACGGCCTCGTAGAAGGCATGGGTGCAGATCCCGATGGACGCCCAGCCGAGATTGAACTTGCCGATATTGACCGTGTTGAGGGCCGCATCCCACGCCTCGCGGCCGCTGGAGAGGATCTCCGCATCGCTGACGGGGTAGGCGTGCAGGGCGTACTCGGCCACAAAGCTCTGCCAGTCCACGACGTTCTGGACGCAGGTGTAGTTTGCATGGCGCGGGTCCACCGCAAAGAAGACGAAGTCGCCGGTGTCCGAGTTTTTGCCGAAGGTGGCGACCAGCGCGGCCTGGTTGGCGTTGCCGATGTAGTATTTGCCGCCGTCGGCCACGTAGCGGTTTGCGGCCAGCGGCGTGAGGGCCATCTCCGAGGAATAGAGATCCGCCCCGTGGGCCTTTTCCGACAGGCCGAAGGCAAATATGCCGCCGGCCTTCAACAGCCTGGCGCTTTTGGCCTTGATGGCCTCGTTGGCGCTCATCCAGATCGGCCCCAGCCCCAGAATGGTCACCTGCCACGTGTACCAGTAGGCCAGTCCGTAGAAGCCGAGAATCTCGTTGAAGGCGCTGATCCGGAAGGTGTCCCAGCGCGCGTCGGCCTCCCCGCCGCCCTGCGCGGCGGGGGTCAGCAGGGTGGCGAAAATTTCGTTTTGCGCGACGAAATCGAGAAAGTCCGCATACCACACCCGGTTGTGGTAGTCGGACTTGAGTTTGCGCTTTCCCTTTTGCTCAAAAAATTCAATTGTTTTCAACATGATATGACATGAACGTTCATCCAGGTGTTGAAACTTTTCGGTTTTCGGATTGAGCAGCATCGCGGTCTTATCCTTTCAAGGCCTGCGGCAACGGCCTTATGCCAGACCCCGTTCGCGGGCCATCTTCAGGTAGGTCTCAAACAGGTTGACCGGCGGGACGTAACGGTCCTCCTCGGGCTTGGGCACCAGGCGGAGGGCCTCGAAGTCGCAGGCCGTGACGCACAGGCCGCAGCCGATGCAGCGCTCGGGATCGATCCGGGCGTTGTCGGTGATGGTGATCGCCCGCATCTGGCAGCGATCCGCGCAGCTGCCGCAGGCCGTGCACAGCTCCGCGTCGACGGCCGCGAAGAAGTTAGAGGCCACCGCGCGCGCGGGCTGGTCCAGGGCGTTGAGGTTTTTCAGAATCTGGCAGCAGCAGCCGCAGCACATGCAGATGTTGGCCGGTTTCTGGGCATTGCCGGGCTGCAGCACCAGGCCGGCGTCCAGGCCGACTTGCAGCAGGGCGACGGCCTCATCCTGGGAGATGCCCCGGCCCAGCCCGTTTTCCTCATAGAAATGGGCACCGGCGCCGAAGGACAGACAGACCTCCAGCGGCTTGCCGCAGCCCTTGCCCATCATCTGGTGCTCCCGGCGGCAGATGCACGGCGAGACGACGATCTTGGACTGGCGCCGGATGATGGCTTCGGCCTGCTCGTAGGGCATTACGGCCATTTCGGCCGAGACGCTCTGGGAGACCGGGATCACCCGCAGCTGTTTGGTGTCCTGCCCCAGCCAGGCTAGCTGCATCAGGTGGGGGATGTATTCGTTGACGTCCCGGATCAGCTCTTCGTCGAGATCGTTGACGTGGTACTCCCAGATGCCGATCACGAACTGGGCGGCCATGTAATGCAGGCGGCCGCCGCGGCGTGTGCGAAAGATCAGGCCCTTGCGGGACATGCGCTCCAGCTCGGGGGCGAGTTCGGCGGGGTCCCGCTCCAGACGGCGGGCAATGCCCTCGGCCGCCTCCGGCATCAGGGTCAGCCCCAGGGCGATCTGCGCCTCCTGCGGGGTGAAGAGCCGCATCAGGATCCGCAGCTCCACCCCGCTCGCGGTGGCCGGGAAACCTGCGGGCAGGCGGTCCAGGTGGGTCGCCAGGCGCTGGTAGACGTCGGTCATGCTGTTCTCCTTGAAAATTTCGGTTGGAAACGGCGGCCGTTTGGGTGCCATCCAGCGGCCCGGCGCTTCACTTGGGTCAGGCGCCATGCGGGCCAAACCGGTCGAGACCTCAGAAGGCCTTCACCCCCCGCTGCTGGAGCTGCTCCTGCCGCTGTCGCAGCTCTTCCTGCTCGGTTTGGGTCAGGGCCTCGAGGTTGTCGGCATAGAAGATCATGATGTGATATTCGGCTTCGCCGAAAACGTTGGTGCTGACCGTCACCATCAGCACGTCGGCGCCCTCACGCCAGAAGAGGGTGCGGGCGCCGTTGTCCCCCCAGGCAATTTCCTCGGGGGGGCCGTACTTGTCGGTGAGGGCCGTCAGGGTTTCCTGGCCCTCCTTGGACATGTGGATGCTGAAGAGCAGCGGCGTTTGGCTGTAGCCGGAGAAAATCAGGAAGACCCTTTCGAAGGGGATCTTTTGCGTGCGGGTCTGTCGGAACATCAGTTTGCGCGTGGAATGGTCGACGCGTTCGCCGGCCGGGGAGTTGAGCCTGCGGTTGAGCTGGTGCAGGGCCGGGAAATGCTCTTTCAGAAACCCGCGGTAGTTGACTTCAAGGTCGATCAGGCTGCGGGTTTCGATGGCGTAGGGGCCGAGCTGGCCTTCGAGATTCTTGCGGATGGCATCGGTCAAAACACTGCTGGCGCCGAGATTGAAGAAGGTGAAACCCGCCGGTTCCGGTGCGGGCGGCGGGGGCGGGGCGCTGTCGCCGCAGCTGCTGAAGACGGCCGCGAGCAGGGTGAGGGCCAGCAGCAGGAGAAGGGGGCTCGTGCGCGCGGGTCTAACGCAAAAAAAGGTCATCGCTTGCCTCTGCGGAGTTTGGCCTGGCACGTTCAAGATTTTCGAATCATAACGGAAAACGCCGGGCTTGACAAAAGGTTTTCGTCCGGATTTAACCGATACGTTCGGCGGCAGTTTCCCCCCCAGCGTTTATCAAAGGAAGGTTTGCCATGCCCGTATATGCCCTGGAAGGCATTCGGCCCGTCATCGACCCATCGGTCTATCTGGCCCCCACCGCAGCCCTGATCGGCAACGTCACCATCGGTGGGCAGTCATCGGTTTGGTTCAACAGCGTCGTCCGCGCCGACTCCGAGGCCATCGTCATCGGGCGCGAAACCAACGTCCAGGACTTCACCATGTGCCACGTCGACGCCGGGTTTCCGCTGACCATCGGCGACCGCGTGACCGTCGGCCACCGCTGCGTGATTCACGGCTGCAGCGTGGCGGACGACTGCCTGATCGGCATGGGCGCGATCATCATGAACGGCGTCAGGATCGGGCGCGGCTGCATCGTGGCGGCCGGAACCGTGATTTTGGAGCACACCGAGATCCCGCCCTTTTCGCTGGTGGCCGGGGTGCCGGGAAAAGTCAAACGCACCCTGGAAGCCGACATCATCTCGGTTATCAATGTTTCCGTCCAAATCTACAAGGAGCGCAGCCAGGCCTATCAGAGGCCCGGAAACTTTCAGGCCGTGGCGTGAGCCGGCGCCCGTGAGCACCACCCCAAACAAAACCCGCATCCGCCTTCCGGGCCGATGCGGGTTTTGCTGCAATTCGCGGGCGTTTGCCCCGGCTGCGGGCGGAGCGCGTCAGGCGTGTGCCTCGTATAGCTCGGCCAGGGCGCCGAGATGCTGCTTTTCTTCGGTGGCCACCTTGAAGAGGACCGCGCGGGCGGCAGCGTCGGCGCTCTTGTCGGCAAAGCGCAGGTAAAGGTCCATGGCCTGGGTTTCCAGCATCATGGCCAGCGTCAGCAGGTCCGTCGGCGCTTGCAGGTAGGCTGCGTTTTGCACAAGAAAGGCGTCGATGCCGAAACCGCCTTCCATGATGCCCGACAGTTTCCCGGTCTGCAGGCGTCTGCCCGCGGGATCTTCGGGTGCCATTTCGGCATAGAGCCCCATCAGAGCTTCCTGGTGTTTGACTTCGAAGCCCGCCAGGCGCCGCAAGAGCGCGATCAGCGCCCCGTCGCTGGCGCGGTCGGCCGCCGCGCCGTAGAACCGGCCGAGGCCTTGCTCCATGGCCAGCGCGATGGCGATGATCTCAACCGGGGTCTCGTCGCCGCGGATGAGGTCCAGGTTGAGCTCCTGGGGCCCTTCGGCCGTGAATCCCTCCCAGGCCTTGATGCCGCCCTTCAGATTGTATACCTCTCCAAAGCCCTTGCCGGCCAGCAGCTGGGCGGCCACCCGGCTGCGACCCCCGATGGCGCAATAGACGATCACCGGTTTATGCGGGTCGAGTTGGCTGACGGCGGTATCCAGCTGGGACAGGGGAATCAGCTTGGCGCCCGGCAGGTGGGTTTGGCTGTACTCGGAGGGCTGGCGCACGTCCAGCAGGACGTAGCTGCCCGCGGGCTTTTCGGCCATGAAGGCCCTGAGGTCGTCGGCGCTCAAGGAAACCACCGGCGAAAAAATGGTTTTCAGCAGGGACATAGCGCGCTCCTTTGCGATGTTCGGTAAAAATGGGCGTTTCGAACCCCGGACCTGGGCGCTAAAAAACCCTTCGCCTGGGCAGCGATGGCGGCTGCGCCGGGGTCAGGGCCCGGAAAAAGGCCGCGACCCGCGCGAGGTCCTTGCGGCCCGGCGACCCTTCGACGCCGGAGCTGACGTCCACGGCATCCGGGCGGGCAGCCGCAACCGCGGCGGCCACGTTTTCCGGCGAGAGCCCGCCGGCGATCACCAGCGCATGGCTTTCACCCAGGCGCCGGGCCGCCGACCAGTCCCAGGGGCGGGCGTTGCCGCCGGGCAGTCGGCCGCCGCCGTGTTCGACCAGCAGGACCACGCCGGGGTAAGCCGTCGCCCGGGAGAGGGTCGGTTCCCTCTCCATGAAAAGCGCCTTCAGGACGATCAGCCCTTCCGTCTGCAGGCGCGTTGCAAGCTCGGGCGGTTCCTGACCGTGAAGCTGGACCGCGCGCAGCCGGCAGTGTGCCACCCGATCCATGATGGTGTCAAAGGCGGCGTTCACAAAAACTCCGGTCGGCACCACCTGCGGCGGCAGCGCGAGGGCGATCTGGCGGGCCTGCTCACGGGTGACGTTGCGGGGGCTGGGGGGGTAGAAAACCAGGCCGATCGCCGCGGCCCCGGCCGCCGCACAGGCCGCGGCGTCCTCGCTGCAGGTCAGGCCGCAGACCTTGACCTGCGGCCGGTCGGGGCCGTCTCCTGAACCCGTCATGGGACCACCCCCCGCAGGGACCGCAGCCGGGCCGCCGGGTCCGGCGCGCGCACGAGGCTCTCGCCGACAAGGAAATTATGGATCCCGGCCGCCTGCAGGCGTTCGATGTCCGCGCGTGAACGGATGCCGCTCTCGGCCACGGCGCGCTGCCCGGGGCCTAATTGGGCGGCCATCCGGACGGTGGTTTCCAGGGAGGTTTCAAAGGTCTTCAGGTTGCGGTTGTTGATCCCCACCAGGCGGGCGCCGCAGGCCAGCGCGGTTTGCATGTCGGCGGGGCTGTGGGTTTCCACCAGGGCCGCGAGCCCCAACTCGTCGGCGAGCGCCAGGAAGTCGCGCAGCTGGGACGGCGCCAGAATCCGCACGATCAGCAGGATCGCGTCGGCACCCATCGCGGCCGCCTCGTAGATCTGGTATGCCGACAGGGTAAAATCCTTGCGCAGCACCGGCAGGTCCATGGCGCCGCGCGCCGCCAGCAGGTCGGCCATGCTGCCCTTGAAATAGGGGCCGTCGGTCAGCACCGAGAGCGCCGCGGCCCCGCCGGCGGCGTAGGCCCGGGCCTGCGCGGCGGCGTCCAGATCGGCGCAGATGACCCCCTTGGAGGGCGAGGCGCGCTTGATTTCGGCAATGATGTTGGGGCGGCCGGAAGGGGATTCGGCCAGTGCTTCAAAAAACGGGCGGATGTCGCTGCGGCCGGCCGCCCGGGCGCGCAGCTGGCTTTCGGGCAGCGCGGCCGCGGCGGCGGCCACCTCGGCCTGCTTGGATTGCACGATTCGGTCGAGAATGTCCATGGCCTCAGCCGTTCTCCCGCGAGAAGCGCACCAGCGCTTCGAGTTTGGCGGCGGCCGCGCCGCTGTCCAGCGCCGCTTCAGCCAGGGGCACTCCCGCCGCCAGGCTGGCGGCTTTGTCGGCGGCCACCAGGGCGGCGGCGCTGTTGAGCACCACCACGTCGCGCCGCGGGCCCTTTTCACCGGCCAGGATCTTGCGGGTGATCTCGGCGTTGGTGGTGGCATCCCCGCCGGCCAGGGCTGCGGGATCCGCCAAGCCTCCGAAAAACTGCTCAGGGTGGAGGTCGTAGGTCGTCACCAGCCCGCCCCGGAGTTCCGAGACGCGGGTCGGGGCGCAGATCGAGATCTCGTCCAGGCCGTCGTGGCCGTGGACCACCAGGGCCCGTCGGGCGCCCAGGAGCTTCAGGGCGTTGGCAAACATTTCGGTCAGGGACGGGGCGTAGACCCCCAGCAGCTGGCAGTTGGCGCCGGCCGGGTTGGTCAGCGGCCCCAGCATGTTGAAGATGCTGCGAATCGCCACTTCCTTGCGGGCCTTGGCGGCGTAGCGCATGGCGCTGTGGTAGAGGGGGGCGAAAAGAAAACCGATGCCCAGCTCGAAGATCGCCTCTTCCACCAGTTCGGGGTCGGTGTTGAGGTTGACCCCCAGGGCCTCCAGCAGGTCGGCGCTGCCGCATTTGCTGGAAATCGAGCGGTTGCCGTGCTTGGCCACCGTGACCCCGCAGCCGGCCACGACGAAGGCCGTGGTGGTGGAGATGTTGAAGGTCTGGGCGCCGTCGCCGCCCGTACCGCAGGTGTCCACCACAATGTCGGCGGGGGTCTGGATGCGGTGGGCCTTGCGGCGCATGGCCTGGGCGGCCCCGGCGAGTTCCTCGAAGGTTTCGCCCTTGGTGGCCAGCGCCCCCATCAGGGCGCCGATCTGCGCATCGGTGGCCTCGCCGGAAAGCACATGGCTGATCAGGGCGCCCATTTCGGTTGCGGTCAGGTCGTTGCCCTGGACGATTTTAATCAAATTGTCACGGAACATGGGTATTTTTCCTCCCTGTGGCGGCCGGGATGCCGGCATTAGCGGGGGTCAGTGGATTTCAGAAAATTGCGCAGCAGGCGCTTGCCGACCGGGGTCATGATCGATTCCGGGTGAAACTGGATGCCCTCGGTGGGGTGCTGCCGATGGCGGATGCCCATGATCTCCCCATCATCGGCCTCGGCGGTGACCGACAGGCATTCCGGCAGGTGCGCGCGCGAAACCGCCAGCGAGTGGTAACGCATGGCCTGAAAAGGCTTCCCGATGCCGGTGTAGAGCGCCTGGCCGTCGGCGCTGACCATGGAGGTTTTGCCGTGCATCAGGCGCCTGGCCGCCACCACCTCCCCGCCGAAGGCCGCCGCGATCGCCTGATGGCCGAGGCAGACCCCCAGGAGCGGCACTTTGCCGGAGAACTCACGGATCACCGCCAGCGAGATGCCGGCGGTCTCGGGTCGCCCAGGCCCCGGCGAGATGACGATTCCGGCGGGCGCCAGGGCTTGCAGCTGCGGCACGCTCAGGGCGTCGTTGCGGACCACGGTGACCGCGGCGCCCAGCTGCATGAGGTATTGGACCAGGTTAAAGGTGAAGGAATCGTAGTTGTCGATCATGACGATCATTGCGCGCTCCTCCCGGCGTAAACGCCTTGGCGTGTCACCAGCTCCAGGGCTTTCTGGATGGCCATGGCCTTGTTGACGGTTTCCTGGCGTTCGCGCTCGGGGTCGGAGTCGGCCACCAGACCGGCGCCGGCGCGGACCGTCAGTCGGCCGTGTTCGATGCAGGCCGTCCGGATTGTGATCGCCAAATCCATGTTGCCGTGAAACGAGATATAGCCCACCGCACCGCCGTAAGGGCCGCGGGGCGTTTTTTCAAGTTCGGCGATGATCTCCATGGCCCGGATCTTGGGCGCGCCGGAAAGCGTGCCGGCCGGAAAGGTCGCCCTCAGCAGGTCCCAGGCGTCGCAGCCCGACTTGAGGTCGCAGCGGATGTTGGACACCAGGTGCATCACGTGGGAGTAACGCTCTACCATCATCAGGTCCGTCACCTGGACGCTGCCCACCTCGGCCACGCGGCCCAGGTCGTTGCGTCCCAGGTCCACCAGCATGAGGTGTTCGGCGCGCTCTTTTTCGTCCTGGAGCAGTTCGTCGGCCAGCGCGCGGTCTGCCTGTTCGGTGGCGCCCCGCGGGCGGGTGCCGGCGATCGGTCGCAGCGTGGCGATGCCGTTTTCCAGGCGTACCATCGTCTCCGGTGAGGACCCCACCAGGGCCAGGTCGTCCATCTGGAGAAAATAGAGGTAGGGCGAGGGGTTGATGAACCGCTGGGCCCGGTAAAGATACCAGAGATCCGGCGGGTCGGGGCAGACGAAGGGCTGGGAGACCACCGCCTGGATGATGTCCCCGGCCGTAATGTAGGCCTTGGTGCGGACGACCCGCTCGCGGTAGGCTTCCGGGGGGTGGAGCGCCGTCAGTTGAAAGCGTCCGCTCGCGGGCGCGTCCGTCGCTGCAGGGCGCGCCAGCAGCCCCAGCAGTGCCCGCAGGCCTTCGGTGGCTGCGGCGTAGCTGTGGTCGGCGCTTTGCGCGTCATCCGGAAAGGTGATTTTGACGGCCAGCAGGGTGTGCCGGATGTTGTCGAAAATCAGCAGTTCATCCGGCAGAATGAACTGCGCCAGTGGGGTTTCGGGCGGCAGTTTGTTGGGAATCTTTTCGAAAAACGACACCATTTCATAGGTCAGGTAGCCCACCAGGCCGCCCCAGAAGCGGGGAAGCGCGGGCATCTCGGGCGGCCGGAAGCCTGCCATGAAGGCCCTCAGGACCGCCAGGGGATCGCCGCCGTGCGGCACCCGCCGGAGTGCGCCGTTTTCCCGGATCTCGACCGCGTCCCGAAAGACCTTGAGATGCGCCCGGGCTGAGGTCCCCAGAAAGCTGTATCGCCCCCAGCGCTCACCGCCCTCGACGCTTTCAAAGAGAAATACCGGTTGGCCGCTGGCGCGAAGCTTACCCAGAAGGCTGACGGGGGTTTCGCTGTCGGCCAGGATCTCCATGCACACCGGCACGACATTATGGTCTGCGGCCAGTTGACGGTACTCATGGGGTTCCGGGAACTGTCTGATCTGCATCTGCTGATAGTCCTTTCGTAATAATAAAAAAGCCGTGGGGACGGGGCCACGGCTTTCAGCAAAAAAAACCGCGGCCTCCAGGAGGGTGCCGCGGTTTTTGGTGTTTATCGTTCAGGTTCGGTCAGGCTAAACGAAAGCGTCGGCACACCTCCGGTGACAGGTGCGCCACCACCAGCGCAGGACCTGGCTGTTGTTGGATATCGCAATGAATTTGACGGGCTTTGAACTCATCAGACAACCATAAAAAATCAATTTCGTAAATTCTGCGGTATCACACAGCCTTTGTCAAGCACTTTTTGGCCTGCCGCTTGCGCCCGCCAACTCTTTGAAGGACTCGACGCCCGCTTGGGCCGAGGGACACCCCGCCGCCCACGCTGGTTGCCGGCCGGGCGGGGTCCTGGGGCGCCGCGTGGCATCCGTTTTTGGCTGGGATCAGGGCTCCCCGGCAAGATGCCGGATCTGGTTCAGCCATTTGTCGCCGCCGGATTGGGCGCCACTGTCGGTGGCGGCCGCATGCTGTTTGGGCAGCACCACCCGGAAGCAGGCCCCGCCACCCAGGCGGCTTTCGACCGTGATGCTGCCGCCAAGTTTTTGGACGATTCCACGGGTGACGAAAAGTCCCAGACCCGTGCCTTGGCCGGGCGGTTTGGTGCTGAAAAACGGCTCGAAAATCTTTTCCAGGTTCTCTTTGGGAATGCCTTTGCCCGTATCGGCAATCTCCAGCGCAATGCCGTCACCCTGGAGCTTCAGGCGCACGTCGATGCGGCCGCCGGCGGCGCTTGCCTGGACGGCGTTGGACAGCAGGTTGATCAGCACCTGGCGCAGCTGGTATGGGTCGCTCCAGATGGTTTCGGCCCCGGCAGCGGTCTCTCGCTCCACCGCTACGCTGCGGGTGGTGATCTCGCGCTGCAGCAGTTCGAGGGTTTCCTCCACCAATGCCGGCAGGTGGACCTCCGTCACCGCCGCCTCCTGCTTTTGGACGGAGCCCAGGAGCTGATAGGTAATGCGCCGGGCGCGTTCGATGGCGTTTTCGATCTTGCCGATGGCCTTTTCGAAATCTTCCCGGCGCGGGATGTCGGCCATCTGCGGGTTTTTGAGGATCAACCGCATCCAGCCGGCCGATTCCTTGATGATCGCCAGGGGGTTGTTGATTTCATGCGCTACGCCGGTGGCCAAAGTTCCCAGCGAAGCCAGGCGCTCGGTGGCGATCATCTGCTGTTCCATCCGCGCCCGGTAGGCGGCCTCGCGCTGTTTTTCGGCGGCCCGCCGGATTTTGTCATGGGCCTGCTGGATTTTGCCGATCAACTGCTCCAGTTCGATCGGCTTGGTGAGGTAGTCGAAGGCCCCCGACTTGATCCCGGCCACCCCGTCGGAGGTCGCGGAATGCCCGGTCAGGAGGATCACTTCCGTCTCCGGGTGTTTTGCTTTGATGCAGCCCAGGGTCTCGATTCCGTCCATTCCGGGCATCTTCACGTCCAGCACCACCACATCCATGGGCTGTTCCGCAAGCAGCTGCAGACATTCCTCCCCACTGGCGGCTTCCGCTGGGGTGATCCCGCGTTTGGTGAGCCGGCGCGCGATGGCGCGGCGGAAGTCGGTTTCGTCGTCAACCAGCAGCAGTCGGATGGGATCCATGGGTGCCTCGGATGCTTGGGCGTGGGAACGCTGAAATCGGGGCCGGCAGGGAAAAAATCACTCCGCCGGGGTTTTTTTAACGCGAGCGGCGCAGGCTTTCGCAATTTTTTCCAGCAGCTCATCGAGTTCGCAGGGCTTGGTGAGGTAATCGAAAGCCCCCTCCTGCATACCCTGCAGCGCCGCGGTTGCCGACCCATGGCCGGTCAGCATGATCACGGCCAGGTCGGGCGCCATTTTCCTGAAGATCCGAAGCACCTCGATGCCGTCCATGTCCTCCATCTTGAGATCCAGCACGGCGACGTCGAAATCGCTGCGGCGCAGCAGCTGAATTCCCTCGGAACCCGAATAGGCCTTGGTGACCTTGAGCTTGCGCCGCTGCAGGCGATTGGCGAGAACATCGACGTAGTTTTTTTCGTCATCGACGATCAGCAGCCGCGTGTTTTCAGGTGTGAACGTTTGCATGGCGCTGAAACCCTTGGGCTAGGTCCGGCGGGAGGTGATCTCCTTGATCCGGGCCTCGATGATCTTCTCTTCGTGCCGGCGCTTTTTGGCGGCCGCCTGCTCGACCTTGGCCAGCAGCAGGTCGATGTCGCAGGGTTTCATCAGATAGTCGTAGGCGCCCAGTTTCATTCCCTCGATGGCGGTTTCCACCGTGGCGTGACCGGTGAGCATGATCACTTCCAGCAGGGGTGACTCCTTCTTGATCTCCCGCAGGGCCTCGATGCCGTCCATTCCGGGCATTTTGACGTCCAGAATGACCACCTCCAGGTTGCCGAACTTTTTGATCTGCTCCAGGGCTTCCGGGCCGCTGGCAGCGGTTTCGATGCTGAGGTTGCGCTTGGTGAGACGCTTGGTCATCGTCTCCACAAAACCGGTTTCGTCGTCGACCAGTAATACATTCGCGAGTGCCATACCCTATTCTCCTTTGGAATGCCGCAATGGCGGTGCGCCAGCACCGGATTATGCCGCTGGTTGACCTGCACCTTCCGGTTTGGGCCGGACCGGCAACTGGATCCGGAAGGTCGTGCCCATGTCGACGACACTGTTGACGTCGATTTCACCGCCCATTTTCTTGATGATCCCGTAGCAGATCGAAAGCCCCAGACCGGTTCCCTTGCCCACCGGTTTGGTGGTGAAAAACGGGTCGAAAATACGGGCCAGGTTGGCGCGCGGGATGCCGGGGCCGGTGTCGGCGACTTCGATCAAAATCTTGTCGTCCGCCAGGTGGGAGGAAATTTTGAGGGACCCGCCGGTTTGGTTCATGGCATCCAGGGCGTTGTTGATCAGGTTGAGAAACACCTGCTGCAATTCGGTCTGGGATATATGCAGCGGCGGCAGCTCCTCGGCCAGATCGGTTTCGATCGTCACCTTGCTGTAGCGCGCCCGCTGGGCCGAAAGCGACACCATTTCCTCCAGCAGTTCGTTGATCGCCACAGCCTCGACCCTGGAGTCGGTTTTACGGGCGAAGCTCAGCAGCTTGTGGGTGATTTCCTTGCAGCGCTTGCCCTGGTTTTTGATCTGCTGCAGGGCGCGCTCGAATTCCGCCTTGTTTTCGGTCTGGGCGAGGTCTTCGTCCTCCAGCAGATCCTGGATCCAGCCGGCCTCCTCGACCATGATCGCCACGGGGTTGTTGATCTCGTGGGCGATGCCCGCGGCCAGCTCACCGACCGAGGCCAGTTTGCCGGTTTCGATGACCTGCTGGTTCATCATCTCCTTTTCGCGGTCGGCGACCGCAATGCGTGCCACCATGCGTCCGGAGAGGATATGGGCCATCGCCACAATCGCGAGGGCGCCGGCAATGAAGATCAGGATGGCGATGTGCTGGGTGCGGTAGATATCGGAGAGGGCGTCATCGGTGGTCTGCTGGAAGACCAGCAGCCATTCGTTGTCCTTGAGAAAGGCCGATACGAAGATGCTGGGTTTGCCGTCGCTGTCTTTGCGTTCGGCGATGTGGACCTTGCCGGAGGCCTGGGGGCCCTTCTTGAAAAAGTTTGCGAAATAGCCGTCTTTGACCAACGGAATTTCGTGCAGGGGTTTGGTCTGAAACGCGACATCGCGGTTGAGGATGTAGGCGAATCCGGTCTTTCCGACGCGCAGATTTTCCACCAGGGTGTTGAAGGCCGCAAAATTGATGGTCGCCCGCAGCAGGCACGGAACGCCGTCAAGCTCCTTGCGCACGGCGACGATGAAGTGCGGCAGGCCGCGAAGTCCCAGAAAAACGTCACTGATAAAGTAGGGGGCCTCGATGGCCTTGCGGAACCATTCGGCATCGGAATAGTCGGCCTCCGTCAGCATGTAGGGGCCGGCATACGCCAACTGGCGCCCGTTGCCGTCGATCAGGCCGAGGTCCTCGAAAACTCCCCCGTATTCCTGCCGCAGCACCGCCAGCATGTCTTTCAGAAACGCCGGATCGCTGAGTTGGCCACAGTCGAAGACATCCGCCACAAAACGGATGTCGCTGAGTTTTTCCGTGAGAAAGCTGTCGATGTTCTGTTTGTGCTTGAGCACCAGCTCTCCTAAGTGGGCATGAATCTTTTCACGGTGGGAGATTCGAAACTGGTCGAGGATCACCCCGATGGCCACGATCATCGGGGCAAACGAAACGAGGACCACAATCATCACCAAACGGCGATGGAGTTGCTTGTAGTATGAGTTTGAGAGGTGCCTTTGGTCTTCCATGCCGGCTTTCTTGGGTGTGTCCAGCGTGGGGATTTCACTTCCACATGGCCGATCCCGTCGGTGTTTTTTTGAAGCGCTATACCGATTGAAGTCAAAGGATGATAGGTCAACAATTGAACTTAAATCAAGTAAACAAGGGGCGACCGAAGCGCAAGGGATGGTGCGGGGGGATCTCCCCGTGTCGGCACACTTTGCAGGGTCTGAAACCGTCGCTGTCAGATGCAAAAATCCTTGCAAGGGCCTGGCTACCTGGACGCGGGGTGCCGCCAAGGGCGGCGACCCCAAAAGAGGGGGGCACCGCCCGGCGGGGACTTTCACGGGGTGCGGGAGATGGGCAGCATGCCTTTTTTCCGCATGAGGTCCTGGGCCTCGGCCGAAAAGGCGAAATCCACCAGCGCCTTGACCGGGCCGCTGGGCTCGCCCTTGGTCACATACGAGAATATCTGGTACAAGGGATACTCGGGCTCCCCGGGGGACAGCCCGTCGATCTTCAAGGCCTTGACGCCCGCATCGCCAATACTGGCGCCCCGGGAGATGAACGAAATAGACAAGGGGAACTTTTCGATGATATCGATGACGGCGATGGATTTTTCGGTCATGATGTCGTGGACGATCTCCTTGCGCTTCATCACCTGACGGCGAAAGTTCTGGTTCGCGCCGGTATCCTTGCCGGGAACCACCACCATGATGGGCGCATCGGGTCCGCCGAGGGCCTGCCAGTTGGTGATGCCACCGCTGAAAACCTCCTCCACCTGAGCGGTTGTCAGCCCCGTCACCGGGCAGCTGGCGTGAACGATCACGGCCAGCGGGTCCTTGCAGAAGGGGACCTCAACGTAGCCGTATTCACTGTAGCGGTAATACAATTGGCGGGTGGTACTGGCGATGTCGGCGAAATCGTTCATCAGGCGGTTGACCGCCGATGGGGAGGAGGACACGAAGACTTCCACCTGGATGCCGGTTTTTTTCTGAAAAAGTTCAATGCCCTCTGCCCCGAAGGCGCGGTAAACCTGTGCGGCCTGGCTGTAGCGCAGGGTTTCTTGGGCCGTTGCCGCTGAATCGGGTCCCAGCGTTCCCCACAGGAAGATGGTGCCGAGAATCATTGCGAGTGCTAGTGCTTGTTTTTTCATGCCGTGCCTCCTCTGTTAAACCATAAATGCCGTCAATGCCTGCCGTAAACAGTTTTCGATAACGTTGTGCTGCTGGTTCGGGAACCCATATGCCATTTTGAGGGGTTTCTTTTTTCCTTTAAATCATTTGAAATGATAATGATAGAGAAATCAGTATATGAGAGATCAATCCGGGCTGGTTGGCAAGGGGGTTTTGTCGGGATCTCTTACAGGTTGTAAAATCGGCTTGTGGCGGCCGGCCGGCCATCGCCCCCTCCATTTTGGATTACGCATCCATCGGCAAGCACACGCTGCCGCCAAATTCATACCTCGCTTCGCGAGGCAAACCGCCCACGGGCGGCCGCCACTCAGCCTGAGGCCGGCAGCAGCGACTGGAGCGTCCAGAAGAGCAGGACGATCAGGGCGATGGATATCCCCACAACAATCAGCGCTCGGCTGCGGGGCAGGCCCAGCCCGCGGGTCATGCCGGTCCCGATCAGCCACCACTTCCAGAGTTCGGCGATGATGATAAAGCTTTGAATCCAGGAGGCCAGCAAGGTGATGCCGGCCGCCAGGGCGTAAATGTTGAAAACCCGCTGGAAGGCGACCCTCCGGCCCAGCATCAGATTGATGAGGAGCCAGCCGGCACACGCGGCGAGAACGTTCATGCCAACCCCGTTGGCGAAATAGATCAGCCCCATGCGCGCCGGGTGCGGTGCCGACTGGCCGATCAGGCTGGCCCCGGCATAGAGGAGACCGGAGACCGCCAGCAAGCCCAGGGGGCGGCTCCAGCCAGGATCCGGCGGCAACTCGCTCAAAACGGCGCGGGGGTTGGTCAGCAGGCGGGCCAGGGTCGCCAGGTAGAAGCGAAGGGAAAAGGCGGGCCGCGCCGTCATGGCCTAAAGCACTCCCAGCTGGAAGAGGAGGCCCAGCGCCAACATGACAAGGGTCAGGATGAAAAACAGCCTGCGCTCGGTCTGCCGGCTGAAGTAGATCCGGCCGCCACGCAGCACGCTGCAGCGGGCGGGTTTTGGCGTCGGGTTGATCTCGGATGGTG
>Ga0105107_10000655_pt1 | contig 22086 bp, 23 predicted proteins | sample PPLLaktember2015_6_FD_79335 | JGI IMG/M metagenome (GOLD analysis project Ga0105107, IMG submission 79335) | Freshwater sediment microbial communities from Prairie Pothole Lake near Jamestown, North Dakota, USA - PPLs Lake P8 Core (1) Depth... | ecosystem: Environmental > Aquatic > Freshwater >... | reverse complement strand
GCCGCGGCGAGGCGGCTGACCTTGGCGGCGTAGGCCCGGATGTCGCACTTGCGTTCCAGGCCGGCGGCGGTCATCGAGCGGACTTTGCCGAAGGCCGCCCGTTCGGGCCAGGCGCGGTCGTGCAGCCCGAAAATCCAGGCCACCCCGGCAAAGGAGCTGGGGTCCCGGCCGTCCAGAAAATAGCGGTTGTTGAGGCCTATCAGGGTTTCGAAGGCCGCCGCGGGGCTTGGCGACCACTCCAGGACCTTCTTGCCCCAATACATGCGCATATAGTTGTGCATGAAGCCGGTGCAGTGCATTTCCTGCATGGCGGCGTTCCAATAGGCGTCATGCGTTTCGGCTGCTTCCAGCGCCGCCCGCCCGTAAAGATGGGGCCGCGGGTCTGCGGCGTGGTCGGCCAGGGTCCTGCGGGCCCAGTCCGGCAGGCAGGCGAAGCGGTCGTAGGCCGGGGTGTAATGCACGAAATTGACGGCCAGTTCGCGCCGCACGATCAGCTCCTCCAGGTAGGCGTCGCGGTCGCCGGGGCTGGCGGCGGCATGGCTTCGGAGGGTGAGCGCCAGATACAGCGGCGATACCTGGCCGAAGTGCAGGTAGGGGCTCATCCCCGACACGTCGTCGGTCTGGGGCTGGTTGCTGTTGCGGTCGTAGCGGTAGAGGCGGTCGGTTAGAAAGCGCCCGAAGCGTTCCTTGGCGGCCGCCGTTCCGCCCGGAAAGAAGCGGCTGACCGCCGCGACGCCCCGGTCGATTTTCAGATCGGCCAGAAGCGCCGTCAGCCCCCCATCGATTGCCAGCCCCGCCAGGGCCAGCCCCAGCGCGCTGTGCTCGGCCGTCAGCTGCGGCGGGGGCACCAGGTAGTCCGGCAGCAGGCGCTGGAGCTTGGGGCGCAGGGTGCGGGCGGCGTATTCGGCCTTGGGGGAGGCCGCGGCGACGGGCACCACCACGTCGCTTTCCACCTGGATTACCGGGCAGGGTGCCTGCCGGACCGCCTGCGCACGCCAGGCTTTCTGATGCCGGCAGTAGCCCACGTCGCACACCAGCAGGGCCGCCTCCCGGGCCAGCGCCAGGGCCACCTCCGGCGGCTCGCCGCGGCGGCACACCAGACGGATGCCGCGTTTGGCGAGGGCCTCGGCGGTTTCCAGCAGCCCCGCGAGCATGAAGCTGTAGTGCCGCAGATTGGCCTCGGGGTAGGCGTCGGTTAGACCGAAGCCCACCACCACGGGCAGCTGCAGCTGGTTGGCGCGGAAGATCGCGTATTCCAGGGCGTGGTTTTCTGAGGCCCGCTGGGCCTGCTGCATCCAATAGAGAACATAGCGCCCTCCGGCCCGGGAGCTTTCCGCGTCAGGGGCCTGAACTCGGGTGGGCTGGATACCATCTGGCAGCATGCGGCCTCCTCAGGGTTCAGGACGAAGCAAGCGCATCGGCGTCTTCGTCCGCCAGAATCCCCCGGGCAACCGCTTCCGTGAGCAGCCCCGAGGCGTAGCGCCACAGCACCGGGGCGCCGGTCTGCAGGGGCGCGATGCGCCGCTCAACCTGCTGCCGCCGGATGCCGTGCTTGCGCCACATCGCCCCGCCGCTGTAAAAGTTGTTGAGCACCGGCTGAAGCCGGTCCAGCGCGGCGGCGAAAAGAGCCTCCGGGCTTTCGCGGGCCTCGAATTCCTCCCATGCGTCCTGCAGTTCAGCGGCCTGATCGGCCGGCAGTTGGCCGAAGACCCGCTCTGCGGCCTGCCGCTCGCGTGCCAGCTGGCCCCGGCGGGCCTCCGCGTCGTAGCAGTAGGTGTCCCCGGCGTCGATTTCCACCAGGTCGTGAACCAGCAGCATCTTGACGACCCGCGGCAGGTCGAGATCCGGCGGCTCTGCATACTCGGCCAGCACCAGCGCCGCCAGGGCGATGTGCCAGGAGTGCTCGGCGGAATTTTCGTGGCGGCAGCGGTCGGTCAGAAGGGTCTGGCGCATGACGCGCTTGAGACGGTCGATTTCGACGATAAAGCCGATCTGGCGTTCGAGGCGGGCGGGGTTCATGGGCGGCGCCAGGCTCCTTTTTTTATCGGGTGCGGTCGGCGAGTCACCAGTCCGATTACTGTAGCCGGATCCGGCCCAAAATTCAAACCCCAAACGCTGCCCCATTTCCGGTCGCGGCGGGCTGCGGCTTGCGAAGCAGACAGCGGGGCTTATATTGGACGAGTTAACCGCATGCCGGCGTCCTGTTTTTCCCGGCATCCGACCCACACCCCATATCTTATCACCCCAAGGAGGTTTACTATGGCCGCTGAACCCCAGGACCGCGTCTATGTGCGCGTCAAAGACGTCGCCGGAAACGATTTCATCTGCCCCCTGGTCGCCCTCAAGCAGACCAGCCAGGCAACCGATGCGGAACTCGACAATTGCGTGGACGACGCCACCGTCAAGCGCTACTCGGGAAACATCAAAATCAAAAAGTGACGGACCCGCCTGCGGTCTGAAGACCGTTGGGCCTTCGCTGCGGGGGCGCTCAGCGCGTCGGGTGTTTTTCGGAGCAGGCTGCGCGCCCTGCGCGGGCCCGTCGAGGCCGGGAGTGCGCGTCTACGCGCGAGGGCGGGCGAAAATCTCCGCCAGCCGCTCCCGCCGGAAGTCGAAGATCGCCCGCAGCCGTTTGTGCACCAGGGTTTTGTGGAGCAGCCGCCCCAGTGGGCCGTAGGGCAGGGCGTAGTGCAGTACGTCGACCATCTCGATCCCGCCCTCTGCAACCTCAAAGCGGTGCAGGTGATGCCAGAGGCCGTAGGGCCCCAGCCGCTGTTGATCCACGAATAGCCGGGGCGCGCAGACATGCGTGATTTCAGACACCCACCTGCAGGGCAGGCGCCAGAACGGGGTCAGGCGGTAGGTGAGGATCATGCCGGGATGCATCGGCCCGCCGGGCGGGGCGGTCAAACGAAAGCGCAGCCAGCCCGGGGTGATGCGGGGCAGGTTGCGCGGATCGGCGAAAAAGTCCCAGGCGTGGTCGATGTCGACGGGCAGGTGCTGGGACCGGGTGAGGCGGTAAAGGTGCATGGCGCGCTTCTGCCGCGTGCAGGGTTCAAGGCCCTTGCGGGCTGCAAGGGCCGCGGAGGCCGTTATTTTTCGCCCGATTCCTGGCGGCGCTGGCCCCAGACCGCGTAAACCGGGTCCGAATAGAGCAGCTGCAGGGCGTATTTGTCGTCCGCTGGCCTTGGCAGGCCGCGCATGGAAAAAGTTTCCAGGTGGTCGAAGGCCTCTGAGGCGTGAAAATACGCCAGAACGATGCCCATGCGCTCGAACTCGTGGGTTTCCTGCCAGACGTGGATGGCCTTGGGGGGGAACCAGCGGTTGGAAAAGGTCGTGATGAACCGGCCGCCCGCTTTCAGCACCCGCGCCACCTCGCGGAAAACCGCAAACGGCTGGACCAGGTACTCCACCGACACCGTGCAGACCACGGCATCGAAACTGCCGTCGGCAAACGGCAGACGCGGGTCCTGGTTCAGGTCGTGCACCACCCGTTCGTCCAGCCGGGGGTTGGCGTCCAACTCAGCCGCATTCAGCCCCAGGCCGGTGACCTTTCCCAGTTTAAGCTGCGCCGGTAAGTGTGATTTCCAGCTGGCCATCATGTCCAGAACCCGGTCGCCGGGGGCCAATAGCTTTTGATAAAGCCCGGTGATCACGGTGATCGCCTGGCGGTCGAGGTGATCCACCAGGCGCGGCTTTTCGTAGAACACCAGATCGTCGCTTTGGTCTTCGCGCGCAAAGGGGTGGCCGGAGAAGAAATCCGTGGGCTGGCCCTGCCAGCGGACCTGCATGCCCGGACCCTTGAGGGCGGCTTCGACCCAGTCGTAGCTGGTGCCTCCCAGTTCGCCGTGCTTGGCCCGGACCTCGCGGACAATCACCTCGACCACCAGATCGGCGGCGGACAGGCAGTGGTTGAAGTCGGCCTTCAGGTGGCTGTCGCTGAGATCGGCGCAGCGGAACGGCTCGTTGTTGCCGCTGAAGATCCCCGGCAGGTCCCGGAGGATCCCTTTGGGGTAGAATCGGCCGCGGCGCAGGGTGATATTAAGGTCGGCCAGCATGCGGTCGTTGACCTGGAGGCGTTTGAGCGCTTGAACCTGGCCGGCGGTGCGAGGGGCTGTCAGGGTCCCGGCCGGAAAGGCCACGCTGAAGCGCTCGCCGGCGGTCTTGCCGAGGAGCGCGCACTGAAGTTTGGCCGGGAACAGGTCCCGCCAGAAGTTGATGCGGTCGGTATGAAAGCACTCGGTGTGGACGGCCTCGGGGCTTTGCCAGTGGAAACGGAAATCCACCGCGGCGAAGGCGTCTTCGCTTGTCAGCAGCATGGGAAAGCTCCTTGCGTGAGAGGGAAAATAACACCCGATAATCTAAGACGACCCCGCAGAAAGTAAAGGTGCGGCGAGGGACGGCGAACGCCCCCGCCGTGCGGGGTCGGGGAGACGCCCGTGGACTTGATCACCCTGGCTTTTTCGATTCATCGGCCTGAAATTCTGCCGCTGGCCGCCGATCTGATGGCGGCCCACGACGCCGTTTTCCTCGAGGAGCCGCCCACCCCGGGCTTTGCCGCCATGCTGCGCGCAGAGCTGCCGGTAGCGGAATATCTGTTGGAAAGCGAAACCGAGTACCCGGAGTTCGGCCGTCGGACCTGTGATTTGCTCCAGGACCTGTCGCGGCGCGGCAAGCCGATTTTCCAGGTGGAGCCTTTTCTGGAAGCCCTGGTGGGGATCCATGATTTTTTTGCCGACGGCGGCCGTCCGTTCGAGCTGACCCCGGGGTCGGTGGCCGCGCGCGTCTATGCTGCCGAGAAGGCGGCGACCGCTGCCCTGTTGGCCTATTACCGGACCGTCATGACGGGGTCGTTCGCGGCGGCCCTGGCGGCCGTCAAGGCCTTTGCCGCGGTGGACGCGGCGCGTTTCCGGCTGCGGGACGAGCTGCGGGCCGACGCCCTGATTCCCCGGATGGCGGAGCATGGCCGGGTTTACATCGAGGCCGGGGAGATTCACCATGGCCTCTGGGGCGCGCTGCATACCCGGCTGGCCGGCCGCGGGCGGCTGTGCGTGCACTACCTCTCCGCACCGGTGGTCCGCAAGTTGACCGGGCGCGGCCGCCTGGCCGGACCCGGGGATTGCCTCACGCTGCTTTACCTTTACCACCCCCGCAGCCGCGATACCCGGCTGGATCTCCTGGCCGCCCGCAGCCTGGTCTACAACAAGCTGCTCACCAAGGAGGAGATGCCTGCGGGCCCCGGCGAATTCCCCCACACCCGGGATGAAGTGGCTACCATCCAGGTGGTGCAGCGGCTGTCCCTGGACGATTGTAAACAGCTTTTTCCCGTCATTCGGCGCCTGGGCACGGCGGCCGCCCGGGAACTGGTGCGGACCCACCTGCAGCACGCCGGCGACCGGCGCTGGCCGTCGATCTGGAGCGCCGCCCGCGGATAGTCCTGGCTATTCGCGCGGGGTCATGGGATTTGTGGCCATAAATTCGGGGGCATCCGACACGTGGTGGTCGGGGACCGGACTTGAAACGTCCGAAAAAACCCCTACTTTTGCCCAATTGGTTTTTTCCCGCGGCAGCGCGATGCGCCCAGGCCCCACGGGCCGGGCGTGAGCCTGCTGCTTTGGCATAAGGAAGCGTGCCCGCATGCGAATCGCCTTGAAACTGCTCTTCGTGCTCATCCTGCTGGGTATGCTGGCGATAACCACCGCCGCCAGCCTGCAGCAGGGGATCGTGCCGGCCGCCCGCAATCTGTGGCCGGATTTGTGGTTCCGGGCCACCCTGCTGGATGCCTATTTCGGCTTCCTGACCTTCTACGTCTGGGTCTTCTACAAGGAGCAGCGGCCCCGCACGCGCGCAGCCTGGTTTGTGCTGATCATGTGCCTCGGCAACATCGCCATGGCCGTCTATGTCCTGGTCCAGCTGTATCGCCTGGAACCCGGAGCGCCGCTGGCGACCCTTTTGACCCGGAGGAATCCATGAATCTGCAAGGGCTGTGGGAAAAAAAGGTGATTCGCCCGATCCTGGCCGTGCTCAGGCAGGGGGCCACGGCGCCCAAGATTGCGCTCGGCATCGCCTGTGGCGTCAGCCTTGGCGTTTTTCCGATGCTGGGCGCCACCACCGTGCTCTGCGCCTTGGCGGCGCTGGTCTTCCGGCTGAACCTGGCCGCCATTCAACTGGTCAACTGCATCGTGTACCCGTTCCAGATTCTGCTGTTGATCCCTTTTTTTCGGGCCGGTGACCGGCTCTTCCGGGTCGAGCCGCTGGCCCTCTCGGTGGGGGATGTGCTGGCCCTGATCGAGGCCGATTGCTGGGGCGCGGTCCTGCTGCTGTGGGACACCACCCTGCGCGCCATCGCGGTCTGGCTGATGGTCGGGCCGATTGCCACGCTGCTGCTGTACCTGGTGTTTAAACCGGTCATTCAGCGTCTGGCGCTTCGCGGCGCGCCCCGGGGGGGCGCCTGAGATGGCCCGCGCCGCGCACCTGAAGGCCGCCCCGCCCCACGCGCGTCGGCGGTTGCCACCAGCGGGCTTCAAGCTGCGATCCCCGCGGCCGGCGGTTTATCGACCGGCTGAATGCGGGTGCCGAAAAAAAGGACCTGCACAGGCTCGGGTCGTTTTGCCCCCAAAACAACACTCCGGGAGGGAGGCTCCATGAAGGTTCTGATGGCTCTTGCAGAACGGGCGCTGCTGCCCGACCCGCTCATCCGGCTGGGGATCCGCATGCTCAGCCGCCAACGGCTGCGGGTGGAGGGGCGGGGGGATCTCGCGGCCCGGCGCCGGCGCCAGCAGACCTTTATCCAAGAGCTGCGGCGCAGCCCCATCGCGGTGGCTACCGGCGTGGCCAACCGGCAGCACTACGCGCTGCCGCCGGCCTTCTTCGAGAAGGTGCTGGGCCCTCGGATGAAATACAGCGCCTGCTACTGGCCGGTCGGCACAAAGGGCCTCGACGCCGCCGAAGAGGCCATGCTGGCGCTGACCTGCCGTCGTGCGGGGATCGAAGACGGCATGCAGATCCTGGAGCTGGGCTGCGGCTGGGGGGCGGTTTCCCTCTGGATGGCCGAAAAATACCCCCACAGCCGGATCCTGGCGGTCTCCAACTCCCGGCCCCAGCAGGCGTTCATCCGCGCGCGCTGCCGCCGGCGCGGGCTCACCAACCTGGCGGTCGAAACCGCCGACGTCAACCGCTTCGAGACCGACCGGCGCTTTGACCGCGTGGTTTCGGTGGAGATGTTCGAACACATGCGCAACTGGCAGCGGCTGCTGGCGCGCGTCAGCGGCTGGCTGACGCCCGAGGGCCGGCTCTTCGTGCATATCTTCAGCCACCGCGAGCTGGCTTACCCCTTTGAAATCGAGGGCAGCGACAACTGGATGGGTCGGCACTTTTTCACCGGCGGGATGATGCCCTCCGACGACCTGATGCTCTATTTCCAGGAGCACCTCAGCGTGGAGGACCACTGGTGCGTCGGGGGGCGCCACTACCAGCAGACCGCCGAGGCCTGGCTGGCCAAGCTGGATGCTGCGCGGGCGGTGCTGCTGCCGGTGATGGCCTCGGTTTACGGCTCCCCCCGGGCGGCCGTCTGGCTGCAGCGTTGGCGGATCTTTTTTATGGCCTGCGCCGAGTTGTGGGGGTTTCGCGGTGGCCGGGAATGGATCGTCTCGCACTACCGCCTGCGGCCCCACGGGCCGCGTTGAAAACTCGGGCGGCGGATTTGGCCGGTGTGAAAGCTGAAGGTGCCGGCCCGGCGGTCCTCGAAGTAACGTTTCAAGGTTTCGCTGACCACCTGGAAGGCCAGTTCGTCCCAGGGAATCTGGTCTTCGTCGAAGAGCCGCACGTCCAGGCTTTCCTTGCCGGCGGCAAATTCAGCGCCGGCAAGCGGGGCCCTGAAAAAGAGATACATCTGGTTGACGAAGGTCAGGTCGTAGAGGGCGTAGGGCAGGACCGCGGCGGAACGGGCGCCGGCCTCTTCGTGGAGCTCCCGTATAGCCCCCTCCGAAACCCGTTCGCCGTTTTCGAGGTATCCGGCCGGGAGCGTCCACTTGCCGTAGCGCGGTTCGATGGCCCGGCGGCAGAGCAATATCCGGTTTTGCCACTCGGGGATGCAGCCGACGACCATCTTGGGGTTCTCGTAGTGGATCGCCCCGCAAGCCTCGCAGCAGTAGCGCGGGCGGTCATCGCCGGCTGGAATGGCGGTTGTGATTTTTCCGCCGCAGCGGGAGCAGTAGTTCATTCGGAGTCCTTTGCGCCTGGTCCGGGGGGAAGCGCCCGGCACCCTGGACGGCATCGGCCGGCCTCGCCCCTGGCGGGCGTGCGCCCGTCGCCTTCAGGCCCCGCGCTTGCGGCGTTCGCTGACGGTTTCGCCGCCGATTCCCCAGCTGTCGGTACCGACCTCCTCGATCACGACCACCGTGGTCTGGGGGTTTTTACCGAGCACCTCCTGCAACAGGCGGGTGGCGCCGGCGATGAGCTGCGCTTTTTTCTCGGGGGTGACGCCTTCGTTGGTGATCTTGATGTTGACAAACGGCATGCCGTCTCCTTTGGGGGTCAGGGGGCCCCTGATCGCTTCTGCGGGGTGATGTCGGTGGGCAGAAAACCGGACGCGAACCCAAATCGGCCGGTGATTGCCGGCCCATGAGGTTGCGCTGCCGGTGTGAGCTGTTTCTGCCCTGGCCGTCAGGATTTGATCATCGTCAGCATCATCTTGAACTTCTTGACGGCCCGCAGGGCGTGCGGTTCATGGGCCGGCATAATGATCATCTCGCCTTGGGACACCCGATGGGGGCTGCCCGCAATGATAATTTCGGCTTCACCGTCCAGTACCAGCGCCATGGCATCGAACGGCGCCGTGTGTTCGCTCAGCCCCTGGCCCTGGTCGAAGGCGAAGAGCGTGACGGTGCCGGTTTTCTTCTGGATCAGGGTTTTGCTGACCACCGACATGTCCTGATAGTCCACCATGTCCACCAGAGAACTGGGTTTTGCTTCATCTGTCATTGGGGCATCCTTTCCGTTCTGCGCTGGATTCAGGCCGTCGCGCGGGCGGTCGTGGCCCGCCGGCCGTTTAGGTCTCTGCGGGGCCCGGCTAATCCGGTTTTTTATTCAGCAGGTTCGCCAGGGCGGCAAACGGGGAGTGGGTCAGGGCCTCCGGGTCTTCCTCGGAGGGGGTGTCGCTTGCGCCTTCCACGTGGTCGATGTAGCGGCTGTGCTCGTTGTCATGGCAGTAGAGGCACAGGTTCTCCCAGTTGCTGCCGTCCGGCGGGTTGTTGTCGTGGTTGTGGTCCTTGTGGTGGACGGTCAGCATGCGCAGATTCTTGCCGGAAAACTCGCGGCCGCAGCGGGCGCAGATCCAGGGGTGGATGCGCAGCGATTGCTCCCGGTAGCCTTTCAGGCGCGCCTCGCGCGCCTTGCGGATTTCGGCCACCACACGCTGCATGCCGGCCTGAGCTTCCGGTGCCTTGGAGTTCTTGGCAGCCATGTTGTTTCCTTTGACCTCCCGGTGTTTGTTGAACTTGTGAAATTCCCGGATGCCGGCGCGGCGCGCCCCGGAAGTTACGGAAGTACCAGGGTTTTGATTCCCAGCGCCGCCCCCAGCCAGCAGCCCGAAAACACGACCGCGATGCGCGCGGTGCGGGCCCAAAGGGAGGGCAGCCATTTTTGCTGCAGCACCAACCCGACCGAAATGACGTGCAGGGGCACCCCCAGGCTCAGGCCCAGGGCGAAGGCCTGGGGCAGCCACCCTTGACCCTGGGGGCCGGTCAAGACCCGGCCCACCAACGCGCCGCTGGCGGCATGGCACATCACCTTGGCGAGCAGTAAAACGCCCGTCAGGACGATCAAATTGGCGAAGACTCTGAAAATCTTGGCGGGCATAGTGCTGGATTTCCGTAAATTCGCGGTTGATTTAACCTTGCGCCCCCTTCATACTATTTACCGGCGGATTTTTCAACGGACGTCTTGGCGCCAATGGCGAAGGTCAGAATCCGCTGATGCGCTGCAGCATAGGACCGCGCGTCGTGCGGCAGCAAGGAGCGAAGGATGCGCACCCACAAGGGCCTGAAGGCCGCGTCCCTGATCCTCGCAAAGGCAAAGGCGTTTGGCGCCGCGCTGGCCGGTTTGGCGGCCATCGAGGACCTCAAACAGTCGCCCTCCTGCACCTTTGCCGGCCGGAGCGATTTGAACCCGGCACCCGGGGCGCCGGTCTGGCCCGAAGGCGCCCGGAGCGTTCTGGTAATCGCCGTTGCGCATCCCGCCGAAAAACCCGAGTTGGACTGGTGGTTCGGCCACCGCGATCCGCCCGGAAACCGCATTCTGGCGGCCATCATTGGCCGTCTGTGCCGCTGGATCGAGGAAAGCGGCGAGATCCAAACCGTTCATCTGCCCTATCACGTTGAAAGGGGCGGCACCTACCTCAAGGACGCCGCTGTGCTGGCGGGGTTGGGCTGCATCGGCCGCAGCAATCTTCTCGTGACCCCCGAATACGGCCCGCGTGTCAGGCTTCGCGGCCTGACCCTGGATGTGCGCCTGCCCCCGAGCGGCCCGATCCGTTTTGACCCCTGCCGCGGCTGCGATGATCGCTGCCGCAGGGCCTGCCCCCAAAAGGCTTTCGATCACCCGCTGGCGATGGCCGACCCCTTAAGCCGGCCTCCGCTGCCGGCGCGCACCGGCGCCTATGTGCGCGCCGCCTGCAACCGGCAGATGGAATTGGACATCGCGGCGGCCGGCGCGGAGACGGTCGCGGGCTTCGAAAATCCAGTCAAAATCATCCGCTACTGCCGCAGCTGCGAGCTTGCCTGCCCGGTGGGCAAGGGGGTCTGAACCGGTTTTTGGGCCGCAACGCATCGCGCGCGCCGCAAAACCGAACCCGATTCATCGCTCGCCATGGCCTGTCGGCGGCCCCCCCGTGGGCGGATGCGGTTTGGGGTTGATTTTCGTTTCTCTTTTGCATATCTTGCCAGTTGAAGGTTGCGGCAGGTGCACCATCCCGGGGGCCCTTGGGCGGGTCAGCGAGGGTTGTTTTTTAACCTGCTATATTAAAGAAAATAACGGTGTCGGATGCGTGGCGCAAGTCGGTTGAGCGAACACCGAAAAAATTCATCGAGCTGGGCCGCTTGACCCCGCAAACCCCACCCGCGACGGGTGGGGTTTTTTTTTGGGGCAAGCTCGGCCCCCAAGTTTCAAGGCAATTCATCAACCGCCGCATACGCCACGGTTCGTACGGTGGTTCGGGAGGACGGAAGGCGTGGGCCCTCCGCCTACCCGATGGAACAACCCAAAAAGGAGGATGGCATGAAAAAATGGAGTGTGCTCCCGCTGAGCGTTCTATTGTCGTTGGTGCTGATCGGGGCCCCTGTCGGGGCGCAGGATGTGATTCCTATCGGGGTGTATCTGCCGCTGACCGGTCAGAACGCCTTCGGCGGGCAGCTGGAACTGGACGGCATCAAGCTGGCCCACATGGAAATGCCCGAAGTGCTGGGGAAAAAAGTGGAGCTCTTCATCGTCGACAACAAGTCCGACAAGGTCGAAAGCTCCAACGCCGTCAAGCGCCTGATTGAAAAAGAAAAGGTCGTTGCCGTCCTGGGCACCTACGGATCCTCGCTGGCCATGGCCGGCGGTGAAGTGGCCGAACTGGCCGGGGTCCCCATGGTGGGCACCTCGTGCACCAACCCGCTGGTGACCCAGGGCAAAAAGTATGTTTTCCGGGTCTGTTTCATCGACCCCCTGCAGGGCGCCGGTGCCGCCACCTATGCCTTCCAGACCCTGGGCAAACGCCGCGCCGCGCTGCTGATCGACGTGGCCAGTGATTACGCCGTCGGGCTGGCCGGCTTTTTCGAGCGCTCCTTCGTGAAGCTCGGCGGCGAAGTCGTCGCCAAGCTCAAATACAACTCCGGCGACCAGGATTTCACGGCCCAATTGACCGAAATGATCAGTAAACAGCCCGACATTCTCTTTATCCCCGCGTATTTCTCGGAGGGTGCGATCATCATGAAGCAGGCCCAGGAGCTGGGCGCTGAGTTCCAGATCATGGGCGGCGATGCCATGGACCACCCCGACATCGTCAAGATCGGCGGCGATGCCGTGGAGGGCTTCATCCACACCACCTTCCCGTACGATCCCTCCATGCAGAACATGAGCCCGGTGGCCCAGAAATTTACCGAAAACTGGCGCAAAGCCCATCCCACCGCCGATCCCAACGTCAATGCGGCTTTGGGCTACGACGCCTACGCGATGGTCCTGGACGCCATCAAGCGCGCCGGCTCCGCGGACCCCAAGGCCATCACCCAGGCGCTGGCCGAGACCAAGGGGTTTGAGGGCGTTACCGGCAGCACCACCATCAACGCCACCCACGATGCCGAAAAACCGGTCGGCATCGTCATGATCAAGGACGGCAAAAAACAGTACATCGATACCATCGAGCCGCAGCTGTAGGCCGCGCGCGGATTGACGGGTTCGACCCGCGACGGGGAGGCTGGCCCGGCCTCCCCGTCAGCTGCTTGCGCCGGCGGCTGCCGACCGGTCGCCGCCGCCTGGCGGGGGTCCACGCGTCCGCCCACGGAGTGAAGGCGTCATGACTTCTTCAATGTTCGTTCAGCATTTCCTGAATGCCCTGACCCTGGGCAGTCTGTATGCGCTCATCGCCATCGGCTACACCATGGTCTACGGCATTTTGCGGCTGATCAACTTTGCCCACGGTGAAATTTTCATGCTGGGGGCCTATTTCGTCTTTTGGGGGGTCGTGCTCCTGCACCTGCCATGGCCCGTGGCGGTCCTCGGCGCCATCCTGATCACAGCCCTCACCGGTGTGCTGGTGGACCGGGTGGCCTATCGCCCGCTGCGGGAGGCGCCCCGGATTTCGGCCCTGATCAGCTCCATCGGCGTCTCGTTTTTTCTGCAGAACCTGGCGGTTGTCGTTTTCTCGGCCATCCCGCGCCAGGTCTATCGGCCCGAATGGCTGACCAAGGTCATGATCGTCGGCAAGGTGCGCGTTCTGCCGCTGACCCTGTTTGTGCCGGCCCTCTCCCTGGTCCTGATGCTGGGGTCGATCTACATCGTCTACAAAACCAAGCCCGGGTTGGGGATGCGCGCGATTGCCAAGGACATCGAAACCAGCCGCCTGATGGGGGTCCCGGTCAACCGCATCATTTCGCTGACCTTCGGGCTGGGATCGGCGCTGGCGGCGGCCTCCGGCATCATGTGGGCCCTGCGCTATCCCCAGCTGCAACCCATCATGGGGGTCATTCCCGGCTTCAAGGCCTTCATCGCCGCGGTCCTGGGGGGCATCGGCTCCATCGGCGGGGCGGTGGTCGGTGGTGTCCTGCTGGGGTTCGTGGAAATCATGCTGGTGGCGTTCATGCCCGAGCTGGCGGGCTTCCGCGATGCCTTTGCCTTCGTTTTGCTGATCGTGATCCTGCTTTTCAGGCCCACCGGCCTGTTTGGCGAAAAGCTGGAGGACAAGGTCTAATGAACAAAGCCAACGCCACCCTGCTCAACCTGGCGGCCGTGGGCTGCCTGGCGGTCTTTCTCTGGGCCGCCGGCCGCCATCTGGACGGGTACAAGGTTCAGATCATCAACCTGATCGCGGTCAACATCATTCTGGCCTTGAGCCTCAACCTGATCTACGGCTTCACGGGGCTTTTCTCCCTGGGGCATGCGGGCTTCATGGCCATCGGGGCCTATGTCTGCGCCATGCTGGTACTCTCGCCGGCCCAAAAGGAGATGCTGTTCATCCTGGAGCCCCCGATCTGGCCGTTTTCGGTGGTCCAGGCGCCGTTTTTCGTGGCCGTCCTGCTGGGCGGGCTGGGGGCGGCCGCCTTCGGCGTCCTGATCGGCTTTCCGGTCCTGCGCCTGGGCGGCGACTATCTGGGGATCGCCACCCTGGGCTTTGCCGAAATCATCCGCGTGCTGGCCAACAACCTGCCGCGGGTGACCAACGGCGCCCTGGGCCTCAAGGGCATTCCGGCCTACGCCAACCTGTGGTGGAACTACGCCTGGTGCCTGCTGACACTCTACTGCATCGTGAAGCTGGTGCGCAGCAATTTCGGCAATGCCCTGATGGCCATCCGCGACGATGAGGTGGCGGCCAAGTCGATGGGCATCAACGTATTCAAATACAAGATGATCTCCTTCACCCTCGGGGCCTTCTTCGCGGGCGTCGGCGGCGCGCTTTTGGGCAACCTGCTGACCACCATCGACCCCAAGATGTTTCTCTTTGTCCTGACCTTCAACGTCCTGATGATCGTGGTCACCGGGGGGCTGGGGTCCCTGACCGGCACCGTCCTGGCGGGCATCGTCATCACGGTGCTCCTGGAATGGCTGCGCTTCGTCGAAAACCCCATCAGCTTCGGCGGCTACGAGATCCCCGGCATTCCGGGGATGCGCATGGTGGTCTTCTCGCTGGTGCTGCTGATGATCATTCTTTTCCGCCGGGAGGGCATCATGGGCATGCGCGAATTCTCCTGGAAAGGGTTTTTCCGCTTTTTCGGCAGAGGGGGCGGGGCCCGATGAAAAACGAGGCCATCCTCCAGACCCGTGACCTGACCATGCGCTTCGGCGGCCTGACCGCCGTCAAAGACTTCAACATCGCGGTGCCGCGGGGCGGCATGGTGGGGCTGATCGGTCCCAACGGCGCCGGCAAGACCACCTGCTTCAATATGATCACGGGGTTTTACAGCCCCGCCGGGGGTCAGGTGATCTTCGAGGGCCGGGACATCACCGGGGCTGCGCCCCACGAGGTGTGCAAGGCCGGGATCGCCCGCACCTTCCAGAATATCCGCCTGTTTGCCAACGAGACGGCCCTGCAGAACGTCATGATCGGCGCCCACCTGCGCCAGCAAACCACCTGGTGGCACGCGCTGCTGAGCTTGCCCGGCTGCCTGCGGGAGGAAAAAGCGCTGCGCGACAAGGCGCTGCACCTGCTGGAGATCGTCGGGCTGGCCGACCACGGCCACGAAAAGGCCACCAGCCTGCCATACGGCGCCCAGCGGCGCCTCGAGATCGCGCGCGCCCTGGCCACCGAGCCCGCGTTTCTGCTGCTCGACGAGCCCGCCGCCGGCATGAACCCCCAGGAGACCGAGCACCTGATGGCCTTTATCCGCAGCATCCGGGAGCAGTTCAAGCTCTCGATCCTGCTGATCGAGCACGACATGAAGGTCGTCATGGGCATCTGCGAGCAGATCTGGGTGCTGGACTACGGTGAGACCATCGCCGTCGGCAGCCCGGACGAGATCCGCTCCGACGCCGGCGTCATCGAAGCCTACCTGGGCAAGGAGTCCGCCGCGAATGCTTAGTCTGGAGAACCTGCAGGTCTATTACGGGGCCATTCACGCCATCAAGGGAATTTCGATCACCATTCCCAAGGGCAAGGTGGTGACCCTGATCGGCGCCAACGGCGCCGGCAAGAGCACGGTCCTGCGGGCCATCTCCGGCCTGGCCAAGCCCAGGAGCGGCCGGATCGTCTACAATCAGGCCGAGATTACCGGTTGGCCGCCGGAGAATGTGGTCCGCCAGGGCATCGCACTCGCCCCTGAAGGGCGCCGAATCCTGCCGCACCTGACCGTTTTTGAAAACCTCCAGCTGGGGGCTTACAGCCGCAGCGACAAGGCGGGCATCGCCGAGGACATCGACAAGGTTTACGGCCTTTTCCCGCGCCTCCAGGAGCGGGCCCAGCAGAAGGGCGGAACGCTTTCGGGCGGCGAGCAGCAGATGCTGGCCGTGGCACGGGCGCTGATGAGCCGGCCGCAGGTACTGATGCTGGACGAACCCTCGCTGGGGCTGGCGCCCAAACTGGTGGCGGAAGTCTTCGAAATCATCCGGGCCATCAATGCCCAAGGCTGCACGGTGCTGCTGGTGGAGCAGAACGCCTTTACCGCGCTGCGCATCGCCGACTATGCCTATGTGCTGGAGGTGGGAACGATCGTTCTGGAGGGCGAGGGCGAGGCGCTGCTCCACGACGAGCGCGTGCGGGCGGCCTATCTGGGCGGCTGAGGCGCGAGCGCCCGGGCTTTAGAGCCTTCGGCCCAGTATACCCGCAGAAGCCTGCTTCGGCGCGTGGTGGGAATGGTTCGATCTCACCGACAAAGCGATCCCCGGCGGCGAGGAAAATACTATCTAAATCTGACCGGGGGGGTTAGCACGACCGGCCGCGATACAAATTGCCGTGCACGATATAGTAAACACTTTCCGCGATGTTCGTGACAAGATCGCCGATCCGTTCGGCGCAGCGGGCAACAAGCAGAAGCGTTGCACCGGCCTGGATATTGTCCGGGTTTTGGGCCATCATTACCGTCAAATCCTTTAAAATTTGGGTGTAGGTGGCATCCAGTTCGTCATCCTGATGCCACACCTTTACCGCCAATTCGGTATCGTGGGTTTTGTAGGCCGCCATCACCGAACCGAGCATCTGCAGGGCGATCTGGCCCAACTTTTCAGTGGAACCCAGGTCAATGCTCCGCGAAAGCCGATTCAATGGTTCGGCATGACGGGCGATGTTGACCCCGTAATCGCCGATCCGTTCCAGGTTGCCGGCGATTTTTTGCCCCGAGAAGATCACCCTGAGGTCGACGGCCAAAGGCTGTCGTTTGGCCAGAATCCGGATGGTGAGTTCGTCCACCGCGACCTGCATCTGATCCACGGCATCGTCCTGTTTGGCGACATTCTCGGCCAATTCGCTATTCCGCCTGACCAAGGCCTCGAAAGCTTGCGAAACCATACGCGCCGTGGATTGCCCCATATCGGTGATCAGCGAATTCAACTGCAGGAGTTCGGCATCGTAAGATTTTACCGTATGTTTTTCCATGGGTATTCCTATTATTAAAATTAACCGAATCGTCCTGTAATATAGTCTTCGGTGAGCTTGTGCCGGGGCTTGGTGAACAATTCCGCCGTAAGGCCGACCTCCACCAGAAAGCCCAGGTGGAAATAGGCGGTGCGCTGGGAGACGCGGGATGCCTGCTGCATGGAATGGGTCACGATGACGATGGAATAGTGCTCGCGGAGTTCATCGATCAGATCTTCGATCGTGGCGGTGGCGATGGGATCGAGTGCCGAACAGGGTTCATCCATGAGGATGACCTCCGGGCTCACCGCAATGGTCCGTGCGATGCAAAGACGCTGCTGCTGGCCGCCAGACAGACTGGTACCCGGTTGATCCAAACGGTCCTTGACCTCGTTCCACAGTCCTGCCTTGATCAGCGACGATTCGACGATTTCATCGGCCTCGGCCCTGTTCTGGGTCAGGCCGTGGATCTTTGGGCCGTAGGCCACGTTTTCATAGATGGACTTGGGGAAAGGGTTCGGCTTTTGGAACACCATGCCGACCTGGGCACGCAGCGGAACCACGTCAATCTTGTCTCCATAGATGTTTTGATTGTCAAGGATGATCTCACCCATCACCCGACAGATATCGATGGTGTCGTTCATACGATTGAGGCAGCGCAGAAGAGTGGATTTGCCGCACCCCGACGGGCCGATCATCGAGACGACTTCGTTCCGGCCGATGTCCAGGGAAACGTTGAAAATAGCCTGGCTGTCGCCGTAAAACACATCGACATTCCGGCACGTCATGCGGGGATTGATCACGGTCAGATCGCCGACGGTTTTCATCCCCCTGAGCATTTCAAGTTCCTTTTTGATGTCATGCTTTTCATTCTGGCGGACCTGATTTTTTTTATCTTTCATGGCTTGCTGGTCTCACATCAAAAGTCGCATTTCGGACGGTTACATAAAAAGTGCGGGCTCGCGACTGACGTCCCGAGGAATGGGTCGCGCCTGTAGTCTGCGGCCGTGAAGCGGAATAAAACGCGGCGCAAATATTGTAAAAATATCGAACTCTTCCAGAGAACTAAGCGCCAATCCACGTAGGTATGGGGTTTTTCAAAAACGACAGCCGTAATTTAGTCGCTTGTTGCGGCCGGCGTTTTATGTCCCGTCGTCCCGGGCCGAGCATCGCAGCAGCCGGCGATAAAGGCCCTGTGGCTGTTTGAGCGCAAGCGAGTTCCACAGGGCCCGTCGGCTGCGAGAAGCGCAGGGCAGCCCGAAGGGCCCCGGGGCGCGGGCGGCTTCTTTTGGTTCGTTTTCTTGTCCGCACAAGAAAATGAACAGAGGCCAATGGGAGTTGTAAATCCCGGCCTATCCCCGAGGTGCCCGCCAAAGTTCCTCTCTGACAAACACCGCACGGCGGGATAGATGCTCTTTACGGAACGGTCAGGGCTAGGATGGCTTTGATGGCGCAACGGGCCACCGGAAAGGTGCAGTCCGAAAAAGACCGGCAAGCGGGCCGGAACCTTTCGCCGGCCCGCTTGCCGGTGACCCGTCACCGAAGCCTCACTGAATGGGTGTCAGGTTTTTAACGTTCTCTGCGAATTTTTTCCGTTCTTTCTCCGGCATCGGGATCATGCCCTTGTCGGTCAGGTAACCGTCCGGTCCCCATGCTTTCTCGCTGGTGAACTCGGAGAGATATTCTCGCATGCCGGGGATCACCTCCGCATGGGCCTTCTTGACATAGAAAAACAGGGGGCGGGAAATCGGGTATTTGCCTTCGGCGATGGCTGCGAAGGTCGGCTGAACGCCATCCACCAAGGCCCCCTGAACCTTGTCGGTGTTCTGATCCAAAAAGCTGAAACCGAAGATCCCCACAGCTTCCGAATTGGCTTCCAGCTTCTGGACGATCAGATTGTCGTTTTCACCGGCTTCGATGTAGTGGCCATCTTCACGAATCGTGTGACAGACCGCCGTGAAGCGCTTCTCGTCTTCCTTTTTCATGGCCTTGATCGAGTCGATCATCTGGCCGCCGCCCTCCATGGCCAGTTCCACAAAGGCATCACGGGTTCCGGAGGTCGGGGGCGGGCCGAGCACCTCGATCTTTCGGTCGGGGAGATCCGGGTTGACGTCTTTCCAGGTTTTGTAGGGATTGGGGACAAGGGTCTTGCCGCCTTTGGGGTCGGGGACCTCCTTGGCCAGCGCCAGAAAGATGTCCTTGAGGGTCAGTTGCATGGCGTCGGTTTTTTTGGAGTTGGCCAGAACGATGCCGTCATAACCGATCTTGACCTCGACGATTTCGGCGACGCCGTTTTTCTTACACGTCTCGATCTCGGAAGATTTGATGGCCCGGGATGCATTGGTGATGTCCGGGTGTTCCACGCCGACCCCGGCGCAGAACAGCTTGAATCCTCCGCCGGAGCCGGTCGATTCGATCTTCGGGGTTTTGTTGGCTGTGGTTTTCCCGAACTGCTCGGCAACGACCGTCGCAAACGGATAGACCGTCGAGGAGCCGACAATGCTGATATAGTCCCTCGATGATTGTGCCTGGACGCTCCCGAGGGAGGCCAACAGGGCGACTGCTGCGGTTAATGGAATGAGCTTCTTGATCATGGGTCTACTCCTTCTTGTTTTGGGGTTGGATGAATGAAAAGTTACCACCGACGTTCAAACTTTTTTCGCAGGTAAACAGCAACGGCGTTCATGGCGATCAGAAACACCAGCAGGACCATAATGGCGGCCGATGTCCTCTCCACGAAGGCCCGCTCCGGACTGTCCGCCCAAAGATAGATCTGTACCGGCAGGACAGTTGACGGATCGGTGAAGCTTCCCGGGATGTCCACGATGAACGCCACCATCCCGATCATCAGGAGGGGCGCCGTTTCGCCCAGCGCCTGGGCCATGCCGATGATCGTACCGGTGAGCATCCCCGGCATTGCCAGGGGCAGCACGTGATGGGTGACCATCTGCATTTTTGACGCTCCGATACTCAGAGCCGCCTCCCGGATCGAGGGGGGCACGGACTTCAGTGCCGCGCGGCCGGCGATGATAATCGTCGGCAGGGTCATCAAGGTCAGCACCAGACCGCCGACGGTCGGCGCAGACCGCGGCATCCCGAACAAGTTGAGAAAGACCGCCAGGCCGAGCAGGCCGAAGACAATCGACGGCACCGCCGCCAGGTTGTTGATATTGACTTCGATGATATCGGTCCAGCGGTTCTTGGGCGCAAACTCTTCCAGGTAGACGGCAGTCGCTACCCCGATGGGAAAGGAGAGCAGCAGTGTGACAAAAAGGGTATAAAGTGAACCGACGGTTGCGCCCCAGATGCCGGCGAGCTCCGGCTCCCTGGAATCGCCGGCCGTAAAAAAAGTTTTATTGAACTTTTTCTGAATCCTGTTCTGTTCCTCAAATCGATTGAGCCAGGCGAGTTGTTTGTCCGACAAGCGACGCTCGTCTTCCGGGGCATACCGATCGATATGGCCTTTCATCAGCATGTCGACATCGTCGTTGGCCGGCACCCACAAGGGGAGCGTTTGTCCGATCAGATCCGGGTTGTCGCGCAACTGCTCCTGGAGGATGAATGCGGCCCCGGGGCTGACGATTTGGTTCAGCTCGCGCCGGTCCCCCCGGCCGGATACCTCCGGAAATTCCCGCTCCAGGGCCTTTCGGATAAGCCCGTTGTAATCGGCGGCGGCCAGATTTTCTTTGTCGATCAATTCCGGGTCGAAGACGATGTTCATCTGAATGAAGGTTTGCCGGAAGGCCGTGTGGCCTTTCCAGAAGATATCCGTAAAAAGCATCGACAGGAATGCCAGGCTTGCGATGATGGCCGCCAGCCCCAGCCGGCGGAATCTGCGTTCGGCGCGGTATCTTTTGGCCAGACCGGCGTTGACGATGTCAAGTGTCCGAAGGGGCTGTTCGGGTTTCGATGCTTCAGAGACTGCGCTACTCATATTGTTCCCTGTATTTTCGCACCACATGAAGGGCGATAACGTTCAGGCAGAGGGTGATGACAAACAGAACGAGTCCCAGCGCAAAGGCGGCGAGAGTTTTGGGGCTGTCGAATTCCTGGTCCCCGACGAGCAGGGTGACGATCTGCACGGTTACGGTGGTGACGGTTTCCAGGGGATTGACGGTCAGATTGGCCGAAAGACCGGCCGCCATGACAACGATCATGGTTTCACCGATGGCCCGCGAAGCGGCCAGCAGAATGCCGCCCACAATTCCCGGCAGGGCTGCGGGGATGACCACATGCCGGATCGTTTCCGATCGGGTGGCGCCCAAGCCGTATGCACCGTCCCTGAGGGCCTGGGGCACGGCGTTGATGACATCGTCGGAGAGCGACGATACAAAAGGAATAATCATGATTCCCATCACCAGGCCGGCGGCGAGGGCACTCTCCGAGGAGATGTCCATTCCCAGCATGCCGCCGCTGTTCCGGATGAAAGGGGCTACGGTCAGGGCCGCGAAGAACCCGTATACGACCGTGGGGATGCCGGCCAGAATCTCCATGAGCGGCTTCGCCGCGTCCCGGAATTTCTTGCCGGCATATTCCGACAGATAAATCGCCGACATCAATCCAATTGGCACCGCCACTGTCAAGGCGATCACCGAGATCATCGCCGTGCCGAGAAATACCGGAATCGCTCCGAATGCCCCCGAAGACCCTACCTGATCGGCCCGGATAGCCATCTGGGGGCTCCATTCCAAACCAAACAGAAAATCGGTCAGGGGAATGATTTTAAAAAAGCGGATCGACTCATACAAAACCGACAGCACGATGCCGACGGTGGTGAAAACAGCGATGGTGGAGCAGAGGATCAGGATGATCTTGACAACCGTTTCCACATGGTTTCTGGCGCGCATGCCGGGATTGATTTTTTGGCGGACAAACAAGGCCACCAGGACGGCCAGCGCCAAAGCGATGACGGTTAGCGCGGCCATGCTGATCGCCTGGACATTCCGGTAACGGTCCGCGGCCATCTGCATTACGGGGTCAATCTCGCCCGAGACGATATTGCCGCTGACCAGGTTCCTGATGTCGTTGATCACGAGGCCAAGCCGTTCCGGCGGCAGCATCCTGATCTGGTCCGGAAGATCACCGATCACCAGGTTGGTGACGATGGCGGTTTCGAACATCTGCCAAAGGCAGAAGACCAGCAGTGCGGGAATGGCGCACCACAGTGCGGTCAGCGCCCCGTAGTAGGTCGGGAGGGAGTGGAGGCCGCGCGCCCCTTTCCCCCCGGCCACGGCAAACGCCCGCTTGCGGCCGACAAAGTAGAACACGGATGAGAGGATCAACACGATAATCAACAGGGTAATCGGTGTCATGACGCTCCAACTGGCGGT
>Ga0105107_10000654_pt1 | contig 22116 bp, 15 predicted proteins | sample PPLLaktember2015_6_FD_79335 | JGI IMG/M metagenome (GOLD analysis project Ga0105107, IMG submission 79335) | Freshwater sediment microbial communities from Prairie Pothole Lake near Jamestown, North Dakota, USA - PPLs Lake P8 Core (1) Depth... | ecosystem: Environmental > Aquatic > Freshwater >... | reverse complement strand
GTCACCCGGCACGGCGAGCCTGTGCGTGCACTGGATGCTGATCGAGCTCGGCGAGCCGCACGAGCTGGTGAAGGTCGACATCGAGGCCGGCGAGCACCGCAAGCCCGAGTACCTCAAGCTGAATCCCGGCGGCGTGGTGCCGACGCTTCTGGTCGACGGCAAGCCGCTCGGCGAATCCGCCGCGCTGTGCATGATCCTGGCGGAGCGTCATCCCCAGGCGGGCTTTGCGCCGGCCGTCGGCCACGAGCAGCGAGCGGCCTACATCAGCTGGCTGTTCTTCCTGTCGAATACGCTGCAGACCGCGTACCACAACTGGTTCTACCCGGACCAGCCCGCGGGGCAGGCCGCCGTGGATTCGGTGAAGGCCTCCGCGCGCCGGCGCATCGAGTCCAGCCTCGAACGCGTCGACCGGCAGATCGCGGCATCCGGCGCCTACCTGCTCGGCGACCGCGTGACCGCGGCCGACTTCGTGACGACGATGCTGATGCGCTGGTCGCGCAACATGCCGAAGCCCGCGACTGAATGGCCTGCGATCGCAGGCTACGTCAAGCGCATGAAGTCGCGCCCCTCGTTCAAGACACTCTACGAGCGCGAGGGCCTCACCGAGTGGAGTTGAAGGGGACGCACCCCTTCACCAATATGAAGGGGTGCGTCCCCTTCAATTCAGAAGAACGTGTAAGTGAACGAGAGCGAGATCGTGTCGAGCTTCTCGTCGTTCAAGATCGGGAACTGCTCGTACTCGAGCCGCGCTCCGAAGCTCCAGAACCTCGCCTGGATGCCGACGCCCCAGGCAAAGTCGAAGTCGTCGTCGTCGAAGCTGGTGCCGCCCGAGACCGCATCGACCTGCCACGACGTGGCCCCCGCCTTGGCGAACAGGTCGATGAACGGGAAATCGATATAGCCGACGGCGAATCCCGAAATCGTCTCTGCGCCGAGGCGGGTATCGGGCGGGACCAGCGCGTCACCGTGGTCGATGTAGTTGACCTCGACGCCGAAATTGTCGATTACGCGCCAGCCGACGATCAGCTTGAGGCCGCTGTCCTCGTCATCGAACCCATCGAGATTGCCGGGATCCGGGAGGCCGTAGTCGCTCTGCGCGTAGCCGACGCCGAGGTAGATGCCGTTGTCCGCGGCCTGCGCGAGGGGGGCGAGGCCGGCGAGCAGCGCGACTGCCGAAATCTTGCGAAGCATGGGGGGACTCCTTGTCCAGGCAGATCCGCACCGTAAAAGGGGACGCTCACCTTTAACCAGATGTGAGCGTCACCATTCACAGACACGTCCGACCGCTCAGTCCCTGGCGGGTTCCGCCGGCATGACGGGCGTCACGTTCTGGATGCTGCAGGCGAACTCGAGCAGGGTTTCGCCCACCGTGCCGGGCTGGACCTTCTCCCAGGTGCGCAGGAGGTTCGTCGATCGCTCGGGCGAGTCGTCCTGCAGGTTGTTCCACTGGTAGAACACGAGGCCGCCCGTCGAACGGGTCCGGTGCTTGCAGTCCCAGTCGTCGCGGCTCACGGAGCTCCTGTGGTCGAGCGGGTGGGTGGCATGCTTGTACTCGACGCGCGTCCACATCGTGACGATGTCGCCCTGGCGCAGGGAATCGTGGCGAGTCGCAAAGTAGACCTGCTCCGGGTAGGTCTCGATCCATTCCCAGTCCATGCGGCCTTTCAAATCGAGCTGCTTCACCCATTCGTTGCCGACGCCCTTCATGGGCACGGTCGTGATCTGCGCCGCCGCCGGGACGGCGGCGAGCAGGAGCAGGGCGGCGAGGCTGGCGATTCGGTTGTTCATGACGGCTTGGACGCTCCGGTGGCAGCCGGGGTTCCGGATTATCAACCGAGGATCGCCTCGCGTCGATAGAGCCGTCCGGCCAGCCAGGCGAGCGCAATCCCGAGCGCAAGGCAGCTCCCCGCCGCGAGCGCCGCCCAGCTGGCCGGCAGCGGCTCGCCGCGGATCAGGCCCTGGATCAGCAGGTGCTGCGCGAGCGAGGGCACGAGCATCAGCGGCGCCTGCGGCTGGACCGAGAGGACGCTCGCGATGGCGATCGGCACCGTCGGCACCAGCAGCACGATGCCGAGCCAGGACTGGGCTTCCTTGTAGGTGCGCGTGAACGAGGCGACCACGGTCAGGATTGCCGCTGCCACCAGCGCGAAGGGCGCGACCGCCAGGAACACGCGCCCTACCACGGCAGGCCCGAAATCGACGGACATGCCGAAGGTCTCGAGCGGCACGGCCTTCAGCGACACCGCGATGGATGCGGCCACGAACACGAGCGCCGCCAGCATCATCACCGTCGTCGCCGCGATCTTGCCGTAGATCAGGTGCTCGCGGACCACGGGCAGCGTCAGCAGGGATTCCAGCGAGCCGCGCTCGCGCTCCCCCGCGGTCGCGTCGATCGCGAGGTAGAGCCCGCCCATCAGCGTCGCGAGCAGGATGACGTAGCTCAGCATGCCGAGCAGGAGCGTGGCGCGCGCCGAGGGCGTCGAGACGTCCACGCCGTCAATGACGACCGGCTGCACGACCGTCGGCGAAATTCCGCGCGCCAGCAGGCGCAGGCTCGCAACGCGCGCGGAATAGCCGGCGACGACGTCCGCGATGCGCGCGCCGTGCTTGCCGGCCTCGGAGTCCGAGCCGTCGGAGTAGAGCTGCACCGCCGCGGGCCGCCCGGCAGTGAAGCGCTCGCCGAACTGCTCCGGCACGCGCAGCACGACCAGGTCGTTTCTCTCCGTGATCCACGCCCGGATGTCGGCGTCGGTGCCTTCGCGCAGGCTGACGTCGAGCCCGTTCTCGCGCAGATGCTGCACCAGGTTCGGCGCCGCCGCGGCGTTCGCGACGGTGACCGGCACGAGCTCGTCCTGGTTCGCGACCGAGCGCGCAAGCGCGAGCTTGAGCACCAGGATGAAGAACAGCGGCGCGAGCACCGGGCCGATCAGCAGGCTGTTCACGAGCGTTCGACGGTCGCGCAGGCTCTCGCGCAGCTCCTTCAGCATCACCGTGCGGATGGCCCGGATCACTCGAGCCCCCTGGCGTCGCCGATGGCGGCGACGAACGCGTCCTCGAGCGTCGCGGAGCCGAATCGCGCGCGCAGCGCTTCCGGCGTGCCGGCGGCGACGACCCTTCCCTTGTCCACGATCACGATGTCGTCGCAGAGCGCGGCGACCTCCTGCATGACGTGGCTTGAGAACAGGATGCAGTGCCCGGCGCCGCGCAGCTTCTGGATCAGCGCGCGCAGGGCGCGCGTCGCCATGACGTCGAGCCCGTTCGTGGGCTCGTCGAGCAGCAGGTTCTTCGGTGCGTGCACGAGCGCACGCGCGAGCGCGACCTTGATGCGCTCGCCCTGCGAGAACCCTTTGGCGCGGCGCTCGGCGATCGCGCTGAGGTCGAGCTCGGTGATCAGCTCCTCGATGCGCCGCGAGAGCGCGGCGCCGTCGAGGCCGTGCAGCCGGCCGAAGTAGGCGATGTTTTCGCGCGCAGTGAGCTGCGGGTAGATTCCGGCGCCGTGCGGCAGCACACCGATCCGGCGGCGCGCCGCCAGCGGATCGGCCTGCACGTCGACGCCGTCGATGGTGGCCGTACCGGCGTCGGGCCGCAGCACGGTGTAGAGGATGCGCAGCGTCGTGGACTTCCCGGCGCCGTTCGGGCCGAGCAGGCCGGTGATGCGCCCGTCCGCGGCCTCGAAGCCGACCTCATCCACGGCGCGCACGGCACCGAAGCGGCGCGCGAGCCCTTGGACGCGGATCATGGCGCGCTCCCGCTGAACGAGAGGAAGAAGGGCGCAGGCTGGATCTTCGCGACGCAGGCGTCGTCGAGTGCGGCCGCCGAACCGGCGTCGATGAACTGGCGCAGCAGCCGTTGCACGCAGGGCAGGCGCGTGACGCCGTGGCCCTGGCCCGGGACGACGACGTGCCGGCCGTTCCGGAAGCCCTTCGCGGCCATCTCGCCGTAAGTCGCCGGCGTCGCCGGGTCGAACTCGCCGGACAGCAGCAGCGCCGGCACGGCGGAGTCGAGCGGTTCCGCGAAGTCGGCGTCCACCGGGCCGCGCGGCCAGACGGCGCAGATCGCCTCCATCCCGTCCACCATCTGCGGCCCGATCGCCGTCGCCTCGAGCGCCTGCCGGTCCACGGCTCCCGCGAAGCGCGGTGCGTCCTCGGCGCAGACGACGGTATGGTGCATGCCCATCGCGATCATGGATTCGAGTTCCTCACCGAGCATCTCGGCCTGCGCGGCGAGCGGCCCGTAGTTGCCGAGTGTCGCCGCCTCGTGGACGAGCAACGGCAGGAGCGAGGCCGTCCCGGGCGAATAGACGAGCATGCGCGCCATGGTCACGAGGTGGACGCGCGTCACCGCGACCTGCCGGCGCTCGCCGGTGACCGGATCGGCGAGCGAGACGGTGACGGGCCCCCCGCGGAGCGCGGCGTCGAGGCGCGCGAACTGTTCCGCCAACGCCGGGAAGCGCTCATTGCAGGCCAGGTTGGCCGCGCAGCGGTCGAATACGCCCTCGAGCGCGCGCTGTGATTCGATCGCGATCTGCGGCACGAGCGCGAGCGTCGGCGGGACGACGCCGTCCAGCACGACGACGCGCGTGCGTTCCGGGAACCGGCGCGCGTAGTGCTGTGCGACGCGCGTGCCGTAGGAGCTTCCGAACACGTTGACCTCTGCGTACCCGAGTGCCGCGCGCACCGCGTCGAGGTCGCCGACGGCGATGCTGGTCGTGTAGAACTCCGGCCGGCCGGGCAGGCCTGGCAGGCAATCGCGCGCGAGCGCGGCGAGCCCGGCGGGCGGGATCTCCCCGCCCTCGAGCGCATCGTCCGGCATGGCGCAGTCGAGCCGGTTGGAGTCGCCGGTACCGCGCTGGTCCACCAGCACGAGGTCGCGTTCGCGGCGCACGCCGGAGAATGCGCCGAGGAGCGGCGCGTAGCCCTGGATCGAGCCCTGGCCCGGGCCGCCCGCGATGAGGAAGAGCGGATCGGGCTTCGCCTTCGTCGCGACCGCGGGAATGACCGCGATCGCGAGGCGGATCTTTGCGCCCTGCGGGTCGGCCGGGTCCTCCGGCACCTCGAGCCCGCCGCAGCGCGCTTCGGTGGAGACCAGCCCGTCGAGGTCGGCGATGCGGCAGGGCGCGAGATCGGCCAGCGACTGCGCTTCGAGCGTGCACGGGCCGAACAGCGCGCAGAAAGCGAAGGCGGCGATCAGCTCGGCGCGGGAATGGCTACGGTCACTCATGGCAGTTCTACGGCCCTCATGACCCCTCTAGTATCATGGCGCCCCTTATGGAGCGCTACGACGTCATCGTCATCGGCGGCGGCCACGCCGGTACCGAGGCGGCCCTCGCGGCGGCCCGGATGGGCGCGCGCACGCTGCTCGTGACGCAGAGCCTGGCGACGGTCGGCCAGATGAGCTGCAACCCTGCAATCGGCGGCATCGGCAAGGGCCACCTGGTGCGCGAGATCGACGCAATGGGCGGTGCGATGGCGCTCGCCGCCGACCGCGCGGGCATCCAGTTCCGCACCTTGAACGCGAGCAAGGGCCCGGCCGTGCGCGCGACCCGCGCCCAGGCGGACCGCACGCTCTATAAGAATGCCATCCGCGCGATGCTCGACGCACAGCCGAACCTCGTTCTCCGCGAGGCGGAAGTCGCGGACCTCGTCGTCGAAGGCGGGCGCGCAGCCGGCGTGGTCACGAGCGACGGCTCGACCATCGCGTCGCGCGCGATCGTGCTGACCGTCGGCACCTTCCTCGGCGGACGCATCCACGTCGGACTCGAGAGCACCCCGGGAGGGCGTATCGGTGACCTGCCGTCGAACGCGCTCGCCGCGCGCCTGCGCGAACTGCCCTTTGCGGTCGGACGCCTGAAGACCGGCACGCCGCCGCGCCTCGACGGTCGCACGCTCGACTACGCCGCCATGCGCCCGCAGCCCGGCGACGAGCCGCGGCCCGTGTTCTCCTTCCTCGGCCGCCGCGAGGATCACCCGGCGCAGGTGCACTGCTACATCACCGCGACCAACGCGCGCACCCACGAGATCATCCGCGGCGCGACCGACCGCTCGCCGATGTTCACCGGACTCATCGAGGGCGTCGGCCCGCGCTACTGCCCTTCCGTCGAGGACAAGGTCGTTCGCTTCGAGTCGAAGACCTCGCACCAGATCTTCGTCGAGCCCGAAGGGCTCGACACGCACGTCGTCTACCCGAACGGCATCTCGACCAGCCTGCCCGCCGACGTGCAGCTCGCCTTCGTGCGCAGCATCGCCGGTTTCGAGCGCGCCGGTATGACGCGCCCCGGTTATGCGATCGAGTACGACTACTTCTGCCCGAAGGGGCTGCGCGATTCGCTGGAGACAAAGGCGCTCGCGGCGCTCTTCTTCGCGGGCCAGATCAACGGCACGACCGGCTACGAGGAGGCGGCGGCGCAGGGGCTCCTCGCCGGCGCGAACGCGGCGCTGCTGGTCGCGGGAAAGCCGCCCTGGTCGCCGCGCCGGGACGAGGCCTACCTCGGCGTCCTGGTGGACGACCTCATCACGCGCGGCGTCATGGAGCCCTACCGCATGTTCACCAGCCGCGCCGAGCACCGCCTGCTGCTGCGCGAGGACAATGCCGACGAGCGGCTCACGCCCGTCGCGCGCGCAATGGGACTCATCGATGACGCGCGCTGGGATTTCTTCTCGGCGAAGCGCGACGCGATCGCGGCAGGCAGCGTGCCCGCAAGCGCGGACGAGCGCCTGGCCGAGCAGGTCGCGCGCGGGCTCGAGGCGCGCGAGAAGTACGCTGGCTACATCGAGCGTCAGCACGCCGAGGTGGAACGGCAGCGCCGGAACGAGGAGACGCGCCTGCCTGCGGAGATCGACTACGCCGCGATCGCGGGCCTCACGCACGAGGCGCGCCAGCGCCTCATCGAGTCGCGACCCGGGACGCTCGGCCAGGCCTCGCGCCTGCCGGGCATCACGGCGGCGACGCTCTCGATCCTGCTCGTGCACCTGCGGAAGCGCGCCCGGGCTGCATGAAAAGGGGACGCACCCCTTTTCCACGGCGGAAAAGGGGTGCGTCCCCTTTTCGTACCGCCTGCGCGCTCGCAGCGCTGCTGGCGGCCGCGGCGACGTTCACCGCCTGCACACCGCGGACGGACGATACGGCCTTGAGCGAGCTGCGCCGCGGCAATGGCAGCGAGCCGGACTCGATCGATCCGCAACTCGCGCGCATGGAAGCGGCGATGACGATCCTTCGCGACAGCTACGAAGGCCTCGTGTCGATGGCGGCGGATGGCAGTCCCGTGCCCGGGACCGCAAAGGACTGGGAGATCTCCGTCGACGGGCGTCGCTACACATTCAACGTGCGCCCCGAGGCACGCTGGTCGAACGGCGACCGCGTGGTCGCGGAGGATTTCGCCGCCGCCTGGCGCAGGCTCGTGGACCCCGCGACCGCCTCGCAGTACGCGCTGATGCTGGAGCCCGTCCGCAATGCTTCCGACATCGTCGCGGGCCGGAAGCCTGCGGATTCGCTTGGCGTCGCCGCGCCCGACGAGACAACGCTCATCGTCGAGCTCGCGGAACCGAGTCCCTATTTTCTCGCGATGCTGTCGCACCCGAGCACTTTCCCGGTGCACCGGACCACGCTCGCGGCAAGACCGCAGGAGTTCGCGCGGCCGGGCGTCGCCGTGACCAACGGCGCGTTCACGCCCTCCGAATGGGCGATCGGCTCGCACATCCTCGCGACGCGCAATCCGCATTACTGGAACGACGCGGCGACCCGGCTCGATGCCGTGCGCTACGTCCACGTCGCGGATCCCGTCACGGAGCTGACGCGCTTTCGCGCCGGGGACCTCGACGTGACGTACACCGTGCCGCCGGGCGAGGTCGCGCGGATCGAGCGCGAGTGGCCGGGACGGCTTCGCATCGCGCCCACTGTCGGCGTCTATTACTACGGCCTCGCGCTCGACCTGCCGCCGTTCAGCCACTCGCCGCAGCTGCGCCAGGCGCTGGCGATGGCGGTGGATCGCAAGCTCCTGACGCAGCAGGTCCTCGGCGACGGCGAGCAGCCGGCCTATGGCTGGGTTCCGCCGGGCATCGCGGGTTACGAGCCGCAGCGCTTCAGCTGGGCAGCGTTGGACGACGCCGCTCGCATCGCAGAGGCGAAGCGGCTCTACGCCGAGGCCGGTTACTCGGCCGCAAAGCCGCTCAAGGTAGAGCTGCGCACCAGCAAGAGCCCGCTGCATGACCGGATCGCGCTGGCGGTGACGGCAATGTGGAAGGAGCAGCTCGGCGCCGAGGTGAGCCTGCGCTCCGAGGACTTCCGCGTGCTGAAGGCCGCGATCGACGCACGGGAGGCGCCGCTCTTTCGCGGCTCCTGGATCGGCGACTACAACGATGCCTATTCTTTCCTGCAGGTGCTGAAGGGCGGCTTCGGCATCAACCTGCCGCGCTACGCGAGCGACCCTTACGAAGTCGCACTCGCAATGGCCGCGACCGCGGCGCCCGAGAAGCGCGCCACCTACCTCGCCGCTGCTGAACGCGAGCTCCTGAAAGACGTCCCCGTCATTCCACTCTACTTCTATGTCTCGAAGCACCTCGTCGCGCCGCGCGTCACGGGCTGGTACGACAATGTGATGAACGTGACCTACTCCAAAGACCTTTCGGTCACCCTGTAAATTCAGCGCGCGGGCATGGGCGGCCGGGACTCCGGCTCGCTTGCTCCGCCGGAACTTTAGTCGCGCGCTCACCGGGTCCCGGCCGCCGGAGCCCGCGTGCGGCTGTTCCAGGCGTCCGCAATGTGTCCGGTCGCTGTCCGCGGACACTTCAATCATCACCGGCCAGTCAGAAACCCATTAACGTACAACTAGTTACGCGCGCTTCAAACTTGGCACGCCGCATGCAACATCTAAGACCGTGAGCGACATGTCATGAAGATATCGAACTTACGTCCCCTGTCGACCGGCGGGCGAGATACGGCGCCCGCCGGCGATTCCTCGATCCGCGGCACCGACGCCCAGGACCTGGCCGTCTCCGCGAAGCCGGACCGCAGCCGCCAGAAGATGATCGCCATTGGCGCCGGGGCCCTGCTCGTGATCCTCGTGTTCGGCATGCTGATCCGCGGCTGGAGCTCCACCGAATTCACCGTCTCCCGCGAACGCCTGCGTATCGCGACCGTGACCGAGGGACCTTTCATCCGCGACGTCTCCGCGCAGGGCACGGTGGTCGCCGCCGTGAGCCCGACGCTGTTCGCCGTTGCGCCGGGCAACATCAGCTACGCGGTCCGCGCGGGCGACACGGTCACGGCTGGGCAGGTACTCGCGACCCTCGTGAGCCCCTCGCTCGAGAGCGAGTACCAGCGCGAGCGCGCGACGCTCGAGAGCCTCGACACGGCGCTGCAACGCCAGGCGATCGAGATCCGCCGGCAGAGGCTCGCCAGCAAGGAAGCCTCGGACCTCGCGAACGTGCAGATCCGCGCCGCGGACCGCGAACTGCAGCGCGCGCAGTCCGCCTGGGACAAGGGCGCGATCCCGGAGCGCGATCTCCGGACGGCCGAAGACAACCGGGAGTCGGCGAAGCTCGCCTACGACCACGCAATGGAGACCACGGGGCTCGAGCAGGAGAGCCTGGACCTCGACCTGCGCGCCCGGCGCCAGGAGCGCGAGCGGCAGGGTTACGTGGTGGCGAACCTCAAGCGCCGAGTCGACGAACTTACCGTGCGTTCGCCGGTCGCCGGCATGGTCGCGAACCTTGCGACTGCGGAGAAGGCGAGCGTTGCCGAGAATGCGCCGCTGCTGACCGTCGTCGACCTCTCCGCCTTCGAGGTCGAGTTCCAGGTCGCCGACGTCTATGCGCGCGACATAAAGGCCGGCATGGAAGCCGAGATCTCGCTCGACGGTCGCGCGTACAACGGCCTCGTCACGGCCATCTCGCCGGAAGTGCGCTCGGGCCAGGTCACCGGCCGCGTCAAGTTCGCGGGCGATCAGCCTGCGGGCCTGCGCCAGAGCCAGCGCGGCTCCGTGCGCATCGTCATCGAGCAGCGCGCGAAGGCGCTGAAGTTCGAGCGCAGCTCCGACATCGGCCCCGGCACGCGCGCGGTCTACGTCGTCGACGGCGACCAGGCGGTCCTCACCCCGGTCGAGCTCGGCGCCGCGAGTGTCGGCGAGATCGAGGTGCTGAAGGGCCTTACGCCCGGCCAGGAAATCGTGATCTCCGGCCACGGCGACATGAACGACGTCCCCGAATTCCACATCTCCGGCTAAGGAACCGCCACCCATGCTCGAAATGACCGGCATCAGCAAGATCTACCGCACGGACCTGATCGAGACGCACGCGCTGCGCGACTTCTCGCTCAATGTCGCCGACGGCGAGTTCGTCGCTGTGACAGGACCCTCGGGCTCCGGCAAGACGACGTTCATGAATGTCGCGGGCCTGCTCGAGACCTTCGAAACCGGCACTTACAAGCTGGACGGCCAGGACGTCAGCCGCCTCTCCGACGAGGCGCGCTCGCGGCTGCGCAACGAGAAAATCGGCTTCATCTTCCAGAGCTTCAACCTGATCCCGGACCTCGACATCTTCGACAACGTCGACGTGCCGCTGCGCTACCGCCGCCTCGCGAAGAAGGACCGCGAACAGCGCATCAAGAGCGCGCTCGAGGTCGTGGGCCTCTCCTCGCGCATGCGCCACATGCCCTCGCAGCTCTCGGGCGGCCAGCAGCAGCGCGCCGCGATCGCCCGCGCGCTGGCCGGCGACCCGCGCTTCCTGCTCGCCGACGAGCCGACCGGCAACGTCGACTCGCTGATGGCGCGCCAGGTCATGGACCTGCTCGAGCAGATCAACGAGATGGGCACGACGATCATCATGGTCACGCACGACCCGGAGCTGGCGCGCCGCGCGCACCGCAACGTCCACATCGTCGACGGCCAGATCTCGGACCTGAAGCCCTATGAGCCGCGCGAGGAAGGGTACGTGGGCTCGGGCGCCGCGGCATCGCCGATGGCGATGTCACCGGCCTGAAGGAAGACGCACATGTTCGGCTACAACCTCGAGCTCGCCTTCCGGAACCTGAAGCGCAACCCCGGGCTGACCGCGCTGATGATCGGCGCGGTCGCGCTCGGCATCGCGGTATGCGTGATGACGCTGACGATGTACCGCGCCATGTCGGGCAACCCGATCTGGTGGAAGAACGACGTGCTGTACGCCGTCACCATGGATTTCTGGGACCCTGACGAGGACTACTTCGACTCGAAGCCGGGCCTGCCGCCGCAGCAGCTGACCTACCGCGATGCGCTGGCGGTGTACGCCTCCGACATTCCGAAGCGCAAGATCATCATGCACAAGGCAGTCGGCATCGTGTCGGTCGATGGCCAGCAGGTGAAGCCCGAACGCGTCCTGACGCGCGTGACGACCAAGGACTTCTTCGCGATGTTCGACGTGCCGTTCCAGTACGGCGGCACCTGGACCGATGCGGCGGACACCGGGCCGGAACCGGTGGTGGTCATCTCGCGCAGCATCAACGACAAGCTGTTCGGCGGCGCCAACAGCGTCGGCCGGCGCATCCGCTGGAACGACAACGAGTTCCGTGTCATCGGCGTTCGCGATCACTGGATGCCGCTGCCGACTTTCTACGACGTCAACAACGGCAACCTCGCGGAGCCGGAGGACGTCTACATCCCGTTCGGCTGGAACGCCGCGCTCGAGATCTACAGCGCGGGCAACACCAACGGCTGGAAGCCCGAGAAAATCGACAACTACCAGGACTTCCTGAACTCCGAGAGCATCTGGATCCAGATGTGGGTCGAGCTGCCTGACACCCAATCGCGCGACCGGTTCATGGCCTTTCTCGACAATTACGCCACCGAGCAGAAGAATTCCGGGCGCCACCCGCGCAAACTCAACAACCGGCTGACCCAGCCGGACCAGTGGCTGGTCGACAACGAGGTCGTCGGCAACGATGACAAGGTGCTTGTCGGCCTCGCCTTCGCGTTCCTGGCCGTTTGCCTGCTGAACACGGTCGGGTTGCTGCTCGCGAAGTTCCTGAACGGTGCGCCGATTACCGGCATCCGGCGGGCGCTTGGCGCGAGCCGCAAGCAGATCTTCATGCAGCACCTGGTCGAAGTCGGGGTGGTCTCCTCGATCGGCGCGATCCTGGGCCTCGCGCTCGGTGCGCTCCTGCTGACGGGCTTGAGGGCGCTCTACACCACGGACCCGACCGACGCCGGCGGCACCCAGGCGCTCGCCCACGTGGACCTGACGAGCGTCGTGACCGCACTCGCGCTTGCATTCCTGGCGACCATCGCCGCGGGCCTGTACCCGGCCTGGCGCATCGGCCGCATCCCGCCGGCCTCCTACCTGAAGGCGCAATGACATGACAGCCTGGAACATACGCCCCATCGCCTCCGCACTCTGGCGCAACCGCACCGGTGCACTGCTGGTCGCGTTCCAGATCGCGATCGGACTGGCGGTGCTCGTGAACGCGGTCTACGTCGTCAAGCAGCGCGTCGAGAAGATCGGCCGTCCGACCGGCATGGACACGGCGAACATGATCTGGGTGTCCAGCGCCGGCTTCGCGAAGGACTTCGACCACGACGCCAGCTGGCGTGCGGACCTCGCAGTGATACGTGCGATCCCGGGCGTCAAGGCGGCGAGCCTCATCAGCAACATCCCGCTTTCGGGCAGCGGGAGTTCCAGCGGCTTCGAGCCCAAGCCGGGTCAGGATACGACCGAGAGCGTGCCCGCGAACACCTACCTGGTCGACGAGCATGCCGTCGCCGCGCTCGGCATCACGCTGTCCTCCGGCCGCCCGTTCGAGCCGCAGGAGATCCTGCCGGCGATCGAGACCTTCGACTCGGCGCCGCAGGCGATCGTCACCAAGTCTTTCGTGAAGGGCCTGTTCCCGGACGACCCGAACCCGGTCGGCAAGACTTTCTACGACGGGCTCGACAAGCCGATCACGATCGTGGGGATCATCGAGCACATGCACGGCGCCTGGGTCGGCTGGGACAAGCTCGACAACGTCGTGCTGTTCCCGCGCATCGACAACGGGCCGGGCACCCTCTACCTCGTCAGGTCCGAGCCGGGGCGACGCGACGGCGTGATGCGCGACATCGAAGCCAAGCTCGGCGATTCGAATCCGGACCGCTTGCTGCGCTGGGTGCGCCCGTTCGACTACTTCATCAACCAGTCGTACCTCGACGACCGCAACATGGCGATCTTCCTCGTCAGCGTCACCAGCGCGCTGCTCGCCATCACGGCGCTCGGCATCTTCGGCCTCGCGACCTTCAACGTGAGCACGCGCATCCGCCAGATCGGCACGCGGCGCGCGGTGGGCGCGCGACGCATGGACATCGTCCGGCACTTCCTGGTCGAGAACTGGATGGTGACGACCGCGGGCGTCGTCGCGGGCTGCGGCGGGGCACTCGCCATCGGCTACTGGATCTCGACCAAGTACGAGCTGCCGCGCCTCGACCTCTATTACCTGGTCGGCGGCGTGCTGGCGATCTGGCTGATCGGCCTTGCCGCCGCGCTGCAGCCGGCGCGCCGGGCTTCGACGATTTCGCCGGCGGTTGCGAGCCGCACCGTCTGATCCCGAAAGCATAGACTGTGGGTGGCATTGCAACGCATTCCGGCTACGGCGCATCCAAGCCCATGAAGGACAGGCGGGAACAGGGACTCGAAGCCAGCTTGGGCGAGCGCACCATCCTCGTGATCGACGACAGCGAGGCCGTGCGCACGGCCCTCGACGTGCTGTTGTCCATGCACGGCGCGCGCGTCGTGGGCAGCGACTCAGCGGCCGGCGGCCTCGATGCGCTCGCGCGCGAAGCCGTCGATCTGGTGATCCAGGACATGAACTTCCGCCGCGAAGCGACTTCGGGCGAGGAGGGCGTGGCGCTGTTCCGGCAGATCCGCGCGCAGCACCCGGACCTGCCGGTCATCCTGCTCACCGCCTGGACGCACCTCGAGACCGCGGTCGAACTGGTCAAGGCCGGCGCCTCCGATTACATCGCCAAGCCCTGGGACAACGCGCGCCTGCTCACGACGGTGCGCAACCTCCTCGACTTGCAGGCCGCGCGCGCGGAGAACCGCGCGATACGGCGCCGCAGGGCGCTCGCCCGCAACGAGCTGGCGACGCGCTTCGAGCTCAAGGGCCTCGTCTACGAGAGCGAGGCGATGCACGCGCTGGTCTCGACTGCCGTCCGCGTGGCGCACGCCGACGTGCCGGTGCTGATCACGGGCCCCAACGGCGCCGGCAAGGAAGTGATCGCCGACGTCGTGCAGGCGAACTCGACGGTCAAGTCCGGCCCGTACGTAAAGGTCAACGTCGGTGCGCTGCCCGACTCGCTGATGGAAGCGGAGCTGTTCGGCACCGAGGCCGGCGCCTTCACCGGCGCCAAGGCGCGCATCGGCCGCTTCGAGGCCGCCGACGGCGGCACGATCTTCCTCGACGAGCTCGGCAACCTGTCGGGGCAGGGGCAGGCGAAGCTCCTGCGCGTGCTGCAGACCGGCGAGTACGAACGGCTCGGCTCCAACACGACGCGCCGCACCCGCGCGCGCGTGATCGCGGCCACCAACGCAAGCCTGCCGCAGCTCATCAAGGAAGGTCGGTTCCGCGAGGACCTGCTGTACCGGCTGAACGTAATCGAACTCGAGGTGCCGCCGCTGGCCGCGCGGCAGGAAGACATCCTGCCGCTGGCAAGGCACTTCCTGGAGCCCGGGTTCGCGTTCTCCCAGGATGCGCCTCGTGCCTTGGCACGCTACCACTGGCCGGGAAACGTGCGCGAGCTTCGCAACGCAATCCACCGCGCGTGCCTGCTGTCCGTCGACAACGTGGTGACGGCGAAGTCGCTCGCCCTTCCGGTTTCCACCGAGCCTGCCGACGGCTCGCACGTCGACCGCGAGGCGATCGAGCGGGCCTTGCTGGTCGCGGACGGGGTCGTCGCGCACGCCGCGCGTGACCTCGGCCTGTCCCGTCAGGCACTCTATCGCCGCATGGAGAAGCTCGGCCTGAAGACTCCTGTCGATCCGGGCCGCCTCGCGCCGAACGGCTAGCGCGGCTTATTCGACGGGGTAGCGCTCCAGCACCGGGCCGAGCGCTTCCTTGAGGGGGCCCAGGTGCTTCTCGAAGTTGCGCCACTGCTCGAGCCCCGAGCGGTAGATCGGCTGGCGCACCTGCTCCGAACTCGGCGTGCGCACGGCGCGCTCGGTTTCCCAGAACCGGAGGCACTGTTCCTCGAACGGGAGCCGGCAATACTCCAGCAGGCGCCGGACCTGGTTCGCGGAGTCGGTAACCATGTCCTCGTATTCGACCCTCAGCACGCGACCCGGCAGTACGCGGTCCCAGTGGTCCATCAGGAACACGTAGTCGCGGTAGTACTTGCCTATTTCCTCGAGTCCGTAGGTGAAGGTCTGGCCGCTCGCGAACAGCTGCTTGAATCCGGAAAAGCAGCACGCCATCGGATGGCGCCGCGCATCGACGATCTTCGCGTTCGGCAGCATCAGGTGGATCAGGCCGACGTGCCGGAAGTTATTCGGCATCTTGTCGATGAAGAACGGCCGGCCGTTGCGCTGCACGCGCGTGCTCGCCATGTAGCTTTCGCCCAGTTCGCGGAAGCGGACGGCATCGAGCGTCGCGAGAACCTCCGGATATTTCGAGGCCGGGAGGCGCCGCGATTTCTCGCCCAGCAGGCGCGAGATCTGGATCACGTCAACCAGTTCGGCCGTGCCCTGCACTTGCGAGTGGCTGGAGAGGATCTGCTCCAGCAGCGTCGAGCCGGAGCGCGGCAAGCCGACGATGAAGATCGGGTCGGGCGCCGGGCATCCCCAGCCCTGCCGGGCGGCGAAAAACTCCGCGGTCAGGGTCTTCATCTGGCGCGCGGTGTCGAACACGTTGATCCGGGCGTCGTGCCGGTGATTGACCTTGCGGATGCGGTTACCGCGCTCGTAGCAGTCGAAGGACTCGTCGAACTCCCCGCGGTCCTCGAGCGCCTTGCCGAGCGCGAAGGCGAGATGCGACTGGTCTTCCGCCCTGCCCTTGGTCGCGACGAGTTGTTCGCGCATCAGGACGATTTCCGCGTCGGTGAACCGGTAGGTCTTGAGGTTGGCGAGGCTCCAGTACGCTTCTCCGATATCGGGTTGCAGCGCGATGCAGCGGCGGTAAGCGGCGATCGACTCGTCCAGGCGGCCGACGGTCTTGAGCGCATGCCCGTAGTTCATCTGCGCGCGCGGCTGGTTCGGATAGGTCGCAAGTACGCGCTCGAAACGCTCCAGCGCTTGCTCGTGGTCGCCCATCTGCACCAGCACGTTGCCCTCGAGCAGCAGGTAGTTCGGATTGGCCGGATCGCTCGCGAGCACGCGCCGGGCTTCCTCGAGCGCTTCGGGCAGCCGGTTCTGCCGGGTCAGCACGACGGCGTAGTTGTAGCGCGCGAGGTGGAAATCCGGCGCCAGCTCGAGGCAGCGTGCCAGCAGGTCGCGGGCCTCGCGGTAGCGGAAGAGTTTCATGCCGATATCGGCCAGTAGGCGGATCGCGTTGACGTCGGTCGGATGTGCCTTGAGGTATTCGCGCACGATGCTTTCCGCCTGGCCGGTCTTGCCGTCACGCATCAGTTCCGCGGCCTCGACCAGTGCGGGAGTGCGGGCAGTCAGCGCGAAATAGCGTTCGTGGGCGACCCGACCGCCGGCCTCGTCGCCGTGCAGGACGAGCTGGTCGCCCAGCGCGCGCCAGGCCGCAGCATTCTTCGGATCGAGCCGGACCGCCGCGCGCAGGGCGACGACTGCGTCCCGGGTTCGGCCGAGGGCGCCGAGGGTGCGCCCCCACTCGTATTGGAAGCCCGGTGAGGCCGTATTGCGTGCCGCCAGGGGCTCGAGTATCGCGAGGCTCTCCTGCGGCCGCCCCTGTATGCGGCAGGCACTGGCGAGAATGTGCCTGGCGGGCTCAGCCTCCGGGAATACCTTCAGGATTTCAATGGCCTGCTGTTCAGCCACCCGCGGGTTGGTGCGCAGCAGTTTCGCGGCATGTTCGAGCGCAGTCCGATAAGTGCCGCGCGGTTCGGAGTCGGTCGATTCCATCGCTCTTTGCAACCGGTGAGCAGGATCGGGAATAATCTTCGTCAAAGCGCGATACCATTATAGTTCCACTGACTTGCGAGCAGCCGCGTTCGGACGGCAGCAACGAGGGGGCACAAATGACGAAACTGAACCGCAGGCCGCTGAACCAGGCTGTCTGGCTTGCGCTGGCCGGCACCGCAGTCGCTACAACGGTCGCGAACCCGGTACACGCCCAAGACACCGGACCCGCGCTTGACGAGGTCGTCGTCACCGCGACCAAGCGCACCGAAAACCTGCAGAACGTGCCGCTCTCGGTCATGGTGCTGGATTCCGGGAGACTCACGGACCTCGAGGTACGCGGCTTCGAGGACTACATCCAGTTCCTGCCCACCGTGTCCTGGACCTCCAACGGGCCCGGTTACGGCCAGGTCTACATGCGCGGCATCTCCAGCGGCGGCGACGGCAACCATTCCGGGTCGATGCCGAGCATCGGCGTTTACCTCGACGAACAGCCGATCACGACGATCAACCAGATCCTCGACGTGCACGTCTACGACATTGCGCGGGTCGAGACCCTGTCCGGCCCGCAGGGCACGCTGTTCGGCCAGGGCAGTCAGTCCGGCACCATCCGCATCATCACCAACAAGCCCGACCCCGGCCAGTTCGAGGCCGGCTACGACGCCTACATGGATACTGTCTCGCATGGCGAAGAGGGCTATGGCGTCGAAGGTTTCGTCAACATCCCGATGGGTGACCGCGCAGCGGTGCGCCTGGTCGGCTGGCATACCGACGAAGGCGGCTGGATCGACAATGTTCCCGGCGAGATCAACTACGCGATCGGCGGTATCACTCGAGACAACCTCGCACTCGTGGGAGACGACTTTAATACCGTCAAGTCTTCGGGCGCGCGTGCATTGCTGAAGGTCGACTTGAACGAGAACTGGAGCGTGACGCCGGGAATCATGTACCAGGAATCGGAAGTCAGGGGCAGCTGGTTCGACAACGAGATCTACACCGGCGAGGAATACGAAGTCAGCAGGTTCTACCCCGACTTGGGGGACGAGGACTGGTACCAGGCGTCGCTGACCCTGGACGGCCAGATTGGCGACCTGAACCTGGTCTATGCCGGCGCCTACCTCGACCGCAACGTGGAAAGCCAGTACGACTACTCCGGCTATGCCGAATACCTCGATGCTGTCTACGCCAGCTACGGTTACGCCTGCTGGTACTACGATGCGCAGGGCGGATGCGTCGACCCCTCGCAGTACGTATACGGCGACGAGAACTTCAAGCGCCAGAGCCACGAAATCCGCCTGCAGTCCAGCCAGGACCAGCGCTTCCGCTGGATCGGCGGCCTCTTCTACCAGCGCCAGGAGCACTATTTCGACCTGCAGTGGACGGTTCCCGGCCTGAACCCGGCGCAGACGGTGGTGCAGGGCGGCGACGTGGTCTGGCTGACGAACCAGGACCGCGTAGACCGCGACGAAGCGGTGTTCGGCGAGGTCTATTTCGACGTCACCGACACAGTGACGTTGATCGGCGGTGCGCGCTATTTCGAGTATGAGAACTCGCTGTACGGCTTCAACGGTTTCGTCGGCCACTGCACGGGTTTCTTTGACGCTAACGGCGACTTTGTCGAGGACCGGGTCAATGGCGAGGTGCAGTATCCGTGCTTCGATACCGGCATTCTCGACGACGTGTCCGAGGGCGACGACTGGGCCTTCAAGGGCAGCGTCCAGTGGAACCTCGCCGAAGACAGGATGCTGTATGCGACCTATTCCGAAGGCTTCCGGGCAGGCGGCGTCAATCGCGCGCGCGTGCCCGGCATTCCCCAGTACGAGCCCGACTGGGTCTACAACTACGAGATCGGCTGGAAAACCCAATGGGCGGACGGCGCGGTGCGCTTCAACGGTGCCCTTTACGTCGTCGACTGGGAAGATTTCCAGTATGGCTTCCTCGATTTCACCATCTCCAACCTGACGATCATCCAGAACGTCGGTACGGCGCAGACCAAGGGCCTCGAATTCGAGCTGGACTGGGCGCCAACGGAGGGCCTGTTGCTGTCCTTCGCAGGTTCTTACAATGACTCGAACTTGCAGGAGGATTTCTGGCGCAGTGCCGAGGATCGGGATAATGGATTGCCGCCAGACGCCCCCGAAGGCACCGAGATGCCCTATGTGCCGACATGGCAATACACCGCACTGGGTCGCTACGACTTCCAGGCCGGCAACCTGCCATTGTTCGCGCAGGCCGCCTGGTCATGGCGCGACGAAACATGGAACGACCTCGAGGAAACCAACGTCCGGCGCGCGAAGATGGATTCCTACGGCGTGCTGAACCTGTCTACGGGTATCGAGAACGAACGTTGGTCGCTGAGCCTGTATGCCAACAACGTGACCGACGAGCGCGGCCAGATCGACATTGGCGACCCGGGGTATGACAGTCCGAGCGGCCTCGACTTCAATCGCAACCACATCCGGCCGCGCAACATCGGACTCCGCTGGTCGCAGCGTTTCTGAGCCTCCCGGACCCCGCCTCGCGGGTACGAGGCGAAGACCGACGAAAAGGCCCCGACAGGGGCCTTTTCGTTGCAACGGCCTGCTGTCGCGCGGCCGGCCGGAGCGTTACCCTTGTGCCCCGTCCTGCCGGGGAGGCCCCCATGTCGATCCGCCGATTCGCACTGGTGCTGGTCGCCTGCGCGGCCGCGCTGCCGCTCCACGCCGAGGCCGACGACCGGGCGCGCGTCACGGCGCTGGCGGACCGGTACGTCGAGGAGTTCCAGAAGAATTTCCCGTTGTCCTACGGCTTCTCCGGGCTGCCCGCGAAGCGCAGCGACGGAGTCGACGTCAATTCGCCGGCGGACATCGCGCGCTGGCAGGCGCTGCTGGCCGGCATGGCCGATGAACTCGCGACCATCGATCCCGAGCAATTCGCCAGCGCGCCGGAATGGGTCACCTGGCAGTTCCTCGATCACGCCTTCAAGCAGGCCAGGCTGACCAAGGTCTGCCGCAGCGAGCTGTGGAGCGTCTCGGCGCTCGGGTGGCAGGCGTCGATGTCGCAGATCGCCGGCATGCAGCCGGTGGGATCGGACGAGGCGCGAGCGCAGGCGCTCTCGCGCTGGCGCGCGTTCGGGCCGTGGATCGACCAGGAGATCGAGAATCTCCGCGAAGGCAAGCGGCTCGGCTACCTCGCCACGGCTTCGGCGACCAGCTCGACGCTGGGCCAGCTCGACCAGATGCTTGCGCAGGCGCCCGGCGAATCGCCGCTCATGGAACCGGCCACGCGCGACGGGACGCCGGCCTTTGCCGCCGAGTGGAAGGCCGTGGTCGAGGGAACGCTGTGGCCCGCGCTCAAGCGCTACCGCGACTTCCTGCGCGACGAATACCTGCCCCACGCGCGCAAGTCCCCGTCCATCGCCGGCATGCCGGACGGGCTCGAGTGCTATCGCGGCCTGATCTTCGCGATTACCACCGTAGATGCGGATCCGGAGTCGCTGTTCGAGCTTGCCGAGGCGCAGGTGGAACGCGAGCACAAGGTCGCCGTCGACCTCGGGCGCAAGCTGTACGGCGAACAGGCGACCGACTGGAAGACGCTGAGCGAACTGATGCGGGCCGACCCGCGCGAGCGGTTCGCATCGACCGAAGAGGTGCGCGAGTTCACGCAGCGCACCTACGAGCGTGCCGAAGCCGCCGCCGGAAGGATGGTCCTCACGCCTCCTGTCGGGAAGGTCGTGCTGCAGCCCTTCCCGGAGTTCCAGCAGGCCAGTGCGCCGGGCGGCCAGTACCTGCCGGCGGCCGACGACGGCAGCCGGCCGGCGACCTACTTCTACCGCAACGTCATCGCGGATCTCTACCGCTCGTCGGTGCAGAACGTGATCCTGCACGAGACGCTGCCGGGCCATCACCTGCAGATCCAGTTCCTCGCGGAGCACGGCCGCAAGGGCAATCACCCGGTCGCGCGGCTGCTCTACTTCAGCGGCCCGGGCGAGGGATGGGCAACTTACGCGGAGGATTTCGCGCAGGAACTCGGGCTCTACGACTCCGACCGCGATTACATCGGCCGCTACATGGGTTCGATCTCGCCGATGATGGTCATCGACCTCGGCATGCAGGTGAAAGGCTGGACGCCGGAGCAGGCAGTCCGTTACCTGCAGGAATCCATGCCGATGCGCCCGCCGCAGCGCGCGGAGCAGTCGGTCGCGCTGATCAGCAGCCTGCCATCCTTCGTGCTGTCGTATCCGCTCGGCGGGATCAAGTGGGAGGCGATGCGCGCTCGCGCCGAGCAGGCACTGGGCGAGAAATTCGACGTCCGCGCCTTCCACCAGCTGCTGCTCGAGGACGGCATGCTGCCGTTCTCCGCACTCGAGGCAAAGCTCGACCGGTGGATCGCGAGCCAGTGATGCCGTGATTCGCCGGTCGCTCGCCGGTCGCATCGCGGTCGTCGTTGCGACGACCGCCGCCGTGGTCGCCGCCGTCGCGATCCTGTTCGACCGCTGGCTGCAGTCGCCCGTGCTCGCGGGAGCCGCCGCACTGCTGGTCACGCTGCCGCCCGCTATCTGGTTCACCAACCGCCTGTTCAGCGGCTGGAGCCGGAGCCTGCGCGCCGTCGCCGACGGCCTCAGCAGCCTGCGGGACCGCGACTACAGCGTGAGCGTGACGCCGACCGGGCCGGACGAGATCGGCGACCTGACCGCCGGCTACAACGCGCTCGGCGACAGCCTGCGGCGCGAGCGGCTCGACCTGTACCAGCGCGAGCTCCTGCTCGACACCGTCGTGCAGACGACCCCGCTCGCGCTGGTGCTGACGAACGCGAACGACCACATCGTCTTCGGCAACATCGCGGCGCGGCAGCTGTTCCGTGCCGGGCGGAAGATAGAGGGACTGCGCTTCGCCGGCCTGCTGGCGGAAGCGCCGCAGCCACTGCGCGAGGCCGTGGAGGGCGGCGTCGATACCCTGTTCACGGTCGCCGACGGTGTGGACGCAGAGGTCTTCCACCTGAGCAGCCGCCCGTTCACGCTGAACAGCCAGCCGCACCGGCTGCTGCTCTTCAAGCAGCTGACCCGCGAGATGGCGGCGCAGGAAGTCGTCATCTGGAAGAAAGTGATCCGCGTGATCGC
>Ga0105107_10000652_pt1 | contig 22155 bp, 19 predicted proteins | sample PPLLaktember2015_6_FD_79335 | JGI IMG/M metagenome (GOLD analysis project Ga0105107, IMG submission 79335) | Freshwater sediment microbial communities from Prairie Pothole Lake near Jamestown, North Dakota, USA - PPLs Lake P8 Core (1) Depth... | ecosystem: Environmental > Aquatic > Freshwater >... | reverse complement strand
GAGCATGGTGAACTCGGGGTTGTGCTGGGCGTCGATGCCCTCGTTGCGGAAGCTCCGGTTGATCTCGTAGACCTTGCTCAGGCCGCCGACGACGAGGCGCTTGAGGTAGAGCTCCGGGGCGATCCGGAGGTAGAGGTCGAGGCCGAGGGCGTTGTGGAACGTCTGGAACGGGCGGGCCAGGGCCCCGCCCGGGATCGTGTGCATCATCGGCGTCTCGACCTCGAGGTAGCCGCGGGCGTCGAAGAACCGCCGGATGGCGGCGACGATGGCGCCGCGGAGGCGGAAGACCTCGCCGGCCTCGGGATTCATGATCAGGTCGAGGTAGCGCTGGCGGTAGCGGAGCTCGATGTCCTGGAGACCGTGCCACTTCTCGGGCAGCGGGTGGAAGCACTTGGCCAGGAACGTGACGGCGTCGCAGAGGACGGTCAGCTCGCCGGTGCGCGTCTTGAAGAGGGTCCCGGACACCGAGACGACGTCGCCGAGATCATAGAGGCCGAACCGCTCGTACGCTTCGGCCCCGGCCCGGTCCTCCCGGATATAGGCCTGGAGGCGCTCCCGGCCGTCCGAGATGTGGAAGAAGGTCGCCCGGCCCATCTTGCGGATGGACAGGATCCGGCCGGGGACGACGACGGCCGCGCTCTTCGCCTCGAGCTCCGCCGCGGGCAGGCAGGCGAACGCCTCGACGATCTCCGCGACCTCGTGGGTCCGGGCCGCGGTATACGGGAACAGCGGGACGCCCGCCTCAGCGAGCTTGTGGTACTTCTCGCGGCGGGCGACGTCCTGGTCGAGCTCGGCCGCGTCAGCCTTATTGCTCATGGTCACCTTCTTTGCCCGGCTCCCCGGCCGGCGGCGCCGCCGCCCGGAGTCCCCGGACGACCGCGTCGAGGACGCCGTTGACGAACACGGCCGACTCTTCGCCGCTGTAGCGCTTGGCGATCTCGATCGCCTCGTCCATCACGATGGCCGGGACGAGCGCCGGCTCGTAGAGGAGCTCGCAGACGGCGATCCTCAGGATGTTCCGGTCGACCACGGCCATCCGGGCCAGCCGCCAGTTCTTCGAGGCCGACTGGATAGCCGCGTCGATCTCGCCGCCGTGCGCGAGGATCGTCTCGACGATCCAGGTCCCGTATTCGCGGACCTGGGCCGGCGCCTTCTGGTGCTCCCAGTAAACCCGGACGAGGTCCTTCGGACCGGCGGCGTTGAACTCCAGCTGGAACAGGATCTGGAGGGCGCACTCCCGCGCCTTGCGGCGTTGTCCCATGGCTCGAACCGTTCGCCCACTCAGCGGAGGCCCGCCTCCTTGATCACGTTCAGCGTCTCGACGAGCGAGAAAGCCGCGTCATAGCCTTTGTTCCCGGCCTTGGTCCCGGCCCGCTCGATGCCCTGCTCGACCGTGTCGACGGTCAGAATGCCGAAGGCGACGGGCACGCCGTCATCCATGGCGATCTGGGCCAGCCCTTTGGTCACCTCGGCGCTGAGATAATCGAAGTGGGGCGTATCGCCGCGGATGAGGGCTCCGATGCAGAGGATGCCGTCGGCCGCCTTGGCCTTGGCGATCTTCTTGGCGATGAGCGGGACCTCGAACGAGCCCGGCACCTTGTAGACGGTCAGGTCGGCCTCCTGCGCCCCCATCTTCTGGAGGGCCTCCAGGGCCCCTTCGAGCAGCCGTTCCGAGATGAAGCTGTTGAAGCGGCTGACGACGACGGCGATCCGGTACCCTTTGGCCTGGAGCTTGCCTTGATGGATTTTCATGGACGTCACGCCCCTTTGTCTGAGATCGGTCTTTCGTAGATCCGGCATTTCTTGTACGGGACGGCGCCGAGGGACGCCGCGAACCGGTTGACGGCCGGATTGCGGCGCATGTCGCGCCCCGTCCTCACCTGACGCATTTCCATGGGGCCTTATTCTATCAGATGTCGGGGCCTAATTCATCAAGAACCGATCGGCCGTCCCGGGCCGTTTCCTTGAGGAAGGCCGGGGATTATGATAATTTGGCGCGAGGAGGGCTCATGCGAACGAAGAGCGGATTTGCCGAACTCACCCCCGACCAGCTGCGCTGGACCTGCTGTCCGGAGCTCGTCCCGGTCGAGACGAGCGCGGACGCGCTGCCCTGCCAGGAGATCATCGGCCAGGAGAGGGCCCTGAGGGCCATCCAGACCGGGCTCGACATCAAGAGCCTCGGCTACAACATCTTCATCACCGGCATGGTCGGCACCGGCCGGACGACGACGATCACCCGGCTGCTCGACCAGCTCGAGAAGGGCGACAAGACGCCCGACGACATCCTCTACGTGAACAATTTCAAATACCCTGACGAGCCCCTGCTCATCATGCTCCCGGCCGGCCGCGGCCAGGCGTTCAGCGAGGCGATGGCCAAGCTCATCGACATGCTGAGGGCGAATATTCCCCACCTCCTGAAGAGCCCCTACTACACGGAGCGGCGGGACGCCCTCGTCGAGTCCCAGCAGAAAAAGCAGCGGGAGATCCTCCAGGCCTTCGAGGAGGAGGTGGCCGAACAGGGCTTTTCCGTCATCCAGGTCCAGATGGGCCTGTTCAGCCGGCCCGACCTCATCCCCGTGCTCGAGGGACAGCCCATCCCCTTCGCCAAGATCGAGGGCCTGGTCAAGGAGAAGAAGATCCCCAAGGAGACGCTGGACGGCCTCCGGGAGAAATACGAGAAGCTGACGGCCAAGCTCGAAGCGGTCTTCGACCGCCTCAAGGAGATCGACGAAGAAACCCGGATCTTGCTCCGGAGCTGGGACGAGGACTCGATCACGCCCGTCATCCGGGGCGCCATCGCCGATGTCCGGGCCAAGTTCGACGGCCCCAAGATCACCGCCTACCTCGACGAGGTCGAGAATTCGCTGGCCAAGGACCTCGAGGTCTTCAAAGTCCAGAAGAAGGAGGAGAAGGAGAAGGAGCGGGAGCCCGGCCAGGATTTCCTCGAGTACCGGGTCAACCTCCTCGTCGACAACTCGGACCAGCGGGGCGCGCCGGTGGTCATGGAAACCAACCCGAACTATGTCAATCTCTTCGGCTCGATCGAGTCGACCATGTCGCGGATCGGGATGAACCAGACGGACTTCACCATGATCAAGGCCGGCTCCTTCCTGAAGGCCAACGGCGGCTATCTCGTCGTCAACGCCCTCGACGCCCTGATCGAGCCGGGCGTCTGGGCGACCCTCAAGCGGACCCTGCGCAACCAGGTCTTCGAGATCCAGAACTACCTGCAGATGTATCTCTTCTCGAGCGCCCGGCTCAAGCCGGAGTCCATCAAGGCCGACGTCAAGGTCGTCATGATCGGCGACGCTTCGATCTACAACCTCCTCTACTTCCAGGACGAGGACTTCAAGAAGATCTTCAAGATCAAGGCGGAATTCGACACGGAGATGGCCAAGGACGACAGGTCCTTCGCCGAGTACGTCCGGTTCGTCAGGAAGATCTGCGACGAGGACGGCCTCCTGCCCCTCGACAGGGAGGGCATCGGCGCCCTCATCGAATACTCGACGCGCATCGCCGGCCGCCAGAAAAAGCTGTCGACGCGGTTCCACATCATCGCCGACGTCATCCGCGAGTCGAGCTACTGGGCCCGCAAGGCCAAAAAAACGGCGGTCGGGCGGGAGGAGGTCGAGCAGGCCATCGAGGAGCGGTTCGAACGGGTCAGCCTCATCGAGGACAAGATCCAGGAGATGATCGAGGAGGGGACGATCCTCATCGACACGACCGGCGCCGTCGTCGGCCAGGTCAACGGCCTGTCTGTCTATGACATGGGCCAGTTCATGTTCGGCAAGCCGGCCCGCATCACCGCCCGGACGGGCATGGGCCGGGGCGGGGTCATCAATATCGAGCGCGAAGCCGACCTGAGCGGGCCGACCCACAACAAAGGCGTCCTCATCCTCGGCGGCTACCTGCGCGGCAAGTACGCGACCAAGCGCCCGCTGTCGCTGACCGCCTCGCTCGCCTTCGAGCAATCCTACGGCGGCGTCGACGGCGACAGCGCGTCTTCGACCGAAGTCTACGCGATCCTTTCGAGCCTCTCGGGGCTGCCCCTGCGCCAGGACCTGGCCGTCACCGGCTCGCTCAACCAGAAGGGCGAGATCCAGCCGATCGGCGGCATCAACGAGAAGATCGAGGGCTTCTACGATGTCTGCAAGGCCCAGGGCCTGACGGGGACCCAGGGCGTCATCATGCCCCATCAGAACGCCCAGAACCTGATGCTCCGGGCGGACATCGTCGCCGCGGTCAAGGACGGCAGGTTCCACATCTACCCCGTCCGGACGATCGACGACGGGATCGAGATCCTGACGGGTGTCGAGGCCGGCGCCGCCGACGCGCAGGGCGCCTATCCGGAGGGCACGGTCCATTTCATGGTCGACGAGGAGCTCCGGCGGCTGGCCAAGGGATTGGTGGCCTTCAGCGGCCCGGGCGAGAAGGGCGAGGGCCCGCCGGACGGGTCGAAGTAGCCGGCGGCGGGGGCGCCAGCCCGACCAGGGTCTTCAGCCGGCGGACCTCGGCCGTCCGGAGATGCCGCCACTGGCCGGGTTTGAGGCCTTCGAGGGTCAGCCCGGCGAAATCGATCCGCACGAGCCCGGCGACGGGATGCCCCACCGCTTCGAACAGCTTCCGGATCTCCCGTTTCCGGCCCTCGCGGATCTCCACTTTGAGCGTCGTGTGCCGGTGGCCGCGGCGGACGACCAGGATCCGGGCGGGGGCGGACCGGCGGCCTTCGATGAAGATCCCGTGCCGGACCCGGTCGAGGACCCCCTCGTCGGGCTCGCCCTCGACCCGGACCTCGTACGTCTTCGAGACGCCGTAGCGCGGGTGGGTCAGCCGGAGGGCCAGCTCGCCGTCGTTCGTGAGAAGCAGGGCCCCCTCGGTCTTGAGGTCGAGCCTCCCCACGGGATAGACGCGGGCGGACAGGTGCTTGAGGAGATCCATCACCGTCGGCCGGCCGAAAGGGTCCTTGACGCTGACGACCCGGCCGGCCGGCTTATGGAGCAGGATGTGGACGGGCTTCTCCTCCGCGGCCCTGACCGGCCTCCCGCCGGCCGCGACCTTGTCGCGATCCGGGTCGATCTTCTCGCCGAGCTCCTGGACGACGCGCCCGTTGACGGTGACGCGCCCCTCGGCGATCCAGCGGTCGGCCTCGCGCCGGGAACACACTCCCGCATGGGCCAGATACTTGTTGAGTCTCATCGGCATCAAAGCGGGCCTATTATAAACCAAGCCTTCGGGGTTTCGTATAGATAAGGTAGAATAGTCCAGGTATATCCATGGCCAAGCTGCAGTTCAAAGAGTCGTTCACGATGGCCCTCGTCTCCCTGCGGGCCAACAAGCTCCGCACCTTCCTGACGCTGCTCGGCATCATCATCGGCGTCCTGACCATCATCGCCGTCGTCTCGGTCATCCAGGGCCTGAACAACTACGTTTACACGAAGATGTCGTTCTACGGGGCCAACGACTTCTCCGTCCAGAAGTTCTCCATGATCGGGACCTCCCTCAAGGACTTCCGCGAGCAGCTGAAAAGGAAGGACATCTCCCTCGTCGAGCGCGACCTCATCCGGGCCAACTGCCCGTCCTGCGAGCTCGTCGGCGCCTCCGTCTCGACCAACGCGACCGTCAAGTACGGCAGCCAGTCCCTCAAGGACTCCGATGTCCGCGGCGTGACCCACATCGATCACGAGATCGGCTCGGTCGTCGAACTGACGAGCGGCCGCCACCTGCAGAGCCAGGACGAGACGAACTCGCGCCCCGTATGCGTCATCGGCTCCGATATCGCCGAGCTGGTCTTCGGGGGGCTCGATCCCATCGGCCGCTGGCTCAAGGTCGGCAGCCGGAACTTCCAGGTCGTCGGGGTGGGCCTGAAGAAGGGCAAGGTCCTGGGCTTCAGCCAGGACAACTACGTGCGCATCCCCATCACGACGTTCATGAAGGTCTACGGCTCGCGGCGGTCCGTCAGCGTCAACATCCACACCGGTTCCCAGGAGGCGATGGCCCAGGCCCAGGAGGAGGTCCGGACGGTCCTGCGGTCGTGGCGGAAGCGCGGCTACGGGGACGCGGACGATTTCTCGTTCGCCACTTCCGAGACCTTCATCCAGTTCTACAAGACCGCCACGCGGGGCATCTATTTCGCCATGATCGCCGTGTCCTCGATCGCCCTCATCGTCGGCGGCATCGTCATCATGAACATCATGTTCGTCTCGGTGTCCGAGCGGAGGAAGGAGATCGGCATCCGCATGGCCGTGGGCGCCCGGCGCCGCGACATCCTCTTCCAGTTCCTCATCGAGTCGGCGGTCATGTCCGGCCTGGGCGGATTCGCCGGCATCGTCCTCGGCTTCCTCGTCGCCCGGATCATCTCCGCGGCCACGTCCATGCCTTCGAGCGTCGAGCCCGTTTCGGTGGCCCTGGCGATGGTCATGTCCTGGTCGATCGGCCTGTTCTTCGGCATCTACCCGGCCAACCGGGCGGCCAAGCTCGATCCCGTCGAGGCCCTGAGGTCGGAGCAATGAGGCTCCAGATCTTCCGCGAAGTCTTCCGCATGGCCCTCGATTCCCTGCGGACCCACAAGCTCCGCTCGTTCCTGACCATCCTCGGGATCGTCATCGGAGTCATGACCGTCATCGGCATGGTCTCGATCATCCAGGGTCTCAACAAGAGCTTCCTGTCCGAGCTCCAGGCGGCCGGATCGGACACGATCATCGTCACCAAGAACGAGGCCGTCCGGATGGGCGAGATGTCCGAGGAGCAGCGGATGCGAAAGGACCTGACGTTCGAGGACGCCCAGGCCCTCGAAAGGGAGGCGTCCCTCGTCCGGGCGGTCGCCATCAGCATCTACGTCAGCCCATTCGACGCCGTCGAGGTCAAGTACCGGAGCGCCAAGAGCGACACAGCCATGGTTATCGGCATGAACGACAAGTGGCCCGCGGTCATGTCCCTCTACCTGCCGCAGCGGGGACGGTTCATCACCGGCGCGGAGGTCGAGCGCAGCGCCCGGGTCTGCGTCCTCGGCTCCGAGCTCGCCGACGCGCTCTTCCCGATGACGAACCCCGTCGGCAAGGAGATCCGCGTCGGCCCCGAGGCCTTCACCGTCGTCGGCGTCCTGGCGAAGCGGGGCCAGATGTTCGGCCAGAGCCGCGACAACTTCGTCGGCCTGCCCATCACGACGCTGATGAAGTACTTCCGCTACGAGAAGGACGGCATGGAGATCATCGTCGCGCCCCGTGGGCAGGACATGCTCCCCGAAGCGATCGAGCAGATCACCGGCATCCTCCGGCAGCGGCGCAATGTCCCCTACGGCAAGCCGAACGACTTCGCCGTCATGACCCAGGACACGATGGTCGATCTCTACAACCAGCTGACCGGCGCGGCCTATCTGGTCATGATCGTCATCTCCTCGATCGGCCTCCTCGTCGGCGGCATCGGGGTCATGAACATCATGCTCGTCTCGGTCAAGGAGCGGACCCGCGAGATCGGCATCCGCAAGGCCATCGGCGCCCGGTCGGGCGACATCATGAAGCAGTTCCTCATCGAGGCCGTCTTCCTCACCGGCACGGGCGGGATCCTCGGCGTCCTCGTCGGGTTCGGCATCGCCCTCCTCGTCAGGGCCGCGACACCGCTCCCGGCGGCGGTCTCGCCGTGGTCGGTCGTACTGGGGCTTTCCGTCTCGGCCGCGATCGGGCTCTTCTTCGGCATCTTCCCGGCCCAGAAGGCCGCCCGCATGGACCCCATCGAGTCCCTGCGCTACGAGTAGGGCGCTGATCCCGATAACGGGTCCTGTTGGGACAACATCCCTCGCCGCCTCGAAAAGACCACAGGAAAACGGAGAAGAACCTTATTTGAGGAGGGCGAGGATCTCGGCGCGGGTCGGCGCGGAAGGCTGGGCGCCGGGGCGGGTGACGGAGATGGCCGCCGCGGCCTGGGCGAAGCGGAGGGCTTCGGGGAGGGGGCGCTTCTCGGCCAGGGCCACGGCCAGGGCGCCGTTGAAGATGTCGCCGGCCGCCGTCGTATCCACGGGTTCCACCTTGAAGGCCGGGACGAGCCCTTCCGATCCCTCCGACGACGCATAGACGCCGCGCTCTCCGAGGGTGATGACGACCGTCCGCGGACCTCGGGCCCGGATCCGGGCGGCCGCCTCGCGCATGTCGCCCTCGCTCTCGACCTCGACCCCCGCCAGCGTCGCCGCTTCGTGCTCATTGGGTGTCAGCACGGAGACGCCGCGGAGTAAACCGTCGTCGAGCGGACGGGCCGGGGCCGGGTTGAGGACGACCGGAACGCCCCTCTCCCCCGCCATCCGGACCGCGGTTTCGACCGCCGGGAGGGGCGACTCGAGCTGAAGGAGGACGATGTCCGCTTCGTCGAAGGCCCCCGCCGCGCTCTCCACGTCGGCCTCCGATAGGAGCGCGTTGGCCCCGGAGGCAACCGAGATGCTGTTCTCGCCGCGCTCGTCCACGTTGATCAAAGCGACGCCCGAAGCCGCGCCGGGCGTGCGCCGGACTGACCGCGCGTCGATGCCGTCGGCGACGAAACCGGCCAGCGCCCGCTCCCCGAAGACGTCGTCGCCCACGCGGGCGACGAAGATGACGCTCCCGCCGGCCCGGGCCGCGGCTACGGCCTGGTTGGCCCCCTTGCCCCCGGCGGCCATCGCGAACTCGGCGCCCAGGATGGTCTCCCCGGGCCGCGGGATGCGCGGGACACGGACGATCATGTCGGTATTGGAGCTGCCGACGACGAGGACGCGATTCACGTGTTCTCCCGCAGCCACGCCGCCGCGGCCTCGACGGCCTCCTCGAGCTTTCCCTTGTCAGCCATGACGAGCTCGACGAGGGAGGGGCTGCCGCCGCCCTTCACCGGGACCACGGCCCCGACGACTTGTGCCAACTGCCGCAGGTCGGGCTGCAGAATCTCGGACCGGGCCAGGAGGAGGTGCCCCTGGCTCTCGCCGGCCGCGCCGAAGGCGACCGCAAACTCGCCTCTCTTCGCGATGGCCAAGGCCAGAAAGCGCGCTTCCTCGGGCGTCTTGTCTTGGAGGACCCCGGCGATGACCCGCCCCGCGGCCGAACGGACGATCTCCCGGGATTCGAACGCCGCCAGCTGTTCCGCGAGATGACGGACCCGCTTCTTCAGGGCCTTGCCCTCGGCAGCCAGCTTCTCAACCGCACCGGCCACCTCGGCGGCCGGACAGGAGAACGACGCGGCGAGCTTGCGGGCCAACCGGTCCTTGCTCCGGCAGTCTCGCAGGGCCCGGCCGCCGCACAGGAACTCGAAACGCAGGTTGCCCCGGATCTTCTCGGTCGAGCCGAGCTTGATCAGGCCGATCTCGCCGGTCCGCCGGACGTGCGTCCCGCCGCAGGCCGAATAGTCGAACCCGTCGACCTCGACGACACGCAAGAGCCCCGATTTCTTGGGCGGCCGCCTCAGAGGCACATCCCCGATCCGCTCCTCGGGCACGCCGTAGGTCTTGACCTCGCGGTCCTCCCGCACGACGGCGTTGGCCCGGTCCTCGATCCGGTCGAGATCCGCATCACTGATCGCCTTCAGCCCGATCTCGAGCGTGGAGACATCCGGGCCCATGTGGAACGACAGCGTCTCGCCCTTGAGGAGCTCCCAAAAGGCCTGGGACAGGACATGCTGGCCGGTGTGCTGTTCCCGGTGGTCGGCCCGCCGGGCGGCGTCGATCCGGCCGTGGACATGGCCGGCTTCGACCGCCGAGGCAAGGACGTGGAGGATGGCCCCGTCTTCATCGACGACGGCCAGGACCTCGACGCCGTCGATCGTCCCCTTGTCCCACGGCTGCCCCCCCGACTCGGGATAGAAGGCCGTCCGGTCGAGCACGACCGCGGGATGCCCGTCGTGCCCCCCGCGTTCGACGACCTCGGCCTCGAACTCCGCGAGATAAGCGTCTTCGTGGTAGAGCCGCCGCGTTTCGGGCATGACACCGCTCCTGGGACGGGAAACGATCGAACGCGGTCATTATATCAAGAGCCGTCGATATACGAAACGGGAAGGACATTGCGGAACCGCTGGAGGGGGGACATGTCCCCTATCAGAAGATGCGTAAAACTAGGAGCTCCAGCAGGGCCGCGGCGAAAACGACGGCCACGGGCACGGCCAGGATACGGTAGACGTCCTTCAGATCCGCCTTGAAGTAATCCGCGGTCAGAGCCAGGCAGAGGTGGGCCGGCGAGAGGAGGATCCCGGCGAATCCGCTGACATAAGCGAAGGTCATCAGTACCATGTCGGGCGTCCCCGTGCCGATGACAGGGACGAGGAGGGGGAAGGAGATGGCCACGAAGGCCTGGTTGACGCCGGTCAGCAGGCCGACGACGAACGGCGCCGCGAATATCAGGAGGTAGGCCGAGGGGCCATGCGGCGGAACGGCCCGGACGACGGCGTCGAGGGCCCCCGAAGCCTCGAGGACCTCCTTGAAGACCATGACAGCGACGATAAGCCAGACGGTCTTGAGCGAGAAGCCGCGGACGACGACGCCCCAGCGGGCAATGAGGCTCCCCCGCGACGTGACTTGGGTCAGGACCGCGGCGACGGCCAGGGCGATGAGCATGTTCAGGCGGAAGACGAAGATGAGGATGATGGTCAGGACGATGGGCCAGATGCTGAAGACGACCCGCCGGACGTCCTTCCACGAGCCGCGCTTATCGCGCTCGCACGGCACCCGCGGCAGCTTCCGGAAGAGGACGGCCAGCCCCGCCCCGATCGCGACGAGGCTGAAGGGCGCCTGGTAGAGGCTGATCTTCCCGATCGGGACCTGGAAGATGGCCGCGGCCATGATGATGTTGAGGTAAAGCGGCCACCAATACTCCCAGACATGGCGGAACCAGTAGTTGAAGAAGGTCTTCCAGGCCGGGCTAACCGTCCAGCGGCGGGCCGCCTCCTCGACGATGGGGGCGCCCATCATGGCCCCGCCCATCATCGGCAGGAGCCCGATGAACGCCGACGGGATGGCCAGGATGAGGCGGTCGTCGCGGACGAGGTTCTTCAGCGCGTCGACCATGTCGCGGAAAGCGCCGCTCGACTGGAGGAATTCGCCGAGGTAGAGGACGAGGATGACGATGCCGGCGAGCTCGAGCGTTTCCCAGGACGAGGCGCCGGCGAGGACGGCCCGGCCGAAGCCGCCGGGGGTCATGCCGAAGAGAACGGCCGCGAGGACGGTGTCGAGGAAGAGAACGAGACCCAGGTCCCGCTTGAGGCGGATGAGGACGAGCAGGAGGGCGACGATGAGGGCGACCTTGGCCAGGACGATCATGTCAGACGAGCCTCGCCACCCCGGCCGCGGCCAAGACGCGCACGGTCGTCTTGAAGTGGGTCTTGGCCACCTTTTCGAGGATCTCCGGCCCCTTCGCGCGGACGAGCTTGACGGCCGCGGCTTCGACCAGGTCCGACGCGCCCTTCGGCAGCTCGAACCCGGCATCCCTGGACAGGTCGTGGAGCCGGTTCAGGAATTCGGCCCGGGCCAGGATTGATGCGGCCGCGACCGCCAGGTCCTCTTCGGCCCGGGGCGTCTGGACGAGCTCGATCTCCCGGCCCTTCTTGAGCAGGGCCATGCGGACGAACTTCTCGTCGCCGAACTGGTCCGTGATCGCCTTCCCCGCCGGGACGCGCTCGAGGACGTTCTCGATGGCCCGGGCGTGGCCCCAGGCCAGGAGCCGGTTGAGGTTGCGGAGCTTGGCCCAGAGCTCGTTGTATTTCTCCGGGCCGATGGCGACGATCGAATGGAAGGCATAGCGGCGCTTGAGCTGCGCGGCGATCTCGCGGCACCGGGCGTCCGACGTCCGCTTCGAATCTTTGACCCCGAGCTCCCGCAGGACCCCGTCCTGACCCTCGGGCAGGAAAAAGGCGGCGATGACGAGCGGGCCGAAAAAGTCCCCCTTGCCCGATTCGTCCGAGCCGATGCGCCCCGGCTCAGCCGGAAAGAGCCCGGGGGCCATCAATCCTTCCCGTAGATGATGCGGCCGTCGAGGATGGTCATGCGGACACCGGCCCGGACGATCTCCTCGGCCGGGATGGTGAAGATATCGCGATCGAGGACGACGAGATCGGCGAGCTTGCCGGCTTCGATCGTCCCCTTGGCGCCCTCGGCGAATTCGACCCAAGCGCCGTTGGCCGTATAGGCCCGGACGGCCTCCTCGACGGAAACCTTCTCGCCTGGGACCCAGCCGCCGGGATTCTTGCCGTCAAGCGTCCGGCGCGTCACGGCGGCATAGATCCCCAGGATGGGGCTCAGGGGAGCGACCGTCCAGTCCGACCCGAAGGCCAGGACCGCCCCGGCCCGGCGCAGGGATTCGAACGGGTAGGTCGTCCGGACGCGCTCGGGCCCGATCTTCTGTTCGGCCCAACGGCCGTCGTCGATGGCGTGATAAGGCTGGACCGCCGCCACGAGGCCGAGCTTGCCGAAACGGCTGATGTCGGCGGGCCGCAGGTGCTGGGCGTGCTCGACCCGCCAGCGCCGGTCCCGCGGGCCGTTCGCGGCGACGGCCTTCTCGTACATGTCGAGGAGCAGGCTGTTGGCCCGGTCGCCGATCGCATGGACGGCCAGTTGGAGCCCGGCCCGGTCCGCCTCGAGGATGCGGCGTTCCATGATGCCTTCGGGATACATCTGGCCGTGGAGGAGCCCGGAGGTCTTCGGATCGTCCGCATACGGCTCGAAGAAGCAGGCTGTGGCCGAGCCGAGCGAGCCGTCCATGAAGGCCTTGAGCCCGGCCAGCTGGAGATAGGGGCCGCCGAACGGCGACTTGACCTTGAGACGGGCCACCAGCTCGACTTCGGTGATCGGGATGTAGACATGGACTCGGGTGGTGAGCCGGCCGAGGCGGGCCATCTCCTGGAAGACCTCGAAGCTCGACGCGTCGGCCATCTCGTGGACCGAAGTGACGCCGTTTTCGGCAGCGTGGCGGACAGAGGCCCCGGCCGCCTCGAGCTTTTCGGCGAAGCTCGGCTCGGGGATCTTGGCATAGACGAGCTCCATGGCCGTGTCCTTGAGGATGCCTGTCGGCTCGCCCGTCTCCGGGTCCATCTCGATCTCGCCCCCGGGCGGGACGGGCGTATTCCTGGTGACGCCGGCGAGCTTCAAGGCCGCGCTGTTGGCCAGGATCATGTGCCCGTCGAGGCGGTTGACACAGACGGGATTGTCGGGCGTCACGGCATCGACCCAGTCCCGGCGCGGCAGCTCCACCGGGCTGAACTGCTGGTGGTCCCAGTCGCCGTTGACGATCCATCGCCCCGGCCCGAGCTCGCGGGCCTTGGCGGCGATGCGGGCGACGAAATCCCCGCGGCTCTTGGCCTCGCGGAGCTGGATGCTCTTTAGAGCGAATCCCCCGGCCAGGAAGTGGGTGTGGCTGTCGATGAACCCGGGCAGAACGAGAGACCCGCCGAGGTCGACGAGCTTCGCTCCCGACGGCGACAATGTCCGCAGCTCCGCCGCCGTCCCCGCCGCGACGATCTTCCCGTCGCGAACGGCCACCGCTTCGGCCCAAGGCCGGGCGGCGTCGCCGGTCCAAACTTTGCCGTTGACCAGAACCAGGTCGACCATGTCTTCCTCCGCTGCCGTCTGGCAGCCCGTCCCGAGCCCGAGCGCCAGGATGAGTGCCAACATGCAGCCAGCGTTCTTCATTGTCGTTCCTTCGCCACCTCTTATAAAAGAATCGCCCGCCGAAAGCAACCCGGAGCGCTGTCCATGTTCGCCCGCAACGCTTCCGTCACCGGCATGGGGCGTGACGCAACGGCGTGGGGGGTGACGCCGAGGGAGGAACGGCCCCAAGCCGGTGCGGGTTTGACGACAGTGGTATAATAAGCCGCTTGATGGGACGCTGCGGCGCCCCACCCCTTCGGAGGAGCTCATGATCGACGCGACCCAGATCCGCAAAGGCATGATCATCATCATGGACGGCACCCTCTGGCGGGTGATGGAGATGCAGCTCATCACCCCCGGACGGTGGAAGGCCATGGTCCAGACGAAGCTGCGCAACATCCAGGTCGGCTCCCAGACCGAGCACCGCTTCCGCTCCGAGGAGCGGCTCGAGCAGGCCCGCCTCGACGAGACCGAGATGGAGTTCCTCTACGAGCAGGACGGCGATTATGTCTTCATGAACATCGAGAACTACGAGCAGGCGACCCTGAGCGCCGAGGCCATCGGCGACGCCGTCAAGTACCTCAAGCCGAACACGGTCATCGAGGTCGAGACGTTCGAGGGCAAGCCCGTCGGCGTCAACCTGCCCCGGACCATGGAATTCAAGGTCGTCAGCACCGAGCCGCGGCTCCAGGGGGCGACCAAGACGGCCCTCTCCAAGCCAGCCGTGCTCGAGACTGGCGCGGTCGTCCAGGTGCCGGAATTCATCAAGGAAGGGGACGTCATCCGCGTCGATACGCACGACGACAAGTATCTCAACCGGGCCTGACCCGCCGGCCCGGTCGCGGCTTTCAGAAGTTCTGCCGGGCCACCCCGACGTTCCCGTAGCTGTCCCGGACCCTCACCGTGACCTGGTTCTCCGCCCCGGCCGGCAGCTTCAGCGAGACCTTGAACGATTCGCTCCGCGAGTCGGCGATCCCGTCGACGGGGAAGACGACACGCCACTCTCCCGGCCGGACGAGGACCTTGGCCTCTTCGATGTAGGAATAGGAGTCCTCCGCCCGGAAGGCGATGTCGAGCGAAGTCCCGTTCCTCACCGCCGTGAAGCCCGTGACGACGGGCAGGGAGTTGTCGATGACGAGCGGCGGGCTGGTCTTGTCGGTCTTGAGCTCCAGCCCCAGAGGGTTGGAGGGCGAGTCGGAGGCCGTGAGCCTCAGAAAATAGGTCCCGTCCGGGAAGGCGAGCGTGTCGAAGGCGTAGATCGATTCGGTCCAGGCGTTCTCGAGGGCGCGCCACTCGGCCTCGCCGTCTTTCCGGATGGCCAGCGCGTAGCTGAGCGTGTCCCCGTTCTCGTCGCCGGCGTCCCAGACGACCGTCTGAAAGCCCTTGCGCTCGGCCTTCCGGGCCGGCATGCCGATGCGGAGCTCGTCTTTCTTCCCCGTCTCCTCGGCGAGGTTCCGCTCGACGCCGAGGATGCTGTCGTCCTGCTCGGGGAGCTTGAGATAGACCTCGTTGGGTTTCAGGGGCTCCAGCCGCGTCACCGCCGGGGCGATGTTCGACTGCAGGTAGAACACGGTCAGCTTGTTGAAGACGGGCGAGGCCTTTCCGGTCTGGGTCCGGAGAAGGATCTTGACCTGGAGGAAGCGGGACTTGGGGCTCAAGACCTGCTCCTCGGGCTTGACGTAGAAGGGCGACCAGTCCGTCCAGGTCGCGTTGGGCTCGCTGGTGTTGCCGCTCCGGCTCTGCAGCTGCACCGAGGCGCCGGCGGCCACGGCGGCATCCCAGACGACCCGCCCCCACGAGGCCTGCGTCCGGGCGTCGAGGACCGGGCCGGTGTATTCGCCGGCGAACCGCTGCTCGGTCAGCAGGAGCCCGAAATAGCAGGGATTGTTCGACAGGACGTAGATCTTGGAATCGAGGGGCGTGAGCTGGTAGACCTGCTCGGAGCTCTGCTGGAGGAGCAGGGCGATCCGCTCGTCCCGGTCCACCGAATAGATCCGGCCCTTGCCGCCCGTGCCGAAGAGGACCTTCTTCTCCCCCTCCCTCCAGAGAAGGGAGTAGATCATCTCGTCCTCCGAGCTCCAGAGCCGCTTGGCCAGCCCGTCGCCGCTGACTCGATAGAGCGCGCCGCCGTCCTTCGACGCGAGCCCGGGGACCGGGGCCGGGGCCGGCTGTCCGGCGCGGGCCGGGGCGCCGGCCGTGCCCGAGGCGCTGACGGTGAGGACGACCCCGGAATCGATGCGGACGGGCTCGTCCGGGGTCTCGTCCTTCCGCGCCCGGGTCGGCGTGCCGGAGGCCGCGGCATAGATCTGGCCTTCGCCGTCGAGAGCCAGGCTCCGGACCTCCTCGTAGGGCGTCTCGAAGAGGACCGAGGCGCGCCCCTCGGCGGTGATCCGGTACAGGAGTCCGTTGCCGCCGCTACCGGCGACTACGTCGCCGCGGGCGGTCCGCTCCAGGCAGAGGATATGGTTCTCAGCGGCCTTGAAGAACATCCGCCCCTCGCCGAGCGGCGAGATCCTGTAGATGCCGCCGCTTTCGCCGACGGCCGCCCAGAGCTCGCCGGAGTCGAGGAACAGGAGGTCCCAGATGTATTTTTCGGCCGGGTTGAAGAACTCTTCGCCCTTCCCCTTGTCGGAGATCTTGTAGACCTTCCCGTTCGGGGAGGTGGCGGCGTAGAGAGTCCCCTTCCTGTCCCGGGCGAGCGTCGTCACGTCCATTTCCGCGGCCTGGAACCAGAGCTCGGCCTTGCCGTCCTTGTCGATGCGGTAGACCTTGCCCCCGTGACCGGTTCCCAGGAACGTGACCCCCTCCGGCGTCGCCAGGACCGAAAGGTAGAATTCTTCCTGGGGCGCCGCGATCTTCTCTTCCTTGGGGGCCAGGGCGAGCGTCCCGTCATAGGAGACCGAAACGCCGTCGAACTTGCCGCGCAGGTAATCGTCCCGGGTCCGGAGCTCCCATTTCTGGGGAACCACGGCGGAGAGGACGGAAGCCAGGACAAGAAGGCCGAGGACGGCGGGCAGGGTATGTTTGCGCATGTCGGGGCTCCTACTTGCGGATGCGGACGGGGATGGCCGCCCCGCCCTTGAAAACGTAGGGGATGGCGAGCTGGTATTCGCTCAGGGTGGATCGGGTGATCTCCGTCGGGCCCGCGGCCGAAGACCTCGGCGAGGCGAACATCGTCTTCAGGCTCGGCGGCAGGTTGGGGAGCTCTTCCCCTTTCAGGAAGAGTCCCGGCTTGGAGGCCATGATGCGGAAATAGATCCTGTTGTTCCTGCGGAGGTTGCTGAGCAGGCGGACGAGCTGATCGAGGGACCGCGGCACGAATTCCTGGATGCGGTACTGGGACCGCTCGATCTGCTGCATCGACGCGGCGTCGCCGACGAGGAGCTGGAATTCGCTGCCCGCGGGCAGCGCGGGAGCCACGACCGTGACCTCCTCGACCAGGCTCTCCTCCCTCTGCGTCCTGTAGAAGACCTGGAGCCGGATAGGCTCGCCCGGGGAGACCTCGTACTTGTCGAGGAGGACCTTCTCCAGGACCGCAAGGCGGGTTTCTTCGAGAGCCCGGACGTTGAGGTCGATGCGGAAGATGCCGACGTCCTTGAACTCGTTGTTCAGCAGATAGTGGACCACGGCGGCCAGGAGCCCGGACAGACTGACCGGGGCATTGTCGTAGCTGCCGGAAAAGAGGTCCTCGAGATGGACCCCGAGCCCGCCCTTGTCGAGAAAGACGTCCGCGTCGAAATCGAGGGAGATGTCGCCGTAGCTGCGCTCCTCGCTCGTCACGAGGCTGGAGACGGCCATGTTGATGAGAGCCGGCGTCAGGAACTTGTCGGCGATGAGCTTGAGCTTGAAGTCCTTGCGCGCTCCCGGCCCGGTCTGAAGCCCGATGTTGAGCGGGATGAGCCGGGGCAGCACGCCGATCTCGCCCGCGGCGCCCGGCGTCCGGTCCTGACTGAAGCGGCCGATGACGGGGCCCATCGCCGCCAGCTTGAAGGAGCTCTCGAGGCTGGGCATGACCGCGATGACATCGGCCCGGGACATGGCATAGTCGACGCTGCCCAGATTGTAGATGGGGTGGCCGAAAGCCAGGACCTTCGTGCCGTCGACGTAGGTCGCGGTCCCGACGGCGGAGACATCGAGGTCGCCGCCGACGAGCTGGACGCCCACGGCGTCCCCCGCCCGGAGCGCCGGTTCGGCCGGGGTCCCGGACGGCTGGGATTGGCTGCCGGTCCCGCCCCGGACCGCAAGAAAGCCGAGAGGCGCAAAGAACGACCGGGCCCTTTCGAAGGCCCCGGCGGCGAAGCCGCTGAAGACCAACGGGAGCCGGAGGGGCGAGAGCGCCAGGCCCTGCCGCCCTTCGACGGTCCGCGCCGCCAGGGTTTGGAGGTAAGACCCGGAGAGATCTTCCTGGCTGACCCCCTCCCGGATGATGACCGGCGGGGCCGCCCCCGGCTTGGGCTCGTCAGGCGTCGCCCCGACGGCCAGCATCTCCTCGATCGGCGTGATCCCGGCGATGGCCTCCTTCGAGAAGCTGAAGCCGTAAGCCACGGCGCCGATGAGCTTGCCGTCGATGTACACGGGGCTGCCGCTCATGCCGCCGATGATGCCGGTCGACTCGAGGCCCCGGCCCTTGAGCCGGGCCAGGATGATGTTGCGCTTGGGCGAGGCGTTGGCCAGGACGCCGAGGATCTCGGCCTCGAATTCCTCGATCACCTGGCCTTGAAAGACGCTCTTGCCCCGGCCCTTCATGCCCGGCTTGACCTGGGCGAGGGGCATGGTGATGGTCGCCGCCCCAACCGCCAGCGCCCCCGCGAGAAGGGCGAGCGCGATGAATGTGAGGCGGCAGGTCGTTTTGGTCATTGTCGTTTTCCCCACGCGGCCCGGCTCAGATGATCCCCAGCGTCCGGCCGCATTTCTCGAAGGCCGCCAGGACGGCGTCGAGCTCCTCGTCGGTGTGCCCGGCCCCGTAGCTCGTCCGGATCAGGGACTGGCCGGGGCGGACGGCCGGGTAGATGACGGGCGTCGTGAAGATGCCCTCTTCCCTGAGGAGCCGCCAGAGCATGAAGCACTTTTCGTCGTCGTGAACGAGCACCGGGATGATGGGCGTCTGCGAGGGGCCGGTGTCGTAGCCCATGGCCCGGAGGCCCGTCCGCATCTTCCCGGTGACCGCCCAGAGGCGCGTCCGGAGCTCCGGCTCGGTCTCGAGCATGTCCAGGATAGCCAGGACCGAGGCGACCGAGGCCGGCGTCGCCGCGGCGCTGAAGATCAGCGGCCGGGCATGGTGCTTGATATAGGAGACGACCGGCTTGGCGCCGGCCACGACGCCGCCGATCGAAGCGAAGGTCTTGCTGAACGTGCCCATGACGAGATCGATCTCGTGTTCGAGGCCGAAATGCTCGGGCGTGCCGCGGCCCTTGGCCCCGAGGACGCCGATGCCGTGGGCGTCGTCGACGAGGATCCGGGCGCCGTGCTTCCGGGCCAGCGGGACGATGCCCGGGAGATCGGCGATGTCCCCCTCCATGCTGAAGACGCCGTCGACGACGATGAGCTTGCCGGCCCCGGGATCCAGGGAGGCGAGCAGGCGCTCGAGGTCCTTCATGTTGTTGTGCCGGTACTTGTGGACTGTCGCGAAGGACATGCGGCAGGCGTCGATGATGCTGGCGTGGACCATGCGGTCGATGACGATGTGGTCGCCCTTGCCGGCGATCGTGGAGATGATGCCCAGGTTCGTCTGGTAGCCCGTGCTGAAGGTCAGGGCGGCCTCGCGGTTCAGAAACTCCGCCAGGCGCTTCTCGAGCGTCTCGTGGAGGTCGATCGTCCCGGTCAGGAAGCGCGAGCCGCAGGTCCCGGCGCCGTAGCGGTCGACCGCCTCTTTGGCCGCCTCCTTGACCCGGGGATGATGGGCCAGGCCGAGATAGTTGTTGGAGCCGACCATGATCATCGGCCGGCCGTCGACCTTGATGCGGTTCCCGACCGCCTCTTGGATGGGGGTGAAGTAGGGATAGAGGTCGGCCGCCTTGAGCTCATCGGCCCGGGTGAAGGACAGGCATTTGTCGAAAAGATCCACTCGCGTCTCCTCCGATTCAGCGATCTCGGGCGCGGCATCGTTGACCGCCGCGCCCGAATTGCATACAATCCGGCCCATGCGAATTCTGGTCACCGGCGGGACAGGCTTTCTCGGCAGCCACCTCGTCGAGGCGCTTCTCGAAGAACCCGGCTGCGAGGTCTCTGCGCTCGTCCGCGACCCGTCGAAGCCGCGCTGGCTCGCGGGGATCGACAATGTCCGTTTCCTGGCCGGGGACCTCGGGAACCTGCCGCGCCTGCCGGATGGCCTGGCCTGCGTCTATCATCTGGCGGGATCGACCAAAACCCTCAGGCCGGCGGATTATTATACCGTAAACCGGGACGGCACGGCAAATCTGCTCCGGGCCCTCGAAAGCCAGGCGGGGAAGCCGCGGTTCGTCTATCTGAGCAGCCTCGCCGCCGTGGGGCCGTCCCCGCCCGGCCGGGGTGTGACGGAGGACGACCCGCCCTGCCCCATCTCCCCCTACGGGGAAAGCAAGCTCCAAGCCGAGACGGAGGTCCTGAGATACCGGGATCGCTACTCGGTCTCCATCCTCCGGGCCGCGGCCATCTACGGCCCCCGGGACGAGGACTTCCTCGAGTATTTCCGTTGGATCAAGCACGGCATCAAGCCGGTTCTCGGCCGCCGCAAAGTCATGAGCCTGCTTTTTATCCGCGACGCCGTCCGAGCCTGCCTGTTGGCGGGAGACCCCGCCCGGCCGGGCGGGGAGATCTTCAATGTCGCCGCCCCCCGGCCCTGCGGCTGGGAGGACATCAGCCGGATCGCCGCCCGGCTCCTGAGGAGGAAGCCCGTCCCGGTCTATCTGCCCGTCTGGTCGGCTTATCTGGCCGCGGCCGCATCGGAGGGCGCCGGCCGCCTGTTCGGGGCGGGCAAACCCATCTACAACCTCAACAAAGTCAAGCAGATGAGGCCGGACGGCTGGGTGGCCGACGCGCGCAAGGCCCGTCGCGAGCTGGGCTTCGAGGCCATCTTCACCCTTGAGCAGGGTCTCGGCGAAACGATCGCCTGGTACATCTGGAAAGGTTGGCTATAGATCGGGCCGGCGCGGCCCCAAGTTTATTTTTAGGGAGGCTTCCTCTATAATGACAATGAGCATGACAACGCCGCGGACCGTCATCACCGGTACTGGTCACTACGTCCCGCCCCGGATCGTCACCAACGACGACCTGACCAAGCTCATGGACACGTCCGACGAGTGGATCCGTGAGCGGAGCGGCATCCGGGAGAGGCATCATGTCGACGGGGGGGTCGGCACGTCCGACCTGGCCGTCGAGGCGGCCCGCCGGGCGATCGACCACGCCGGGATCGATCCCGGCACGATCGATTTCGTCGTCGCCGCCACCCTGTCCCCCGATCATTATTTTCCCGGCATCGGCGTCCAGATCCAGGCCAAGCTGGGATTGGGCACGACCGGCGCTTTGGACGTCCGCAACCAATGCAGCGGCTTCCTCTATGCCCTGTCCGCCGCCGACCAGTACATCCGGGCCGGCACTTACAAGAGGATCCTCCTCGTTGCGGCCGAGATCCAATCGACCAACCTCGACTTCTCGGACCGGGGCCGGGACATGTCGGTCCTCTTCGGCGACGGCGCCGGCGCTCTCATTCTCGAGCCGAACGCGGAGGCCGACGGGCGCGGCATCCTGTCGACGCACCTCTTTGCCGACGGGAACTTCGTCTCCCATCTGTGGATGGAAAAGCCCAGCCCCAAGGACTGCCCGACCTTCCAGCCTTCATTTTTCGACGAAGGCCGGTTCTTCCCGAGGATGGAGGGAAGGAACGTCTTCGTCAACGCCTGCCAGCGCATGCCCGAATCGGTCCGCGAAGCCCTCGACCAGAACGGTCTCGCGGTCGAGGACATCGACGTCCTCATCCCCCACCAGGCCAACGACCGGATCTCCCTCATGGTCGCCAAGGGGCTCAGGATCCCGGTCGAAAAAGTCGTCCGGAACATCGACCGCTTCGGCAACACGACGGCGGCGTCCATCCCCATCGCGCTCGACGAGTCCGTCAAGTCCGGCCGGATCCGGCGGGGGGACCTCGTGGCTCTGACCGCGTTCGGATCGGGATACACCTGGGCCTCGGCCCTGATTCGTTGGTAAAGCGATCTCCGTTGACAAAGAGGGTTAACAAAGGGTTTGTCAGGACAGGAAGAACTGTGCTAGGATTTTCCGAGACGCTTGACAGGAGGAACGCATGAAAAAGACCGCCATCGTCCTCGCCGTGCTGGCCGTTTTCGCCTGCGCGACGGGCGCCCTTCTGGCCCAGTCGGCCGAGGACGCCAAGTTCAAGAAGTTCCAGGAGACGTTCTGGGACGCCTATTTCAAGTTCTATCCGACCGCCGGGACCATCCAGGGCTACACGAAATACAACGACAAGCTCGAGGACCCCAGCGAGGGGGCCCTGGACAAATTCAACGAGGTCCTCGACGGCTTCAACCAGGAGCTGGTCACGAAGATCGACAAGACGAAGCTCTCAGCGGACAATCAGATCG
>Ga0105107_10000651_pt1 | contig 22155 bp, 17 predicted proteins | sample PPLLaktember2015_6_FD_79335 | JGI IMG/M metagenome (GOLD analysis project Ga0105107, IMG submission 79335) | Freshwater sediment microbial communities from Prairie Pothole Lake near Jamestown, North Dakota, USA - PPLs Lake P8 Core (1) Depth... | ecosystem: Environmental > Aquatic > Freshwater >... | reverse complement strand
GCCGCGCGGCCCTACGCGCAGCCGCATCCCCGGGCTGCGCTCGCGGCGGCCCTCGGGGTCGACGAGGCGAAGCTCGCCGAGGCGGCGGACCGTCTGTTCGACGAGGGGCTCGACGGGCTCGAGGGCCTCGCTACGCAGCCAGCCTACGCGGCGCGCTACCTCGACGCCGAGGACGTCGCGCGCACCATCTACTGCATGGGCACGAGCCTGCTCGACTGGGTGCAGGACCTCCACGCGAAGTCGCTGTTCGCCGCCGACGCCCGCGTTTTCGGTCTGACCAGTGAGGGCAACGCGCTCGCCTGGAAGGGCTACGCGGCGGTGTCGGCCGCCAAGGTCGCACTCGAGGCGGTGGCCCGCTCGATCGCGATGGAGTTCGCGCCCCACGGCATCCGCTGCAACGTGCTGCAGCCCGGCGTCACCGAGACGCCGGCTCTCGAGGCGATCCCCGGGAGCGGGCACCTCAAGGCCTCCGCCCGGCGCAGGAATCCCTTCGGGCGGCTCACCACGCCGCCCGACGTCGCGAACGTCGTCTACCTGCTCTCGCTCGACGAAGCCGCCTGGATCAACGGAGCGCTGCTGCGCGTCGACGGCGGCGAGCACGTCTCGGGGTCCACCGCTTGACGCTCCACCTGCACGGCGTCGGGCACTTCCACCCCGAGAACGAGATCAGCAATCGCTTCCTCGAAGAGCTGGGCATCGGGACGACCGACTCCTGGATCCTGGAGCGCGTCGGGATCCGCTCGCGGCGCACGGTGCTGCCCCTCGACTACATCCGCGAGACCAGGAACCGCGACGTGCGGGCCGCGGCCGAGGCCGCGCTCTACGATACCGCCGAGCTCGGGCGGCGCGCCGCGCTGCGCGCCCTGGAGCGCGCCGGCGTCGGCCCCGAGCGCATCGGCCTGGTGCTGTCGGGCGGCTGCGCCAGCGACATCACCTGCCCGGCGGAGGCGGCGGAGATCGCCCGGCGGCTCGGCATCCAGGCGCCCGCCATCGACGTGTCGTCGGCCTGCACCAGCTTCCTGGCCCAGATCCGCCTGCTCTCGATGATGCGCCCCGAGGCGCTGCCGCCCTTCGTGCTGCTGGTCGCCCAGGAGGCGCTGACCCGCACCGTGAACTACGCGGACCGCGCCACGGCGGTGCTGTTCGGCGACGCCGCGGCCGCTGCGGTGGTCTCGACCCGCGAGCCCGGCCGGGCGCGCGTGCTGCACGCCGCGCTCGACTCCGACCCCTCCGCGGCCGACAAGGTGCAGATCCGCCGCCTCGGCTACTTCGGCCAGGACGGCCGCGCCGTGCAGATGTTCGCGATCCGCAAGACCCTCGCCGAGTGGCAGCGGCTCTGCGAGGCGCGCGGCGACGAGGAGCGCCCGCTGCACCTGGTCGGGCACCAGGCCAACCTGCGGGTGCTGCAGACCACCTGCCAGCGCGCCGGCATCGACCCGCTGCGCCATCACAGCAACGTCGAGCTCTACGGCAACACCGGCGCGCCGAGCGCGCTCTCCGTCGTCTCCCAGGAGTGGGAGAAGTGGGGGCTCGAGGACGACGTGGCGCTGGTCGGAGTCGGCTCCGGGCTCAGCTGGGGCAGCTGCCTGCTGCGCTTCGAGGCCCCCGCATGAAGTACGCCGAGTTCCTGGCCCGCGACCACTTCGAGCCCGACGAGCTGCTGGCCTTTGCCTGGGGGCGCCTCGTCGAGGACGCCCCCGCGGACCTCACCTCCCAGCTTCCGACGCCGCCGATGCTGATGGTCGACCGCGTGACGGAGATCCGGCGCAGCGGGCGCCAGGGCCGGGTGGTGGCGGAGCGCGCGGTGCGCCGCGACGACTGGTTCTTCCAGTGCCACTTCACGAACGACCCGGTGCAGCCCGGCTGCCTGGGCGTCGACGCTGTCTGGCAGCTGCTCGGCTTCTTCTGCAACTGGGCGGGCGGCCTCGGCTCGGGCCGCGCGCTCGGCTCGGGCGAGATCGAGTTCTTCGGCCAGATCCGCCCCCACGACCGGCTCGTGCGTTACGAGATCGACGTGCGCCGCTACTCGGAGCTGAAGGCCACCGGCTCGTCGATCGCGATCGGCGACGCCACGGTGCTGGTCGACGGAGAGCCCATCTACACCATCAAGAACGCCAAGTCCGGCCTGTTCCGCGGCATCGCCTACAGCGACTACCCCTACCCCGGCCGGAACGCCAAGGGCGGGAGGCTCGCGCCGTGAGCGATCGCAGGCTCGCCCTCGTGACCGGAGCCGGCAAGGGCATCGGCGCGGCCTGCTGCCGCGCGCTGGCCGACGCCGGCTTCCGCGTGGCCGTCCACTACCGGAGCAGCGCCCGCGCGGCGGAGGAGCTCGCCGCGAAGCTGCCCGACGGCTTCGCGCTGCGCGCGGACCTGGCCGTGCCCGAGGAGATCGACGCGCTGGTGGCGGAGCTCAAGGAGCGCGCCGGGCGCGTCGACGTGCTGGTGAACAACGCCGGGCTGAACATCAACGGGCTCACGCCCGCCATGAAGCTGGAGCAGTACGACGCCGTGGCGGCGATGGCGCGCGGCACCTGGTACCTGACCAAGCTGGTGCTGCGCCGCTTCATGCTGCGCCAGGACTTCGGCCGGATCATCAACATCACGAGCGTGGTGGGGAGCACGGGCAACCCGGGTCAGGTGCCCTACACCATGGTGAAGGCGGCCCTCGACGCGTTCACGAAGTCGCTGGCCCAGGAGCTGGCCGGGCGGCCGATCCTGGTCAACTCCGTCGCGCCGGGGTTCATCGACACCGACATGACGGACGAGCTGCCCGAGGCCGTGCGCGAGGCGATCCTGGCGCGCATTCCGCTGCGCCGCATGGGGACGCCGGAGGAAGTCGCCGAGGTCGTCGCCTGGCTGGCCGCCGGCGCGAGCTACGTGCACGGCACGGTGATCCACGTGAACGGCGGCATGTATGGCGGGTAGGGTGCTCAGCCCGGAGCAGGTGCTGGCGCGCATCCCCCAGCGCGAGCCGTTCCGCTTCGTCGACGAGATCCTCGAGGTCGACGACGAGCACGTGGTGGCGAGCTACCGCTGGCGCCCCGAAGCGGACTTCTACCGGGGCCACTTCCCCGGCGACCCGGTGACCCCGGGGGTGCTGCTGGTCGAGTCCCTCGCCCAGGCGAGCGTGGTGGCGCTCGGCATCTACCTTCTGGCCAAGGAGCTCCCCGAGGAGGAGGCGGCCAAGATCGTGCCGTTCTTCACCGACGCGACCGTCGAGTTCAGCGGCATCGTGCGGCCCGGAGCGCGCGTGCGCCTGGAGTCGAAGAAGCTGTTCTGGCGGCGCCGGAAGCTCAAGATCGAGGGCCGCATCCTGTTGGACGACGGCAGCGTGGTGTGCTCGGCGACCCTCGCCGGCCTCGGGGTGGTGCGGTGATGCGGCGGGTGGTGGTGACGGGCCTCGGCGTGATCGCGCCGAACGCGAACGGCGCGGCGGACTTCGAGCGCGCGCTGCGCGAGGGCCGCTCCGGCATCCGGCGCAGCGAGGCGATGGCCGAGCACGGCTTCTCCTGCCAGGTGGCGGGCGTCCCGCAGGGCGTCGACGAGCTGGCCGAGAAGGCCTTCCCCGGCGACCTGCTGCTCGCCATGAACCAGGCGCACCGCTACGTCAGCCTGGCGTCGGTCGAGGCCTGGCAGGACGCGGGCCTGGTGCGGCCGGCGCCGGACGACGACAGCGTCGACTGGGACTCCGGCGCGATCCTCGGCACCGGCATCGGCGGCATGGACACGACGGCGGCCAAGGTGGTGCCGCTGGTCGACGCCAAGAAGGTGCGCCGGCTCGGCAGCACCTCCGTCGAGCAGGTGATGGCGAGCGGCGTCTCGGCGCGCGTCTCGGGCATCCTCGCCCTCGGCAACCAGGTGACCACGAACTCGAGCGCGTGCTCCACGGGCACCGAGGCGGTCGTCGACGGCTGCCTGCGCATCCGCCACGGTCTGGCCGAGCGCATGCTGTGCGGCGGCGTCGAGGCGGCGAGCCACTACATCTGGGCGGGCTTCGACGCCATGCGCGTGCTCGCGAAGAGCTGGAACGACGAGCCGGAGCGGGCCTCGCGGCCGCTCTCCGCCTCGGCGGGGGGCTTCGTGCCCGGCGCCGGAGCGGGCGTGCTGATGCTCGAGAGCCTCGAGAGCGCGCAGCGGCGCGGCGCGCGCATCCGCGCGGAGGTGCTGGGCGTCGCCGTGAACTGCGGCGGCCACCGGGGCGGGGGCAGCATGACGGCGCCGAACCCGGAGAGCGTCGAGCGCTGCATCCGCGGCGCGCTGGCCGACGGCGGCGTCGACGCCGAGGAGATCGACGCGATCAACGGGCACTTCACCGCGACCGGCGCCGACCCGCGCGAGGTCGGCTCCTGGGCCCGGGCGCTCGGCCGCGGGCCGGGGCGCCTGCCGACGCTGACGGCCACCAAGTCCCTGATCGGCCACGCGCTCGGCGCGGCGGGCGGCATCGAGTGCGCCGCCAGCGTGCTGATGCTCGAGCGCGGCTTCGTGCACGCCTCGCGCAACTGCGAGGACGTGCATCCCGAGATCGAGCCCTACGCCGCGGCAATCGCCCACGAGACGCGCGAGCAGCCGCTGCGCGCCATCGCCAAGGCGGGCTTCGGCTTCGGCGACGTGAACGCCGTCGTCGTGTTCGGCAAGTGGAACCCCTGAAGGAGGGCAGATGAGCGAAGAAGAGTTGTTCGCGAAGGTCGTCGAGATCCTCACCCCGTACGCCAAGAACCAGGCCGCCCTGGCGCAGGTGGCGCCGGAGACGAACATCCTCGAGGAGCTGAAGGTGAACTCGGCGCGACTGGTCGACGTCGTGCTCGCCTTCGAGGACGAGTTCGACATCGAGATCGCCGACGAGGACGTGGACTCGGTCGAGACGGTGAAGGACTGCGTCACGCTGATCCAGCAGAAGCTCAGCTGAGGACCGGCGTGCCCCAGCGCGAGGACGCTTCCGGCGCGCTTCCGACGCTCTCGGGCGCGGAGCTCGCCCGCCTGCGCCGCCAGCGGCGGGTGGGGCGCTGGCTCGCCCCGCTCTGGGTGCCGCTCGCGAGCGCGGTGATGGCGTTCGGCTTCGGCTGGCGCATCGAGAACGCCCGCGCCCTGCGCGCGCGCTACCGCAGGCTGCGCGCGGAGTCGCGCGCGCCGCTGCTGATCTGCGCCAACCACCTGACGATGGTGGACTCGTTCCTGGTCGCCTGGGCCCTCGGCTCCCCCTTCTGGTACGTGGGCCACTACGCGTCGCTGCCCTGGAACGTGCCGGAGGAGCGCAACTTCGCGGCGACGCCCTGGAGCCGGGCGCTCGTCTACGTGATGAAGTGTCTGCCGATCCGGCGCGCGGGCGACCGCAAGGAGGCGGCGTTGGTCCTCGCGCGCCTCGCCCACCTGCTGCGGGGCGGCGACGTGGGCCTGGTATTCCCCGAGGGCGGCCGCAGCCGCAGCGGGCGCGTCGAGCCCGAGGCCGCCGCGTACGGCGTGGGCCGCCTGGTGAAGGCGCTGCCCGGCTGTGGGGTGCTGTGCGTCTACCTGCGCGGCGCCGGCCAGGCGAGCTGGTCGGACCTGCCGCGGCGCGGCGAGCGCTTCCGCGTCGAGCTCTCCCTGCTCGAGCCCAAGTCCGACGCCGCGGGTCTGCGCGGCTCGCTCGAGATCGCGCGTCAGATCGTCGGCCGGCTGGTCGAGCTGGAGCGGTCCTTCGATGCTCGGTAACGACGTCGTCGACCTCGGCGACCCCGAGGCCCGCGAGGCCGCGCTGCACCCGCGCTTCGACGCGCGCGTGTTCGGCGAGTCGGAGCGCGCGCTGCTGGAGGCGGCCGCCGAGCGGCCGGCTCTGCGCTGGGCGCTCTGGGCGGCCAAGGAAGCCGCCTACAAAGCGGCGCGCCGGCTCGACCCCGCGTTGCCCTTCCACCCGCGCTCGTTCGTCGTGGAAGGCGACCTGGTGCGGCACGGCGCGCGGCGCTTCCGGGTGCGCGTCGAGCGCTCCGCCGGCGCCGTGCACGCGGTCGCGCTGGCCATCGAGCTCGAGGCGCGCGGCGCGCTCGCGCGCGTCTGCGCGGTCCCGGCCGGAAGCTCGCCGGGCGCCGCAGCCCGCGCCCTCGCGCGTCGCGCCGCAGCGGCGCTGCTGGGCGTCCCGCCCGGCGCGTTCGAGGTCGCCCGCGACGGCCGGGTGCCGCGGCTGCTGCTCCGCGGCGCCGCCTGCGGCCTCACCCTCTCGCTGTCGCACCACGGCCGGCTGGCCGCGTGCGCGCTGGCGCCCGCCGGAGCGGACCCCGCGTGAGCGCCCTCCGGCCGATCCGCTGCCTCGCCGTCGCCAACCGAGGCGAGGCCGCGATGCGCTGCATCCGCACCGTGAAGGCGCTGCGCGCGCGCGAGGGCAGCGCCATCGAAGTCGTCGCGCTCTACACCGACGTGGATCGCGACGCGCCCTTCGTGCGCCACGCCGACCGGGCGCTGGCGCTGGCTCCGGCCGCGAGCCCGGTGGCCGCCTACCTGGACCGCGAGGGCATGCTGCAGGCGCTGCGCGCCGCCGGGGCCGACGCCGTCTGGCCGGGCTGGGGCTTCCTCGCCGAGGACCCCGAGTTCGCGCTGCGCTGCGCCGCGGCCGACATCCGCTTCCTCGGCCCGCCCGGCGAGGCCATGCGCAAGCTCGGCGACAAGATCGACGCCAAGCGGCTCGCCGAGTCCCACGGCGTGCCGGTGCTCCCCTGGAGCGGCGGCGAGGTGGAGGACGAGGGCGCGGCGCTGCGTCTCGCCGAAGCGGTCGGCTACCCGCTGCTGGTGAAGGCCTCCGCCGGCGGCGGCGGGCGCGGCATCCGCCTGGTGGGAGCGCCCGAGGACCTGGCGGCGGCCCTGCGCTCGGCGCGCGCCGAGGCGCTGGCGGCCTTCGGGGACGACCGGGTGTTCCTCGAGGCCGCGGTGCGCGGGGGCCGCCACGTCGAGGTGCAGATCGTGGCCGACGAGCACGGCGCGGTCCACGCCCTCGGCTGCCGCGACTGCTCGGTGCAGCGACGCCACCAGAAGGTGATCGAGGAAGCCCCGCCGCCGGGCCTCTCGCGCGCCTTCCTGGCCGCCCTCGAGGACGACTCGCGGAGGCTCGCCGCGGCGGTCGGCTACCGCGGGGTCGGCACCGTCGAGTTCCTGGTGGCGGGCAGCGCCTACCACTTCCTCGAGATGAACCCGCGCCTGCAGGTGGAGCACGGCATCAGCGAGGCCATCACGGGCCTCGACCTCGTCGAGCTGCAGATCCGCGTGGCGCGCGGCGAGAGCCTCGCGGAGCTCGCCTGGCGCGAGCAGGGCGCGGCGATCGAGGCGCGCGTCTGCGCCGAGGACCCGGAGGCCGGCTTCCTGCCGACGCCCGGGCGCATCGCCTGCTTCGATCCGGCGCTCGGGCCGCGCGTGCGCGTCGACAGCGGCGTCTCGCTCGGCACCCTGGTGCCCGGCGCCTTCGACTCGCTGATCGCGAAGGTGATCGCGACCGGCGCGAGCCGCGAGGAGGCGCGCGCCCGCCTCTCCTGCGCGCTCTCGGACTTCGAGCTGCTGATCGAAGGCGGCGCCACCAACAAGGGCTTCCTGATCGACGTGCTGGAGGCGCCGGACTTCCGCGCCGGAGCCGTCGACACGGGCTGGCTCGACAGCAAGGGCGCCGCCGAGCGCGGCCCGGGCCAGTACGCGGTGGAGGCGCTGGTCGCCGCCGCCATCATCGCCTACCAGCGCGCGCGTCAGGCCGCGCGCCTCAACTTCTACGCCGACACCACCACCATCACGCCGGCGCGCATTCCGCCCTCCGAGGGCCTGCGCATCGACCTCACCTACCGGGGCGAGGCCTACCAGCTCCAGGTCTACGCGATCGGGTCCTGGCGCTACCGCGTGCACCTCGAGGGCGAGGTGGTCGCGGCGACGCTCCGCGAGGAGAGCGTGCGCTCGGGGCGCCTGCAGATCGGCAGCCGCTCGCTCCGCCTGCTCTACGACCCGACCGAGGCGGGCCTGCGCGTCGAGATCGAGAGCCGGCCCCACCGCTTCGGCTGGCAGGTGGCGGGCGAGGTGCGCGCCAGCACGCCGGCGATGGTCGTCTCGATCGACGTGAAGCCGGGAGACGAGGTCGAGGCCGGCCAGTCGCTGGGCTTCCTCGAGGCGATGAAGATGGAGATCGGCTTCGACGCGCCGGTCTCGGGCGTGGTGAAGGAGGTGCGCGCGCGCAAGGGCCAGCAGGTGGCGGCGGGCGAGGTGCTGCTGGTGATCGAGCCCGCCGGCGAGTCGGCCCCCGACGCGCGGCGCGGCGAGCGGCTGGCCTTCCCAAAGGAGACCGATCCGCTCGCGCCGCTCTTCCGCACGGCGGCGGACGGCGGCCTCGGCGAGCCCGCTCCGGCGGCGGCCGACGCCGCGGATCCCGAGCGGCGCCGCGAGGCCATGGAGGGCATCCGCGGCGAGGTGCTGCGCGTGTTCCTCGGCTACGACGCCAACCCCGAGCGCGCCGAGAAGCTCGCCAGCTTCCTGGAGGCGGAGCTGCCCGCCGGCCTCACCGAGGGCTTCCGCTGGCAGCTCGCCGAGATCCGCCACGAGCTCCAGGTGGTGGCGGACGTGAACCAGCTCTTCGTGCGCTCGCCGCGCGGCTCGGTCGGCGGCGAGCTGGGGGTCTCGAACAGCGCGCGGCTGCGCATGTTCGTGCGCCGCATCCGCGCCGGCGGCGCCGGCATCGCCGGCGAGTTCCTCGACCTGGTGCGGCGCGCGCTCGCGCACTACGGCGTGTCGCGCCTCGAGCACTCGGACGCGCTCGAGCGCGCGGTGCTGCGCTTGCTCTCGACGCAGCGCTCCAGCGAGGTCCACCACCGGCTGCTGCTGGCGGTGCTGCGCTGCGTCACCCGCCTCGCCTGGAGCGGCATCCACCTGGGCGACGACCGCGGGCTCCAGGACGCGCTGCTGCGGCTCGCCGGCATGCGCGGGCTGGTGACCGACGCGGTCGCCGACGCCGCCCTCGAGGCGAGCTACGTGATCTTCGAGCGACCGGCCATCGAGCGCGAGGCCGAGCGCACCAGCAAGCGCCTCGAGGCCTGGCTCGCCGCGGCGGCCGCCGAGCCGACGGCGCCTCCCGAGGAGGTGCTGCGCCACCTGATCGAGGCGCCGCGCACGGTGTTCGACCGCGTCGGCGACTGGATCGCCGACTCCGACCCGCGCCGCCGCGCGATCGCCCTCGCCGCGCACCTGCGGCGGCTCTACTCCCCTGCGCCCCTCGCCTCCCAGGCGTCGGAGCTCCAGGACGGCTTGCCCCTCTATCGCCTCGAGCTCTCGGCGGGGCGGGTCGTGCTGGGCGGCGCCTGCCGGCCGGAGGAGCTGCCCGCCGCCGCGCGCCTGCTCTGCGAGGTGGCCGCCCGCGAGCGCGACCGCCACGAGTGGCCCGCGGTCTACGCCCTCGAGCTCTTCGCGCCGCTCGGCGACGCGGCGGACCCGGCGGCCCTCGCCGAGTCGGTGCGCGGCGCGCTCTCGGGTGGGCTCCCGGCCGGCCGCCTCACCCTCGACCTCGTGGCGCCGGGGGGGCCGGATCGGCACTACAGCTTCGTGCCGTCGCGGGAGGGCCTGCGCCTCGACGGCTCCCTGCACGGCGTGCACCCGGAGGCCGCGGCGCGCATCGATCTCGGCCGCCTCGCCAAGTTCGAGCTCGAGCGCTGCGAGGCGCCCGACGGCATCTACTGCTTCCACGGGCGCGCGCGCGACGAGGCGGGCGACGAGCGCCTGTTCGTGCTCGCCGACGTGCGCGGCCGCTCGCCCGACGACGGCCACGAGGCGGAGCTCTACGTCCCGATCTTCGAGCAGGCCTTCTACGAGGCGACGCGCGCGCTGCGCACCCTGCTCGGGGTGCGCGACCCGAAACGCCTGCTGCAGTGGAACCGCGTCACGATCTGCGTGGCGCCGGTGGTGGCGCTCGACCGCGAGCTCGTGCAGCGCATCTCCCAGCGGCTGGCCCCGGCGGTGCGCAACCTCGGCATCGAGAAGGTGGTGGCGCGCCTGCGCCTCCTGGATCGCGAGCTGCCCGAGAAGCCCGCGGTCCCCGTCGAGATCGTGATCACCGACATCACCGGCTCGAACATGGAGATCGAGTGGCGCGCGCCGCGGCGCAGCCCGCTGGAGCCGCGCACCGATTACGAGCGCCGCGTGGCCGACGCGCGCCGTCGCCGCCTGGTGTACCCGTACGAGATCGTGCGCATGCTGACCGGCAACGGCCGCCCGCCGGGGCTGGCGAGCCGCGAGGCCAGCCTACCGGTCGGCAGCTTCGAGGAGTTCGACCTGCTGGCGGACGCGCCGCGGCCCAGCGCCGTGAGCGTGTCGGGGCGCCCCTTCGGCCGCAACTCGAGCGCCATCGTCTTCGGCCTGATCCGCACCCCCATCGAGGAGGTGCCCGAGGGCATCGAGCGCGTGCTGATCCTCTCGGATCCGACCCTCGGGATGGGCTCGCTGGCGGGCCCGGAGTGCGACCGCGTGGAGGCTGCCATCGACCTCGCCGAGGCCCGCGGCGTGCCGGTGGAGTGGATTCCGGTCTCCAGCGGCGCGCGCATCGCGATGGACAGCGGCACCGAGAACCTCGACGCGACCGCGCGCGTGGTGCGGCGCATCGTCACCTTCACCCAGGGCGGCGGCACGATCCACGTGATCGTGCACGGCGTGAACGTGGGCGCCCAGAGCTACTGGGACGCCCTCGCCACCATGCTGATGCACACGCGCGGCGCGCTCGTGATGACGCCCGGCGCGTCGATGGTGCTGACCGGCCGCGCGGCGCTCGAGGCGTCGGGCGGCGTGGCGGCGGAGGACGAGGTCGGCATCGGCGGCTTCGAGCGCATCATGGGTCCGAGCGGCCAGGCGCAGTACTACGCGGTCGATCTCGCCGACGCCTACCGCATCCTCTACGAGCACTACCGCTTCAGCTACGTGGTTCCCGGCGAGCAGCGGCCGCGCGAGGCGAAGACCGACGACCCCATCGAGCGCAGCATCGTCGACTACCCCTGCCGCGAGGAGGGCTGCGACTTCACGACCGTCGGCGAGATCTTCGACGACGCCACCAACCCGGGCCGCAAGAAGCCGTTCCCGATGCGCGTGGTGATGGCGGCGCTGGTGGACCAGGACGGCGGCCACCTCGAGCGCTGGCGCCAGTGGGTCGGCGCCGAGACGGCGATCGTCTGGGACGCGCACGTCGGCGGCATGCCCGTCACGCTGATCGGGATCGAGAGCCGGAACGTGACGCGCGAGGGCTACCACCCCGCCGACGGGCCGGAGGCCTGGAGCGGCGGCACGCTGTTCCCGCAGTCGTCGAAGAAGGTGGCGCGCGCGCTGAACGCGGCGAGCGGCAACCGGCCGGTCGTGGTGCTGGCCAACCTGTCGGGCTTCGACGGCTCGCCGGAGTCGATGCGCAAGCTCCAGCTCGAGTACGGCGCCGAGATCGCGCGCGCCGTGGTGAACTTCGCCGGGCCGATCCTGTTCGTCGTGGTGTCGCGCTATCACGGCGGCGCCTACGTGGTGTTCTCCCAGGCGCTGAACCCGCGCCTCGAAGCCGCGGCGCTGCGCGGCAGCTACGCCTCGGTGATCGGCGGCGGGCCCGCCGCCGCGGTGGTGTTCACGCGCGAGGTCCGCGCGCGCGCCTCCGCGCACCCGCGCATCCGCTCGCTCCAGGAAGAGCTGCGCCGCAGCCCTGGCGCCGAGGCGCGCGGGCGGCTCGAGGCGGCGCTGCGCGAAGTGACCCTGGCCGTCCAGGCGGAGGTGGCGGCGGAGTTCGACGCGATCCACACGGTGGAGCGCGCGCGGGACGTCGGATCGCTGCGCGAGATCGCGGAGCCGGCGGCCCTGCGCCCCTTCGTGGTGCGAGCGCTGCGCCGCGAGCTACACTCCTCTGCCCCCGAAGGGCCCCGATGAAGATGAAGCGAAACCGCAAGCAGGGAATCCGCTCCCTGGGCCGCGCCGCGCGCAGCCCGCGCCCGCAGCGCCCGGAAGTGCAGGGCGCCGAGGAGGCCGAAGCGATGCGCGCCGCGGGGCGGCTCGCGGCCCGCATCCTCGACGAGGTCGCCGGCTTCGTGAAGCCGGGCGTCAGCACCGCGGCCATCGACCGGCTGGTCGACGAGATGACCCGCGACCACGGCGCCGTGAGCGCGCCCTACGGCTACGGCCGGCCGCCGTTCCCGGGCCATTGCTGCACCTCGCTGAACGACGTCGTCTGCCACGGCATTCCGGACGAGCAGCACGTGCTCGCCGAGGGCGACATCGTGAACGTCGACGTGACGCCCCTCGTCGGCGGCTTCCACGGGGACAGCTCGCGTACGTTCTTGATCGGCGACGTGTCGCCGAAGGCGCGCCAGCTCGTGGCCGACACCTATCGGGCGATGTGGCTCGGCATCCGGGCGATCCAGCCGGGCGGCCGCGTCGGCGACATCGGCCACGCCATCCAGAGCTTCGCCGAGGCCCAGGGCTACTCGGTGGTGCGCGAGTTCACCGGCCACGGGATCGGGCGTCACTTCCACGGGCCCCCCGCCATCCTCCACTTCGGCGCGCCGCGCACCGGCGACGTGCTGCTGCCGGGCATGACCTTCACCGTCGAGCCGATGATCAACCTCGGCCACTGGAAGACGCAGATCCTGGAGGACGGCTGGACGGCCGTCACCGTCGACGGATCGCTGTCCGCCCAGTGGGAGCACACCTGCCTGGTGACCGAGGACGGCGTCGAGGTGCTGACCCTCGGCGAGCGGGAGACGCCGCCGCTCTAGCCGGCTGCGGCTGCGTTACCCTGCGCCCGGACGGGGTGCCGGTCGCGGGCCGCAGGGGGAGTGAGCGTGGCGAAGCAAGTCGATCGCAAGCGCGCGGCGCCCGAGGCGCCGCCCCGGCCCGCCGGCGCGGTGCTCGCCCTGGCCTGCGTGCTGGCCCTGCTCGCCGGAGGCTGGGCGATCCATCTCTGGCGCCAGCTGCTGGTGGCGCGCGGCGGCGGCGAGGTGAGCTGTCCCTTCGACTCCGAGGGCGACTGCGGCGACGTCTGGCAGTCCGGCTTCGCGCACTTGGTGGAAGGCGCCACCGGCCTCCCGGTCGCCGCCCTCGGCGTGCTCTGGGCGCTGGTCGCTCTCGCGCTCCCCGCGGCCGCGCTGATCGCCCGGGCCCGCGGCCGGCGCGGCGAGATCTCCTGGGCGGGCGCGCTCGTGACCGCGGCGGCGGGCGTCGCCGCCGTGCTGGCGCTCGCGGGGGCGCAGCTGGTCGACGGGCGCTACTGCGGGAGCTGCGGGATCGCCTACGCCGCCACCCTCGCCTACGCCGGGCTGTGTTTCTTCTCGATGGGGCCGCTGCCCTGGGAGCGGCTCGTGCGGGGCGGCGCGCTCGCGGCTGGCGCCGCCGGCCTGGCCTGGGGCGCGCTCGCGCTGGCGGCTCCGGAGCCCCCGGCCGCGAGCGTTGCGGCGGCGACCTCGCACGTGCACGCGAGCGAGACCCTCCCCGCGCTCGACAAGGCCGCATCCCCCGCGGACGGGCTCGCGCGCCTCGTGTCCGACCTCTCGCCGGTGGCGGCCGACGCGCTGGCCGAGGGCCTGCGCGAGTACGCGGCGGGCGCCGCGAAGCCGCTCTCCACACCGCGCGCGCTGGTCGGCTCGCCGATGGCGCCCGTGCGCATCACCGATTTCGCGGACTTCCTGTGCAGCCACTGCGCGGCGCTCCACGCCACCCTCGCCCAGCTGCAGAGCGCGGCGCCGCAGGGGAGCTTCGCGGTCGAGTCGCGCTACTTCCCGCTCGACGGCAAGTGCAACCCGAACATGACGCGGTCCTCGGCGGAGGGCGTCGGCTGCACCGCGGCGCGCGTGCTGATCTGCCTCGAGGGCGAGCCCGGCGCCTTCGAGCTCGCAGGCCGCCTCTACGCGCAGCAGCGCGGGTTGACCAACGACCGGATCTACGAGCTGGCCGCGCCGCTGCGCTCGCGCGCGGGGCTCGAGGCGTGCGTGACCTCGCCGGAAACCGAGGCCAAGCTCCAGTCCGACATCGCCGCCGCCATGGGGCACGGCATCCAGGGCACGCCCCTCGTGCTCGTGAACGGCCGCAAGGCGAACTCGAACCCCGCGTTCCTGCTGGCGCTGGTGCTGGCGGGCGGCGACCCCGCGCACCCGGCCTTCGCGGCGCTCCCGAAGGCGAAGGGAGGCTGAGCGATGCGCCCGGCCGTCGCGGCGGCCGTGGCCCTCGCGGCGCTGGCCGGCGCGGTCGCCGGCTTCGCGTTGCGCCGGGGGGGCGACGGCGGCGTCGACGGTGCGGCGCTCGCCGAGCTGCGCCAGGACCTCGACGCGGAGCGCGAGGCGCGGGGTCGGCTGGAGGAGCAGCTCGCGCGGCTCCAGTCCGACGTGCTGGCGCTGCGGCTCCAGGCCGACGTCGTCTCCGAGGCCGAGCTGGCGCCCTACGCGCAGGAGGGCGCGCGGGCGGGCGCCGCTGGCGGCGCCCCGGCGCCCGCCGACCCCGACGACGACTCTGCGGGGCAGGGGTGGTTCGACGTCGGTCGCCTTTCCGGGTCGCGCCTTCCGGAGCGCGACGTCGAGGACCTGCGGCGCCTCTTCGAAGAGGTGGAGCTCGAGCGCCTCCAGCTCCAGAACCAGGCGATCCGCGAGGGCTGGGATCCCGGCCGCCTCGCCCAGGAGCTCGACGCCCTCGGCCTGCGCACCCGCTCGGTGCGCGAGACCTACGGCGACGAGACCTACGACTGGTACCTGTACGCCGCCGACCGCAGCAACCGCGTCGTGGTGGAGAGCGTGCTCGGCGGCTCCGCCGCCGACGAGGCCGGGCTGCGCGCCGGCGACGTGATCCTGAGCTACGACGGAGGCCGCATCTTCAAGCCCGGCGCCCTGGTCCGCGGCACGCTGCAAGGCCGCCTCGGCGACCGGGTCGACCTGCTCGTCCAGCGCGGCGGCAGCACGCGCACGATCAGCGTCCCGCGCGGGCCGCTCGGCGTTCGCCTGGGGCGCAGCACCACCCAGCCCAGTCCGCTGCCTTAGCCCGATCGCGCGCGGCACCGAGCTGGTTTCGCGGCCCCGCGTACGCGCGAGGAAACGCGCTCGGACGACGAGGCGGGCGCGCGCCGGATCCGCGCTTGCGTTCGCTGAGGGTCGAGCAAGCTGCGCGACCGTGAACGCCCATCGGCCAGGCGAGCGTGCATCGACGGCCTCGATCCCGATCGTCTGCGCCTCGCCGAGTGCCCTCGGCGCGGATGAAGCCCGGTACGAAGCTGGCAACGCCCCGTCGGCGTGGGCTCGCTTGCACCTCCGGACTCCCATCGCCATCGCGCGAAGGGCCGCGACCGCGAGAGGCGCTACGACCGCCGCCGCCCCGAGGCGAACGTCCTCTACGGCGTCGTTCGGGCCGAGCTCGAGACCTTCCTGAGCCGCGCGCAGGCGCGGGAACGCCCGGTGCCGCGCTTCGTCGAGCGCGAGCTCCGCGGTTTCCTCGGCTGCGGCATCCTCGCCCACGGCTTCGTGCGCGTGCACTGCGACGAGTGCGGCCTCGACCGCGTCGTCGCCTTCTCCTGCAAGGGCCGCGGCTTCTGCCCGTCGTGCGGCGGCCGGCGCATGGCGGACACGGCCGCCGCCCATCTCGTGGAGCGCGTCCTTCCGCAGGTCCCGGTCCGCCAGTGGGTGCTCTCGCTCCCCTTCGCCCTTCGCTACCGCCTCGCCCACGACGCTGCGCTCACGAGCGCCGTCCTGGAGCTCTTCGTGCGGGCCGTCTTTGCGTCGCTGCGCCGCCGGGCCCGGCGCCAGCGCGGCGTGGTCCGCGGCCAGGGCGGGGCCGTCACCTTCGTGCAGCGCTTCGGCGACGCGCTGAATCTGAACGTCCACTTCCATTCGCTGGTGCTCGACGGCTTCTACGCGGCTGGAGCCGATGGAATGCCGCGCTTCCACCCGCTCCCGCCGCCCGAGGACGCGGAGGTCTCGCGCGTAGCCGCCGACGTGGCGAGGCGGCTCGCAGGCCTCCTCGAGCGACACGGCCTCGCCGCGGGCGCCGACCCGACGGGCGCGGATCCGCTGGCGGACCGCCAGCCGCTCCTCGCCGAGCTCTCGGCGGCCTCCGTCCTGGGCCGCGTCGCCACCGGCCGGCGCGCCGGCCAGCGGCTGCTGCGCCTCGGCGACCGCATCGACGCCGACGACCTGCCGGCCCTCGAGGAAACTCGCTGCGCGAGCGCGAACGGCGTGAGCGTGCACGCCAACGTCGCCGTCCCGGCGCGCGACCGCCGGCGCCTCGAGCGGCTCTGCCGCTACGTCGCCCGGCCTCCCGTCGCGACCGAGCGCCTCTCGCGGCTCGACGACGGTCGGCTCCTCTACCGGCTGAAGCACCGCTGGCGCGACGGCACCACCCACGTCGTGTTCGAGCCCGCGGAGCTCGTCGAGCAGCTCGCCGCCCTGGTGCCGCCGCCGCGCGGCCACCTCGTGCGCTACCACGGGGTGCTCGCCCCCTGCGCGAGCACGCGCGACCGGGTCGTGCCCGCCGAGCCTACGCGAAAGCACCGGGAGGGCGGGCCTCGTCCCGAGGAAGGCGTCGCCTCGGCGGCTGGCGAGCCGAAGGTCGCGGACGCGGGCGAGCGCCCCCCTGGCGCTCTGGGCAGCCCCTCACAACCGGCCGCGGACTCGTCGGTCACCGCGACGGAGCGCACGCTCCCGAGCGAAGAGTCGGCCTCGGACCGCCGGCCCGCTACGCGCCCGCGCCGCCTGGTCTGGGCTGAGCTCCTGCGGCGCGTCTTCGCGGTCGACGTGCTCGCGTGCCCGCGCTGCGGCGGGCGCATGCGCGTGCTCGCCGCGATCCACCCGCCCGTGGCCACCCGGGCGATCCTCGCCTGCCTCGCGCTCCCCGCTCGCGCTCCGCCCCTCGGCGCCGCCCGGACGGACGACCCGTACGAGGAGAGCGCGGGGCTCGGCTTCGACCCCGATCGGGATCTCACGTGAAGGCGTCAACGGCCCCGCCGGCTGCCTCGCCCGACGCTGACGGACCCTCGCGCGCCGACGTCGGCGGCCCAGCCACCGCCGCGGCGCCGTGCGGTCGCGGGCGATGCGAGGCCCCGCACCCCCGCGCGCAGCTTGAAAACCCGGCCCACACGGGGCGGGGCTGGATATGTCCCCCACCGGGTCGATTGGACCGAAGATGTGTTATCGGACCTCGAGCACCCGCTTGTTCGCCTTATCCCCGGCTGCGAGCGAGGTTGTAGCGCGGAGGGCGGGCGCAGGCCCATCTGCAGGTGGTGTCAGAGGACCGGGGAGCCCTTGCCGGTCGGCGCCGCGCTCCGAGCCGGGCGCGGGGGACCCGCCGGGTCGGGCGGCTAGGCGAAGAGCGCCTCGCATCCGGTTCCCTCGAGGAGCGCATCGAGCGCGGCGCGGTCGCCGGGCACGAGCGCCGCGCGGCCCTCGCGCAGCCACTCGAGGCACTTCCCCTGGTAGGGAAACGGCTTCTGCACCCAGGGGCGGCCGTCGATCGTACACTCCACCTGCGCGGCGCCGCCGGCGAGCGCCGCGGCGTTCGCCAGCAGGAACGGAACGTGGACGCGGCCCGTCTCGGTGAGCAGCGCCCGCAGGGTCGCCGGCAGGCCATCCCGCGTGAGCCAGTCGGAGTCTCGCGGCTCGAGTCCGGACAGGTCCTCGACGACGTCCACCCACGCCACGACCCGCGGCGCGATGCGCAGGGCGACACTCTGCGAGGTCGGGTCGAAGCCCGCGAGCTGGGTGAGCTGCCCGTAGAGGCCGAAGTCACTGGCGCCCGGACGGCCGCCCAGGACGAAACGGTGCTCGGTGAGGTGCGCATCGAGGAGCCGCAGGAGGCGCTCGTAGCTGGCCTCGATGACGGGCGCCGTGGTCGAGTTCGAGCCGACCACGCCGAGGCGCCCGACCTGGCGCGCCGCGAAGCGCTCGCCAGCCTCGCGCGCCTGCGCCTCCGGCTGGTTCGGCTGGAACCAGCGCGGCAGGATCGCGGCAGCGTGGGCGACGTCCGCAGGATAGGCCCAGCGGTAGTGGAACATCGCCTTGGTGAGCCACTCGTCGGCGTAGTCCTCGAGCAGCGCGTCGAGGTAGGCGACCACCGGGTCGGCCGGAACCACCGAGCGACCGGCGAAGGAGCGCTCGAGCTCGCGGATCAGGGGCGAAGAGTCCGTGCGGGCCTCGAGCGCGCCGCTCGGCCCGCGCACCACGAGCTGGGGCAGCAGGTCGACCCGGGGCAGCGGGAGCCCCCGGCTCTCGGGCGCCCCCCGCTGCACCCAGGCGTGGCGAATGCGCCGGTAGCGCAGCACCGCCCGCAGCTTGCGGCTGTAGGGCGAGCCCGGCGCCCCTACGACTCGCAGCAGATCCGTTTCCATGGGCGTATTATGGCATGATATATGCCATAATCCAGGTCGAGGTACCGAGCCCATGGAGATCCTGCGCACCCCCGAGGAGCGCTTCGCTCCGCTGCCCTTCTTCCCCTGGGCGCCCCGCTACCTGGACGACCTGCGCGGCTACGAGGGGCTGCGCATGCACTACCTGGACGAGGGCCCGCGCGACGCGCGCGAGGTGTTCCTGTGCCTCCATGGCGAGCCGACCTGGGCCTACCTGTACCGCAAGATGATCCCGCGCTTCCTCGAGGCGGGAGCGCGCGTCGTCGCGCCCGACTGGTTCGGCTTCGGCCGCTCGGACAAGCCCGCCGAGGACGCGGCCTACACCTTCGGCTTCCATCGCGAGAGCGCGCTGCGCCTGATCGAGCGCCTCGACCTGCGCCGCATCACCCTCGTGTGCCAGGACTGGGGCGGCATCCTGGGCCTCTCGCTCCCCATGGACCTCCCCGAGCGCTTCAGCCGGCTGCTGGTGATGAACACGGGCATCCCGGACGGCCGCCCCGTCTCGGACGGCTTCGCCGCCTGGAAGGCGTTCGCGGCCGCGGTTCACGACATTCCCGTCGCGGGTCTGGTCGCGCTCTCCTCGCCGGGCGCCCTCAACCCGTACGACGCCGCAGCCTACGACGCGCCCTTCCCCGACGCCCGCTACAAGGCGGGCGTGCGGCGCTTCCCGCAGCTCGTCCCGGTGGAGCCGGGCATGGACGGCGCCGCCTTCGGCGAGCGCGCGCGGCGCTTCTTCGCGAACGCGTGGCGCGGCGAGAGCTTCATGGCGATCGGGCTGCGCGACCCCGTGCTCGGCAAGCCCGTGATGGAGGAGCTGCGCGGCGTGATCCGCGGCTGCCCGCCGGCCCTCGAGATCCCGGAGGCGGGCCACTTCGTGCAGGAGTGGGGCGAGCCGATCGCGCGCGCGGCGCTGGCGGCGTTCGGCCTCTCGAGAGGGAAGCCCGCGTGAAGCGACTCGGCATCAGCGCCCTGGCGGTCGCGCTGCTCGGGATCGTCGCCTGGCACGCGCTTCCTACGTTGCTGATCCGTCTGCCGAGCCTCTTCGCGCCGGCGGTCGGACCGCCGCGGGAGGTGGTCTGGGAGCCGGGGCCGGCGCGCGCCGCGCCGGGCGAGCGCCCGCCCAACGTGGTCGTGATCCTGGCCGACGATCTCGGCTGGAACGACCTCAGCTTCCAGGGCGGGGGCGTCGGCGGCGGCCGGGTGAAGACGCCGCGGATCGACTCGATCGCGCGCGACGGGGTGAGCTTCACGGCAGGCTACGCAGCCAACGCCACCTGCGCCCCTTCGCGCGCGGCCATCCTGACGGGGCGCCATCCGACGCGCTCGGGCTTCGAGTTCACGCCCGCCGGCGTGGCCTTCATGCGAGCCTTCGCCTTCATCACGCGAAACCAGGAGCCGCCGCCGATCTATCACCGCGACGTCGCGAACGGCTACCCGGCGCGCGAGGTGCAGGGGCTGCCGGCTGGCGAGATCACCCTCGCCGAGCTGCTGCGGGAGCGCGGCTACCGAACGCTCCACCTCGGCAAGTGGCACCTCGGGGAGGCGCCGCCCTTCCGGCCGGAGGCGCAGGGCTTCGACGAGAGCCTCGGCTTCTATGCCGGCGGCTCGCTCTACCTGCCCGAGGACGACGCGAGGGGGGTGAGCTCGAAGCAGGACTTCGACCCGATCGATCGCTTCCTCTGGGCGAACCTCCCCTTCATGGTGCGCAAGAACGGGAGCGAGCCGTTCCGCCCCGCCGCGCACATGACGGACTACCTGGCGGACGAGGCCGTGCGAGCGATCGAGGCCAACCGCAACCGCCCGTTCTTTCTCTACCTCGCCTTCAACGCCCCGCACACGCCGCTCCAGGCGCTGCGCAGCGACTACGACGCGCTGGCGGGCATCGAGAACCACACCGAGCGCGTCTACGGCGCGATGGTGCTGGGGCTCGACCGCGCGGTGGGGCGCGTGCTCGACGCACTGCGCGAGCGCGGGCTCGAGGAGAACACCGTGGTCTTCTTCACGAGCGACAACGGCGGAGCGGACTACGTGGGGCTCCCCGACCTCAACAGTCCCTACCGCGGCTGGAAGATGACCTTCTTCGAAGGCGGCGTACACGTGCCCTACTTCCTGCGCTGGCCGAAGGCGCTGCCGAAGGGAGCCGTGAATGCGGCGCCCGTGGGCCACGTCGACGTCTTCGCCACGGCGGCGGCCGCGGCCGGCGCGCCGCTGCCCGGAGACCGCGCGATCGACGGCGTCGACCTCGTGCCCTTCGTCACGGGCGCGCGAGCAGGCCTTCCCCACGAGGCGCTCTTCTGGCGCTCGGGCCACTACCGGGTGGTCCGCGCGGGCGACTGGAAACTTCAGCTCTCCGAGCGGCCGGCGAAGGCCTGGCTATTCGACCTTGCCGCCGACCCGACCGAGCGCGTGAATCTCGCGGAGTCGCAGCCGGAGCGCGTGGCGGCGCTCCGCGCGCTCCTCGATTCCCACGACGCCACCCAGTCTCCGCCCCTCTGGCCCTCCCTGCTCGAAGGAGCCGTCCACATCGATTCGCCCCTCGGCGCGCCCCGGGAGCCGGGCGCCGAGTACGTCTACTGGGCGAACTGAGCATGCGTCCCTCGCTCGCGCTCTGGGTCGGCGTGGCGTTGCTCTACGCGGGATTCCTCCTGTGGTACGACGGCGGCGGGGGGCCGCTCACGCCGCAGGAGGTGGAGCGGTACGTGTCGATCCTCGAGGAGCGCGGCACCGATCCTGCGCGCATCGCGGAGCTTCGGGAGTTCCTGGCCAACGACAGCGGCTCCGACTTCGTGATGGCGAACTTCATCCAGTTCGCGGATCGAGCGGAGGCCCGGGAGGAGCTCGACCGCTACATGGCGCACATGTATCCCGCGCTCTTCGCGCGCGCGTGTCATCCCGTGCTGGCCGGACCCGTGGTGGGGCCCGCGCTCGACCGCTGGGGCATCGAGAACGGCGCACACTGGTCGTTGGTCGGGCTGGTCCGCTACCGCAGCCGCCGCGACCTGATCGAGATCGCGACCAACCCCGCGTTCCGCGACGCGCACTCGCACAAGACGGCCGCGATCCAGCGGACCATCGCGGTCCCCATGGAGCCGTTCCTGCTGCTCGGCAGCCCTCGCTGGCTGGTAGCCGGCGCGCTGCTGCTGGCGGGCGCAGGGATCCAGTCTGTGCTGCGCCGGCGGCGCGGCGCGCCCTAGGCTGGCGGCTGCGGTCCCGGCGCCTCGCCTTCGGCGCCGTTGCTCGAGGCCGCGGGTCGCGCCCGCGCTGCGAGCCGTGCGGCGAGCACCCGATAGGCGAGCAGCAGCGCGAAGAAGACGACGAGCAGCGCGACCGCCCGCCAGAACAGGCCGTCGAGGCCGGCGGATACGGAGACCCCTTGCAGCGCGCCGCGCACGCTCTGCAGCTCGACCGCGAGCTCGCGCAGCTCGGCCGCGCTGGTTCCGATGGCGCGCGCCGTCGCCTCCCACTCGCGCACGTCGAAGGGATGCTCGTCGGGGCCGCGCGGCGCGGGATCGCGCGCGCCGAGGATCTCGCGCCAGAGCGCGCTGGCCTCGCGGAGCTGCGTCGCGGTCTCCTGGAGCGGGGCGGCGATCTCCGCGGCCTTCTCCACCGCCTGGGCGGCCTGCGCGATCGGCTGCTGCGACTCGTCGAGGAGCGCGCGCACCTGCTGGTCGAGCGTCGCACGCAGCTCCTCCGGGAGCCGCTCCATTGCGAGCGAGGCGCGCTCGCCGCTCGCCGCGGCCAGCTCGAACGCGCCGATCCCCTGGCGCACCGTGCGGAGGTCCTCGGCGTCGAGGAGCAGGAGCCACGGGGCGGGGCTGGATATGTCCCCCACCGGG
>Ga0105107_10000650_pt1 | contig 22174 bp, 23 predicted proteins | sample PPLLaktember2015_6_FD_79335 | JGI IMG/M metagenome (GOLD analysis project Ga0105107, IMG submission 79335) | Freshwater sediment microbial communities from Prairie Pothole Lake near Jamestown, North Dakota, USA - PPLs Lake P8 Core (1) Depth... | ecosystem: Environmental > Aquatic > Freshwater >... | reverse complement strand
TTTCAGCCGTGGGAAACGGGCCATTCCAGAGGCTTTTTCTTCTTGCATCTCTGTACGGTTTTCTTAGATTGGATAGCATGAAAACCAAGTCATTCCACGGCTACTTTTTCTATTTTTACCTCGCCATGAGGCCCTCGTGTCGGGAATGACTTTCCTTTGACCATTGCAGAACCAAAGAACCCCGACTCTCAGTCGGGTTTTTCGTTATTATGGACACTCCATCACAAACCGTCGCCATCCAGGGAATTGCCGGGTCGTTTCACGACGAGGCAGCAGCACAGTATTTCACCGGCGCATACGAGCCGGTCCCATGCGAGACCTTCCGTGACATGTTCATTCTGCTGAAGAAGAGGAAGGTGAAGTATGCGGTAATGGCGATCGAAAACACCGTCGCTGGGACGATTCTGCCGAACTATGCGCTCCTCCGGACCTCCGAGATGGCCATCATCGGAGAGATCTACCTGCCGATCCACCAGAACCTGCTCTGCCTTCCGGGACAGAAACTCGAGAACATACGGGAAGTCCACTCACACCCCATGGCGATCCAGCAGTGTCAGGCATACTTTGAAAAGCATCCGGAGATCCGCCTTGTCGAGACGACGGACACGGCGGCGAGCGCCTTGTGGATCGCGAGTCACAAGAAGCATGGTTTCGGGGCAATCGCAGGCAAACGAGCGGCTCAATTGTTCGGACTCCAGGTGCTGGTCGCAGGCATCGAAACCGACAAGCGTAATTTCACGCGGTTCCTGGTGCTGCATCAGCGCTCCGAAATAAACGGGACCCGTCCGGCGCCGGACAAGGCCACACTCGCCTTCCACGTCCCCCACACGCGCGGCAGTCTCGCCCGCGTCCTTACGATCCTTGCGAATGAGGGCTGCAACCTCACCAAGATCCAGTCCCTGCCGGTTCTCGGGCGTGAATGGGAGTACTATATGCATGTTGACCTGGAGTTCGAGTCTGCCGTCCACTATCACTCGGCGCTGGAGGCAATTGCACCTCATGTTCAAGAGATGAAGATCCTCGGAGAATATCCGCGGGGAAAGAAGAACGCATGATCGTACCACTCGCCGATCGTCTGCACACAGTTGACGAATATTACTTTGCGGCCAAATTGCGGCAGATCAAAGAGATGGAATCGGCAGGACAGCGCATCATCAACCTTGGGATCGGGAGCCCCGATCTCCAACCGTCGCAGGAGACCATTGATCGCCTCGTTGCGTCAGCGGCTGACGGACGCCACTACAGCTATCAGCCCTACAGAGGGATTCCTGAACTTCGTGCTGCAATGGCCGGCTACGTGCGCCAGCACTTCAAGTGCGAGCTCAACCCTTCAACGGAGATACTCCCACTACCAGGTTCAAAACAAGGGATGCTGTACGTCACTCTCGCCTTCGTGGATCCCGGCGACGCTGTGCTTGTTCCCGACCCAGGATATCCGACGTACGGAGGCGTTGCACGGATGACAGGGGCTCGGGTCCTGCCTTATCCGCTCGACCCGGCGAACGGTTGGGCACCGGAGTGGAGTGTTCTCAACCGTATGGATTTGCGTGGGGTGAAACTCATCTGGGCGAACTACCCGCACATGCCGACAGGTGCGCCCGCGCGGGAACCCTTGTTCAACGACCTCGTGGGCTTTGCCCGGGAGCACCATATCCTCCTTTGCCACGACAATCCCTACCCGCAGCTCGGCGACAGCGACGACTTGTTGAGCATTCTGGCATGCCCGGGTGCGCGCGACCTCGCAATTGAACTTCACTCCATGAGCAAGTCGCACAACCTTTCAGGTTGGCGCATCGGATGGGCCGCGGGTGATCAAGCGTACATCGATGCAATCGGCCGCGTCGCCAGCAATGTCGAATCAGGAATGTCGCTGTCACTTCAGCATGCGGCGACGGTAGCCCTTCAAAGTGATCATACATGGTATGACCATCTTCGTGCCGAGTACCGTTCACGCAGAACACTGGGCGAAAGCATCCTCAACAACCTGGGTTGTACAGTGAGTTCCTCCCAGGCGGGAATGTTCGTGTGGGGAAAAATCGCTGATTCCACGGGTGACGCAGAACAGCTGGCCGATATGGTTCTCGAGCGGGCGCATGTATTCCTCGTTCCGGGAACAGTGTTTGGGCAGCGCGGTGCGGGCTACCTCCGGCTGTCACTCTGCAGCCCCGTGCCCGTACTCACAGAGGCAGTCGCGCTCATCAAGAAGAGCACTGCCTCGCCATCCTGGAGGACTTCATGACCACTGTTGTCATCGGTCCCGGCCTCATTGGCGGCTCATGGGCGATAGACCTCCGGGCAGCCGGATTCACGTCCCGTATCATCGGCGTCGAAAACAACCCCGAGAATTCTCGTCTGGCACAATCCATCGGACTGGTCGATGAAATCCTACCCCTCGAGCAGGCCGTAGAATCAGCAGACCTGGTCATCATCGCAGTTCCTGTTACCGACACCGCCAAGCTTCTCCCGTCGATACTGGACAGAGTCCCCCCAACCGCGGTGGTGACCGATATGGGCTCGACCAAGCAGGCCATCTGCACTGCGGTGGAACGGCATCCCCGCCGCGGCCGGTTTGTGGCTTCGCATCCCATCGCGGGCACCGAGAATAGCGGTCCGGCAGCCGCCCTTGCCGGATTGTTCCGCGACAAGCTGGGCATACTCTGCAACCTTGAACAGAGCGATCCGGACGCCGTCGCAGTGGTCCGCCGGATATATGGTCTTGTCGGCATGCGCCTGCTGACGATGGATGCGCAATCGCATGATCTGCATGTCGCGTACGTTTCGCACATTTCCCATATTACGTCGTTCGTGCTTGCCACAACGGTCCTGGAAATCGAGAAAAATACCTCGACCATATTTGATCTCGCGGGTTCCGGTTTCGAATCGACCGTTCGTCTGGCCAAAAGCTCGCCGGATATGTGGACGCCGATATTCATACAGAACGCCACATTCGTTTGTGAAGCACTGGATGCCTATATCCGGAACATCACGCAATTCAAAGAGATGATCGAGACAGGGTCGCGGCAGGCACTGCACACCACAATGAAACAGGCCAACGAGATACGCCGCGTTCTTTCCGGACTGAACGGGAACGGCAAACAACCTCCGGCCGCGTCCGCGGGAAGTAGTGAGAGGACAGAGTGATGGAAGCACATTTACATTTTGTGAAGGACCGGCCCCTGGGGCTTACGCTGGATCGCCCGATAATCATCTCGGGCCCGTGCAGCGCGGAAAGCGAGGAGCAAGTGATGTCTACGGCCCGGGCTCTTGCAGCGCTGAACCGGGTTCATGTGCTGCGGGCTGGAGTCTGGAAACCACGGACGCGACCATCGGCGTTCGAAGGCATGGGACGCCCGGCGCTGGCATGGCTTCGCAAGGCCCAGGAAGCGACCGGCCTGCCCACGGCGATCGAAGTCGCCAACAGCAGGCATGTCGAGCAGGCACTTGCAGCGGGGATCTCCATTCTCTGGGTGGGGGCGCGCACCGCGGCCAACCCTTTCGCGGTGCAGGAGATTGCGGACGCGCTCAGTGGTACGGATGTCCCGGTACTCGTAAAGAACCCGGTAAATCCGGATCTTGAACTCTGGATCGGAGCGCTCGAGCGGATCAACAAGGCCGGCATCAGCAGGCTGGGTGCAATCCACCGTGGCTTCTCGACCTTTGAACGGTCGCGGTACCGCAACAAACCCAACTGGGAAATCCCCATCGAACTGAAGCGACGGATACCCGGGCTTCCCATGATCTGTGACCCCAGCCACATGTGCGGATCCACGGAACTGCTTCAGCCCGTTTCACAGACAGCGCTCGACCTCAATTACGACGGTTTGATGATTGAATCGCATATCCGTCCGGCGGAGGCGCTGAGCGATGCAAAACAGCAGCTGACGCCGGCAGAATTGGGGACGATGCTGTCGCGTCTTGTCTACCGCCATGAGTCCATTGACGACGTTCTCACCCGGACAAAGCTGGTGGAGCTTCGGGAAAAGATCGACAAGATTGACAGGGACTTGCTGGAGATACTGGCGGACCGCATGTCGGTCGCCGATGAGATCGGTCAGTACAAGAAGGACAACAACATTACCATTTTGCAGTCAACCCGGTGGGACGAAATCGTACGCAACCGGATGAAGGTGGGATTGGAGAAGAACCTCTCCGCCGGCTTCGTGCAAAGGCTCTTTGAGATCATCCACAAGGAGTCGATCGATCACCAATCGCGCGTGATGAACATTGTGACCAGCGTTGAAGCGACCCCTTTGCCGGACACGACTGATCCGGTTGCATGACCGGTCCCATCAACGGGGCATGGACAGAATTCTGAGGGCTTCCCTTGCCACGACGAGTTCTTCGTTTGTGGCCATTACCATTGCGGTAATCGTCGATGCACGCTCGGTAATGATCGGTGCATGAAGGCGGTTGTTCTCTTCGTCCAGCCGGACACCGAGAAACCCGAGCGAACCCAGGACCTCCCGCCGCAATGCTGCATCGCGCTGGCCGATTCCTCCCGTGAAGACGATTGCATCCGCTCCCTCGAGGATTACCAGATACTCGCCTATGTACCTCTTGATGTCGTAGATGAAGCGCTGGCGTGCCAGCAGGGCCCTGGTGTTGCCCTGGTCGATCGCTGCATTGATCTCCCGCATGTCCGCAGAGACACCGGAAATGCCCGCCAAACCGCCGTTCTTTGAGCATTCCGCGAGCGCCTGATCCAGCGTGATCCCCTTCTTCGCCATAATATAGGGAAACACGAAAGGATCGATGTCGCCCACACGCGTTCCCTGCAGCAGGCCGGATTGCGGCGTGAATCCCATGGAAGTATCGACGGAAGCGCCGTTCCGTACCGCACAGAGGGATGATGATCCACCAAGATGGCAGGAAATCAGCCTGTGGTTTTCCGCCGGGAGTCCGAGTATCCGGACAGCCTCCGTGGCAATGAAGCGGTGCGAGGCGCCGTGGTAACCATATTTTTTCACGCCATAGTGTTCGAACCACTCAAACGGCGTACCGTAGAGCCGGGCATACGCGGGAATCGTGGTGTGGAATCCCGGCTCGAAGACACCCACGAGCGGCACCTGTGGGAGCAACTCTCTGAACATACGGATTGCAGTAAGGTACGGCGGGTTGTGTGCGGGAGCGAGGTCTCGGTATGCTTCCATGGCCTCCAGCACGTCATCGGTCAACAATACAGAGCCGTTCTTTTCGCCGGCCTGGATGGTCTTGAAGCCTACAGCATGAAGTTCATCGAGTCCGCCCAGCACTGCATGTGACGATTCTGCCAGAAAATGCAGCGCGTCTTTTACCGCTTCACGGTGCGACGGAATGGGTTTCACCCGGCTGTCCGCCTGACGCTCATCCACCCAGTAGGTGATTATGGCGTCTTCCTTGCCCACCCGCTCGGTATACCCCCTGGCACGAACACGCTCGGAAGGCATGTCCAGCAGCTGAAATTTGAAACTGCTGGAGCCGATGTTGCAGACAATCACATTCATTGAAGCTTTTTCAAACGTTGCATGACTGCGTCGGTAATTTGTGCGACGACATCGTCATTTGACTGGGTCCCGGGTCCGGTGATCTCGTCCGGCGAGGGGCAGGTCTGTTCTCCTTCACAGGTTTCACAGCCGACAGTGGTCCGGATGCCGAACTTCGTACGCAGATCCGTCAGCTTTCGAACCTGTTCGCTGTTCAGCACGTTCATGTGACCCAGTTGCTGCGCAACAAACGCAATGTGCGCGAAATGTTCGAGCGTCTCCATTTTGTGGTACGCGTTGACCACGTCCTTGCCGATGGTGAGCGCGCCGTGGTTCGCCAGGAGGAACGCATCATACTTGTCGATAATCTTCAGTACCGGCTTGAAGAATTCCGATGTACCGGGCGTGCCGTATTCCACTATGGGGATGCCGCCCAACACGATGACCACCTCGGGCAGGATGCACTTGTCGAGCGGGATGCCTGCCACCGCAAATCCCGTCGCATAGGGTGGATGGGCATGGCAGACGCTCATGACGTCCGGGCGGTGCTTGTACACGGAGATATGCATGAACATTTCGGAGGAGGGCTTCTTGGTGCCCGACACGACCTTGCCTTCCATGTCGAGGACGATCAAATCCTCCGGATTCATGAATCCTTTGCTGACACCCGTCGGGGTGATCAGGATTCGTTTGTCGTCGAGGCGGGCGCTGATGTTGCCGTCATTGGAGGCAACATAACCGCGTTGATACACGCGGCGCCCGACCTCCACGATTTCTCGTTTGAGAGTGAGGAGATTGCTCACGCGCTGTCCCTTCTGTTACTTCTCGGTTCGTTGCGGAAGAATGGTTTCGATGTCGTCGTGCGGGCGCGGGATGACATGGGAGCTGACAAGTTCACCGACACGCTGGGCAGCCGCCGAGCCGGCATCCGTGGCGGCTTTGCAGGCCGCGACATCCCCGCGCACAAACACTGTCACCAGCCCGCCTCCCACCAGCACTTTGCCGATGAGCTGTACGCGTGCCGCTTTTACCATCGCATCCGCTGCTTCAATCGACCCGACGAGACCGCGGGTCTCAATCATGCCAAGCGCTTCCATTGCCATGTCTGTCTCTCCTTAACGTTGAAGTAATGAAGTTTTGTGCTACGGGACGATCCGCAGATTACCGCTTACCGCCAGCCGCCGCACACGCGCAAAATCCTGCGGGGTACAGACACCTTCGCCGGTCGGGCTTGAGACTGTGTGAGAAAACTGCCCCTCTCCGCCTATCCCACCGAGCCCCGCAAGACTCGAACCGTTGACCACCACAATTGAAGTATTCATCATCTTGCTGAACCGGGTGATCACATCGAGATTGTGAGAATGAATCATTGCCGTATGCCCGAAACCGTGTTCCGCCCTCACCGCAAGTGCAAGGGCTTCGTCGACATCATGCGCCCGGACGACAGGCAGGTAGGGCATCATTTGCTCTTCCTGAACGAACACGCAATCGAAGTTGGCCTCGCCGAACAGCAGTCGTGTGCCCTCCGGCACCGTCCTGCCTGCCGCGGCGGCAAGGACACTCGCGTTTTTGCCAAGGAACTCTTTATTGACCGTCGCCGCGCCGCGCGCATCCTTCGGAATTGCCTTCGATGCCAGCTGTTCGATTTCCGGTTGCGTTAATCGGACGGCGCCGTTGCGCGCCATAGCATCCATGAAGCGGTCGAACACGGCATCAACAACGAACACTTCCTTCTCTGCAATGCAGAGGATGTTGTTGTCAAAAGAGGCCCCCTCGATGATAGCCTTTGCCGCACGGTCGAGATCCGCCGTGGCATCCACAACAACCGGGGGATTCCCCGGGCCCGCCGCAATCACTTTCTTTCCCGACCCGAAGGCGGCTTTGACGAGCCCCGGCCCTCCGGTCGCCGCGATCAGCCGCACTGCGGGATGGCGGAAGAGAGTGTCGGCGCTTTCCATCGTGGGAACGCGGATCATCGTGGCGAGGTTCTCGGGGCCGCCGTTGGTCCGGATGACCCGGTGGAACAGCTGCAGCGCAAACGCAGAGGTGTTCTTCGCCGCCGGATGCACATTGAACACCACGCTGTTTCCCGACGCAATGATAATGACCAGGCTGTTGAACATCACGGGGATTGGATGCGTGGAAGGGGTGATGGCGGCGATGACCCCGTACGGAGCATATTCTTCAACAACGAGGCCTTTATCACCGCTCCACGATCGTGTTGTAAGATCTTCCGTTCCCGGCGTGGCACTCGCCGCGTTGTGGACCTTCACCACCTTGTCATCGTACCGTCCGAGCCCGGTTTCATCGACTTCGCGACGCGCGAAGACTTCAGCATTCTCGTGCATCGCCGTTCGCAATGCCTCGATCACGCGGTCCCGCATCTCCCGTGAGGAGCCCGCCCACTGCCGCTGGGCTTCCTGCGAGGCCGCGATGGCGTCTGCTGCATCATCAAAGATCCCCTCGTCGCCTGACAGGCGACGGCCCGCAGGCGGCACCAATCCCTCTGCTTGAAGACGGGCAATGACAGTGTGGACAATCTCAGTAAGTGTTGACTGGTCCAGGATCATGTGAAGGCATCACTTCGGTGTGAAACGATCTAGAACAAGAGTTCGCCGGTCGCGCCGGCTCCAAGACCCGCCGCATTGGCCTCATCGGTATCGATATGCATTTCGCGAAGGGCGTTCTTTCCTGCGCGGATCAGCACCTGATCAAATGTCACGCCCAGAGGTCCCGGTGTCCGCACGCTGACCATTTGTCCATTGCGTACACCGATGCGGGCGGCATCATCCTCGCCGATATGAACATGCCTGAGTGCGCGGATGACTCCCTCGCGGAGCTGCACGACGCCTTTCGGGCCGATGAGCACTGCCGGATGTGTCCCCGCGATGTCGCCGGAGACGCGGGCGGGAAGATCCATGCCGAGAAATCGGCCGTCAGTATACGAGAGTTCAATCTGAGTAGCTTTGCGGACCGGGCCGAGGATGCGCACCTGCTCAAAGACACGGCGGTTTACGCCGACAACGGCAACCGTCTCGTTGGCGGCGAATTCGCCGGGCTGCATCAGGTCGCGCAATTTGGACAACGACGCTCCTCTGCCGAAGAGGACCTCCAGATGCTCCTGACAGACGTGCATATGCCGGGCGGAAATGTTCATCGGCAACATCCTGCAGGAGGTTCCGCGGACCTGTATCTCCACCGCTTCCCGCACCAGGCGCTCGACGATGGCGCGCAACTCCCCATCCGTCATACGTCGCTCCTCTCACGATCGATGCTGTCCACAATCCCGACAATCACGCTGCGCAACGGCTGGCGGGAGGAAAAGGCAAGAATCTCCATCGCTGCCCGGCCCTCCGACGCCACAAGAACGACATTCCCCTCACCTGCTCCGACGGTGTCCACGGCGACAATGGTGCCGGATTTGAGTTTCCCCTCGGGAGTCACAGGCCTGACCAGCAGGATCTTCTGGTTGTGATACGAAGCGTGCTTCATCGTTGAGACAATGTTGCCCACGACCTTGCCGAGAATCATGCTGTGCCGTCCGTGACTATGTCGAGCCGGTCGACCAGGCCGACGATGGTGGCATCGCTGGGGATTTGCCGGTCTGAGAACGGAAAGGTCGCCTCTGCACCGCCAACCCAGTACACGAGATCCCCTTCGCGCGAGCCAACGGTATCCACGACGACAAGCTCCGTGCCCAGGAATTTGTCGTTTTCATCCACCGGTTGCATGACATAAAGCGTGAGGCCGTTCAGCTTGGGGTCTTTAGCGGTTGCCCAGACCTTCCCCGTGACGCGTCCGAGCTTCATGAGTTCTTCCGGAACACGGTTTTCCCGCCGTATTCGATCGAATCCACGATGGCCACGATGCTGGTATCGGTTGGAATATTGATGAGATCATCGACCTGCCGCGCCGAGCTGCCGCGGACCACGATCACTACTTCCCCCTCCCCCGCGCCCACCGCGTCAACCGCGACAACATGGTTGCCAGAAGGCTTGGTGTCCGGGCCGACCAGATTCACAAGGAGCAGTTTGCGCCCCTTCAACCGGGATGCTTTTGCCGTGGAGACTATGGTCCCTTCGACGCGCCCGAGTTCCATTGAGTTATTCCGTGTATGAGAGAAGGGTTGATTAAAAAAATGTACGAAACGAATCGACCGAAATCCAGCGACTTGACGAATCGGAGCAAAAATAGTGGGATTTTCGCTGCCGTATGCGTATGTTGAGGGGAATCCAGTCACAGGCCATCAGATGAGCAAACGCATAAAACTCTACACCATCCTCAGCGCGATTTTCCTTACGGCTCTCGTCCTCGCGGAAGTCACCGGCGGCAAGCTCATCCAGATGTCTGTGGGCAACGATCTTGCGTTCACGCTTACCATGGGTGTCATCCCTTTTCCCATCACGTTCATCGTCACCGATATTATCAATGAATACTACGGGCGGACGGGGATTCGCTTCGTCACCTTCATCGGCATGACGATGGTGGCGTTCGCCCTTCTCCTGCTGCAGGTGCAGATGGCGATCCCTGCGGCAGCGATTTCGCCGGTTCCCGATGCCGCTTTCAACACTGTGTTCGGTATCTCCGGACGGATCATCCTGGGCTCGCTCGCTGCCTACCTCGTGGGCCAGCTTGTGGACATCAGGGTATTCCATTTCATCCGCCGCAAGACTGGACAACGAATGCTCTGGCTGCGCGCCACGGGATCCACAATCGTGTCACAGTTCATCGACTCGTTTATTGTCCTCTATATCGCCTTTCTTGGGCCGCTTTCGGCTTTGCAGATCCTCAACATCGGCTTCACAAACTACGTCTACAAATTCTGTATCGCTGTCGCCATCACACCTGTTCTGTATATCATCCACGGCCTCGTGGATCGGTATCTCGGCCGTGAGCTGGCGTCAGAGATGTTGCGCGATGCACATCAATGAAGCATCTCAATCGGGGAATCTCCCAATGCGTCCACACGCTCACTTCGTTGCCTTGCTCCTTGCTGCCGCCCTTGTCGGAGGCTGTGCTTCCGAGTCCCCGTTGCTCACTGAAAGCTACAGAACAACTGTCGGAGAACACGATCTGCAATCTCTCGTGTTCCACGTTTCTGCAACCGTCGAGTTCCGATCGCTGCGCCAATTGGATTCGTTGCAGGATGCCGGGCCTTTCCGAAAAACCGGTCATCGCTCCCTGTTGATCAATGAAACGACGTCGGGACGGATTATGGCACTAGGAGAAGGCTGGCTGGCCATAGACTTTGGGGAGGGCATCGTACTCAGGTTCGCGCGCCGTGCATCCGACGGCGTCTATGCAACCCCGGGCTGGGGAACAGTAACTATTCAGGGTGAGCGCTACGATCTCGTGGTGGGCATTATGAGCGGTAAAGACGTGGTATTACGTGTCCGCCACTGACAGCCCTGTGTGACGGGGCCGGGCTCACCTCACTCCCATCAGTATCATACTTCTCTGTACGCAGCGGCCGTTTTCTCCGCCACGACCTTCCAGGTATAGTTGTTCAGGATGTGTTCACGTAGGACGGGCGTTTTCTCCGCCTGCAGAGCGTCCTCTATCCCCTTCCGGATTGATGCAGACGATGACGGTTCTACGTATCGAGCGTTGGCCCCGAAATATTCGGTAGTACCGCCATAGGGCGTAATGACGATCTTTGCACCGGCAAGTGCGGCCTCCAACGCCGCGATTCCCGGAGTCTCGAAGAACGAAGGGAGCACAAATGTATCACAAGCGGCGTATGCGGAGGCGAGCAGTTCCGAGGAATTGTCCAGGCCGTCTATCAACAGAATGTGCTTGTGCCTGGCGGCTTCCCGCACACAAGCATCTCCGTAAGGACCGGCGATGATGCGCCCGATTATCACTGCGGGATGGTCAATTGCCGCCAGCGCTCGAATGAGCGTCAGGACGTTCTTGCGCATATGCCCGATATGCCCAACATTCAGGATGAAGTTCCGTCGCTTGTACGTCTTTTCGAAAAGCGAAGGATCGGCATGTGCAAATCGCGTATCAACGCCGTTGGGAACAACGGCAATCATGGATGCCGGAATGCCATAACCCTTTTTCAGCAGTTCAGCTTCCGCGTGCGTATTGGGCAGAACCTTTGCCGCCCAACCACAGATATCAGCACACAACGCGTAATCCGACCAGATGCCGGGACCCATTTTCTGCAACACGCGCGAAGCCGCCAGTCCTGCCCGCACGAACCGGGGAGAGTGCCGTGAGTATGTAATGGGAGAGACCACCAGCGGTACACCCAACGCATGGATCTCACGTGCCAGATGGTAAGTGCCGATATTGGCAGCAAAGAGGTGGAAGAGGTCGCCGGGGGCAAACTGCGGGGTACTCCAGGCATCAAACAGCCGGACGTCCAGCCCCGCTGCACGCAGGCCGTTGACAGTCTCGCGGATTTGCGTAAGTGGACCTCCGCGCAGAATCGAAAGGGACTGGTACCCGCCAATGTGAACGGTCACTTCAGCCTCCTCAGCATGGTGGAATAAAGGTCACCAAGCATGCGGCGCGGATCGGTTTCGCGGACACGGCGGAGGTCGGGCGGCACGGCCGACCTGCGCGGGAGGTCCCAGTGCAAGGTCGCCAATGAATGCGCCCGCCCCGGCGACACATTGGCTTCCCACGCATCCGGGCGGACGACATGCAGGAACACATCTGCAGCTTCAGCAAGGTCACCGTTGCGGACCAGTAGATGGTGCCCTTCAATTTCGATTCCCACATCCAGCAACGCGCGCCGTTGCCACCACCGGGCATATTCGCCAAGCGTCAGCTTCATGATACCTGGTTGCTGATACGTTTCCATCATGGCATGAACGACATCCCAGTGCCTGTGTGTCGGATGGTGATAAAAGAAAAGCGGCATATGACGTGACAGAAGGTCCGCAGCGGTGTTCTCATAGTACTGCTGCATGACACGCTCATGAGCACCTGCCCGCCTGAGGCTCCCGATGCTGATGGGATGTACCGGCAATTGAAGCGTGGCGAACGGGCCCGCGGGGCTGGCTGGCAGGAAGGGCAGTGTGTCATAGCCGCAGCTGAATTCCGAAGAGTACTCGAATCCCATTCTGTCAATGAGGGCGCCATACGCCGGCGTCCAGAAACCGAAAGGGGCCGCGAACCCCTCAACAGCCCATCCGGCAGCTTTAAGGAGCTCATGGCCGCGGCGGATGTTCGCTGCATCGGCTTCCATGTCCCGTCCAAACCGGTGTTCATAGCAATGGAGGCCGATTTCCTGTCCTTCGAGCTTGCGGAAGTGCGGCAACCAGGTCTCGTGAGCCCGCACATCAAGAAACCAGCTCCCCCGCACGCCCGCCGCACGCGCGATGCCGTACAGGGTATCGATGTCATCCCTGGGCGCTCCATCGGTGTCGACCCGCAACGTAGCCACCGATTGCGAGCGGCCCGGGTAATACCAGAGATGGGCATACGGGAGTCCCCGCACGTTGTGAAGCCACGCCAGGGCAGACCGAACAAGATGCCTTACCTCTCCCCGGGCGACAAGGGAAACTCGTTCCGAGGGGAGACGTTCATGAGGGCAATAGAAGGCTTTTGCCGTCACCCGTTCATCGACCATCGCACTCTGGATGTCGAACGGGAGGGCCACTCCCACACCACCGCCGAGTTCACCCGCGAACACTGCGTGTTCATTGCTGTCCGTCCGGAGGTGGTTTGCCTCCCTGGGAATCTCCCCGGTCATGGCAAGATCAATCAATCGAACGGAGGGGAAGAGAGGATCACCATCCGAGATGATATATCGCAAATGTGCCGGTCGCGTACTCGTGTTTGCCAGCCCGTTGAAATGGTGGGCCGAGCCGAGGATTGCGCCCTGCCGTCGCAGGTATTCCGCGGCGTGATCGCGTTCTTTTCCTTCCAGACGGCGCGTGGCGATCAACACGCTGCACAGATCAGTCCAATCCGCCCCTGCGGGAAGATGCATCCACGGCAACCCTTCCTGCGAGAGGAGAGCCTCCCACGCGGGGGAAGGTGCGATAAGACCGGCCACAATTTTCATAGCAGGAGGGCGCGCAATTGCGCGCGGTCATTCTTGTCTATGGCACGAGTCGCCATCATGAGGACACCCCAGGCGACAATGACTATCGCAGCAGCCACCGCCGCGTGGAGCATAGACGCCCACCAGCCAACGAGGAGCAGAGGCACGAGCACCAGAAGGGCTCGCGGGGTGAGGCCCAACTTCACGAGCGGCTGCAATTGCATTGCTTTCCTCGCCATGACGATGAGCGTCACTGCCTCACCAACCGCTGCACCCAACGCTGCGCCTGCAATACCGAAGAACGGAGTGAGGATGATCACGGCGATTGTCAGGAGAGCCGAACCCGCTATCATCCGCCGTGCATATGCACCTTCGTTCTTTGTCGCGATAATTGTGCAGACGGCGACGGAATTGAGCAGGGTCAACCCAACATACGCAAACAGCACCTGTGTAACAACAGCCGCACCGTCATACGCCCCCCCGAACACCAGATCAGTCACGGGGGGGGCCAGCAGAACGCCAACGAGCGCAATGGGAACTCCGACGAGCCAGACCAGCTTCAACATCAAGGTCAACACACCCGGCACTTCATCCGGCCGCTCAACCAACAGCCGGGTCAGAGCGGGGAGAAGGACCGCATTGAGTATTCTGTCAGCCATCAGCAAAAGGAAGACCAGCTTTGTCCCGGCGGTGTACAGACCTGCTTCAGCAGTCCCGAGGAAATAGCCTACGACCAGGGGGGGCAAATTGAATACCATCTGGCCGAAGAACATTGCCGCGCCGGTCGGAGCGTTTTCCACCAGAATAGCTCGCCAGAGCGCAGGCGTCCAGCCAATCCTTGGCACCCCGTACCTCCGTCCAAGGCTGACCAGCAATGCTGCGGCAGTTATCAAATTCCCAATGAAGAATGCGACCGGCGCATAGAGGACATCGGCAGATGAGAGGACGAGAACAAAAACCCCGGCTGCGTACGCGACATACCCCAGCACCCGGGCAATACTAAGTGGGACAAAATCTTCTTTCCCCTGCAGAACCCAGTCTACAAATAAGGCCATGGGGAAAAGGGAAAGAAGGGCGAGCAGAATGCAGCTTACCACCTCGGGGGAGCCTACGATGAGCGGCATGAGCATGCCGGCCAGGAGTGCAATGACGATTGCCATCGTCATCCGGACAACCAGAACACCCCCGATGCGTTCCGACATCGACCCTGATGCAGCGGCCACGTTGCGGGTCTCGATGAGCGGAATCCCGGGATTGGCAATCAACTGCATGTGGCTGAGCACAGCCAGCGCGATGCCGAAAATGCCGAAGCCTGCCGGGGTGAGGACGCGTGCCAGATACACCGTAATGACAAAGCCTATGATTCTCCCCGCAGCATCGCCGGACACCAGTGACACTATGCTTCGCACGAGCCGCTTCATCTGTTCTCACCCGACAGCAGCTGTGTCAGGGCAGCCATCCTCTGTTCGACCGGATAGAGAGTGATGATGCGTTCACGCGCCCTCGCTCCATGGTCTTCCGGAGCCTGGAGGGCATCCCGGATAGCACCAACAAGCCCCGGCACATCATTAGCAGGTACGAGCCATCCCGTCTCCCCGATTGCGGCGGATGTACCGCCGACATCCGTGGCCACCGGGAGGCAGCCGCTCAGCATAGCTTCACACACCGCGTTCGGCAACCCTTCGCTGCGTGAGGGTTGGACGTAGACTTTCGCTCCCTGGTACAACGATGGGAGCTCTTCACGGGCCACCGGAGGCACCACCTGAACATTCGGTGGCACGGGCTCTCCTAGCCGGCTGAGCACGGCCGACGGTGTACCGACAAGGATGAATCGTTCCCCCTTCAATTCCCTTGCGGCTGCGAAGAAAAGGTCAATCCCTTTTATGAGAAGTCGCGCCCGCGTTGTGCATCCGGCGACACAGAGTACCGACCGTTCCTTCGGCCCGGAAGGATGCCATTGACCGGAATCATATCCGGTCGGGATCACCGTCACATTGCCGCCGTCGTAGCCGGCGAGGTGCAGAGCGGCGGTGCGCAGCGCTTCCGCGACCGGCAGCACCCCCGTAGCATGCCGGATAGCCCAGCCGACGAGCGCACGCTTGAGCGGAGAGCCCCAGGGCCCGTACTCGATACCGTCGACGCTCATCACATCCACACCGCCTACGACGATGTACGACGGTTTCCCGAACACCCGTGCACATGCAACCACGACAAACGCGTAGAGAGAGGCAAACCACGTGAACGTCAGGTCATTGCGAAGCACTCCGCGCAGGATAGGAAGAAACGCGCGCACACCGTGAGTCAGAATGTGCTCAACCGCGAAGCGTCTGCGCAGGAGAGCGAGATCGTCGAGTATGAATGTTGAAGTGAAAGAAGAAGTGAAGAGTATCGAGCGTTGCGGCAAGTGCGCGTCCGGCAAGGAGTTGGACAGCTTCTCACTGGCCCAAAGATACGCCAAAGCGGTGTGAGTTGCAACAAAGCGACATCCGGCAAAGAGATGCCCGGCGGTGGAATGTCACTTCTCCTTTGCCGGCACGAAGTTGAGGGAGGCAGAATTCACGCAGTACCTTTTGCCCGTAGGTTCCGGACCATCGTCGAATAGGTGTCCCAGATGCGCTCCGCATCGGGCGCATATAATCTCGGTTCGCACCATCAAAAGGCCCGTGTCGATTTCAGTGCGGATTCTTCCGTCATCCACCGCGTTCCAGAAACTGGGCCATCCGCACCCTGCATCGTATTTCGTATCAGAAGTGAAGAGTTCCTGACCGCACCCGATACAGGTGTACACTCCCTCTGCGGTGACGTTCCAATATTTCCCGGTGAACGGGCGCTCGGTCGCCTTCTCGCGGGTTACCGCGTACTGTTCAGGCGTGAGTTGCTTCTTCCACTCCTCTTCGGACTTGGTGACGGTTTGCACCTGAGCCTCCCCCTTTTGAGCAGGATGTGTTGAAGTCTGGGCAAGGAGATAGAATGCTGCAAAGAGGCCCAGCACAATGATCGTGGCAATTCCAAAGGCTTTCATGGCACTTATTTTAACAATAGGTAACCGCTGCGAAGTTCCATGCGCTATGAGGTAGTGTGGGGAGGAGCTCCAGGCACGATCTTACCGGAGGATCTCGTCAATTCTGCGCAATTCCTCAGGAGTGAGTTCAAGCCGGGAGAGGGTTGCCACATTTTCCTCCAGCTGTTTTGTGGAACTTGCACCGATCACGGCTGAAGTCACCTTGTCGTGACGGAGTACCCATGCGAGTGCCAGCTGTGCAATCGACTGCCCGCGGGCCGCGGCAACCTCGCCGAGGAGGCGGACTCTGGCCAGCTTCTCCTCGGTGACGTGTTGTGGACGGAGAAAGCCGTATGGCTTGCCGGCCCGGGAATCGCCGGGAATACCGTGCAGGTACCGCTCGGTCAACAGTCCCTGTGCCAGAGGAGAAAAGACGATGCATCCGATGCCTTCGTGCCCAAGCGTATCCAGAAGTTCACCCTCAATCCACCTGTTGAACATGTTGTACACCGGCTGATGAATCAGACACGGTGTCCCCCGTTCACGGAGAAATTGAGCCGCCCGGCGTGTATGCTCTGCCGGGTAGTTGGAAATGCCAGCGTATAGTGCACGTCCGGATCTCACGATGTAGTCAAGCGCCCCCGTGGTTTCTTCAAGGGGAGTGTCGGGATCGAAGCGGTGGGAATAGAAAATGTCCACATAGTCCAATCCCATACGTTTCAAACTCTGGTCGGCACTGGCGACGAGATATTTCCGCGAACCCCACTCGCCGTACGGACCGGGCCACATGAGGTACCCCGCCTTCGTCGAAATCATCAGCTCGTCGCGATGTGAGGAAAGGTCTGTCCGGAGCAGTGCGCCGAAGGTCTCTTCGGCCGATCCCGGGGGCGGACCGTAGTTGTTCGCGAGGTCAAAGTGCGTAATTCCCAGGTCGAAGGCTCGCCGCACCATGGCACGTGCATCTTCAAACCGGTCAACTCCTCCGAAATTGTGCCAGAGACCGAGCGAGAGCACCGGAAGTCTGACGCCGCTCCGTCCGCAGCGCCGGTACGTCATTCTGTCGTATCGATCGTTTTCGGGAATCCAGGCAGGCATGGTTATTCCTCGAGAACGCCGGAGAACATACCGGCATGAATGAGATTGACGATACTGTCAATATCATGCGACAGCGCTCGATCCCCATGCAGGGGGGCAACCGCTTCCCGCAACCTGCGGAGCGCTCTTCGTGTCCCACCGCCGGGCTTGTGCGCGCGATAGGCGAGGGCTTCGAAGGCACAGTGGATCTCGATTGCGAGCACACGTTCGACATTTCGGAGGATCTGGCGGGTCTGACGGGCGGCGATCGTGCCCATACTCACGTGATCCTCCTGATTCGCCGACGTAGGGATTGAGTCGCCGCTGGCGGGATGTATCAGGACCTTATTTTCAGACACGAGCGCAGCGGCAGTGTACTGCTCAATCATCAGTCCGGATTCCACACCACCGTCGCCTGCGAGGAATGCCGGCAGCCCGCAGTTGTGATGAGAGTCGAGGAGTTTCGCGGTGCGGCGTTCGGAGATATTCCCGAGTTCAGCGACAGCCAGTCCGAGAAAATCCATGGCCAGAGCTACCGGCTGACCATGGAAATTCCCGGCGCTGAAAATCTCGTTGGTCTGCGGGAAAATCAACGGATTGTCAGTTGCGGAGTTGATCTCCTTCCCGACAACACCGGCGACGTACTCAATGGCATCCCGCGAGGCACCATGCACTTGGGGGGCACAGCGGAGTGAATAGGAATCCTGCACCTTTTCATGGGTGTCGTGGTCCACCCGGTCTACCAGCCTGCTTCCGGCGATCATGATACGGATATTGCGGCCGGAAATGCTCTGTCCGGTGTGCGGGCGGGCAGCAAGCACCCTCTCATTGAACGGAGTGGCCTTGCCTTTAAGCGCTTCCAGTGAGAGCGCCGCGGCAATGTCTGCAATATCCGCCAGGCGCCTCGCGTCGTGCACGGCAAGCGCACCGATCGCCGTCATGGCCTGGGTACCGTTGTTCAGCGCAAGACCTTCCTTCGCTTCAAGAACTACCGGGGTGATATTTGCAGCCTTCATTGCCTTGCGGCCCGGCATACGCTTCCCGTGATAGAATGCCTCGCCCTCGCCGATGAGTACTGCTGCGGCGTGCGAAAGAGGAGCCAGGTCACCGCTCGACCCGACCGATCCTTGTTCGGGTACGACGGGATGAACTCTGCGATTCAGCATGTCGAGAAGGCGTTCAACTGTGGAGACACGGATGCCCGAGAACCCGCATGCCAGGGCATTGGCCCGGAGGACCAGCATGGCCCGGACCACCTCTTCCGGAAATGGATCGCCCACACCGGCACAGTGGCTGAGGATCAGGTTGCGTTGCAGCTCACGAAGGCGGTCAGGTCGGACAAACACGTTCTGGAAGGCGCCGAAACCCGTCGTCACACCGTACACAATGGCATGCTCGCGGATAGCCCGCTCTACCCACTCTCGTGAGCGCGTCATTGCTTTGCGTGAGACTGCCGAAAGATCGACCCGCACGTCACCGCGCGCCACGGCGACAACCTGGTCGATGGTTAACGCGGTACCTGTCAAGAGAACCCGCTGAGACATGACTTTCTCCGGAATCCTGAGCATCAGGCTGGTTGGGGGCGTGAAAGGATTTCACGAACACAGGCAACCACTTCCGAAGCAGGGACCTTCACCTGCGCTTTGCGCGAGAGGGCGAGCCACACGTCACGCTCCTTCCCTTTCGCCGTTTTCTTCCGGTCCTGCACCGTCGCCCCGAGGATAAGATCCTTCACCGTCACTTCATTGTTGGCAAACTCATCGCTCCCTATGATGATGGCGACAGGGATCTTCTGGCGATTGGCATACTGCAGCTGTTTGCCAAGCGTGGATTCGTCTCCGAGGTAGAGCTCGGTGTTTACGCCCTCCGCCCGCAGCATCCGTGTCAGTTTCAGGTAGTCGTTCATCCGGTTCTGTTCCATCACCGTCACCAGGACCTGTGCGGTGGAAGACACCATCTGGACGAGGCCGAGCTTCAGCATCGCTGCGAACAGGCGATCCACACCGATCGAGGCGCCGACGGCCGGTATCTTCCGTCCGAGAAAGCGTTCCACGAGCCCGTCATAGCGGCCTCCACCGAAGACCGACCCGAATTCCGGCGCGTCGGTGAGAATCGCCTCAAAAACAGGTCCGGTGTAATATTCGAGTCCACGCGCGATGCTGAGATCGAGGGCGACGCGGTCGTCGGGAATTTCCAGGACATCAAGCGCGGAACAGATGAAGTCAAGCTCCGCCACTGCCTCTGCCGCCGAGGGCACTGCGGAGAACAATGCGGCCATGCCGGCCAGCACATCTTTGCGTCTCCCCTGAGGAAGAGCGAGAAATTCCTTGATGCGGTTGACGGACCCGGCAGCAAGGCCCAGCCCCGGGATCTTGTCCCCCGAGAGGTCTGTCCGGCCGGTGGTTAACTCCGCGGCAATGTCGTCCAATCCGATTTTTTCCAGCTTGTCGAGCACACGGAATACGGAATGTGACATGTCGCGGGGAATTCCTGCGTAGTCGAGAAGACTGTTGAGGACTTTCCGGTCGCTGAATCTCACGCGAAAATTTTCAATTCCCAGGGCCCGAAGGGTGTCGTACATTCCGCTGAGGATTTCCACGTCTGCCGCGTTGGAGGTGACACCCACTGAATCCAGGTCAAATTGCAGGAATTCGCGGAACCGGCCCGGGTCGGGTTTGTCGGCCCGCCACACAAGGGCGACCTGGTAGCGCCGGAACGGCAGCGGAAGATCGGGGTACTGTGCGACGACACGCGCCAGCGGCACGGTCAGATCGAACCGGAGGGCAACATCCTCCTCCTCCGGATTCTTGAAGGTGAAGATCTGCTTGGTGTTCTCCTCCCCATAGCCCATGAGCGTGACCCGGTATTCCTGTGCCGGAGTGTCGAGAGGGAGAAATCCGTACCGTTCGTAGACCTGCCGGATGGTGGCAATGATCTTCTGCCGGGCATTCATTTGTGCCGGAAGGTAGTCACGGAAGCCCCGGAGTAATCGGGGCTCAACTATTCGTTGTTCAGTCGTCATTGGGAATCATCACACGTATGACATGGGAGGGAGGAGTACTGGCGGATGGACTCGAACCATCGACCCCCAGATCCACAATCTGGTGCTCTAACCAACTGAGCTACGCCAGCATTTGTGACAAAATGTCAGACCCTCATTGGGGATATTTAATATACGGAGACATCGACCAGAAATCAATACTGCGAACCTCGCTTCACACTATTCCTACTCCAATCCCTCCCTCGACTGATCCCATCTATTGCAACGTGACGAGCAAACAGATTGAGTCCTGCGTCACCGAAGTGTGAGCATCGATTTGGAAAATGAGAGCAGACACAATCCCCCTACTCGAACGACACCCAACGCACATGCTACTCTTAAATCGCATCCTAAAGCAATTGGCGAGGAGCTTGAGAGTGTCCCCCGGCATGATCATCAAGGAGTGTTCGGAGCGCTGGCATCGAGAGCCAATTCGTACCCGAATCGCCTCCATGAACTCCACTAACTCCAACTCCCTATATTGATGCTCTCTCCCAACTGAGGAAACTCCCCTCTGTAAGTCCGGGGTTGAGCGAGTTGTCTCAGAAGGTAGAAGACAACGAAAGAGCGACCCTTTTGGAGTCGCCTTTTCGCAGAGTCGAAGTAGCGGGGGCGGGGGAATAGACGCTCGTTATCGGAGTTCAACCCGAACCAATCTGCTGCCACCACCCCACATCAAAGACTGCACTCCTATCATACCGGTTCCCTTCTGATACGTTATCGTGATCTCTTCATCCGCATAGCGTGGATCGTCATATTCGAACGTGATCTTCGAGGCGTCGCGCTCAATCACCATCGCGTTGTAGTGCTTGTCGTTCACAACCATAACCCAGTATCCTCCCGTCTGCTTGGAGAAGTCTGCTCTTACGTAAGTACTGAAAATGCCAGCGACATTGCCACCTTCAATGAGTCTTGAGCCCAGACATCTATAGTAAACGTAGCCCGATACGTAAAAGGAATCGGTTTGCGCGACGGACCTCTTGTAAGCAATAACGTAGAATGTAGATCCATTGATTTGGGTCGTCGCGATAACCTCCTCGATGACGGCAATCCTGTTGCTGTCTCCTACCCAGTACTGAGGGTACTCTGAATAATACCATCGATTCCCAACTGCCAGCGGCATGAAGTCTGACGCCAGGGTCAAGGGTTCATCATCCGGCGTCAGGACATTACATCCCGACAGCACAATTACCAAAGTCCCCAAAAAGCCTCTCCCTTTCATGGTGATCCTTTTTTTACGTCCTACTGCGGCTCACCTGCGCCTCAAAGACGGTCGTGCATGTTGAAATAAACAACTACTGCCCTTTACAGATGATAGCGGTCAATTCCTGCGTGACCAACTCGCGAGGTCAGGTGCAGTCAGGTTCAGGGCGCACATTCAATGGATTGTTACAGCCAGAGTATCCGAGAAGACATCCTTTGTGGTCGTCTGCAATACCATGAACATTGAATAGGTTCCCTGCAACGCGAAATGCTCGACGTACGAATATGTTCTCTTTGCAGGAACCGATGTGTCCGGCAATGCATAGCGAACGACCGTCTTCCCGGAACCGCCAAATAGAAACACCTCAGGCACGTGCATTCTGGTCGTGTCG
>Ga0105107_10000649_pt1 | contig 22195 bp, 22 predicted proteins | sample PPLLaktember2015_6_FD_79335 | JGI IMG/M metagenome (GOLD analysis project Ga0105107, IMG submission 79335) | Freshwater sediment microbial communities from Prairie Pothole Lake near Jamestown, North Dakota, USA - PPLs Lake P8 Core (1) Depth... | ecosystem: Environmental > Aquatic > Freshwater >... | reverse complement strand
GGGGGTGCCCCCTCGTTCCCGAGGCTAAGCCTCCCGGCATGGGCAACCGGTGAGACAAGGAAAGCGGGCATGGCGCCCGGAAAGCCGCGCATTATAGCGACGTTCCCGGACTCCGGGCAAGGCGAATCAACGACTTGCCGGCGGCGCGGCGCCCGCCCTCCGTCGGCGAGACTCGTACAGACAAAGCCCCGCAGCCACCGAGACGTTCAGGCTCTCGACCTGTCCGTGCATCGGGATTCGCACCAGCTTGTCGCAACGCTCGCGCGTAAGACGCCGCATCCCCTCGCCTTCGGACCCCAGCACCCAGGCGATCGCCTCGGGAAGGTCGGTTCCATAGAGGTCATCCGCCCCCTCCTCGGCCGCCCCGACGACCCAGATCCCCCGCTCCTTGAGCGCGTCGAGCGTGCGCGCGAGATTCGTCGCCGCGAGGAACGGCACGCTTTCGGTCGCGCCGCTCGCCACCTTGGTGACGGTCGGCGAGAGCCCCGCGCTGCGGTCCTTCGGCACGATCACCGCGTGCGCACCGGCCGCGTCGGCCACGCGCAGGCAGGCGCCGAGATTGTGGGGATCGGTGACGCCGTCGAGCACAAGCAGAAGCGCGGGCTCCCGCAGGCGGTCGAGCACTTCCTCCAGGGTGGCCTGCTCGTCGCGCCCCGTCACCCGCGCCACGATGCCCTGGTGGCGTCCGCCCCCGTAGAAACCGTCCAGACGCTTGCCGGGCACGCGCATCACGCGTACGCCGGCCGTCTCGGCGACCCGCACCACGTCGGCGAGCCGGGCGTCGTGTCGGCTCTCGTCGACCAGGATCTCGACCACCGACGCGGGATTCGTGCGCAGCCGGGCAAGCGCCGCGTGAAAGCCGATCAGGACGCGCGCCTCCTTCACGCCGGCACGAAATCGATGCGGCCGAGCTCCAGGTCCACGCGCACCACGCGCACGCGCACTCGGTCGGCGAGACGGAAGGTCTTGCCGGTGCGCTCGCCGCGCAGGGCGTGATGGACGGGGTCGAAGTGGAAGTAGTCGGCTCCCAGCTCGGAGATGTGGGCCAGCCCCTCGACGTACACCTCGTCGAGCGCAACGAAGATGCCGAAGCCCGTGACCGCGCTGATGCTGCCCTCGAACTCCTCCCCGACGCGGTCGCGCATGTAGTAGCACTTGAGCCAGGTCTGGACGTCCCGGGTGGCCTCGTCCGCCCGCCGCTCGGTCATCGAGCAGTGAATGCCGAGCTCGTTCCACTTGCCGGGCGCGTAGGTCGCGCCGGCGAGGGCGGCCTTGATCGCACGGTGGATCACCAGGTCGGGATAGCGCCGGATGGGCGACGTGAAGTGCGTGTACGACTCGTAGGCGAGACCGAAGTGGCCGACGTTCTCCGGGCTGTACATCGCCTGCCGGAGCGAACGCAGTAGCACGGTCTGGAGGAGTTGGACGTCCGGGCGCTTCTTCACCTGCGCGAGCAGCTTTGCGTACTCCTTGGCGTGCGGCTCGTCGCCACCCCCCAGCTGCAGGCCAAAGCTCTTCAGGAACTCGCGCAGCGCCTCGAGCTTCTCGGGCGTCGGACCTTCGTGGATGCGGTACAGGGCCTTGTGCCCACGGCTCTTCAGGAAATCCGAGGCGCATACGTTCGCCGCAAGCATGCATTCCTCGATCAGCCGGTGCGCGTCGTTGCGCGGCGCCGGAACGATGCGCGTGATCTTGCCGCGCGCATCGAACTCCAGCACCGTTTCGAGCGTCTCGAAGTCGATCGCGCCGCGCTGCGCGCGCGCCGCGAGCAGCGCGCGGAACACCTGATCCAGCGTCTCGAGGTGGTCGAGAAGCGGTGCAATACGTCCCTCAACGACGGCCGGCTTCTCGTAGAGCGCGCGAGCGACCTGGGTGTAGGTCAGGCGCGCATGCGAGCGGATCACCGCCGCATAGAACTCGTAGCGCCCGACCTCGCCGCGCGCCGAGATGCTCATGTCGCAGACCATCGCCAGCCGGTCCTCGTCGGGGTTGAGCGAGCACAACCCGTTCGAAAGCCGCTCTGGCAGCATCGGGATCACGCGGCGCGGGAAGTACACCGAGTTGCCGCGGTCCCGCGCTTCCAGGTCGAGCGCGTCGTTCGGCTGCACGTAGTAGCTGACGTCCGCGATGGCCACCCGCAGGCGGAAGCCCCGTCCTTCCCGCTCGCAGAGCACGGCGTCGTCGAAGTCCTTCGCGGTCTCGCCGTCGATCGTCACGAACGGCATCGCGCGTAGGTCGGTGCGGCCCGCGCCGTCCGCCGGCCGCACTGTGCGCGGAAGGCGCGCCGCGAGCCGCGTCGCCTCGGCCGTGAACTCGAACGGCAGCTCGTGCTTGCGCAGCGCGATCTCGATCTCCATGCCCGGGTCGTCGTGCGCACCGAGCACCTCGACCACGCGACCGATCGGTTGCGTCTGCCGGCCCGGCTGGACGACGATCTCGGCGGTGACCACCTGGCCTGGCTTGGAGCCGGCCGTCGCGCCGGGTTCGATCAGAAGGTTGTGCTGGATCCGCCGATCGGCGGCGGCGACGAACGCGACGCCGTGCTCGACGTGCAGCCGGCCGACGATGCGCGAGCGTGCGCGCTCCACCACCTCGACGATCCGCGCCTCCCGGCGCCCGCGCCGGTCGTAGCCCGACGGCTGGGCGAGCACCTGATCGCCGTGCAGGACCTGCTTCATCTCGCCCGGCGGGAGATAGAGATCGCCCGAGCCGTCGTCGGGCGCCAGGAAGCCGTAGCCGTCCGGGTGCGCCTCGACGCGCCCGCGCACGACGTCGACCTTCTGCGCGACGAGGATCGCGCCCTTGCGGTTGCGCAGGATCTGCCCGTCGCGCTCCATCGCGGCGAGGCGCCGCGCGAACCCCTCGGCTTCATGCCGCTTCACGCCGACGAGCTTCGCGAGCGCGCGCTCGTCCACGGGGACCGCCTCCGCCTCGAGCGCCTGGAGGATGAACTCGCGGCTCGGCAGCGGTTCGGCGTAGCGGCTCGCTTCGCGCGCGTGGAACGGGTCCGCGGCACGGCGGCCCGCCCGCTTGCCGGATCGCGGTGTCGACGCCGATTTAGCCTTTGCCTTCATTGAAGCCCGACGGTGATTGAATTAGAATTCGCGCCGCGTGCCGAGGTGGCGAAATTGGTAGACGCACTAGGTTCAGGTCCTAGCGGTGGCAACACTGTGGGGGTTCGAGTCCCTTCCTCGGCACCACCGACCCTTCCCTTCCTGACGACGAAGCCGGCGCGGCGCGCGGCGCCGGCCGTAACGTCCCGCCTGCACCCTCCCGCGTACGCGCTCACGCGGTGCGCGTGCCCAGATCGTCGGCGCTCATAAGGTCGTAGGGTTCGAACGGCTGGTGGATCCAGGGGTTCTCGGCGAGATACTCGACGTAGTAGTCGGGCTTGTACCTCGAGCACTGCTTGAACCAGAGCACCGCGGTGCGGATTTCCTTCACCGCCGGGTGCGCCTCCACGATGTGCCGCTTCACCGCGTCCAATGTGACGCCCGAGTCGACCAGGTCGTCGACGAGCAGCACCCGCTCGCCGATGCCCTCGGTCGTCATCGACATGTGCTTCGACACCGTGAGCTCGCCGCGGTGCGTCCCCGCCTCACCGGTGTACGAGCTGGTGAAGATGATCGCGAGCGGCAGCTTGAAGATGCGCGAAATCACGTCGCCGACCCGCAGGCCGCCGCGCGCGATGCACACGATCTGGTTGAACTTCCAACCCGATTCGTGCACCTGCGCCGCGAGCCGCTCGATCGTCCTGTGGTAGTCGGACCAGCTGACGTAGAGGTCTCCTGCCATTTTCCGCGCGCCTGTTTCGTCCCTAGTGAAACGGATGTCGCCGGACGATCGTCTCCGCACGGTCCGGGCCGGTTGAAATCATGTCGATCGTGACGCCGCAGATCGCCTCGATGCGATCGAGATAGGCGCGCGCGTTGCGCGGCAGCTCTTCGAGGCGCTGCACGCCGACGGTGCTCTCGCTCCAGCCGGGCAAGTCCTCGTAGACGGGGTCGCAGCGCGCCGTATCGTCGGCGCCGGCGGGCAGCAGGTCGCTGAACTGCCCGTCGATCTTGTAGCCGACGCACACCTTCAGCTCATCCATGCCGTCCAGCACGTCGAGCTTGGTGACGCACAGCCCCGAGACGCCGTTGATCTGGATCGAGCGCTTGAGTGCCGCGGCATCGAACCAGCCGCAGCGGCGCGGACGCCCGGTCGTCGCACCGAACTCATTGCCGCGCGCGCGCAGCCGCTCGCCGGTGTCGTTCTCCAGCTCGGTGGGGAATGGCCCGGAGCCGACGCGCGTCGTGTACGCCTTCGTGATCCCGAGGACGTAATGCAGCATCTGCGGGCCCACGCCGGCGCCGGCCGCCGCGGCACCCGCGACGCAATTGCTCGAAGTGACGTACGGATAGGTGCCGTGGTCGACGTCGAGGAGACTTCCTTGGGCGCCCTCGAACAGCAGGTTCTTTCCGGCGCGGTGCGCCTCGTAGAGCGCGCGCGGCACGTCGGTCACCAGCGGCGCGAGCCGGCTCGCCATCGCGAGCGCCTCGTCGCGCGTGCGGGACGGGTCGACGGGTGCGGCGTTGAGATACTTCGTGAGCACGAAATTGTGGTAATCGAGCAGCTCCTCGAGCTTCGCCGTGAAGCGTGCAGGGACAAGCAGGTCCTGAAGCCGGATCGCGCGCCGCGCGACCTTGTCCTCGTACGCGGGGCCGATTCCCCGACCCGTCGTGCCGATCTTCCCTGCTGCGCGTGTCGCCTCGCGCGCCACGTCGAGCGCCGTGTGGTACGGCAGGATGAGTGGGCAGGCTTCGGAGATGCGCACGCGCCCGTCAAGATCGACGCCGGCGGCGGCGAGCTCGTCCATCTCGGCGAGCAGCGCGTGCGGCGACAGCACCACGCCGTTGCCGATGTAGCAGGTGACGCCCTTGTGGAGGATGCCCGAGGGAATCAGGTGCAGCACGGTCTTGCGCCCGGCTATGACCAGCGTGTGGCCGGCGTTGTGGCCGCCCTGGAACCGCACCACGCCCTGGGCATGGTCGGTAAGCCAGTCGACGACTTTCCCCTTCCCCTCGTCCCCCCACTGGGTACCAATGACGACGACGTTCTTGGCCATCCGGATGCGCGCGCTCCAGCCGCTTGCGCGGCTAGAGCGCTTCGATCTCCCATTTCTTGCCGCGCCGAACGAGGCGGCGATTGCAGCCAAGCTCGGCGCGCGCCGACTCGTGCCCCGGAAGATCGACGATCACGATCTCCCCCTTCTCGCGGAGCGCATCAACGGCGGAACGCAATGCCGCATCCTCCGCGTGCGGCGCAAGGATTGCCCCTTGCCGCTGCGCCCGCGGCGCTACCCGGGCGATCTCGCGCAGGTCCATCGAGAATCCCGTTGCCGGGCGCGCCCGCCCGAATGCCTTGCCGACCTCGTCGTAACGGCCCCCGAGCGCGATCGCGCTCGGCAGCCGCTCGCTGTATGCCGCGAACACCACGCCGCTGTGGTAATGGTAGCCGCGGAGGTCCGCGAGGTCGATGCTCATTGCAATCCCGTTCGCCTGCACGAGCACACGCAGATCACCCAGCGCGGCTTCGATCTCCGGGTAGGCGGGTAGCTGCCGCTGCGCCGCGTCGAGCACGTCCGGTCCGCCATACAGGTCAGGCAGGGTGCGCAGCGCATCGCGGGTCGGCCCGTCGAGCGGCACACTGAGCGCTCCGATCCCGGGACGGTCCTTGGCGAGCAGCGCCTCGAGCAGCTCCGACTCGAGCTCAGGGGCGACGTTGCCCCGGCGTGCAATGGCACGAAACACCGCCACGTGGCCGACGTCCAACCGGACGTCCGATACGCGGCAAGCCGTGAGGGCCGCGCGCAGCAGTTGCTGGATCTCCACGTCGCTCTCGATGCCGGCGTGGCCGTAGATCTCGGCGCCGATCTGGAGCGGTTCGCGCGTCGCGGTCAGTCCACGCGGGCGGGTATGCAGCACGGTTCCGCAGTAGCACAGCCGCGCGACGCCATCGCGGTTGAGCAGGTGCGCGTCGATGCGCGCCACCTGCGGCGTCATGTCGGCGCGCAGGCCCATGGTCCGGCCCGAGAGCTGGTCGATCAGCTTGAACGTGCGCAGGTCGAGATCGCGCCCGGTGCCGGTCAGCAGGGAATCGATGTACTCGAGCATCGGCGGCATGACGAGCTCGTAGCCGTACACGCGGAAGACCTCGAGCAGGCGCGCGCGCGCCGACTCGATGGCGCTCGCTTCGTCCGGAAGCACGTCTTCGACGAACTCCGGAAGCAGCCACTTGCGCATGGGAGGCTGCGGCTCGAGAGCGCCCGGTTTACCGCGACAGCGCAACGAGTGCGAGGCCGGCGAGCAGCGAGGCGAGACCGGCGAAGCGGAGCTGGCCGTCGGTGAACGCCAGGATCCGCTGGAACATGTCGCGCCACGTGGCCGGGGAGAGAAACGGGAGCAGACCCTCGAGCACGAGCATCAGCCCGAGCGCCATGAGCAGCGTGCCCCCCATCGCCTACTTGCCGGTGGGTGCGGTGCGCGGACCGCCGGGATTCTTCAGGTACTTGAAGAAGTCCGAACTGGGATCCAGGACGAGCAGGTCGGAGCGGTTGCGGAAGCTCGCCCGGTAGGCGTCCAGGCTACGGTAGAAGGCGTAGAACTCGGCGTTCTCGCTGAAGGCGCGCGCGTAGATCGCGGTCGCCCGCGCATCGCCTTCGCCCTTTGTCCGCTGCGCCTCGCGATAAGCCTCCGCGATGATCACCTCGCGGTCCTTATCCGCCTCGGCGCGAATCTTCTCCGCGTCGGAGAAGCCCTGCGAGCGCAGCTCGGCCGCCACCGCGCGCCGCTCGGCCTCCATGCGCCGGTACACGGCCTCGCTCACCTCCGGCGGCAGCTCGACCCGCTTCAGGCGCACGTCGACGATCTGCACGCCGATCCGCTTCGCGTCGTCCTCGAGCTTCTCGCGCACCACCTGCATGATCTTGTCGCGCTCGCCCGAGATCACCTCCTGGACGGTGCGCTTGCCGAACTCTTCCCGAAGCGTCGAGTTGACCGTCTGATTCAGGCGCGTGACCGCAAGCGGTTCGTCGCCGCGGACGCTGACGTAGTACTGCTTCGTGTCGGCAATGCGCCACATCACGAACGAGTCCACCAGCACGTTCTTCTTCTCGGAGGTGATGAAGCGCTCGGCGTCGGGGGTGTCGAGCGTGAGAATCCGCGTGTCGAAGTAGCGGACGTTCTGGATCAGCGGAATCTTGAACTTGAGGCCCGGCTCGGCGACCACGTGCTTGATCTCGCCCAGCTGGAGCACGATCGCGCTCTCACGCTGGTCGACGGTGAACAGTGACAGGCTCGCGACCACCGCCGCAACGACAATGGCGCCAAGGACCACACCGAGTCCGCCCTTCATGGCCGGCCCTCGCGATCACGGCTGCGCAGGGAGTCGCGGGCGCGTGCCGGCGCTTCGGGCACCGCCGGCGATTCCGCCGGGCGCGCTCCCGCCAGCCCTTCGCCGGCGCTGGTCGCCGGCATCTGCAGGATCTTGTCGAGCGGGAGCATCAGCAGGTTACCGCCCGAACGCGCATCGATCATGATCTTGCTCGTACTCGTCATGATCTGCTGCATCGTCTCGAGGTAGAGCCGCTCGCGCGTGACCGCCGGCGCCTTGTTGTACTCGACGAGCACGGAGCGAAACCGCGCCGCCTCGCCCTCGGCGTTTGCGACGACCCGCTGCCGGTAGCCGTTTGCCTCCTCGGTGAGTCGCGAAGCCGCGCCGCGCGCCTTGGGCACCACGTCGTTGTAGTACGCCTGCCCCTCGCTCTTCTGGCGCTCGAGGTCCTGCTTCGCTTTGACCGCGTCGTCGAACGCCGCCTGCACTTGTTCCGGGGGCTGCGCGTTCTGCATGGTCACCCGGCTGATCGACACGCCCGTCTTGTAGCGGTCCAGGATGTCCTGCATCAGCTTTTGCGCGGAGGCCGCGATCTGCTCGCGCCCCTCGTAGAGCACGAAGTCCATGCTGGACTTGCCGACGATCTCGCGCATCCCCGACTCGGCGACCTGCATCACGACCTGCTCGGGTCGCCGGACATGGAACAGGAAATCCTCTGGGTCCATCACCGTGAACTGCACCGCGAACTGGATGTCGACGATGTTCTCGTCATCGGTCAGCATCAGTCCCTCGCGCGCCACCTTCGACTTCGGCGTGCCGCGGTAGCCGATTTCGACCGTGCGCACCTGGGAGACGTTGACGACCTCGACTGACTGGATCGGAAACGGCACGCGCCAGCGCAGGCCGGGACGCGTCGCCTCGGAGTACTTGCCGAAGGTGAGGACGATGCCACGCTGGCTCTCGTCCACGATGTAGAAGCCGCTGGCGAGCCAGACGACCACGACCAGCGCCGCAAGCAGGCCAAAGCCGCCGCCGAGCTGTCGCAGGCTGGGCGGTTCCCCGCCGCCGCCCGAGGTGCCGCCGCCGCGCCGCCCGAAAATGGCGGCGAGCCGCTGGTTGAAGTTGCGCCAGAGTTCGTCGAGGTCGGGCGGTCCCTGGTTCCCGCCGCCGCCCCCACCGCCGCCGCGGCGACCCCATTGGGGATCGTTAAGTGACATGAGCGTCGCTCAGATTTTCAGTCTTGTTCGTGCTGATCCGGGAGGTGTCCTTCGAGGCTGCCACCTCGATCAGGGCCTGGCGCAATTCGCCTAGCCCCGCGCCCGTGCGGGCGCTCAGTCGGACGCGGCGGATGTTACCACAGTCGTCCCGGTCCGCCCCCGCGGGAACGCCGCTGAGATCGATCTTGTTCATGACGAGGATCTGCGGAACGGCCGCCGCGCCGATCTCTGCCAGCACCTTGTTTACCGCCTCTACCTGCCGGTCGCGGATCGGGCTCGCCGCGTCGACCACGTGCAGAAGGAGATCGGCGTGGATCGTCTCCTCGAGGGTCGCACGGAACGCGGCAACCAGCGTGTGCGGCAGGGCGCGGATGAAGCCCACCGTGTCCGAGACGGTGATCCGCCCCACCTCGGGCAGGTAGAGCCGTCGAGTCGTCGTATCGAGCGTCGCGAACAGCTGGTCGGCCGCGTACGCACCCGCGTGCGTGAGCGCGTTGAAGAGCGTGGACTTGCCGGCGTTTGTGTAGCCGACGAGCGACACCGACATCACGTCGGCCCGCACGCGCGCACGCCGCTGCACGTCGCGCTGGCGCTGCAGCTTCACGAGCCGCTCCTTGAGCAACTTGACCCGCTGGCCGAGCAGCCGCCGGTCGGTCTCGAGCTGCGTCTCGCCCGGGCCGCGGAGACCGATGCCGCCCTTTTGGCGCTCGAGGTGAGTCCAGCCGCGCACCAGGCGCGTGGCGAGGTGCTGGAGCTGCGCAAGCTCGACCTGCACCTTGCCCTCGTGCGAGCTCGCACGCTGCGCGAAGATGTCGAGGATGAGGCTCGTTCGGTCGACGACGCGACATTCGATCCGCCGCTCGAGGTTGCGCTGCTGCGCGGGCGACAGCTCATGGTCGAAGATGACGACGCGCGCGCCGGTGTCCGCGCACGCTCGCGTAATCTGGTCGACCTTGCCCGATCCGGCGAACAGCGCGGGGTCGGGGCGGGAGCGCCGGCCCTCCACGACCGCGCGCACGTCGACGCCGGCACTCGAAGCGAGGAGGCGCAGCTCGGCGAGACTGTCCGCGTGATCGTTGGAGCCGAAGTCCAGTGCAACGAGGACGGCGCCCTCGGCCGCGCGGGCCGCGCCGTTGAGGTGCTTGGGGCGTCCGGTGAACTCGCCGGCCGCCACTAACGACGTCGCATCAGTTGTCGCCGCCGTGGTCGATGCTCAGGTTGACCGGGCGTGACGGGACGACAGTGGAGATGGCGTGCTTGTACACCATCTGGGTGACGGTGTTCTTGAGCAACACGACATACTGGTCGAACGACTCGATCTGGCCCTGGAGCTTGATTCCGTTCACGAGGTAGATGGAAACCGGAATGTGCTCTTTGCGCAGCGTGTTCAGGAACGGGTCTTGTAGCAGTTGCCCTTTGTTACTCATGGTCGCTCCGGCGGCTACTTATTGAACAGCTACTTTAACCGGTTTCCCCCATCCGTGCCATCGCCGGGGCGCACCTGGCGCAGCGCGTCGGCGCGGGCTAAGACTTCTGTCGCACATAGGGATTCCGTCCGGTCTTGAACTCGATGCGCATGGGTGTGCCGACGAGACCGAACGCCTTGCGAAAGACCCCCTCGAGGTAGCGGCGGTAGCTCGCCGGTACCGAGGCGAGCGCGGTCCCATGGACCACGATGATCGGCGGGTTCACGCCGCCCTGATGGGCATACCGCAGCTTCGGCCGCACCAGCCCGGCGCGCGGCGGCGCCTGGCGCGCGACCGCGTCGATCAGGGCGCGCGTGACCTTCGGCGTCGGGAGTCGCGCCGTCGCAGCCCGATAGGCCTCGTCCACCGACGCCAGCAGGCGTCCGAGCCCCTCCCCGCGCAACGCCGAAACGAAGTGCATGCGCGCGAAGCCGAGGAACTCGAGTTTGCGCTCGAGGGTGCGGCGCGCGTGCTCGCGGTCGTACTCGGCGAGACCATCCCACTTGTTCGCCGCCACCACGATCGCGCGCCCGCGCTCCAGCACGTAGCCGGCAAGATGCGCGTCCTGCTCGGACACGCCTTCGGCAGCGTCGACCACGAGGATGACGACGTTGGCGCGGTCGATCGCTTGCAGCGTCTTCACGACCGAGAACTTCTCGACCGCCTCGAACACGCGCCCCTTGCGCCGCACGCCCGCGGTGTCGACGAGGACATAGCGCCGTCCGGCACGCTCGAACGGCACCTCGATCGCGTCGCGCGTCGTGCCGGGCTCGTCGTAGACGATCATCCGGTCTTCGCCGAGCAGGCGGTTCACGAGCGTGGACTTGCCCACGTTCGGCCGGCCCACCACGGCGATGCGCGGCGCATCGTCCGCGGCGGGCGGCTCGGGCGCCTCGTCCGGCGGAAACTCCGCAAGCACCTCGTCCATCAGCGCGCGTACGCCCTCGCCGTGCGCGGCCGCGATCGCGTGCGGCGCGCCGAGGGCGAGCTCGTGAAACTCGGCGGTCACGATCGCGGGGTCCATGCCCTCGGTCTTGTTGACCGCGACCCACACGCGCGCCCTGAGCCGGCGCAGCTCCTCGCCGATGCGCCGGTCCTGCGGCGCAAGCCCGTCGCGGCCATCGACAAGGAAGATCACGGCGTCGGCCTCGGCGAGTGCGCTGGAGGTCTGCTTTGCCATCGCGCCTAGGATTCCGTCCTTGGCCACCGGCTCGAGGCCACCGGTGTCGACCACGAAGTAAGGGCGATCGCCCATCACGCCGTCGCCGTAGTGGCGGTCGCGGGTGAGGCCCGGCAGGTCGGCGACGAGCGCGTCGCGGCTGCGCGTGAGCCGGTTGAACAGCGTCGACTTGCCGACGTTGGGGCGGCCGACGAGTACGATCGTGGGCTTCATGGAGTGCGCGCGGATCTACCGCGTCGCGATCGCGTACAGGTTCCCGCCGCTCGTCTGCACCAGGAAGCCGCTGCCGAGCGCGACCGGCGCGCTGCGGATCGCCGTGCCGTCGGTGGCGAAGCGTCCGACGAACGCGCCGGTGTCGCGGCCCAGGAAGTGCACCTGCCCCTCGAGATCGCCGAACGCCACCTCCGCGGCGACCGAAAGGGGCGCGGTGAGGCGACGGTTGGCGAGCTTGTCCTGCCGCCAGAAGCTCCGGCCGGTGGTGCGCTCAAACGCCGCGACGGCCCCGCGGTCCTCGCTGACGTAGACCGAGCGCGCGTCGACTCCCAGCCCGGTGCTCGAGGAGATCTCGCGCGCCCAGATCTGGCTGCCGTTGCTCAGATCGAAGCACGCGACCCGCCCCTGGTACGCGACCGCGCACGCCTCGCGCTCGCCGACCCAAGGCAACCCCACCACATCGCTCACGCGCTCGAGCTCGGTGGTGCCCTTCGGGAGCGACACCGTCCCCTCCCAGCGCAGCCCGCCGTTCGTCAGCGCCACCGCGACGAGCTTGCCCCCCGAGAAGCCTGCGAACACGAACCCGCCCTCCACGACCGCGCCGACGGTGCTGCGTACCGCGAGCGCGGGTGCCGCACGCTGGAACACCCAGCGCCGCCGGCCATCGCGCGCGTCGAGCGCAAAGATCCGGCTGTCGGCGCTGCGCGCAACCACCAGGTCGCCGGCGACGGCCGGCGCCGAAAGGACCTCGCTCGACACCCGCGCGCGCCACAGCGTGCCGCCGTCCGCATCGAGCGCGATCACTTCGCCCTCGGCCGAGCCGACGACGACTAGTTTGCCGTCGGACCCAACGCCGCCCGACAGCCGCGCGGGCACGCGCACGCGCCACACCTGCCGTCCGCTTGCGGCATCGAGCCGGACGATCGTACCGTCCGCAGCCGCGGCGAAGACGCTGCCGGCTGCCACTGCGGGTGTGAAAGTTTCGAGCTCGGCCTTGCCCACCGACGCCTGCCATAGAACGCGCACCGGGATGGGGTTGGCAATCTGCACCAGCGGCGCCGGCGGCGGCGGCGAAGAGCCGAACCAGTCGAACGGATTCAGGCTGAATCCGCTGCACCCCGCGAGCCCGGTCGCGGCAAGGACGACCGCGAACCGCTGCATCAGCGGCATGCGCCCGACCGCCGCGCGCGCCGATCCGCTGCCTGCACGGGGCCGAATATCACTTTGCGCCGATGCCATCGAGCTTCAGCTGGATCAGTTCGCGCGCCGGTTCCTCGCCCCCGCCAAGCTTGGACAGCGCGGCCTGGTAAGCGGCTCTCGCCTCCGCGGCCTTGCCCTGTGCCTGCAGCACGTCGCCGCGGGCATCCTCGAACAGCGCCTCGAACGAGGTCGGCGGCTTCGCCGCCAGCACCTTCAGCGCATCGTCGTACGCTTTGTCGTCGAGCAGCACGGCGGAGAGCCGGAGCCGTGCGAGCGCCTGCACCTCCGCGTCGCGCCCCTTGTCCACGACCCACTGCAGCTGTACGCGCGCCGTCTTAAGGTCACCGGCGTCGAAATGGGTCTTCGCCGAGACCAGTGCCCCCAGCGTCGCATATAGCGACCCGGGATAGGACTCGAGCAGCGAGCCCGCGAGCTCGCGCACCTTCTTCGCGTCGTTCGCTCCGGCCGCCCTCTGCAACTCGGTGTAGAGCGTTGCGGCCTGCGCCGACTGGGAGGTCTGATACCAGCCCCAGAACCGCCACGCGGCGATCAGCAGCAGCGCTGCCGAGATCGCAATCACGATCAGGTTGCCGTACCGGTTCCAGAACGACTTGATCTCGGCGATCTGTTCCTGCTCTTCGAGGTCGTAGGCGGCCATCTAGGCGTCGTCCGCGTAAAGGAGTTGAGAAAGGCTGTCCGGCAGTTCATCGAGCGCAAGCCGGATCTGCGCGCGCTCGAAGCGCAACGGCTTCACGCTTGCCTCGCGGGCGGCCGCTTCGTCGTCGCCGACGATCACCGCCACCTGCGCGCCACTTGCGTCGGCCCGGCGCATCTGGGCCTTGAAGCTCCCGCCGCCGCAGTGATGCGCGACCGAGAAGCCGTGATCGCGCAGCCGCTCGGCCACGGTAAACGCGAACCGGTCGGCAGCCTCGCCCTGGTGCACGAGGTAGACGTCCTGCGCCTCGGCCGCGACAGGCCCGCCCGCATCCTGAACCAGCGCGATCAGGCGCTCGACCCCCATCGCGAAGCCGATCGCAGGGGCCGGCTTGCCGCCAATCTGGGCAAACAGCCCGTCGTAGCGTCCGCCGCCGCAGACCGTCCCTTGCGCGCCGAGGCGATCGGTCACCCACTCGAACACGGTGAGGTTGTAGTAATCGAGCCCGCGCACCAGGTGGTGATCGATGGCGAACGGCAGGCCGGCGTCCTTTAGGATGGCCTGCAGGCCGTCGAAGTGCTTGAGCGACGCCTCGCCGAGGTGTTCGAGGAGTTTCGGCGCGCCGTCGATGATCGGACGCATTGCGGGGTTCTTGCTGTCGAGAACGCGCAGCGGATTGGTGACAAGCCGGCGGCGCGAATCGGCGTCGAGGTCGGCTTCGTGCCGCTTGAGATGCGCCACCAGCGCGTCGCGGTGCGCCCGCCGCTCCTCGAGCGCGCCGAGCGAGTTAATCTGAAGCCGCACACCCTCGAGGCCGAGGTCGTCCCAGAGGCGCGCGCACATCAGGATGAGCTCGGCATCGACATCGGGTCCGGCGTAGCCGAGCGCCTCGGCACCGACCTGGTGGAACTGCCGGTAGCGACCCTTCTGCGGCCGTTCGTGCCGGAACATCGGCCCCATGTACCAGAGCCGCTGCGGACCGGCGTGCAGCAGCGAGTGCTCGATGGTCGCGCGCACTGTCGAGGCGGTCGCTTCCGGCCGGAGCGTGAGGCTCTCCCCGTTCAGCTCGTCGACGAAGCTGTACATCTCCTTCTCGACGATGTCGGTCGCCTCGCCGATCGCGCGCCGGAAGAGCGCGGTGTGCTCGAGCAGCGGCATGCGGATATTGCGATAGCCGTACGCATGCGCCCACGAGCGCACCACTTCCTCGAAGCGCTCCCACAGTGCGGCCTCGTCCGGAAGGATATCGTTCATCCCCCGGACCGCCTGGATGGTCTGGGTCATCTGCAAGGGCGGCCGCTCTACGCGACGGCCTTCTCGGGTTCGTTCGGGTCGGTCGCCGCCGCGCGGCGGCCCCGACCGCTCGGGCCATAGGTCGTGCGGACGTACTCCTCCACGATGTGCTGGAACTCCTCGGCAATCGCGTCGCCCTTCAGCGTGACCGTCTTCACACCATCGACGTACACCGGCGCAACGGGTCGCTCGCCGGAACCCGGAAGGCTGATCCCGATGTTGGCCTGCTTCGACTCGCCCGGGCCGTTCACGACGCAACCCATCACGGCGACGTGCATCTCCTCGACACCCGGATAGGCGCCGCGCCACACCGGCATCTGCGCGCGCAGGAAGCTCTGGATCTTGGCTGCGAGGGACTGGAACACCGTGCTCGTCGTGCGCCCGCAGCCGGGGCAGGCGATCACCAGGGGGGCGAAAGAACGCAGCCCCATCGTCTGCAGCATCTCCTGCGCGACTACGACCTCGCGCGTCCGGTCGCCGCCGGGTTCCGGAGTGAGCGATACGCGAATCGTGTCCCCGATGCCCTCCTGCAGCAACACCGCCATCGCGGCGGTAGACGCGACGATGCCCTTGGAGCCCATGCCGGCCTCGGTCAGGCCCAGGTGGAGCGGGTAGTCGCAGCGGCGCGCGAGCTCCCGGTACACGGCAATCAGGTCCTGCACCCCGCTCACCTTGCAGGAGAGCACGATCCGGTCGCCGGCGAGGCCGAGCTCCTCCGCACGCGCCGCGCTCTCGAGCGCCGAGGCAATCAGCGCCTCGCGCATTACCGCGTCCGCCCCGAGCGGCGCGGAACGCTGCGCGTTCTCGTCCATCATCCGCGCCAGCAGCGCCTGGTCGAGGCTTCCCCAGTTGACGCCGATGCGCACCGGCTTGCCGTAGCGGCGCGCGGTCTCGATCATCTGCGCGAACTGCTCGTCGCGCTTGGCGCCCTTGCCGACGTTGCCCGGATTGATCCGGTACTTCGCGAGCGCCTCCGCGCAGCCCGGATGGTCGGCGAGCAGCCTGTGCCCATTGAAGTGGAAGTCGCCGACGAGCGGAACGGGGCAGCCCAGCGCGTCGAGTCGCGCGCGGATCGTCGGCACGGCAGCGGCCGCCTCCGCCGTGTTCACGGTGACCCGCACGACCTCCGACCCGGCACCCGCGAGCTCGAAAACCTGTTGCACCGTGGCGTCCGCGTCGGCGGTGTCGGTGTTGGTCATCGACTGGACCATGACCGGCGCGCCGCCCCCGAGCAGCACGTCGCCGATCCGAACCTGGCGCGAGACGCGGCGCTTCACCGCCATGAGCCCCGCCTCATTCGAGCTTAAGGCGCGCGACGTCGGTGCGCGTGAACGGCAACAGGTCGACGTCGGACTCGTTGTAGCGCAACCGCACCCCGTGAGCGTTGCCGATAACGATCGAGAACGGAGCGACGCCCTCGACCTCGCGCCGCGTGCCGGGGGGGTTGAGCTGCGAGAACACGATGCGACCCTCGGCATCGCGAATCTCAACCCAGGATTCCCGATTGAAGGCGAGCTCGATGCGCTTCGCCGTCAGCACGGTCTCGACGGGCCGCGACGTCGTCGCCGGCGCGGCGATCGCCGCCGCCTCCGATCCGGAGGGCCCCGGAGCCGGCGCGACCAGCGGGGTGACCACCTCGCGCGAGACGGGGGCGGCAGGCGCAGTCGGTCTCGTGGCGGCGCTCCTCGGCGGCTCGGTGGGTCGCAGCAGCCATTCCACCAGCACGCCCCCGACCGCGACGACTACCAGCACCGAGAGCACCACATAGACGAGCGAACCGCGACGCGTCGCGCGTGGGATCGTCACGCCCGTTCCGCGGGGACCGGTGACGGTGGGACCTGCCGCGGTCAGCGGAGAGGCGCGCAGCTGCGCCACCAGGGCGTCGGCGTCCGCGCCGACGAGTCTCGCGTAGGCGCGGATCATCCCGCGCACGAACGCCGGGCCGGCCAGCGCATCGTAGCGGTCCGCCTCGAGCGCCTCGATCTGCTTCGGGGAAAACTTGAGCCGCAGCGCGATTTCGGTCACGGTCAGTCCGCGCGCGACGCGCACGGCGGCGAGCTGCCGCCCGGGTGAGCGCGGTTCGGGGGCGGCTGGATCTGCTGTGTCGCTCATGATTGCGTCCCTCAGTCGTAGTCGCCCCGCTGCAGCGCCTGATACTCGGTCGATCCGGCGTAGCGGCGTCGCAGCTGGTTCGCGAGGGTCGCCTCCGCGAGGCGGTCGCCGAGCTTGCGCTCGATGCGCACCCCGAGCCAGAGCGACTCCGGCGTGCCGTCGGGAACGAGCCGGTTGAAGCGCGCGACCAGTACTTTGGCCTCCTGCAGCTGCCCGCGCTGATAGAGCAGGTCCGCATACGGCAGCAGCGCCTGCAGGCTGTTCGGATCGAGGCGCAGCGCGCGGTCGAAGTACGTCGCGGCTTCGGTCGGGTTGCGTTTGACCACGCAGCGGCCTGCCGCGGCGAACGACTTCGCCGGAGTCTGGTAAAGCGGGTTCCGGATCGCGTTCAGGAACCATTGGATCGACTGCTCTTCGCGCCCGGACTGGCAGAGAAACCAGCCGTAGTTGTGATTGAGGTCGGGGTCCTGCGGAGCGAGCTGCAGCCCGCGCCGGAAATTCGCGTCGGCGCCCGCGTTGTCCTTCAGTTCCATGTTCACCAGACCGAGGACGTTGTAAGCGGGCGCATAGGACGGGTCGGCTTGGATTGAGATGCGCGCCTCTTCGAGCGCGACCCCCAGGTTGCCGAGCTCGTAATACGCGCCGGCCAGATCGGCGTGCGCCTTCGCGCGCGTGCGCGCATCGCGCACCTCGCCGACCAAGCTGGTATCCGAGTCGGGGCTCTGGACACCACCGTCCGGGCGCGGCGCCGACCCGCCCCCATCGGTGGAGGCGCAGCCGGCGATCACCGCCGCAAGCAGTAGCGCGCCTAGAGAATGCCGGGCAGACGCCGCGCTCATGCCATCCTCGCGAGTCGCTGTGCACGCCGCGTACGGTCGCGCACCTGTCCGGCAAGCTGACCGCACGCAGCGTCGATGTCGTCGCCGCGCGTCTTGCGCGTCGTCGTCACGATGCCTGCCGAGTTGAGGATCTCGGAGAAACGCCGCACCGTCTCGCGCGGCGAGCGCGCGAATCCCGAGTCCGGGAACGGGTTGAAGGGGATCAGGTTGACCTTGCACGGCACCGCGGCCACGCGCCGCGCCAGCTCGCGCGCCTGCGCATCGGAGTCGTTCACGCCTTCCAGCATCACGTACTCGAACGTGACGAAGTCGCGCGGCGCCTTCTCCAGGTAGCGTCGGCACGCCGCGAAAAGCATCGCAAGCGGGTACTTCTCGTTGATCGGCACAAGCCGGCTGCGCAGTGCGTCGTTCGGCGCGTGCAGGCTCACCGCGAGCGCCACGGGACACTCATCGCGCAGCCGATCCATCATCGGCACGATTCCGACCGTCGAGACGGTCACGCGCCGCCGCGAGAGCCCATAGGCATTGTCGTCGAGCATCAAACGCAGCGCGGGGAGCACGTTCTCGAGGTTGAGGAGCGGCTCGCCCATCCCCATCAGCACCACGTTGCTAATCGCCCGCTCCACGCCGTGCACCGCGCCCAGGGCGCGGTTGGCCCACCAGAGCTGGCCGACGATCTCGGCGGTGGTGAGGTTGCGGTTGAAGCCCTGGCGACCCGTCGAACAAAACCGGCACGCCATCGTGCAGCCCGCCTGCGTCGAGACGCAGAGCGTGCCCCTGTTCTCCTCGGGGATGAAGACGGTCTCCACCGCGTTCGCAGCGCCGACGTCGAGCAGCCACTTGCGCGTGCCGTCCGCCGCGGTGCTGTCGCGGATCATCCGCGGCGGCGCGACCTCCGCCGTCTCGGCGAGCCGCTCCCGGAGGCTGCGCGCGAGGTCGCTCATGCGTTCGAACTCGGACTCGCCCGAGCGATGCACCCAACGCAGCACCTGGCGCGCGCGGAAGGGCTTCTCGCCGATCGCGGCGCAGAACCCCGCCATGCCGGCGGCGTCGAGCTCGAGCAGGTTGGCCTTCATCCGCTGCTGCAGCGTCAGCGCGAGAACAGCTCGCGGGCCGGGAAGAAGAACGCGATCTCCACGCGCGCGGTGTCCGGCCCGTCCGAACCGTGCACGGCGTTGGCGTCGATCGACTCGGCGAAGTCCGCGCGGATCGTTCCCGCGGCGGCCTTCTTCGGGTCGGTCGCGCCCATCAGCTCGCGGTACTTCGCGATCGCGCGCTCGCCTTCGAGCACCTGGACGATCACCGGTCCCGAAGTCATGAACTTGACAAGGTCGCGGAAGAAGGGGCGCTCGCGGTGCACCGCGTAGAAGCCCTCCGCGTCGTGCTGCGAGAGCCACATCATGCGCGCGGCAATAATTTTCAGGCCGGCGGCCTCGAAGCGCGCGTAAATCTGCCCGATCGCGTTTTTCGCGACACCGTCGGGCTTGATGATCGATAGGGTCCGTTCCACCGCCATGCTCGCTCCCTTGCCGTGTTCTTGGATATCGAAGTAACCTGTTATTTTATCACCGGTTTCGATCGGAGCCCCGGGTTCGCCGCAGTTTCGCGCGGGTGTTTCCCGGCGGAGGCCTCCCAAACGGGTTCGAGCCCGGCCTCGCCCGGACCGGCGCGCAGCCCCGCGGCGACCCCGATTCCCGCGACCCACGCGAGCTCTCCGGCGCAATAGAGCAGCGGCAGCCGCGCGCGCTCCCATGGAGGGACGCCGCTCTCTTGGAGGAGCGCCTTCAGCGCGCGGCGGGGCCGGCGCGCGTCGGTGCGGAGCCGCTCTCCCCCGCGGCGCACGCGGACTTCTAGGCCGCCGAACTGGACCGCAGCGACGGCCAGCCCTCGACCGGTCGTCCGTTTGAGGCGGAGGACGCCGCCGAGTGCAGGGAGGGGCCAAGTGCGCCCGCCCGGCCACCGCGCACGGTATCCGGCCGGCACATCGGCCACCAGTCGCACCACCCACATGTACCCGCGGAAGCGCCGGATCTCCGCGTCCCCCATCGCGACCCGGACCGCAGCGTCAGCCTTCGCGTCGAGCAACTGGCGCAACGCCTCCTCGAGCCGGACGCTGTCCGGTGCGGCGATCCCGGCCTGCATCAGGGCGAGGCGCAGCACGTTCTTCGCGCGCGCCCTCGGCAGCGCGCCCAGCGCCGACACTGCGATCCGACCATCGATCGCCGCGCCGGCCGCGTCGTCCGCCGCGACAGCCAGCACGACGTCGTTCGCCTCGGCCATCAGTGCGGCGCTCCGCGCAAGGTTCGCGCTGGCCTGCGGGTTGATCTCCCGCAACAGGGGCAGGATCCGGTGCCGCACGAGGTTGCGAGCCCGCCGGGTGTCGGCGTTGCTTTCGTCTTCGACCCAGGCCAGCCCGCGGTCCCGCGCGAAGGCTTCGATTTCGGCACGCGTGACGCCCAGCAGCGGGCGAAAAAGCACCGGCGCTGGGCGCCGGCCGCGCCCGGACTGCGGCCGCACCGCCGGCATCCCCGCCAACCCCGCAAGCCCGGCGCCGCGCGCGAGCTGCAGCAGCACGGTCTCGGCCTGATCGTCCTCGTGCTGCGCAAGGGCGACGAAGTCCGCGGTCAGTCCGGCGAAGAGTGCGTAACGGGCCGCGCGGGCCGCTCCCTCGAGGCCGAGCGCGCGATGCGGCGCCAACTCAGCCTTCCTCACTGCGCAGTGCAGCCCGTACCGCCGTGCGGCAGCACGCGTGAACCGCGCCCATTGCGACGCGTTCGGGCTGATGCCGTGATCGACGTGCAGGCAGTCGAGCGCGAGGGTGTGACGCGGCGCGAGCGCCGCGAGGATGTCGAGCAGCGCGATCGAATCGACGCCGCCCGACAGGGCGAGGGTCAGGCGCGCGCCGCGCGGAACGTGACGGACAAGCTCCGCGCCGACGCGCTCGACGAGGTCACTTGACCGCCGCTTCCTTGAACTTGCCATGGCCCATCAGCCGCTCGAAGCGCGCTTCGACGAGCTCCGACGGGCTCTTGTCCGCGAGGCTGCGGAGCGCGTCCTGCAGCGCCTTCTTCAGGTTCTGCGCCGCGGCTGCGTGGTCGCGGTGCGCGCCGCCCAGCGGCTCGCTGATGATCTTGTCGACGAGCCCGAGCTGCTTCAGCCGGGCGGAGGTGATGCCGAGCGTCTCGGCGGCCTCGGGCGCCATCTCGGCGTTTTTCCACAGGATCGACGCACACCCTTCGGGCGAGATCACCGAATAGGTCCCGTACTGCATCATCATCACGATGTCGCCGACGGCGATGGCGAGCGCGCCGCCAGAGCCGCCCTCGCCGATGATGGTGGCTACGATCGGAACCTTCAGCTCCGACATGACGTAGATGCTGCGCCCGATCGCCTCCGACTGCCCGCGTTCCTCCGCACCGATGCCGGGGTACGCGCCGGGCGTATCGATGAAGGTCAGCACCGGCAGCCCGAACTTCTCCGCGAGCCGCATGAGGCGCATCGCCTTGCGGTAGCCCTCCGGGCGCGGCATGCCGAAGTTGCGGTGGATCTTTTCCTTGGTGTCGCGCCCCTTCTGGTGCCCGATGACCATCACCGGCTGGCCGTTGAAGCGCGCGAGGCCGCCGACGATCGACGCGTCGTCGGCGAATGCACGGTCGCCGTGCAGCTCCTCGAAATCGGTGAAGAGCGCGTTGACGTAATCGAGCGTGTAGGGCCGCTGCGGATGCCGGGCTACCTGCGCGACCTGCCACGGCGAGAGCTTCCCGTAGATCTCCTTGGTGAGCGCCTGGCTCTTTTTCTGCAGCCGCGAGATCTCCTCGGAGATGTCGACCGCCGAATCGTCCTGCACGTAGCGCAGCTCGTCGATGCGCGCCTCGAGCTCCGCGATCGGCTGCTCGAACTCGAGGAAGGTGGACTTGAGGGCGGGCGTCGCCATGGGTCGGGGATTCTACTGCACCGCCCCGCCTAGTACTCGACCGGGACCGGGTCGAGGGACCGCCACAGGTACCACGTCGCAACCGACCGCCAGGGTGCCCAGCCCTCTCCGAGCTTGCGCAGCGCGCGCAGCGTGATCGGTCGGCCGCGCCGGTAGTGCAGGCTCGCCGCGCGCTGCAAGCCGAGGTCGTCGACCGGCAGCACGTCCGGGCGCAGCAGGTTGAAGATCAGGAACATCTCCGCGGTCCAGCGACCGATCCCGCGCACCTGAACGAGCTCGGCGATCACCGCCTCGTCGTCCATCTCGGGCCAGCGGTGGACATGAATGGTGCCGTCGGCGAAGTGTCGCGCGAGATCGCGAACGTACTCCGCCTTACGGGCCGACAGACCGCACTCGCGCAGCCGGGGCAGATCTAGCGCGTGGACGGCCGCGGGCGCGACCGCCGGCACGGCGGCGACGACCCGCGCCCATACGCTGTCGGCCGCTCTCACCGAGATCTGCTGGCCGACGATCGAGCGCGCGAGCGTCTGGAACGCGTCGCCGCGACTGCGCAGCCCGATGCGCGGATGCGTCCGGATGATCCCGGCCATCACCGGGTCGCGCCGCGCCAGCGCGCGCTTGGCGCGCAGCCAGTACTCGGGCACAACGCTGGTGTTGCCGATCATGTGTTGCCGATCATGTGTTGCCGATCATGTGTTGCCGATCATGT
>Ga0105107_10000647_pt1 | contig 22213 bp, 13 predicted proteins | sample PPLLaktember2015_6_FD_79335 | JGI IMG/M metagenome (GOLD analysis project Ga0105107, IMG submission 79335) | Freshwater sediment microbial communities from Prairie Pothole Lake near Jamestown, North Dakota, USA - PPLs Lake P8 Core (1) Depth... | ecosystem: Environmental > Aquatic > Freshwater >... | reverse complement strand
ACGACGAGAAGATACAGCATAGCGATATTCGTCGGCTCGAGACGGCGCTTGACGATCTCGCCGAGAAGAGTCGTAAGAGCGACGAGGAGGATGCTCAGCAAATACTGAACGATCCTCCTGTTTTCACCTGCTGGCCTCTGCCTCATCATTCCGCGGGCGCCTCTCTTTCTTTCCTGACGACCGATAAAGCATCAATTACCAATGGGCGCAGACGAGTACTGCTGTTGCCGGGGCGAGGTCGATTCTATCATACATAGACCTGCGCTCCTGTTGCTCTTTGTGGAAATCCCGCCAGAGGCATATGGATAGTGGTCCGGCCCCAAATGAAAATAGCCGACTTCGGCTCCCGCCGGTTATCGGCCGGAGAAGCGTCGGCTATCTTTTTGCCCCCATCGTTGGGCTGTTTTACGAGCACCATTAATATAACTAATATCAAATCCAAAACAAGAATAATTATATTTAATTTGATATATGATACGCAAAATCAGATAAGGCAGAAATCGTTTGCTCGATATGAGGTCGGAGGTTCAGCGGTTCTGCTATCGACGCTAGTTCTTCTTGCGCGGCACGAAGAAGAGTGCGCCGCCTACGACTATCGCCCCCACGCTCGCCCAGAGCGGAACGTCGACCGTGCGCTTCTCCTGAACCGACAGCTCGAGCGAGCCGATCTTCGCCTCGTGGGTTTCTTTGGTGAAGCTGACGTTTCCGAGCACGATACCGACGATGCCGGCCGCGATCAAAACGATTCCCGCGATTCTTATTGCGCTCATGAATTCATCTCCTCGAGAAATCCGTCTAACAAGAGATTCGTCTATTTCGCCACGGTCTTGATCAACATCCCCTTGGCCACATTGTCCGTTAGCCGCATTCCATTCATGATGGTCCGCTGCTCGAGGTCTGCATCCGCCGTTCCGAACTGCTTGAGGGCCGTGCCCGCCGTGCCGGCCGTGGCCGTCGTCTTCACGATGAGATGCTCTGGCTTCACGTTGATCTTAGCCTGATCGGTCAGATTCTTGAATCCGCTCATCGACGAGGAGAACGTCGACGAGTATTGCGAGTACTGGCGCCATGAAGTCATTCCGTGCATCGCATAAACGGCGTTTCCCTTCGCGATGAAGTAGGACATGGTCTGGAGTGTATCCTCGCCGGAGACGAAGCGCGCGACGACCTTCTCGGCCTGATAGCCGTTAACGGTGACCCTGTCACGCGACCTCACCGCCGCACGGGCGTTCTGAATGAATGTGTCCGCGGCGGCGGAAATGGATGTCGCCTTGTCGCCCATGAACAGAATGGCGGCGTCCTGGTTCTTCGAGATCATCTGAACCCGGGCGGACATATTGTTGACCGTCCAGCCGCTCGGAACCGGGAACGTGAACTTCAGCGTCGGATGGTAGAAGGCGTTGCCATCGACGTACCCCTGGCGCGGGTCGTCCCCGAAAACGATGCCGTCGACCACCTTCAGGTATGCGTCGCGATTGACCGAGTACTGGCTCCGGGCGAGCTTCTGCTGCCATTCCGCGGTCTTGCTTCTCACCGCGGCGAGCCGGTTCACGGGATTGGGGTGCGTCGAGAACCAATCGGGAAGACCGCTGCTTCCTCCCGAATTGAGCCTCTCGAGGGTTTCGAAGAACGCGGCCATCCGGTAGGTGTCGTACCCCGCCTTGCTGGCATACTCGACGCCGAGGTCGTCCGCCTGGCGCTCGTCGTCCCGGCTGAACTTGAGAAACAGCATGCTCGCGCCGAACTGGGCGAGCCCGGAGTATTTCCGGAACGTCTCGGACAGGGCCATACCGACGTTGAGCCCGAGCGTGGTGAGCTGCTGTTTGGTTATCTGCCGGGCGATATGCCGCGCGTTCACGTGGCCGAGCTCGTGGCCGAGGACCCCGGCGAGCTCCGCCTCATCGTTAAGGTAAGCGAGAATGCCGCGCGTCACGTATACGTATCCGCCCGGCACCGCGAACGCGTTGATAATCGGCGTGTCGAGGACCTTGAAATGGTACGTCGCATTCATCATATGCGTGTTCGTTGCGATGTCCTGGCCGACGCGATTGACGTAGGTGGCGAGCTCCTGATCCTCGTAGAAACCGTATAGCTGTCCGATTTCGACGTCGGCCTGTTGTCCCATGGAAATTTCGTCCTGCTCCGTAACCAGCATGAACTCGTGTTTGCCGGTGACGGGATTGATCGCGCAGGAGAGGGGGATCATGATGAATGCGAGGATGATCGCGACGGTGGATATGAATCTGCGGCGAGTCATAGTGTGTCCTCCTTTTTTCGTTTGCTTGAGATCATAGAGAGTGATCCGGAGGAAGTCAAGTGTCGCGCCTGGGCATCTCCGGGGCGGGAGGAGCGAAAAGGGGCTGCTCGATCCGCGTCGCACCTCGTCCCCCCGGCCCCCGTTCATCCGGCACCCGTTTGTCCCGGTGCACGCTGCGGCAAAAAAACGAAGCCCGGTCATCGACCGGGCTTCATTTGTCGAATCTTCTTACGTGGCGGTCGGGATGCCTACTTGGAGTAGAGGCTCTTTATCCCGCCCCATGTCGCATCTTCGGTCCCGACTGCGCAGTCGGCGATCGAGAGCGTCACGGTGAAGAAATCCCAGCAGGCGCCTTCGGTGCGCGTCGCATTGCAGTTCGGATCCAGGAACGGAGGGTAGTTGGCCGGCACGGGGTCGCCGAGCTCCGTCGTCGAAACCCGGGAGCCGTTCCCGATGTAGAAGGTCATGCACTGGCCCGGGTACGCGTCGAATGTTGCGAGAGCCTGCACATTCGTGACGGCTGCAACCGGCACCCAGTTCGAATAGGTGATCGTCTCGAACTCGGTGTAGCTCGATATGATCCCCGGATAATCGGGATCGCCGTTTGCCCAGGGGCCCGAGCCGCTGAGCCAAATGTAGCCGCCGTTGAAGGTCTTCATGTAGGTGCGGTTGCCGTTTCCGCTGGAATTCACGTTGTTGATGAGCAATACGCCGTTTGCAGCCTCAGTCGAGCACCAGTAATGCCACTGTGTGGCGAGCGTAAAACCGTCCCATGACGCGGCGTTGAGCGTCGTTCCGGCCTGTATGGCGCCCCCGCCGGTGTCCCACCCCTCCGTGTAACGACCGACGTAAACAGGGCCCCCCAAATCGGTGGATTGGTAATTCCCCGTCAAGGGAGGCCCGGCGAGTGATGCGGTGGCGAGAAGCATGATGCTGAGCACAAAGAAGACGATCCCAGAACGCTTCATAGACGTCTCTCCTTCCTCGCTGAGACAAAAACCAGCCGAGTCTCAGAGCGGGCTCGGCAACTACTGTGAACTTGGAAGCATTGTACCATTTTTGCCCCTTGCCTGTCAATCATAAAGAAAATTATCTGAAATAAAGAACAAATGAGGGGTGTTCCTGCAATAATGTGATTTCATATGCAAATAGCCGACTTCGACTCCCGCTGCTTTGGGGCCGGAGGGGTGTCGGCTATTTGCTAGCCCCCATCGTCGGGCTACTTTACAAGCATTCTTAATATAGACAAAATATAATATTAAACAAGAATAATTATTGTATAGAATAGCGCTCGCTCCATCGCGGTCGGAGTTGAAGATACCGGCCATAAAGGATATATTGCACTAATGGTCGTCGGATGCCCGAGCACATAGGTTGCAAGATGATAATCGTCGACAATGTATCGAAAAGCTACGGCGCGCAGGAGCTCTTCAAGAACGTGAGCTTCAGGCTGAACGCGGGTGAGCGGGCCGGCCTCGTCGGCAGAAACGGCTCCGGCAAAACGACGCTTTTTCGCCTCATCGCCGGCGAGGAGGAGCCCGACTCGGGCGTGATATCCATCCCCAAGAACTATGTCATCGGCTATGTCGTGCAGGAGCCTGATTTCTCCGAAGACACGGTGCTCAGGGAAGGATGCAGGGGGCTTCCCACCTCGGAGAGGGATCATCGCTGGAAGGTGGAGAAGATTCTCGCGGGGCTCGGTTTCGGCGAGGCGGACTTCGCGAAGCACCCGTTGGAGCTCTCGGGCGGATTTCAGGTACGGCTCAATCTCGCGAAGGTGCTCATACGCGAAGTGAACCTCCTCCTCCTCGACGAGCCGAACAACTACCTCGATATCACCTCGATACGCTGGCTCGAGCGCTATCTGAACTCATGGCGCGGCGAGCTCATGCTGATCACGCATGACCGGAGCTTCATGGACAACGTGGCCACGCATGTCATCGGAATTCACCGCAAGGGCCTTCGCAAGATCAAGGGCGATACGGGAAAGCTCTACGAGCGATTCGCGATGGACGAGGCGCTCTACGAGAAGACGAGGCTCAACGACGAGAAGAAGCGGAAGAAGGCCGAGGCGTTCATCCGCCGCTTCCGCGCGAAGGCGACGCTCGCGAGCCGCGTGCAGTCGAGGGTCAAGGCGCTCGAGAAGCACATCAAGCTCGAGAAGCTCGAGCAGACGAAAGATCTCGATTTCTCGTTCCAGTCGAAGCCCTTTAACGGCAAGCCCGTCATGCATGCGCGCTCCCTCGCGTTCGGGTATGAACCGGACCGGCCGCTCTTCGAGGATCTCACGTTCTCGGTCGGGCCGTACGATCGGGTTTGTGTCGTCGGGAAGAACGGCAAAGGAAAGACGACGCTTCTCAAGGCGCTCGCGGGAGAGCTCAAACCTCTGTCGGGCGCGGTATCGTATAACGTGACGGCCGCCGTCGCCTATTACGCCCAGACGAACATCGGCTCCCTCGCAGAGGACAAGACTGTGCTCGAGGAGATATACCGGGCAGACCCCGGCATCGATCAGCAGCGGGCGCGCAACATCGCCGGTATGATGATGTTTGAAGGAGACGCCGCCCTGAAACAGGTGAAGGTGCTCTCGGGAGGGGAGAAGAACAGGCTCATGCTGGGCAAGATCATCGCGTCCCCGATGAATCTCCTTCTCCTCGACGAGCCGACGAACCACCTCGATATGGAATCGTGCGACGCTCTGCTCGAGGCGATCGACGACTTTCAGGGCGCCGTTGTGATGGTGACGCACAACGAGATGCTGCTGCACGCCCTGGCCGAGCGGCTGATCGTTTTTCAGGGGTCCGGCGCGAGCGTATTTGAGGGGAGCTATCAGAGATTCCTCGAGGACCGGGGATGGGATGAGGAGCGTGTAGCAGGCGAGCCTGAATCGGAAGGATGCGATGCCGGCTCGGTCGGGAGGAAGGTGGATCGCAAGGAGCTGCGGCGGCTTCGAGCCGAGATCACGCGTGAGAAATCGACAGCGCTCGGACCGCTGGGGAAACGAATGACCGAGCTCGAATGCAGGATCGCAAAGGCCGAGGCGGAGCTTCAATGCCACTACGAGGCGATAGAGGCGGCGTCGCAGCAGGCAGACGGAGATGCGATCGCGGAGCTTTCGAAAAAGATTCATGGCTGCAAGGAGGAGATCGAGGCCTGCTTTACACGCCTCGAAGCTGCGAGTGCGGAGTACGAGAAGAAGAAAGTAGTCTTCGACGAGCGGGTGAGGGCCCTGGAGGAAGAGATGGGGAGGGGGGAATAGACATGCGGGGCGCCTCGCCTCTGCTGAGTAAGCCGCTTCCCTCTGTCGAATTTGATTCGATACTCATAGAAATGGCTTGACTCGCTCGCCGTGCCTTCCTATTTTGATTCCATGAAAATCGAAAGAGAAAAAAGCCCTCGGGGAATGGATCTCGAGGAGCGCGTGAGCGCGCTCAAGGCCCTGGCGGACAAGTCGAGGATCCGGATCGTGAACGCCCTCCTCGAGAAGTCCCATTGCGCGGAAGAACTCTCGGAGCGGCTTCGGCTCGCTCCGTCGACCATCTCATTCCATCTGCGCAGGCTGGAGGAAGCTGGGCTCGTCACGAAGAGCAAGACCCAGTATTACACCGTGTACGCGCTGCGCGGCGATCTCCTCCAGATGAGCCTGGAGGATTTCGTCACGGTGCCAGAGGCTGACGACAGTTCCGAGAAGAAGCGTATGGATCGCTATCGCGAAAAGGTCATTCGCACGTTCTTCCGCGATGGAGCGCTCGTCCAGATGCCGAAGCAGTGGCGGAAGCGAAGGATCATTCTCGACGAATTCATCGCGAGCTTCGAGCACGGAAAAGAATATCACGAGGATGAGGTCAATGAGCGCATCACGCCGCTTTATGAAGACTACTGTACGATTCGCCGGATGCTCATCGACGAGGGGTACATGACGAGGATGGGGCAGACGTATCGGCGCCTCGAGAGGGAGGCCAAGACAATGGACGATCGCTCGGAGCTGAAGAAACAATACAAGGAAAAGCCGAAAGAAGCCGGCATCTTCCAGGTGAAGAACGCGGCGAACGGCAGAGTGCTCCTCGGAAGCAGCAAGAACCTGCATGGCCCTTTGAACAAGCATCGTTTTCTCCTGTTCATCGGCAGGCACTGGAACAAGAAGATGCAGGAGGATTGGGATCAGTTCGGCCCCGAGGCCTTTACGTTCGAGGTGCTCGAAGTGCTGAAGCAGAAGGACGCCCCGAGCTACAATCTCGAGGACGAGCTGTCACTGCTCGAAGAGGTTTGGATCGAGCGCGTACAGCCGTTCGGCGTGGATGGATATAACAAGAAAGGCAGCATCAGGGAGTGACGCCTTCCCCCGAAGAGGCTCTGAAGAGGCCCCAAACAGGATCTAGAGCGGCCCAAATACATTGACTTCTCCGCTCATTCCCTGCTATAGTTCCAACAGGCGGTAATCTCCGGGGGCTGATCAGCGCTCACGCTTCTTACAGGCGGTCTTCCATTGGATCCCTTGGTTGGAAGCACCATATCCCACTATAAAATCATCGATAGGATAGGTTCCGGAGGCATGGGCGTCGTTTACAAGGCCGAGGACGCGACGCTCGGCCGCACCGTTGCCCTCAAATTCCTTCCTGCGGAGCTGACGGGTGATAAGAAAGCGAAGACCCGCCTCATTCAGGAGGCGCGCGCGGCCTCGTCCGTCGACCATCCCAACATCTGCACGATCTACGAGGTCGGAGAGGCGGTGGACGGGCGGATATTCATATCGATGGCCTGCTACGAGGGCACGACCTTGAAGGATAGGCTCGCGGCCGGAGCGATGAGCATCGCGGAGGCACTCGACGTGGCGGAGCAAATAGCGCGCGGTCTCGCCGCGGCGCACGCGCAGGGAATCGTGCACCGGGACATCAAACCCGGAAACATCTTCGTTCTCAGCGACGGGCAGGTGAAGATCGTCGATTTCGGCCTCGCGAAGCTCGCGGGGCAGCTGAAGCTCACGACCACGGGCAGAACGATGGGCACCGTGTCGTACATGTCGCCCGAGCAGGGGCGAGGGGAGGAGGCGGGGTCCGCCTCCGACGTCTGGGCGCTCGGCGTCATTCTGTATGAAATGACGGCCGGGGGGATTCCGTTCAAGGGGGACTACGCGGCCGCGGTGCTGTACTCCACGATGCACGAGGATCCGGCGCCGCTCAGCTCGCTTCGCCCCGACGTCCCCGAGGAGCTGGAGTACATCATCAAGAAGGCGCTCGCGAAGAACGTGGCGGAGCGCTATGGGAACGCGGGCGAGATGCTCTCCGACATTGCCGCTCTGAGACGGCGGCTCGGCCACGGTGGAGAGGCGCCGAAGGGGGTGTGGCGATTCAGAGAGAAAGAAAGGAGGATGCTGCTTGCGATCGGGGCCGCCGCAGTCATCGTGGCGGCTATCGCGGTCGTCTGGCAGATCTTCGGGGGCGGAGAGAGACGCTCGGGCCTCGTGCAAGTGCGACCGCGCCAGATCACGAGCGGCGATTTCAGGCAGGATGAGCCGGCGCTCTCTCCCGACGGCACCCGGATCGCATTCGCCTCGGATGAATCCGGGAACAGGGATATCTGGGTTGTTGGTGTTCGAGGGGGCAATCCCGTGCGTCTCACGTCCGAGGCGGGGATGGAGTTCTATCCGGCGTGGTTTCCGGACGGGACCGCGATCGTTTTCGTCTCCGATCGGGGCGGAACGGAAGGCATATGGAAGATGGATCAGATGGGCGGGGGAGCCACGTTGCTCGTTGCCGGCGCCTTGCAGCCGGCTCCATCGCCGGACCGGGAGAGAATCGCGTTCTCGATCGTGGGCCCAAAAAAGGAGTTGCGTATCGGCGTGGCGCCGCTCGCCAGTCCCTCGCAGGTGACTCTTCTCACGGGTGACACGGATGGACTCTGGAACCACCAGCATCCGGCATGGTCCCCGGACGCACGCACGATATGCTATGCGTCGCAGAACGATCTCTGGACGGTACCGTCCTCAGGCGGGCGGGCCCGGCAGCTCACGAAGGGAGGCGTGGGCGATACCGATCCCGTGTGGACCACCGACGGCAAATATATCCTCTTCTCCTCCCACCGGGAAGGCACGCTCGCCCTTTGGAAGGTCGCCGCATCGGGGGGGGAGCCGGAGCGGTTCACGTGGGGCACGGGATATGACCATGATCCGAGCAACTGCGCGGACGGCTCCAAGCTCACGTATGCGACGCGGACCGCGCATACGGCGTTGCGGGTGAGGGATCTCTCGTCGGGGAAGGAGACGATTCTCCCTGGGCGCTGGAATGATTACATGGCCGCCATATCGCCCGATGGAAGCAAGGTGGTGTTCTCCTCCTTGCGATCAGGCAAGGACACCGACCTCTGGGTGCAGTCTCTCGATGACGGCGCCCCGGCGGGCGAGCCGCAGCGCCTCACGGACGAGATCGGTCACGCGTCGCATCCGGTTTTCTCGCCCGACGGCGCGTGGCTCGCCTACTACCTCGTCCGCGGCGAAGAGCGCGACATCTACACCCTTCCCGCCGCCGGAGGGCAGCCGATCCGTTTCACCGACGATCCCGCGAACGATCTGCAGCCTGCATGGTCCCCCGACGCCACAGCTATCGCTTTCATATCTGAGCGGGAGGGCGGTTATTCGATATGGGTCGCTCCGGTTGACCGCGGCAAGCCGTCGGGCGCTGCACGGCGCCTGACCGGGGATGAGATCAAGGCGAGCGCGCCGGCGTGGTCGCCCGACGGAGCATACATAGCATTCGAGGGCTTCAGGCCCGGCGAGGCAGAGGTGTGGATGGTACCCGCGGATGGAAGCGCCGCCGCGAAGCAGCTCACGGAAGGAGCGGTGGTGAGCCGCATCAGGTGGGATCGCGCGCGCGGGGATCTCCTCACGAGCGGCACCTGGAAGAGCGGTCAGATGACCCTGAGACGCGTGTCGCCGCTCACCGGAGAATCGGCGCAGCTCGATCCGCCGCTCGTATTCGGGATGGAATACGGCCCCGCGCTCTTCGACGTGACGGCGGACGGGCGCTTCATCGTGTACTCGCGCTCGGAGTACAGCGGGAACATTTGGTTGTTCGAAGCGGATACAAGGGTCTTCTGAGCTCAAAGGAGGTACCAGTATGGCAACGGAAAAGGCGGTTGGGGATGTCACACGCGAGATCATCAACATTGAAAACGCGGCTGGACACGCCCTGCAGATGCTCTCCGGCCTCGATAGAAACACTGAGCTGCCTAATTTGGACCATATATTGGCGTGTTTACCTTTCAAGTTCTGTCTCCCGGTCGAGCCGACGGCGGATTTCGATTGCTTCCCGAACTACGTGGCGGGCTCGCCCGTGACGGTCAACCACCTGGCCACCACCATGTGGGCGGTTCAGATGTGGATGGGAGACATACGGGTGTATCTCGAAAGGCTTCCGCAGGACATGGGGCTGCCTGGAACGGATCTCCCCAATCCCTGATGCCGCGATGATGGACCTTTCGAATCTGCGCTCTGTCAATCTCGTGCTGACGGCCCAGTGCAACATGCGCTGCGGTTACTGCTATCAGAACGCGAAGAAATCCCGGCGCATGAGTTGGGACACGCTCCGAAGCGCGCTCGATCTCGCGCGCGAATCCGCGCGGCACGAGGTCGGCGTTCATTTCCTCGGGGGCGAGCCGTGCCTCGAGTTTCCCATGGTACGGCGCGCCGTCGAGTATCTCGAGGAGAGCCGCCCGCCGGGACGGCGATACGACTATGGAATAAGCACGAACGGAACGCTCCTCACGGAGGAGATGTGCGCGTTTCTCGACGGGCGCCGTTTCGAGACGCAGATAAGCTTCGACGGCGTTCCCGGGGCGCAGGAGGCGCGGCAATCGGGATCATTCACCGTTCTGGACCGGCTGATCGACCGCCTTCGCGGCGAGCACTCGGGCCTTTTCAAATGGCGCGTCAAGATCGCCGTCACCGTGAGCCCCGAGTCGATTCCCTATCTCGCCGACTCGATCGAATATTTTCTGGGAAAGAACGTGCGGCAGATAGCCATGATGCCGAGCATCGTCATCAAAACTCCCTGGGATCTCGAACGAATCGCCGAAATAGACGCGCAGTTCGATCGCATCTATCACAGCAGCCTGCGGCACTGGCAGAGGACGCGGGAGATTCCCGTAGCGGTCTTCCAGAACAGGTATGATGACGCGGGGATGCCGTGGGGCGAAGACATGATGTGCGGAGTTCCCTCTGGCGGCGCGATAGTCATCGACGCGGACGGGCAGGTATGCGGATGCACCGTGCATGCGATGAGCTATCAGGATATCGAGTCTCCGTTCCTGCACGATGCGCTGCGAAGGATGGCGATGGGTCCGATTGGAGCCGACAACTTCGCGGCGCGGTATGCCGAATTCCCCGAAGCGGCGTGCGGCACGGGGCTCTTCCATAACAAGCGGCGCAAATACTCGACATATGGTCGATGCGGGGAGTGCCCGTACGTCGGTGAATGTTCGATATGCCCCACCTCCATCGGCCATATTCCGGGAAATATCGATCCCGATCGGGTGCCCGATTTCTCCTGCGCCTACAATCGCGTGTCCCTGAAATACCGCGCGCTCTTCCCGCGCCAGCCGCGACCCCAGGAGCTCCTCCGGGGCCCCGCGGGGATCGCCGCCGAGATGGAGCGGTGGAGGATCATCGCGGACGCCGTGCGGGCGGCGCCGCGAGTGGGCGCCGGAGAATCTTGATGGCGACGCCCCCTATCCTCGTATCACCGCCCCGCTTCGAGAATGGCGTTGAGGAGCAGCTTGTACGTCCCCGCCGACTGGCAGCGGTACTGCGGGTTGAAGCCGAAGAGCACGACCCGGCCGGCGCCGACCTGGTACTCGACGAGCGCCGCGTTCCGGTAGAGGCGCTCCCCGCCGATGAGCCATCCGCTCGCCAGAGGCTCCTTCTCCGCGTAGCTCGCGAGCACCGTTCGATCGAGCTTCCCGTACGGCACGGAGGTCGCGAAGGCGAGGCTGTTCGCGAAGAAGAGATGACCCTCCGCGGGCATTCCATACGTGATCGGCTGATCCGTCTTAAATGAGACCTTGAGGATCGATCCCGGGCAGTAGAAATCGTCGCTCGACACCTTGTTGAGAACGTTCCGGACCGGAAGCTCCAGGGTCTCGACCGCGAAGAGGCATGACTGGCCGAAGCAGATGAGCGTGCCTCCCCCCTCGACGAACTTCTTCACATTCTCGACGCCCTTTTTGTCGATGCCGCCGCGATACTCGGGAGGGAGCGGGCGGTACCAGCGCCTCTCTTCCTCGTCGTCGATCTTGCCGTCCTTGATGATGGACGGTCTGATGTTCGGGAGGACGAGAATGTCGAATTCCTTGATCTTATTCTCCGTCACGTCCTTGTTCGAGACGTTCGCATAGAGAACCTTGAATGAATCGAAGAGCAGTCGCGTCCAGCCCTCGTCCATGCTCGCGATCCAAGGCTTGAAGAGCGCTGTCTTCGCGGCGCGAAGCTCGTGCGCGGCGCCGGCGGGCTCGCCCGCCATCGGGATGAACTCAATGTGAAGCCGCGAGGCAAGCTCGAAGGCAGCTGCCGAGATACCCTTCGCCGCGGGCACGATGAATGTCCCCGCCGGAAGCGTCCCCGCCGGGAACGTTCCCGGCGCGTCGAGGCGGCGCACGGCGAACCCTTTCGCGAGGAGCTCATTCACTGCCTGGTACGATGCGTTGATCTCGGGGCGGAGCGCATAGCCCCAAGCACCATCGGTGAAGTTCCCCGCGGGATAGGGATTGTCGACGAGGAGTTCGAGAGTTGCCTCGAAGCGTTCGTCGATCTCATCGCAGCCGACCCCCATCTGGAGCGGCATGGTCCAACCGGTTACGTCGTACGGCTTCTCGATGGGCGATTTGTCATTGGGGCGCGTATCCGGGTATTCCTGCTTCTCGAGGAGATCTTTTGCATAGCGCCCATACGGTTGATCGAGTTTCACGATGAAAGAGCCGACGCGATAGAGCCGGTTGCCGACAGTGAACTCTTTCGTTGCCCGGTGCACTTCGACACCGCCTCGCATGAGAGATTCGACCAGGCGCGCCGCCGTCACGGGATCGCGCTGTGGAGCGGGGATGACATAGGCGAATGGCTTTTCCGAGCGCCCTCGCTCGACCGCTTTCATCCCCATTCGGTAGTAATTCTCGAGGAAACGTTCACGGTTCGCCGCGCAGCATTCGATGAATGACTCCGCCGCAACGCGATCGTAGTTGACGATGTCGCGAAGCCGCCACCAGCCGCCCGGCCACGGGTTCGGGAAATTGATGCCCATCTCGTACCTCGGAAAGCCCGCATCGTCGCCGCGGAGCTCTCCCGGCTCGATGCGGATGGGGCTTGCGACGTTCACGCTCGCCGCCTCGCTCAGGAGGCCGATCTGGTTGTGCCACCAGGCAAGCCCGTTCGACGAACCCTCCCAGTACGCATCGAAGTAGGCATTCGAAATGACGCCGGAGAGGCCGCGCTCCTCGCAGGCGAGCTGCATCGCCGATCCGACGAGGTTATTGGCGCGGTAGATAATGGGGTCGATGTTCTTGTTGGCCGGCGGGTAGTAGGGAGGCAGGAACAGCCGGGCGCCGGTGCTCTGCATCTGGTGCATGTCGAGCACGGCTTGTGGAACGGCGCCGCGGAAGAAAAGATCGAAGACAGCCCGGGTCTCCGAGAGATTCAGCATGAACCAGTCGCGGTTGTTGTCATGCCCCGCATAGTGGTGGTAGAGCCACGGCATCGTGCCGCCTTCGTATTCCGTACCGAGCCACTTGCGGTACCAGTCGGCGACCATCTGCATGCCGTCGGGATTCATCGGGACGATGAAAAGGATCGTCTCTTCGAGCGCCTTCGAGAGGCGCTCGTTCTTCTGCGCGGCGACGTCGAATGCGAGCTCGAGCGACATCTGCATCGCTCCGACCTCGGTCGCGTGGAGGCTCGCGGTGATCATAGTTATGATTCTCGCCTCTTTGATGAGTGAGGTGGCTTCAGCGGGCGGAAGCGCGCGCGGATCGGCGAGGCGGCGCGAGAGATCCACGTAGTGGTCGAGCTTCTCGAGATTCGCGGGTGTCGAGAGAACAACCGTGATCATGGGCTTCCCGAGGGTCGTTGTGCCGATATCCTTGACCAAAACCCACGGCGAGGCCTCGTCGAGGAGCTTGAAATACCCCAACGCCTGATCGTAGTCAGCGAGCTTGCGATCGGAGCCGATCTCGAAGCCGAGGAACTCGGCGGGGGACTTGATCGCCGACGCGGCGAGGGCCGCCGAGGCAGCCGCGAGCGATATGAGCGATGCGACGAGGATGACGAGGCGTCCGCGCATAAGAAAAGCCTCCTTGGATTGTTTGCCCTGGGTGCTTGCCCGAGCCCATGGACTATTCGACATTAATGAATTGCCTCAAGAAACCATAGCCACCGAATTCTATCAGATTCGCCGAAAGGCCGGCAGAGAAATCGGCACAGGGAAGAGGAGCTCAATCCGGAGGTCCAAGTTCAAGAGGTGAGATTACCTCTTGCTCCAGCAGCCCATTGCTCTATAATCAATTCAGAGCGGGTAAATCGCACAAAGAAGGTCAGGAGATGAGTTGCCGGCACAGCAGTCTCGCGGCGGGGCGCTGGAGAGAACTGTCGTTTCTGGAGCAGATGGCGAGCTCAGGCAGGATGGAGGAGCTGTTTCTCTCATTACACGTGCGGCCCGCGAGAACCTCCGAGGATCTCGGAGGAGATTTCTTTGTGACATGACCGATAAGCGCAGCGGGGTGAGGACCATCCCATGATCGGCAAAACTATATCCCATTACAGAATCATCGAGAAGCTCGGCGAGGGGGGGATGGGGGTCGTGTACAAGGCCGAGGACACGAAGCTTCATCGCCCCGTGGCGCTCAAGTTCCTGCATCCCGAGCTCACCCGGGACGCCGAAGCCAAGACCCGCTTCCTGCACGAGGCGCAGGCCGCCGCCGCGCTCAATCATGCCAATATCTGCACGATACATGAGATCGAAGAGCACGAGGGACAGTCTTTCATCGCAATGGAGTTCATCGATGGAGAGATGCTCAAGGATCGTATCGATCGTGGGCCGCTCCCGATCGATGAAGCTCTCGCCCTTGCGATCGAGGTAGGAGAGGGGCTCCGCGAAGCCCACGAGAAGGGGATCGTTCACCGGGATATCAAGCCGGGGAATATCATGCGGACGGCGAAAGGCCAGGCCAAGATACTGGACTTCGGTCTCGCGCGGCTCGGGGCGCGCTCGAAGATCACGAAGGCGGATACGACCCTCGGCACGGCGGCGTACATGTCCCCCGAACAGGCGTCTGGGAAAGAGGTCGACCGGCGTACCGACATCTGGTCGCTCGGCGTCATGCTCTATGAAATGATTGCGGGGGAGAGACCGTTTGTGGGTGATTACGAAGCGGCGGTGGTGCATTCGATTCTGCACGATGAGCCGGAGCCGCTCACGTCGCGACGGAGCAACGTGCCGATGGAGCTCGATCGGGTGGTGAGGAAGGCGCTTGCGAAGAACCCATCGGAGCGCTACCAACATATTGAGGATATGCTCGTCGATCTGCGGGCGCTCCGGTCGGGGGTGACGGCTCATAAGGTGGCGGCGAAGACGCGAGAGCACGGTATGAGAAGCAAGGCGATGCTTGCGGGCGCGGCGACAGTGGTCATCGTCGCACTCGCGGCCTTCATCATCCACCGGTTGACCGCGCCGGCTGAGTCACCGGACAAGCAGAGCCCCGTGGCCGGCCGGACGATGCTCGTCGTTCTCCCCTTCGAGAACCTCGGCGCCCCCGAGGATGAGTATTTCGCGAACGGCATAACCGACGCGATCACGGCGCGTCTCGCGGGCGTGAGCGGGCTCGGCGTCATAGCGCGTCAGAGCGCCATTCAATACAAGAAGACCTCCAAGTCGATTCGGCAGATCGGAAAAGAGCTCGGCGTTGCCTATATTCTCGAAGGCACCGTTCAGCGTGAGAAACCGGGAGACCCGACGAGCCGCGTCCGTGTGATTCCCCAGCTCGTTCGCGTTATCGATGAAACGAACGTCTGGGCCGAAACCTACGACGAGAATATGGTTGAGGTGTTCCGCGTTCAATCGGATATCGCAGAGCGCGTGGCTGCGCAGCTCAACCTGACACTTCTGGAACCCGAGCGCCGGGCAATTGAGAAGAGACCGACCGAGAATATCGCGGCCTACGACGACTACCTACGCGGAAAGGACTACTACAACGCCGTTGACTTGGCCGAGACGGAGCTATCCATTGAACTGTTGCAGAGAGCCGTTTCGTCGGATCCGCAGTTTGCCGAAGCATGGGCTGCGCTGTCGATGGCGTACCATGCTCTTTACTGGGGTTTTGACCGTCCAGGAGCCCTCACGCAAGAAATCGAAACGGCGAAGCGGGCCGAAAAGCTCGCGCCCGATGTCGCAGAAACCCACGCCGCGCTGGGAGGCCTCGCCTACGTCCAGCGTGAATTCAACAATGCGCTCAAGCACTATCAAATGGCCCAGAGCATACGTCCGAGCGGGGATGGCGCGCAGAATATCGGTTACACTTTGAGGCGCCTCGGAGAATGGGAGGAGGCGTTGAATCACTTCGAGGACGCGCGCCATCTGATGCCCTATAATTACTCCATCTATGCCGATGGTCTCGGATTGACCAAGATGTGTATGCGCCGTTTTGATGAAGCCGAGCGGGATTTTGAGCAGACTTTTCGGCTGGCGCCCCAGATTGCCTGGTCCTACGCAGGGAGGGCGCAGATTCTCCTGGCGCGAGATGGTGATGTGGATGCGGCGCGAGAGATCATGTTGGAAATGTCACGTCGTGTGAGCGCATCCGACATAACGACCATGCATGTCACAGGGATGACCGGTTACTTCAATCTTTTCCGGATTTTCCCGGAGATCTACACCGAGGCGTTCAACGCGTTTGAATCGGGGCCGATCGAGCGTTTTCGCGGTATGCAGCCGGCCGCGATCGCCTTGACCCATCTGTCACGGGCGATGCTTTATGAAGCGAAGAATGATCATCGCTCGGCGAGTGCGCGCTATGACTCTGCGAGGGTTTACTACGAACGCATTATTCGGTCCAATCCCCAATCCGCTTATATTTCATTTTATCACAGCACCTTGGGATATGTGTATGCAGGGCTCGGCCGCAAGGAAGAGGCGATCCGCGAGGGAAAAGAGGCCGTTCGGATGATTCCTATATCCATGGACGCTATAGACGGTCCTGAACTGGTCAAATTCCTCGCGGAGATTTCCGTGATATGTGGCGAGTATGACGCGGCGATCGATCAGATTGAGATTGCGCTCTCAGTGCCGTCGTTCCTCGCGGCGGGCCTGCTCCGCGTCGATCCGATATGGGATCCGTTACGGAGCAATCCGAGATTCCGGCGTTTGGCCGAAGGGAAGGCTTCACCGCGATGATTCACCGCGCGCAGTGCGGTCGATAAAAGGGGCAGTTGAATGATCGGTAGAACCATTTCGCATTATCGAATCGTGGAGAAGCTCGGCGAGGGCGGGATGGGGGTGGTGTACAAGGCCGAGGACACGACGCTCGGCCGCACCGTTGCGCTCAAGTTTCTCCCTCCTGAGCTCACGCGCGACGCCGCCGCGAAAGAGCGCTTCATACAGGAGGCACGGGCGGCCTCCGCCCTCGATCATCCGAACATCTGCAATATTCACGAGGTCGGCGAGACCGAGGACGGCCAGACATTCATCGCGATGGCTTGCTATGAGGGGGAGACCCTGAAGGGCACGATCGAGCGGGGGCCGCTCAAGCTCGATGAGGCGACTGATATAGCCGCGCAGGTAGCCCAGGGCCTCGCCAAGGCGCACGGCCAGGGGATCGTTCACCGCGACATCAAGCCCGCGAATATCATCGTCACGAAGGATGGTCTCGTGAAGATCGTCGACTTCGGTCTTGCGAAGCTCGCCGGGACGAAGCTCACGAAGACGGGATCGACGCTCGGTACGGCGCAGTATATGTCGCCGGAGCAGGCGCGCGGCACGGCGGTCGACGCGCGGAGCGACATCTTCTCGCTCGGGGCGGTGCTCTACGAGATGCTCACGGGGAAGCACGCCTTCCCCGGCGAGTACGAGCAGTCGACGATCTATGCGATCATGAACGAGGAGCCGGAGCCGGTAACGGCGCTGCGCAGTGGCGTTCCGATGGAGATCGAGCGAATCGTCGGGAAATGCATGGCGAAGAACCCGGACGAACGGTATCAGCACGCCGACGAGATTATCGCTGATCTGCGTCATATGAAAACGGCGACGGCGGTTTCCTCATCGAGGGGCGCGCGGGAGATTCGAACGGGGAGGGATCGGCGCCCGGTCCGGTGGTGGCCGTGGGCCGTCGCGTTGTGCGTTATTGCGGCCGCTGTGATCGGGATTCTGTCCCGTCATCGGGGGCCGTCAGAAGTGGCGCCCGCATCCGAGCGGAAGATGCTCGCCGTGCTCCCCTTTGAGAATTTGGGTTCGCCCGAGGACGAATACTTCGCCGCGGGCATCACCGAAGAGATCACGAGCCGGCTCGCGACGATCAAGGAGCTCGGCGTGATCTCCCGCACGAGCGCCGTTCACTACGCCGGCACGAAGAAGACAATCAAGGAGATCGGATCCGAATTGGGAGTCGGGTACATCCTGGAAGGAACCGTTCGATGGGCGCGGGAACCGGGCGGAACAAGCAAGGTGAGGATCACGCCGCAGCTCATCCGCGTCTCGGACGACACGTATCTCTGGACGGAACTGTATGATCGCGTGATCGAGGACATCTTCGAGATCCAATCGGGGATCGCGCAAAATGTGGTCGAGCACCTGGGGCTCACCCTCCTCCGGGAGGGGCATCCCGCCGTCGAGCGTCGCCCCACGAACAATCTCGAAGCCTATCAGGCCTATATGAGGGCGGAGTATTTCGCGGGGCAGCCTCATTTCGAGGCAAAACACTGGGAAGACGCGGCGCGGAATTACGAGCGGGCGGTGGAGCTCGATCCCGCGTTCGCCCTGGCGTATGCTAAGCTCTCCATCGCACACGCCCGCCTTTACTACTATCGCCACGACATGTCCGAAGAGCGGCGAAACATGGCGAAGGCTGCCGCTGACAGGGCATCTGAGCTCTCGTCGAACGCGCCGGATATCCACATTGCGCTCGGATATTTTCATCTATTCGTCGAACGGGACGTTGCGGCGGCTCTCAAAGAGTTCGATATCGCAGCGCGGGATCTCCCCGACAACGCGGAGGTGCTGGAAGCCAGGGGGAATGCGTTCCGGCAGGAAGGCCAGTGGGACAAGGCGTTCGACCAGCACCGCAAAGCTTGCGAGCTCGATCCTCGTAACGCGTCGCTTCATGAGAACTTCGCCGAGACATGCTGGTGGACCCGCCGCCATCCCGAAGCCCTGGATGAAGCGAACAAGGCGATCGCGCTCGCGCCTGATCAGATGTGGCCTTATATGGACAAGGCCTACAACTATTGGAGCTGGAAAGGCAAAGCCGCGCTCAAGGAATCGCGCGACGCGCTCGCGGGCATCGGGCCCGATGCGGATCCCGGATGGGTCATGTGGGCCTCGTTTCACCAGTCGGCATTCGAAGGGAACTATCGTGAGGCGCTCACGCATCTTTCGTCATTCCCGGATGAATGGATACGGCTCAAGATCGGCGCGTTTCCCAAATCGCTGATCGCAGCCCAAATGCATGAGCTCCTCGGCGATCAGCAACGGGCTAAGGATGAGTACGAAAAGGCGAAGGATCTCCTCGAAACGGAGGTTCAAACATATCCCGCTGATCCTCGATACCACAGTTCGCTGGGTATCGCCTACGCGGTTCTGGGCCGCCGGGAGGAGGCCATTCGCGAGGGCAAGCGTGCGATGGAAATGAGCCCCCTGTCGAAGGACGCCGTATACGGGATTCCCTACGTGATCGATCTCGCTCAGATCTATGCGCTCCTGGGAGAAGAGGATGCCGCTTTGGTTGAGCTCGAACGCTTGTTATCCCAGCCCTCCTGGATTTCCCCCGCCTGGCTCGAAATGGATTTCAGATGGAACCGGCTCCGTGATAACCTGAAGTTCAGGCAGCTGCTCGAAAAGTACTCGAGGGCAGAGTCATGATCGGTCACCCGATCGCCAAGGGACGCGAATGTCGGCGAGGGCCGCGCGGCGAAGCATGTAGGGATTTCCGTTATTGGGAGGAGAGATGATCGGCAAAACCATCTCCCACTACCGAATCATCGAGAAGCTCGGCGAGGGCGGGATGGGGGTCGTGTACAAGGCCGAGGACACGAAGCTCAAACGGATCGTGGCCCTGAAATTTCTTCCGCCGGAGCTCACGCGCGATTCAGAGGCGCGAAAACGCTTCGTTCGCGAGGCCCAGGCCGCCTCTGCCCTCCAGCATGAGAACATTTGCTCTATCCATGAGATCGCCGAATCCACCGACGGTCAGATCTTCATCTGCATGGATTACTATGATGGCGTGACCCTCAAGGAGAAGATCGCCGGCGCGCCGCTCCCCGTCAAGGAGGCGGTCGAGATCGCGGATCAAATAGCCGCGGGTCTCTCGGAGGCCCACGCCGCGAAGATCGTTCACCGCGATATCAAGCCCGGGAACGTCATGGTTACTCGCCGGGGCGTCGTGAAGATCCTGGATTTCGGTTTGGCAAAGCCTCCGGGTATGAGCAAAGTGACCAAAACGGGCACGACGCTGGGGACGGTTGCCTACATGAGCCCCGAGCAAGCGAGGGGAGGCAACATTGACCATCGTACCGATATCTGGTCGCTCGGCGTCGTCATGTACGAAATGATCGCGGGGCATTCCCCATTCAAGGGGGAATATGAATCGGCCGTTCTGTACTCTATCTTGAACGACAACCCCGAGCCGTTCACGGCGCTGCGGAGTGGCGTTCCGCTGGAGCTGGAACGAATCACGAACAAGTGCCTCGCGAAGGACGCATCCGAGCGTTATCAGACGGCGGCGGATTTCTCGGCGGATATTCGGCGGCTGAAACGGGAAATGGCGGGGGAGACGCCTCGCCCCGCGTCTGCAATCGCCGCGGCGTCCAAACCCAAGTCGCGTCTTCCGCGAATCGCGGCGGCCGTGCTCGGCGCAGCGGCGATTCTCGCTGTTCTTCTCGTCGTATTCAACGTTGGCGGCGTGCGCGATAGATTCGCCGCGGGACGCGGGTTGGGAGAAGGGGAGCGCATCGAGTCGCTTGCGATACTGCCCTTCGTCAATGCCGACAAGAACCCCGATACGGATTACCTGAGCGACGAGATACCGGCAAGCATCACTGCGAGTCTCTCCCGCTTATCCGGTCTTCGAGTCGTTCCCCGCAGCACGGCATTCCGCTATCGGGGGAGCGAAGACGATCTTGCCGCGGTCGGTCGGAAGCTGGATGTTCGCGCTATCCTCACGGGTCAGGTCCGCGTTCGCGGCGAGGATCTCAGCATCTGGGCTGAGCTCGTGGACGTCGCGGGCAATCGCCAGCTCTGGGGGGAGAGATACTCGCTCAAACTGAATGATATTCTGGTTCTCGAGCAAAGTATCGCCGCCGGGATAACGGATGCTCTGCAGGTGCGCTTGACCGAAAAGGATCGGAATCAGCTCTCAAGGAGCCAAACGGAGAATGCCGAGGCCCATCGACTCTACCTGAAAGGCCGGTACTTCTGGAACAAGCGATCGGAGGAAGGATTCAGAAACGCGATCAGCTACTTTCAGCGGGCGATCGAAGAGGATCCGGCATATGCGCTCGCATACGCCGGATTGGCTGATTCCTACCATACGCTTGCCGCATTCGGCATCGCGGCGCCCCACGATGTGTACCCAAAGGCAAAGGCGGCGGTTTCCCGCGCGCTCGAGATCGACAGCACCCTTGCCGAAGCTCATGTTTCCCTCGCGTCCATTTTGCAGAGCTACGATTGGAACTGGATCGAGGCCGAAAAGGAATACAAACGCGCTATCGAGCTCGACCCGGCATACGCGACGGCGCTCCATTGGTACGGTCTCCTGCTCTTGACCTTGGGGCGCGATGAGGAGGCGATCGCGATGAGCGAACGCGCGGTTCGTCTCGATCCGTTGTCCCTTCCCGTTGCCGCGTCATTGGGAACCGTGTATCTCGCCGTTCGTCAGTATGAGAAAGCCGAAGCACAATGCATGAGAGTGATCGAGATGGATTCGAGCTTCGCCATGGCGCGAACGATTCTCGCGACCGTGCATATGGACCAGGGCATGTTTGACATGGCAATAGACGAACTGAAGGCAATCGCTGAACTTCCTACGAGAACGCCCGAAGATATCGCATACCTCGGCTTTGCGTATGCCGCGGGGGGCAGGGCTGAGGAAGCGCGACAGATTCTCGCCGCGCTGAGCGCCCGAGCCAAACATCATTATGTTCCGTCGTCTTTCTTCGCATTGATCCATGCACTGCTCGGGGAGAGGGACGAGGGGCGCAAATGGCTCGAGAGGGCCTACGAAGAGCATGATTTTTATCTTTCAGGCTTGCCCCGCGTAATCGAGAACGACTCCGTCGGCAGTGATCCGCGCGTCATCGACATTTTTCGGCGCATGGGTCTCAACCCTCCGAGGCGCGCGGGCGATTCCGTGCCGCGCCCAGCCAATTGAGATGCCTCGAGTGTGGGCGATCCCATGCTGCGCGCCTTTTGGATAAACCGCTTGCGCGTCTTGACGAGGGTTCGATACTTCTATATCATACTTGCGTAAACCTATACGATCTTGGGAGAACAGGATGCCGCTCTGGCTGAGATCGAACGGCTGCTATCGCGGCCGACCTGGATTTCCCCTGCCCGGCTCAGAATGGATTACAGATGGAACCGGCTCCGTGATAACCTGAAGTTCAGGCAGCTGCTCGAAAAGTACTCGAGGGCGGAGCCATGACCGGTCATCCGATCGCCCATGGACGCGAATATCGGCGAGGGCCGCGCGGCGAAGCATGTAGGGATTTCCGTT